>FWWM01006671.1_pt1 | contig 23935 bp, 20 predicted proteins | sample 2228351 | NCBI WGS metagenome assembly FWWM01 (sample SAMEA103939774, study PRJEB20133) | metagenome
CCCCTACGGGCGACGACGCGGGTATTATGTACCCATCTTCATCCACCCTCTCCCACGGCTGAACAGCATCCTTGGGAAGCGTCTTGGGAAAAGAAGTCCTAATGTTTTCCGCGTCCTGAAACTCGCGAGAGTTAGCAGGCGGAGGAGTGGGGCTATCAAAGGAGGAAAATGGGCTTTTCTCTCTTCCTCCGCATCCGTACGCGAGTGAAAGCAAAAGGAGAAGGGGAAACCCCAATGTCCAATAAACAAGTCCGTTTCGTATTCTCATTTTCATTAGCCTCCTGGTTAAGAATCCCTTAATCAATATCAAGGATACTAGGATTGGCTTAAAGTAGAGCTTGTCTATTATACCACTAACATCTCAACTATAGAAAGTTTCTCCTTAAACTTCTCGCTGAAAGTCCCGCTACCGAATTACAGATAGCTTCAAGCTTCTTTATCGTCAGCAGTCTAAATTTTTGGTATAATAAGCGGGTATGCCAACAACCGGAGACGAAGGCGGTAAGTTTGCGGATTCTCCGCGCTGCAGCTTCTGCGGGGAGGAACAGGCTAGAAGCAGCGTTCGGATGATTAAGGGTCCGGGCATATTTATCTGCGAGGATTGCGTTAACATCTGCAAGGAGCTTCTTGATGGTCCAAAGTTTCAGGCACGTCCCAAGATTCCTGTGGGCAAGGTGCCAACGCCCGAGGAAATCGTAAAGTACCTGGATAACTACGTTATCAGTCAGGACTACGCGAAGAAAGTCCTCGCGGTTGCGGTTTACAACCATTACAAGCGTATCGCCTCGGTTACCGAGCCGGACGTTGAAATTCAGAAGAGCAACGTTCTTCTCATTGGTCCAACGGGAGTCGGGAAGACCCTGCTCGCGCAGAAGATCGCAAATATACTTGACGTTCCATTCGCTATAGCGGATGCAACGACCTTGACCGAGGCGGGTTACGTGGGTGAAGACGTTGAGAATATTCTACTCAGGCTTTACCAGGTGGCACAGTCTCAAGCTCCAAACGCGTCGCCTGCGGAAGTCCTGGCGCGCACTGAACGCGGAATTATCTACATAGACGAACTAGACAAAATTGCCCGCAAGAGCGAAAATCCAAGTATAACTCGTGACGTCTCAGGTGAGGGAGTTCAGCAGGCACTCCTTAAGATACTTGAAGGCACCGTGGCGAATGTCCCCCCCCACGGTGGTAGAAAGCACCCGCAGGACGATTTCATTCAAATCTGCACGAACAACATCCTATTCATCAGCGGTGGAACCTTTGACAAACTTGAAGTGATCGTTGAGAGAAGGCTCGGTAGGCGAGTTATAGGTTTCCGCTCCGGCGAAACGAAGGGTGACACCGCGAGCAAGAGCAAGTATGAGATCCTCAAGCACGTTGAACCTGAGGACCTTATAAAATATGGTCTTATCCCGGAGCTAGTGGGCAGACTTCCCGTGGTTTCAATCCTGGACGAGCTTGATGAGCAGTGCCTGGTTGACATCCTTTACAAGCCGACGAATGCCCTCGTTAAACAGTATCAGTACCTTTTCAGACAGGATGGCGTTGAGCTTAGGTTCACCAGGGGTGCCCTTCGAGAAATAGCCCGTCTTGCAAGGAAGCGCGGGACTGGAGCGCGGGGGTTACGCAGTATCACGGAGAAGCTTCTCCTAGACCTGATGTACGCGCTTCCCGGAAAGCGTGGGACTGGTGAAACCCTGACTATTGACACAAAGGACGTAAGAAAAGTCTTCGCGGAAGGACCGATTGTTGACTTTGTTCCAAAGGAAGGGGAGAAGGAGATAGTCGGTGGGGAGCAGGATTTGGAGGGTCAACTCATCATCCCCGCAGCGGAATCCGAGGCGGTCTAGACTATGCCCTCCTTCACCTTCCCTTGTCCGCAACCTAGAATGAAATGAAAGTCGGGAGATTGCGCTTCTTTAGTTGCTCACCCCTAGTGGCTTGTGTCCTCTATCTCTGCAAGTTTATTCCACCTGGTGAATCCACACGTTTAGCAAGTTTTCCCAAGCTTTCCTGGTAGAATGTTTTCAGGATGCGTGAAAGGTTAGCGTTGGCGGTAATCGTTTTTGGTCTTCTTGCCTCCTGCTATCAAGGCGAACATGGAAGCACGGGAGGACCCGCGGAGCTATCTAACTTGCAAGTATCCACATTATCCGCGGTGATGAACTTCCTGCCAACGTTGAAGTTGAACGAAACTTCCTATTCCCAGCTCAAATCCTATGAGGACATTGGTAAGAAGCAACTAACTAAGGAGATTATCCGTATGTGGCAGGAAGGGGACTATCCGCTGGCTAGGGTAATGGTCGCGAGCCTGGAAGGCGAGGAGCTTTGGAATGAGCTTCTCCCCTATGAAAGCCTCTCACGGAACGAGCGCCTCCTTTTAAGGATGGAGTGGACTGGAAACAAAGAAAAGGATTTGACAAGTTGGCAGAACATTGTTGCCAGGATGAATGTCGCGGGTGTAACTCAACTTAAGGGCTACTCCGACGTCCAAAGAATCTGGCATAGCAAGGACAAGGCAAGTTTCGCCGCGCTCTATAAACGTTCAAAGGGAAAAGATAGCGAGTTTGTGTCCCTGCTCCGGAGCGAATTCCTGCCTATGTTCGCAAGCCCTGTCACAGGCACGTTTTTTGAACCGTGGCATAGAGAGTGGAAGCGCGGTATGGGTTACATCTTTCAAGTGCTGTCTGACGCCGACCTTTCCGCTATTGAAGATGTTGTCAGGAGGACGCTTGAGATCAGGGTAGAGATTCGCGCGCGGGAGTCTCTGGGGGTTATCTCCCGCGCTGACGTGGTTGAAGAGCGAGTAGAGGAGCTTGAGGTGCGTTTCCTGGAAAGTTATCGCCCCGCCATTGAGGAAGGTGTTCGCCAAATTATGGATCAGAGCAAGTTCTTCTACTTCCGCGTCTACGGCGAGAGGGAGGGAACAGTTATAGCGGAGGGATTATGGCGCGTTCGAGCTTACGAGAAGCTGAGCAGAGAGGAAAAGGAGCGGGTGTCCGAGATGTAGGCTTATCCGGTGGCGCCCCCGCGATTTACTTTTGACGCGATTTCTAGTCTTCCTGTATTCCAGAATGCTTTCATACAACGCGAACTCTATCGGGGCGTTTGACACTCCTTTCTATGGACGGTGGGTAGTTGCTACTGGCTTTTCGCTGATTCGCCACTTTTCATTTCCCTTCAAACCTTGTCTGGCGTCCTAATCTACGTTTGGGGTTGGTTCCTCCGCGAGTGGTATACTTCTTAAGCGATGATAAACCTCCTCATTCGTACCACTGGGCAGGTTCTTACCCTTTCAGAGCCTCACCATCAACCAAAGCGCGGAAAGGAGCTGAAAAGCCTGGAAATCCTCAAGGGCGGGTTCGTGGGAATGGACACCCACGGTGGAAAGATAACGTACGTGTCTACTTATCCGCCTGATAATTCCCTTCTTGACGAGAAGTTCTCAGAGATAGACGCGGGTGATAAGGTTGTAATGCCTGGTTTTGTTGATTGTCATACTCATCTAGTATGGGCGGGTAGCAGGGCAGATGAGTTTTATGAGCGATGTCAGGGCGCGACTTATCAGGAAATAGCTTCCCGCGGAGGCGGTATTCTCCTTACCCGGGAACAAACCTTGAACGCGTCCGATGCGGAGGTCCTTGTCACTGGCAGGCGTAATCTGCGGGAGCTTGTCAGAAACGGCGTGACTACCGTTGAAGCTAAGTCGGGGTATGCGCTGACACCGGAGGGCGAACTCCGACTCCTCTTCCTCATAAAGGACTTGGCGAGGGATTTTTCGGGTTCAATAGTTCCGACCCTTCTTCTGCACGCTGTCCCGCCGGAGAGGCGTTCAAGCAGGGAGGGGTTCCTGCGTGAATTCACCTCCATTCTACCAGGGGTAAAGCTACTTGGCTTAGCGGAGTTCGTGGACGTTTACGTTGATGAGCACGCTCTAACCTTTGAAGAGGCAAAGTTGTTTCTTGAGGAGGCGAAAAGACTTGGATTCGCCTTGAAACTCCACGCAGACCAGCATATGAATTGTAACGCGAGCGCACTTGGCATAAGCTTGGGTGCAACTTCCGTGGACCACGTGGATTTCATAGAAGGGGGCGTGGTTAGTGATGCTTCAACGAGGGATACCGCGTTCGTTCTCCTCCCAGGTGCGAACTTTTTTACTGGGTCAAAGGCGAGCCCACCTGCGAGGAAGCTAATAGAATCGGGTGCGGTGGTGGCATTGGCGACTGACCTGAATCCCGGCTCTTCGCACCTTTTTTCTCCGGCGCTCGTTATGACTCTTGCTGCCCTCAACCTTTCAATGTCGGTGGAAGAGTGCATTTCCGCTTTCACGAAGAATTCCGCGTTCGCCCTGAATCTTGGCTACCTGAAGGGAACTTTAACTCCTGGAAACGATGCGGACGTGTTGGTCTTAAACACAGACGATTACCGCGACCTCGCCTATATGCCCGGCGCAGACCTGGTGGACACGGTTCTGGCGCGCGGAACTGTTATCAAGAAAGCCGGTTCGCTAACGAACCAAGTCTTCCGGGGGAAGCACGGGGTATTCCAGTGAAGCATAAAAGGAGTCCCCGAACCGTCTCAAGTGTAGGCTTATCGCAAATCCGGTGAAAAATAACAATTTTCCATATCTTCCCAGCGTATCTGACAAACTCAAGGTAAACTATACTTAACCGCTTTGAACATTCCGAAAGGCGAGAACATCAGTGAAACTGGAGTAATTGAATGCTAAAGGACGAGACGCTTTTAGGTTTTCTCAATGAAGTTGCGTCAACGACGCCCGCTCCAGGTGGCGGAAGTTCATCCGCAGCCGGCGGCGCGCTTGCCTGCTCGCTCATCCAAATGGTCTGCAATTTGACAATTGGCAAGAAGAAATACGCAGAGCAAGAGGATAAGGTTAAGGGGATTCTCTCTTCCATAACCGAGCTTAGGGAGAGGTTCGTTAGCCTCATTGACGAAGACGCAAACGCCTTTAATGATTACTTTCAGTACCTTAAACTCAAGGAGCTAACGCCCGAGCAGGAGGCGGACAGGATGACCGCCGAGAAGCGGTGCATCAACGTTCCTCAGACGACGATGGAGACCGCTCTCTCCGCTCTCAGTCTGGCTAAGGAGCTTGCGCCAATTTGCAACAAGAACGCTATAAGCGATTTAGGTTGCGCCATTCACTTTCTCCGTTCTTCCTTCTACGGAGCGGAACTTAACGTGCGAATCAATCTGGCAGGCAAGGAAAATGCGGAGATTCAGGGCTATCTAAGTTGGCTTTCCGAGCGGAAGAATCAATTTGAAGATGCTTTCGCCTCAGCCATTGACCCGGTTCAGGTTGAGCTGGCTATGTAGGTGGCGTCAAGCTTCTTCTACGAGTTTTTCAACGGAGCCGAGCGAGTTAATACGGGAGAGATTCTCTAGAAAGCCCTCTTTCCACTCCTTCTAAAACTTGGTTCTGAACGTGCTATTAATCCTCTCTCCAACCTCCTATGTGGTATATTTCTGTGAAGCAAAACATCCCAAGCCCGCGGTTCAATTCAAACTATGGAAGATTCCTCTACAAGACTGATTCTCGGCGATAAACCTCTAAGAATCTCGGACGTTTTTGACTTTCTTCGAAGCCAACTCTTTGTGGAGATTAGCGGCGATGCGCTGGATAGGATTAATTCTTCAAGGTTCTTCCTGGAAGGCGAGATTCTCAAGGATAAGCCCATCTACGGGGTGAACACGGGCTTCGGGAAGCTGGCGAGAGAGCGCATAAGTGCGGAGGAAATGGAGAAGCTTCAGCTTAACTTAGTAAGAAGCCACGCGTCAGGTGTGGGGGAATTCCTGCCCGTTGACGTGGTTTCACTGACGATGCTTCTAATTCTGAATTCCTTTTCCCGCGGGCGTTCCGGCGTGCGCGCGGTAGTCGCTGAAACCCTCGCAAGTTTGCTCAACCTGGACTTCCGTCCCGTCACCCCTTCAATCGGCAGTCTAGGGGCGAGCGGTGACCTAGCTCCCCTTTCATCCATTGCACTTGCCCTTATCGGGGAGGGTGAAGTTTTCACCCGTGGGGAGCCTGGTTTAGGACTCAGGGGCGCGGAGGGTTGGGAGCGCCTCTCCGCTTCCGAGGCTCTGAACCGTTTCGGTGTTGAACCACTTACCCTCAAGGCGAAGGAGGGACTTTCCCTTATAAACTCCACCGCGGTGACGCAGGCTGTCCTTCTTCTGAGCCTGAAGAATTTTGCGAGCGTTCTTCCCGCGTTGCTCATCGCCTGCGCGATGTCCCATGAGGCGTTCGGCGCGGGGGATTCCCATTTTGATGTGCGCCTCGCCAGGGAGAAACCTCACGAGTTTTCTTCGGAGGTGTCCAGAGTGATGCTTGACCTTCGCGCGGGTAGCGAACTTAGGAAAGCTCACCTGGGATGTGATAGAGTGCAGGACCCTTATTCGTTCCGATGTTTTGTACCAGTATGCTCAACGCTTCTTGCCACTTGGAAAAACCTTGCATCCGCCCTTGAAACTGAAATGAATGCGACCTCGGATAACCCACTGGTGTTTGCTGAGCATGGCGAGGTAGTTTCAGGCGGGAATTTTCACGCGGAGATGATAGCAAACTTTGCTGAATCCGCTGGTCTTAGCCTTGCGCGCAGTGCGATGATGAGCGAGCGGAGAGTCAACCAACTGCTCCATCCTAGCCTTGACAGCGGTCTTCCGCCTTTTCTAGTAGGGGATTCCGCGGAGGCAGGTCTTGAGAGTGGACTTATGATACTTCAGTACGTAGCGTCTGCGTTAACTGCGGAGATCAATCACCTTGCTCTTCCCGCCATCCTGACAAACGTCTCCGTTTCCGGCGACCAGGAGGATTTTGTGAGCCTATCTCTAACGAGCGCGAACAAGCTCCTTAAGACGTCAGAGTTGTTCGCGAAAATCGTAGCCATTGAGCTCATAGTGGCGCTAAGGGGAATCTGCGCTCGCTCCCAACTAGCGTCCCTTCCGCCTTACGCGACGTCCGCGCACCTAAAGAAGGTTCGTGAGATAATTGAAAGCGTCATTGACGTGCCAGAAGCGGATTCGCCTTTCACTGAACGAATAGAGCTTCTTTCTAAAGCTTTGCTTGACCGCGAACTCGGGTTGAAATTCTTCGCCACAATTGGCATTAACTGCTCCCCTCTCCTCCCCTGGCTATAACTACCCTTAAGACCACCACGTTCCAATTCAAGTTCAATGCGCACACCTGAAATGGCGTCCGTTGAAAATCAAACCTTTATAATAGAGCGCGCTAAGGGGGTCAATAATGGCAGTTTCGACCGTAAAACGTCTGAAGAAGTTTTCGCTCTTCAGTGACGTGAGCGAGGAGGACCTTCAGCGCCTCGCAGGTACTCTTGAGGTCCTGAAGCCTGAGACCGGGGACTACGTTGTCCACGAGGGTAAACACCCAAACAAAGTTTTTTTCGTGGAAAGCGGGAGTGCCGACGTATTCAAGCAGATTGGACATCGTCTCGTGAGAATAGATACGCTCAGTTCGGGTGACTACTTCGGCGAGATTGGAATTATACTAAATTCGCCCGCCACCGCGACTGTGCGCGCCAAGGATGACGTCACCCTTCTCGCCCTTCCGGCGAAGGAATTCCGAGATTTCATTGAACGTCACCGATCCGTGTTCTTCAAGATCTTCAAAACCGCTAGCGAACGCCTATCCTCCACGAACATTCTTCAACTGCGCTTTCTCATTGACGAGCTGGGATTCTTCTACACCAAGTTCTTGGACGTTCAGAAGATATGGTACTTCTTGCCGATTGAGCTGGTTGCTCGCACCCTGAGAGGAGAACTTTCCCTCACCCGAGAGGGCAGGCTAGAAAGCCTGACGGTGCTCTTTCTTGACCTGCGCCACTACACGTTCTTTGCGGAGATTCACAGACCAAGGGAAGTGCTCCTAACCCTGAACGAGATTCTTGGAGGAATAGCGGACATCATAATTCGCGGGGAGGGCAACATTGACAAGTTTATGGGCGATGGACTAATGGCAATCTTCAGCTCCGATGAGGACGAGGCTCAAAACGCCAAGAATGCTCTCAAGGCTTCATTTTCCGCTTTTGAGTTCTTGAAGGCGGTAAACAGAAAGCGCGTTCGTGTCCGTGAAGAAGAGTTCTATATGGGTATAGGCTTGAACTCAGGCGAGGTTGTTCTCGGCAACATTGGAATTGAGAATATGATGATGAATTACACCGCCATTGGCGACGCGGTGAATGTTGCCTCAAGACTCTGCGGCAGTGTTGCAAACAACAGTATCTCAATGTCCGAAAGAACTTACAAGCTTGTCTATCGTAGCCTTAAGGGCAGGAAAGTGGAGGATTTGGGGGAGATGGACATTCGTGGCAGAAGAGACCCCGTCCACGTCTATCAGGTCCTCCCTTAGCCACATAGGGCACAGTCCCTATTTTGGCGGTGATGGGTGCGTCGTTTCCTGTCCAGATCCTCAAACCTCGCGGAGCGAATCCCTCCGTTCCACTTCTTGCGAAGCCATACCAGAGTGGCAGTTAAGGCGGTTATCGCCTAAGTTTCAGACTTCTTCTCGGGCTTGGCGAATAAGTACGTTGGTTCCATCTTGCCAACTCTCCCCGCGGGGAAGAGGTACTTTCTCAGTGCCTGCACCAGGCTCGCGGACTCCGTAACTATCTTAATGGATTCGAGACCAATGAAGGGTCCGCCACCCTCCGCCATAAACCTACTCATCGCTACTCTGTAAACCTTATCCGGGCGAACTATCTCGTCCCCCAGTAGCACCCTACTAACCTTGGTGATCTCCCCATCCTTCACGCACAGCACCTTTAGTCCATAGACCTGCAGGAAGTTGGCGTTCTTCCGAGGGTGAAACTTCACCCCGCTAGCCAATGACGATATTAGGTCAGCACCGCTAATCTCCACCGTTACGATCTCCGAGTCTTTGATATCCTCCCAGGGAATGGGGTCGCCCTCCTTCAGGTTAGGTGCAAGGCTTACAAGCTCCGCCGCAGAAATCATTCCCGCACGCGCTTCAGGGAAGTACCTGGTCATAACCCTTGCGACTTGGTAACCCCAGGCGGTTTCGCCCTTGGTTGGGTCGTCCTGTTTGTCCTTGGATTCTTCGTACTGTGCAAGGACGTTCCGATTCTCCTGCGCGTAAACTTTCCTTACCGAGTTCCTCTCAATGTAGTGAAGCGAACCAATCACCGCGATTGTTACTAGGAGTCCAAGGAAGAATGCGTAAACTCCCACCAAATTTCTGGTCTCCATAATTCCGCTCTCCGCAATTATTCTAGCGCGTTACCTCAAAATCTTAAAGCTCAACCTCGTGAGGTTCCACCTTTTGGCGAGATAAGCTCGCACCCCGTAAGAGGCATCCATCCAAGCGTGGCGAGTGACGCCTGTGGGGAGAAACCCCGCGCGATTTCCCCAAGCAACAACAAGGGGGAACTTCACTCCTGCCTCATCGCTTTCCCTAACTTCTTCGCCAACCTAGTTCCCTTATCTCCCTGCAAGCAGTAATAGCATCCACCCTTTTTCAGAAGCTTTCTGACGTGAACTACTATCGCGATGAGCGCGACTGAGATTACTGAGCCGACTATTATTCCCTCAATCATTTTATTCCCAAGAGATTTCCAACTTGAACCGTGAGAAATGCAAAGCCGTAAGCGACCGCTAGATAGGTGAGTAGCGCCATTCCGAGAATGCGCGCGCTTTTCAACTCCCTGAGCAAAGTAACCGATGTCGGCAGGCAGGGCATATACAGGAGGATGAAAAACATAAGTGCTATGGCGGTTAGAGGGGTTAAACCACTACGCGTCCTTATTTCAGTAAGAAGTTTGCCCTCGTCCTCGCTATCAACGCTATAGATCACTCCCATCGTGGAAATGAAAACTTCCTTCGCAAAGCCCGCTGAGATTAGCGCGACGCCTACTTTCCAGTCAAAGCCAATCGGTTTCAAAACTGGCTCAATCGCCTTGCCTAGTCTTCCGGCGTAAGTGCTCTCAATTGGCGACGGGCTGGGGTAGGCGATTTTAGCAGAATCCCTTGCTACCAGATCGACACCATCGTAAACGTTTTCAACCGTCATTGCCTTGTTTCCTGCCTGGGTGTCTGCGAATTCTCCCGATTTGGGGAACGTAAAAAGCGCCCACATAACTATCGCCACCGCAAGGATGATAGTGCCCGCTTTTACGAGGTAGTGCTTTCCCTGCCGCCAGGTACTTAAAACCGCGCTTCTGAGTCTTGGTAGTTGATAGATTGGAAGTTCAATCGCCAGAAACGTTTTTCTTGGGATGGACGCTCTTGAACGCAGGAGCAAAGACAGGAGAAGCGCAATCATCACCCCCACCGCGTATATACCAAAAAGTGCTGTTCCAGCCCACCGTCTATCAAAAAACGCGGCTATAAGAAGCAGATACACAGGTAGCCTAGCGGAACAGCTCATTAGAGGGAGCATGAGCATTGTTACAATCCTCTCCTTCAGGCTAGGAATGGTTCGCGTTGCCAGCACGCCCGGGACGTTGCATCCAAAGGACACAAACATCGGAATGAAGGAGCGTCCCGATAGCCCTACCTTGCCTAGAATCCCGTCCATTAGGAGAACTCCACGCGCCAAGTATCCGCTGTCCTCAAGTAGCGCGATCATAAAGAAAAGAATGAAGACCAGTGGCGCGAACGAGAGGACTGCGCCGACGCCTCCAATGATTCCGTCGCCGATTAGGGAGGCGAGCAGTGGCATACCCACCAGCCAACCCTTTACCGCGCCTGCGACCGCACCAAAGACCCAGCTAACCGCATCCGCCAGTGGAAAACCAACCGCGAATGTAATCTGAAACGCGAACCACACCGATACCGCGAATGTTAAAAGCCCAAAGAACGGATGCAGTAGGAAGCGGTCAAGGGTTTCTTGGACGTTTCTCCTTTCTCCCGCCAAACCTCCTTCCGCCCGTAAATAGTCGGGGGAGGAGCGTTCAGGTTCCCCGGTAACCGTTCCTCTCAGGAGTCCTCTTATTAGCGCGTGCCTTGCCTCCGCGACCAGAACGAGTGGAGCCACTCCCATCTCCGACTTGCTCCTCATCCACGCGTTAGCCACGTGCCTACCAATCCCGGGAATTTTGGGACTGCCTTTTGGACATTGATGCTCTTTCCCCATCGCCGGCGTGCGAGCGCCCGCCTTCCTACACCTAATCCAAGCCTTCCCCCGTTCTCCCGCGCGTTTACGTCTACGTCTGCCCGCCTCCTCCCAATACACGCTCTGATCCAGAAGATCAAAGGCTCTTTGCCTTGCGTCTGCCCTTGACATTCCCGTCTTGATAAGTTCCCGTTCAACCTCTTCCAGGTACTCCTGGATGATTCTTCCGTAGTTCACGTGAACCTGAGGTTCCCCCCTGCGGCGGAGATTCCTCAGGTCTCCACTTTCCAAGAAGCGTCTCAGCCCTTCAAGGCTTTTAGGGTTGGTCGCGCTGATCAGGAATATTGGAAGCTTGAGTTTCTTTCCAACTCCCCTAACAACCGCGTCAACGTCTATTCCCTTCGCCAAGTCCGTCTTGTTAACCGCGAGTATCGGTAGATATCCAAGCTCCAGTAGCGCGAGGGTAAGGTAGAGATCTTTCCTCACGTTCCTAGCGTCAAGTAGTTGAATCACTAAATCAGGCTTGAACTCTACCAAGAACTCCTTTGAAATGCGTTCATCCTCGCTTTCAGGCTTGGCGGAAACCATCCCCGGCTCATCGTAGAGGACGAATGTGCGTTTTCCCATCTGAACGCTTTCGCTCCTTAGCTCAACCGTTGTTCCTGGGTAGTTGGCGCTGTGGGATTCCGTTCCAGTAATGGCTGAAAAGAGCGTGGATTTTCCGGTGTTTGGGTAACCCGCTAGGGCGACGCGGTATTCTTCCCGCGCTTCAAAGGTCTGATTCGCCTTAAACCTTCCGGGTTTTATGGTAGTCGTTTCCATCCTCGTTATTCGCGTCGCTGGTGCGCGTCCGGTTTAGCTCACGGATTCACTAATTGCAATTCCGTCTCATTTGAGTTCAAAAAAAATATATTCTTAGTCGCAGCGAACGATTATGTGCTTTAGCGCGCTCCTGCCGAGCGCGACCTCAGAGCCCTGCGCTGGTTGAGCCTCGGCGTAAACGCCGTCTAACCTAATCCTCAGTCCACCAAGGACCTTCTGCAGGGGGAACACCCGCGCTCCGCGAACGAAGCCAAGTTCCGCCAGGCGGGCGGATACTCTATCGTCCCCGTTGTAGGAGACTACGATGTAACTGCGTCCTGGCGTGGCTTTGGCGAGCTCAAACACCTTTCCGCAACTACCCCGAGGCAAGTCCTCCACCACTGCGACGCAGGCTCCGCCGTTTACGCATCTTTCTTCCGCCCGTAATTTAGCTTTAGTCTGAGAAGCCATCTCAAATATCTTATACCCTAGAATCTTATAAAAGTCAATAATTTCGTGAAAAGTTTCTCTAATATATTGTTTTTGACGTAACGCCTTTAGAAAGAATAGTATGCGCCTTAGATGCTTCATCACGAGAATCCCCATTCCTTCGCGTCCGATTTAGCGCGTGCTCCATATGTTAAACTACTATCTTTATGCTCCGCGAGGAAGTTGAGAAGCGCTTGAGAATTGCGCGGATTCGACCGAGCAAGTCCCTCTCCCAACATTTTCTAGTGGACGACTCGGTTCTAGGCGCGATTATTCGTGGTTCAAAAGCGTTCCTTGACGGTGTAATCGTGGAGATAGGCGCGGGGCTGGGGACGCTTACGGAAGCGCTTGCCAAGCGCGCTCCACGCGTTATTGCCTACGAACCCGACCGAAAGCTTGTGAGCTTTCTTCAAACCCATCTTGTTCAAGAGTTCAAGAACGTTGAAGTGCGAGAGAAGTACATTCACCGCTATGAGCTTGACCGTCTCTTGGAGGAGCTAGACGGCCAGCCCCTTGCGATAGTCAGCAACCTCCCCTACCAGATTACCAGCGAGTTTCTCCTTTGGCTCATCGCCAACTCCGCCAAGTTGAAAGGTGCGGTCGTGATGCTCCAGCTAGAGGTGGCAAAGAGGTTAAATGCCCACCCCGGCAGTAAATCTTATGGCAGCTTGTCCGTTTACGCCCAGAGTTTCGTTTACACCACGGAGCTTTTGTTCGTTCCGCAGACTGCATTCATCCCAGTTCCCCAGGTGGATTCCGCACTCCTCAGAATAAGCGCGCTTTCCAGTCAGCCAATTCTCTCGGATTGGAATCGCTACTATCGCGTGATTGAGACCGCTTTCAAGCATCGGAGGAAAACCATAGCTAACGCCATTCACTCCACCTTCACCCACTTTGACAGAACTAAACTACTGCGTCTCCTCGCCAACGCGGACATTCTACCGGATAGGCGAGGGGATACCCTCACGAAGGAGGAGTTCATTCGTCTGGCGAGGACCCTCTTTCCGGATAAGGCTCCCCGGTAGTTGGTGGGGAATCTGGTGAGGGTAAGCGTTAGCCCTTCGCGGAAAGGAACCGAGGTGGTGTTAGCAGATGTTTACGCGACTGCAATGAACCTTCTAGCCAACGTATAATTCACGGCTGGGGGACAACTTTTCGGTCCCTGCTATCAATGCCCGGACAAACCTCTCGCAGTCTTCCTCCCTGGCTGGGAAGCTTGCGCGGATGTAAGTGGGTAGTCCCGCTCCCTTCATTGGTCGGACGAAGACCCCGTTCTTTCCCATTTCCTCCGCCAACTGAATGCAATCAACGCCCGCATCAATCAAGACGAAATTCGTGTGGCTTGGGATGAACCTGAATCCCGCCTCTGTTAAAAGTTCCGCCACTCGTCTTCTCATCCTAGCGTTTGTCTCCACGCTTCTCTTTAAGTAATTCTCGTCCGCAAGGGCGCTCGCCAGGCAAGCCTGCGCCACCGCGCTAACGTTAAAGGGGATTCTCACCTTCATAAGGATTGAGACTATTTCAGGGCGAGCCAGGATTACGCCTGCCCTTATCCCTGCCATTCCAAAGATCTTTGAGAAAGTCCTCAGGACGATTACCTGCTCGTAATCCTTGAGTAGCGTTAGCCCGTTGACAAAGTCAGCGTCCTTCTCCACGAAGTCCACGTAAGCCTCATCATATACGAATACGCACTTATCCTTTGTCGCCTCGGCGAGCTTTATCACGCCTTTCCTCTCCACGATGGTCCCGCAGGGGTTATTGGGGTTATCCAGCCAGACGATCTTAGTCTTATCTCCTATTCTCTTTACCATTTCGTCAACGTTCGCAACGAGATTTTCGTCAACATCAACCATAACCCTAATTGAGTTCTGGATCGCGCCAACGATGTGGAAGATGGGGAAGCCCGGCTTGCTCATTACCATTTCATCGCCTTCGTTTAGAAAAACTTGAGCGATGTAGTAGATTGCCTCTACCGCGCCTGCGGTGGGAAAAATCCAGTCCTCAGGAAGTCCGTAGTGTCCCGCGAGGTGTTTCTTTAAGAAGTAACAGCCGTCGTCCGGGTAAAGGTTCACCCTTTCCGCGATATCAACTAGGCTTCGCTTAACGCTCTCGGGCGGACCCAATAGATTCTCGTTGCTCGCCAGCTTCAGAACGTCTTCTTCCTCTCTAATGGGTCTTCCAGCGATGTAAGGTTGCACGTCAAGGAGGTGCGGTTTGACCAGCCGTTTGAGATTCATTTGAGTTAGCCCTCTGGGAATTCCATTTCTTCCTCTACGCCCGTGAGGAAGTCAAGGTTTCTGTTAGTTATCCACTTATCAAAAAACTCTGCGGCAGTCCTTGACTTAAGCTCCTCGCTGACCTTCTTCAAGCACGTATCAATACGCTTCCTATCCTTGCTGAAGTAGAAAACGTCGTCCAGTCTTAACCCAAACTTATCTCTAAGAATTATCTTGTAAAGCACCCCTACAAGTTCCGGTCTGTCCTCCGAGATGGGGGCGGTTTTTTCCTCTTTAAGCGCAAGAGTCCACCGATCCTGTGCGGGTAGCTTTGGGTCTAGCCCCATTAACAATGAGTACTTAACGTCTGACCAACTGGTTATGCGCCCCGTAAAGAGGTAGCCCAAGGTAGCGAGGAATGTCGGAAGGGTTGCCATTCCTGGTTTCCCCCATCATTATAAATTAAGGGCGATTCCCTTGCAAGTTGGCGCGGATTTCTCGTTGGCGAGGTGATAGTCCACAAAACCGCTAACCGCACCCTCAGCTCATTCAGATGCGCCTTATTCTTGTTGGATGAATCAAGCGGAATAGATCACCAAGTATCAATCTTCCCCCGGGCGTCGAGAGCAGTCTTGCCTTGATCAGGTTCAGGCGAAGTTCCCGAAGCTCCTTTGAAATCAACGTCCTGTATAGCCAGACAAGCTTGTTTTCGCGGATAATCTTTGCGTCATCCAGCCTGCCCCTTACCGCGAAGTTCACCGCTTCCGCGCAGGCTTTACCTGATGAAAGCGCGTAGCTAATACCGTCCCCACTGCTCGGGGAGACCAATCCGCCCGCCTCACCTGCTACGAGTAGTGCGCCAACGCCAAGCCAAATATCGCTGAACTTTTCAATTCGCGTAAGTGGGCATCCTCGCGTGCCGATTACCTCCCCAAGTTTGATTCCCCTGCTCCTTAAGTGCGACGTAAACCCTGACAGAAGCTCATTTGCGTTGCCTTTTAGCCTTGAGGGAAACGCGGATCCCACCTCGCCGAACGCGCTTTGGTGGTCCGTTTCATCCCCGTTGCTCTGCCTTGCCTGAGCCTTTGGTATCCACCACGCGTAAAACGGAGTTCTCCTTGAATCAAACATCGCGACGTAATTCCGCCACCGCTCCTCCGCAACTGAAAATTCCATTTGCATTCCGTTAAGCGTGGGTGCCAGGGCTAGCCGAAGTGTTCGCCTCGCTAGTTGTCGCCATCCGCTGGCGTCAATCAAGAACCTCGCTTGAAAAGCCTTCTCCTCACGGTCTCTAACCTGATATCCTACGATCCTGAAACTCCCATTTGCATCCTCTAGTTTCCTCACGGAAAAGTTAGGCAGGTAAAGTGCCTCCCCCTCTTTACCACCAAGCGCCCTCTCAACGAGCCATTTGTCAAGGAGCCTCCTATCGCAGTTGGCGTAGGGAACAGGAAATGCGAAGAACCTATTCAGGTTCAAGTCGTGGTATTCAAGTTCGGTCTTGAACGGTTCAACTCTAACCCATTCAGGAATCTCGCCCAACTGAGCCTGAGCCTCCCTCGTAAGCAATCCACCGCAGAGCTTGCCTTTCGCCTTTTCATCCCTTTTGTCTTCTCGGTCAAAGAGGACTACGGAAACTCCCTTGCCTAAGTGAAAAAGTGCGGAGGCGCCAGCGGGTCCCGCACCTATAATAGCTATATCAAACCTTTCCATCCGCATTGCCCTACCTAAAAGCTTAGGCCTTGCCGAACGCGTTTTCAAGTGCGGGTTCCCGCGTTGCCAGTTACCCAAGCAACTCCAACCAGGTGGATCAAGGGCGTCGGACTCTCTCCATTCTCTTGGACCACGGGCGTCGGACCATCCCCTTTCTCTTGGATCGCGCGCGTCCCGCCAGTGCTACCGGTTACCCAAGCAACCACGCACGAGCCGTGCGTAATCCAAGTTATTGGAAGAAGTGGAGGACGTGCCTGATCCGCGGAGCGCCATGTCCCATCAAGCGACCAAGCGGGCACCGAGAAGCGGTTTGATTCAAAGCGTTGACGGGTCAACCTTCATAAACATAACGTCGTAAGCTCCGTCGCCTTCAAAGTCCCATTCGTAGAGAATGATCGTTCCGTCAGGGGCACTGCTTCCCCTCGCGTCAAAGTTGACCGTCAGAGGCGCGGTTCTTGTTGCCGGACCAGCGGTAACGTCCGCGACTGGCGGTTCGTTTCCTGGAATCGGCACTTGAAGCGAATTGCTCTCCTTGCCGGCTCCGCCGTCTGCGTCCCGCGGGACTACCTTGACCCAGTAGCCGGGCGTCAAGAGATCGGTCGTAAACTCAAAAGTCTTTGTGTTATCCCCCGAACCTAACGAAAAGTCCACGTAATCAATCCGGGCGTATTCTTTCCCTTCCGAGTCCGCGGTTATGACCGCGTAATCCGTAACCTGATTGAAGAAATTCTCCGCGATGGGGGTGATGTCCTGGATGTTGATGACACCGTCCCCGTTTCCATCAATCCAACCCCTAAAGCTATCCCCCTCATCCTACGCGGTTTCCTGGAAGTGCTTCGCAAGAGGCGTGATGTCGGATATTGACACAACGCCATTTTGGTCATAATCCCCGACGTTTTTGTATGTCCAAGTGAGGGTGAACGTCCTATCTAGGTTGTCAAGGAGCGTCAGGTCAGTGACACGGTTTGCGGGGCCGGTCGGCGGTTTGGAGACAAGCTTGTTTTTCTCCAGGAGTACGCTGGGCTTTAGCCCAGCTGTGCCTCCGGGACTAAAGTTTACCCACCCTTCCGCTGGGTCCCGCCTACTCTGTGAATGTGTATTAAGCTGGCGCCCCAGGGCGGATTTGAGTTGGGTGAAAACGTCCGCGACCACGCCCGCTGGCGCGGGCATTTCCTCCAGTTCCTTCAGCATGTCCGCAAGGGCGACGGACTTCCCATTCTCGCCCTGGATCACGCCCGTCTGAAGTCTTTGCTGGATCACGCCCGTCTCGGGCGTGTCCTTACCCCCGACGAGGACTTCAGGGGCTCCAGATTGGGGAGCGGGGCTATTTAACATCGGGTACTGGGAGAAGTCACTGCGACCCACAGGTCGGTGCCCTACGTCTGATTCTCTCCCGCAGACGGAAGCCAACAGCCCGAAGACACTCGTATAGATAGAAAAACTGAGACTTAATCTGATTATTCTGGGCCCCATTACGCATTCCTTCAAATTTGAACAAGGTATCCTTCCGCAGTCCTCTATTACACCCGCGGATTGCAGGTTTAGGCTGAGGGGTGATAAAATTCAAATTTACGGTGAACGCTGCTATTTCGCGAGGAATATGGAGTTGAAATTATGCCTGATTACGACCTTGTAGTTATAGGCGCTGGCCCAGGCGGGTACGTTTCCGCGATTCGCGCCGCTCAACTGGGGTTAAAGACCGTCATTATAGAAAAGGAGTACTGGGGCGGTGTCTGCCTAAACGTCGGCTGTATTCCCAGCAAATGTCTCCTTGAGGATACGTACCTCCTTTACGAGATTGCTCACGCCGAGGAGCGGGGTTTCTACGTTAAGGACCTTGACGTCAGATGGGCGGATATTCACAAGCGCAAGGAGAAAGTGGTTAAACAGCTAACCGACGGCGTTTCGTTCCTCTTAAAGAAGAACCACGTGGAAATGATTAAGGGAACCGCAAGCTTCCTTGATGCGAGCAGGATAAGAGTCACAGGCGCGGGAGAGCAGATAGCGGAAATTACCGCAAAGAACTTTTTAATCGCGACGGGTAGCCACCCTGCGGAGCTTCCTCACGTGCAGATTGACCATAAATTTGTCATTGACTCTACGGACGCGCTTTCGGTGGGTGAACCTGCAAAGAAACTTCTCGTAATTGGCGCGGGGGCGATTGGGCTTGAGCTTGGAAGCGTTCACTCACGGGTTGGCGCGGAAGTTGTCGTCATTGAAATTATGCCCCAGTGCCTGCCGGGGATTGACAAGGAAATCGCAGATACCCTCAAACGCGAACTTGACAAGCAGGGGATAAAGATTCACTTAGAATCCAAAGTTGACGAGCTTCAGGTTAAAGGCAAAAAGGTTACCGCTAAGGTATCTGGAAAATTCAGCGGTGAAATAACCGCGGATAAGGTGCTTCTCTCCGTGGGCAGGGGACCGAACACGGAGGGGCTAAGCTTGGACAAGGCTGGCGTGAAAACCGACAAGCGGGGGTTTATCCAGGTTGACGAGAACTTCCGCACAAACGTTAGTCACATCTATGCAATAGGAGACGTTATCGGGGGAAAACTCCTCGCCCACAAGGCTTCCTACGAGGGGGAGTGCGCGGTTGAGATTATGTCGGGGCATAAGCCTTATCTTAACCGTCCAATTGCAGGGGTGGTTTACACGCATCCGGAAGTTGCGAGCGTCGGAATGAGCGAGGAAGAGGCGAAGGAGAAGGGTTTAGTGACAAAGGTTGGGAAGTTCCTGTTCCGCGCGAACGGTCGCGCCCTATCAATGAACGCTCCCGCGGGATTGGTGAAGGTAATCGCGGATGCGGATACCGATGAGCTTATCGGCGTCCACATTATCGGACCCCTAGCCGGCGAGCTTATCGCGGAAGCGGTGATGGCGATGACGATGGGCGCGAGCCTTGAGGAGTATCAGCTCGCGGTGCGTGCGCATCCCACGTTGATGGAATCGGCGCACGAAGCGGCGCTATCCGCAGACAAACGCGCTATACATAAGGTTGATTGAACGCTGTTCTTATAAGGAGAAGTCCTGTTTGCGTTGCCGAATGCCCAAGCAACCCCAACCAGATGGACCCCGGGCGTCCGCCCCCGTCTGCCTATTCTTGGATCCCGGGCGTCCCCGCCCGTGCAGCGAACCTAACCACGCACGAGGACGTGCGTGATCCAACGGAACTCTAAATAGTTGGATTGCGCGTCCCTTCAAGCGCTTTGCCGACGCAAACGGGTATCATTACCTTATATGCCCGCGGGTTTCGTTATCGCTGTCAGCTTTGCGGTTATCATCCTGCTTCTCAGGCTGAAGGTTCCCCTTTATATCGGAATAGCGCTTGGCGGGCTGGCTGTCGCTTTACTGGAAGGCGTTGGTTTGCGAGATATCTGGATCAGCGTGTTTAGTACCGCCCTTGATCCGCAGACAATCACGCTTTTATTGATCGTTATGCTCATCACGCTGTTTTCCTCCCAGTTACAGGTGAGCGGACGGCTGACGGGAATGGTTGACAGCGCGAGGAAGGTGGTAAGAAGCAGGCGTTTGCGTTTGGCGATGTTTCCCGCGCTGATAGGCTTAATGCCGATGCCGGGTGGTGCGGTCTTCTCCGCGCCGATGGTTGAAGAGGCGGGCAAGGACGTGCACCTTAACTCATCCCAACTCACCGCCATAAACTACTGGTTCAGACACATCTGGGAATTCTGGTGGCCCTTGTATCCGGGCGTGCTTCTGGCGGCCTCGCTAACAAGAATTTCCATCCCGACTTACGTGGCCTATGCTTTCCCGCTTACCATCGTTGCGGTGGCAGTTGGAATGCTGACTCTTTTTCGCGGCATCGGGAAGAACAACGAGGGATTATTGAGCTATGTTAATGCGATCTCGGACGGGGATACTGTGAAGGACACAACGAAGTCGATGCGCTTAAACGGTTGGACGAGATTCCTCATCGAGATCGCGCCCATACTATTCGTAGTGTTCGCAGGTGTGATGCTGGAGTTTCTGCGCGAGCATTTGATTAAGTACGGATACCCGCTCCTGCCAGAAGTGCCGAGACTAGCGATTATCGCGTCGCTTCTTGCGGTGGTGGGATGGTTCGTTTTGCGGAACTCCACGTATTTTAAGCCCGCGGTGAGGAGCTGGGGAACGCGGGAAAACTTGGAGATATTTGCAGCTATCGCTATCGCTCTCTGGTACAAGAACGTGATAACGGACAGCGGTGTGGTTGAGGGCGCGGTAGCGGAGCTTTTGGGCTCAAGATTTCCCGTTGTTGCGATAATCTTCCTTCTTCCGTTTTTCGCGGGCTTGATGACGGGTATACAAGTTGCTGCGGTTGGCGTGAGTTTCCCGATTGTCATAGGGCTTGCGAATGGCGTGGGACTTCCCCTTCTGCCAGTGACACTTTTTGCATACACTTCCGCGTTTATGGGGGTGATGGCAAGTCCGATACACTTCTGTCTGATACTCAGCAAAGAATACTTCAAGAGCGACTACGGCAGGGTCTACGCCCTCGTGACGCCGGGGATACTTGTCACCCTTGCCTCCGCACTGGGGATAGCAAAGCTATTGACGTAGCACTGGGTGATGTTCACAAGCTATTTCCAAACCAGTATCCGATGAGCGCGGCGTCCCGCTCATCCGCCAGCAAATTAGGATGGATTTAGAATTGACCGCTCCCGGCTCCGAATGTGGTAGGATTGATGTGCCTCGGTCACTGGACACTCCTTGTCGGGGAATGGTGTCTCGGAGATAATGATGAAAGGTAAGGGTATTCTTCGGGGAATTTTAATTTTCATAAACTTCTGCGCCTTTGCGCTTCTTTCCTCCACCTGCGGTGGGGGACGGGAACCGTCCACCTCCCAGAGTAGGCGGGACTTCAGTCCCGCCGGGGATATCGGCTCGCCCGGGCGACCAGGGCTAAAGCCCGACGTAATCCGGGGGACGCCCAAATCCGTCGCCCTTGCGGACGTGCTTAAAGAACTGGAGGAACTGCCCGTGCCCGCAGGCGTGGAAGCGGATATTTTCGCCCAACTGAAATCCGCCTTCGCGCGCCAGTTTAATACACATTCACAGAGTAGGCGGGACCCAGCGGAAGGGCGGGTAAACTTTATTCCCGCAGTAAGTGCTGGGTTGAAGCCCAGCGTAGTCGTGGTTCCGCGGATGGCGAGCAAACCTCCGACGGGCGAGGATAAGCCCCTTCTAACTGACCCTGCTACCCGGGGCGATGTCCTTGTCCATCAGGACTATGGAGAGGTTGCCCTCCGGGTCCTGCGCCGCAAGAATCATTCCCTCGGAGAGAATACCGCGCAGTTTCACAGGTTTGAGATTGGCGACGATGGGAATCGTCTTCCCCACAAAGAACTCCGGCGGATACTGATGCGCCACGCCCGCGACCATCACCCGCTCCCGCGTCCCGTCGTTCACCCTGAGCTTCAGGAGTTTCTCCGTGCCCTCCACACGCTCGGCGCTCAGAACCTTCGCCGCGAGAATTTGAACCTTCATAAACTCTTCTATTGAAATGAGTCCCGTTTCTTGAGATTCCATAGTGGAGAGATTATAGCAGGGCGCAGAATGGTTTGCTGTTGTTGGTTTTTGGTTGTTGGTGGTAGGGGCAGATATGCCAAGCCTATTCCCTACACGTTCACACTTCCACCCTTGGGAAAATTGGCGCAGGCTCGCCAAGGGCGGTGCCCGGGGGGATGCCCTTGCCGAGCGTCTCAAATCCCACATCCGCGACGTCGCCCGTTAGCCCCATCTGTTTCCACATCTTTTGGGCGGATGCGGGAATCACTGGCGCGAGCAGTATCGCAATGTCCCGCAGAATCCCGAGCACCAGATTCATTGACGTGGAAACCTCCGCCCTGCGCCCAGGCTTTTTCTTCAGTTCCCACGGCTTCTTCGCGTCGATGAACTTGTTGCACTCGCGGACGAGCGTGAAGATTTCCTCAAGCGCCCTTGAAAGCTCCAGCCTCTCGTAACGCTCCACTGCGGAGGCGCGCACCCTATCCGCCATGTCAAACAGCCCAACATCCAGCGGGTCAAGCTCCACTTCCCTTCCCGGAGCCTTCCCGTCAAAATGGCGATGGATTATCGGCAAGACGCGGTTCAGGAGATTCCCGAGGTCATTGCCCAAATCAAAGTTGTAGCGGTTGACAACCGCCTCCATACTGATCGTTCCGTCAAGACCCAGCGGGACTTCTCGGGCGTAGAAGTACCTCAGTCCGTCCGCGCCGACTTCCTTTAGAACTTCGTTGGGGGATATGACCGCGCCCTTGCTCTTGCTCATCTTTTCACCGCCGATTAGCCAGTATCCGTGAACCATCATTTGTTTCACCGGCGGAAGTCCGTAGGCGAAAAGCATCGCGGGGAAAATGACCGCGTGGAACCAGGGTATGTCCTTCGCCATCAGGTTTAGGCTAGCTGGCCAGTAGTGAGGTGAATCAGGCGCGTCAAATCTGAACCCTGAGCCGGTGAGATACGCCAAAAGCGCGTCAACCCAGACGTAGAACACGTGCTGAGTATCCCAGGGTATGGGAATTCCCCATTTCAGCGTGCTTCTACTGATGCAGATGTCCTGCAAACCCTCGTTTAGGCGAGAAAGCATCTCGTTTCTTCGGAACTCGGGCAGGACGAAATCCGGGGAATCCCCAAAGTGGCGTTTTAGGCGTTCCTCGTAGGCGGACAACCTGAAGAAGTACGCCTCCTCCTCAACGAACTGGGTTTCCCGCTGGCACATCGGACAGCCCCCGCCTTGAAGCTCCTCAAGCTTGAAGAAAGTCTCGCAGGGCATACAGTACCAGCCGGAGTATTTGCCTTTATAGATGTCTCCCTTTTCGTAAATTTTGGTGAAGAAGTGTTGCACCAGCTCCACGTGGCGAGGCTCCGTCGTCCGCACGAATTCGTAAGGACCGATGTTCAGGCCTTTCCACGCTTCCTTAAACTCCTCAACCATCTTGGCGCAGAAGTCTTCAGGGGAAAGTCCTGCGGATTTCGCCGCCTCCACAGTTTTCTGGCTGTTCTCATCGGAGCCGGTGACGAGTAGGACGTCCTCCCCCTTCATCCTGTGAAAGCGGGCTATAATATCCGCGATAACCGTAGTGTAGCAAGTGCCAAGATGCGGGCGCGCGTTGATGTAATAAATCGGCGTCGTCACGTAAAACTTCTTCTGCGTCACATTCATCTTCACCATTGAACCAATAACTATACCAAAGCCATCAGATCTACTCTTTTTACCCGGGTTCTTCAATGGCTCTTTACTTTGAACCGCGAAACACCTTAGCGTCTAGTATCGTGGGGTTTCATCCTCGCCTCGCCGTTCCACCACCGCTAACGACAGACGAGAAACCAACTACCAGCCGGACGGGTCAATGCTCCTGGGGGGCGTAAATGCGCCCCGGGCGCAGAAATACGCCTGGAGCGCAGAAATACGCCTGGAGCGTATAAATACGCCTGGAGCGCAGGAGTGCTCTTACGGGGTAGAAACCTTCATCACGAGGACGTCATCATCGCCTCCGCCCTCAGGGGCATCTTCCACAGGAAGGAGGTGTGCAGACATGAACCCTTCAAGGTGATCCAGAGCGACAAGGATGTTGTCTAGCCTTTACCTCCTGTGCGACGTCTAGCG
>FWWM01006672.1_pt1 | contig 23922 bp, 15 predicted proteins | sample 2228351 | NCBI WGS metagenome assembly FWWM01 (sample SAMEA103939774, study PRJEB20133) | metagenome
CCAATTCTCTCCCTCAATACCTTACCCCCCCGTCTCCCCTAAACACCGAATCCCCATAAGGGGGATACCATGTCCCTTCCGCAGTCCACGGCGCGAATAGTGTTGACATGGCATAAACGCTTTGGTTGAGTCGCGTGGAATACCGCCAGGCTTCAACCGCGTAGACAGAGGCCTGACAAGCATCTAACCCCTTCCGCCTGCTGCCTGCAACAAAGGAGGTTCAGCCCCATGCTTGAGTTACGAACAGCCAAAGGGGTCATGGAATTCATCCGTCGCGAGAATATTCGCGTTGTGGACCTGCGGTTTATGGATTTTCCAGGCCTGTGGCAGCATATTTCCTATTCCGCCGCGTTATTCAAGGAAGACGCGTTCGAGCACGGCCTCGGATTCGACGGCTCCAGCATCCGGGGATGGCAGGCCATCAATGAATCCGACATGCTCATGAAGCCGGTTCCGGAATCTGCTTTTGTGGACCCTTTTTTCGAAGAGAAAACCTTGGTGATGATTTGCAACATCTGCGATCCGGTGACGGGAGAGGACTACGGACGCGACCCGCGTAACATTGCTCGCAAGGCGGAAAAGTATCTTCGGCGATCGGGGATCGGCGACACGGCGTTTTTTGGTCCGGAGGCGGAGTTTTTCATTTTCGATGACGTACGCTTTGACCAGAACGTCCACGAAGGCTACTACTACCTGGATTCCGTCGAGGGACGCTGGAACAGCGGACGCGACGAAAAACCCAATCTCGGGTACAAACCGCGCTACAAAGAAGCCTATTTCCCTGTTCCTCCCAGCGACAGTCTCCAAGACATCCGTACGGAAATGATGCTAAGGCTGATCGAAGTAGGCGTGCCGGTAGAAGTCCACCACCATGAGGTGGCGACCGGAGGGCAGGGAGAAATCGGTATGCGCTTTGCCCCGCTCGTGACCATGGCGGATAACCTCCTGAAGTACAAGTACGTGCTGAAGAGTGTGGCGCGCAAGCACAACAAAACCGTTACCTTTATGCCCAAACCCCTTTTCGGCGACAACGGTAGCGGGATGCACGTTCACTTTTCGATTTGGAAACAGGATGTCAACTTGTTCGCCGGTGACGGTTATGCCGGGTTGTCCGAGACCGCACTGTACGCGATTGGTGGCATTCTCAAGCACGCGCCAGCGCTTTTGGCTATTACCAGTCCCACCACCAACAGCTACAAGCGGCTGGTCCCGGGGTTTGAGGCTCCCGTCAATCTTGCCTACTCCCGGCGCAACCGGAGTGCGGCTATCCGGATTCCCATGTACTCCACCTCCCCAAAAAGCAAACGAATTGAATTTCGCTGCCCTGATCCAAGCTGCAATCCTTACTTGGCGCTTGCCGCCATTCTGATGGCCGCTCTTGACGGCATTCAGAACAAAACGGATCCCGGGGATCCGTTGGACAAGGATATCTACGATCTGCCCCCAGAAGAACTGGCGAGAGTCCCCACCACACCCGCCTCGCTTCGTGACGCACTGCATGCGCTAAGGGAAGACCACGACTTCCTCCTCAAGGGCGACGTGTTCACCGAAGATGTGATCAGCACGTGGATAGACTACAAGATGAAACACGAGGTGCTGGCTCTCGATCTGCGGCCCCATCCATGGGAATTCGCCCTGTACTACGACCTTTGAAAGGTGCCATCCGTCGATCGTTGACCGACTTTTCGCCTTGCACTCATGAGAGGCACACACCCGCTCCCACGGCACAGTCCCACCGTATGCCGGAATTGACTCCTGGCCGCGGGCGTGTCATGGTACGGGGTTGACGGTGTTTTGCCGGGGCGCTTAGCTCAGTTGGCAGAGCACTTGGATCACACCCAAGGGGTCACAGGTTCAAGTCCTGTAGCGCCCACCCCTAACCCGCACGTCTCACCTGCATTCCAGCCAATATGTTATGTGGATCTCGCCCGGTGTTGGGACTGCCACTGCGGAGACGTCGGCGAGGAAGACCATGCCCATAAAGGCCGACAGGATGGGTCCGCCGCACAGGCGGGTCGGACGCACCTGCCCTGCTGATGTATCGCTATGCTCTTCGTGGAGAGAAGACACGCTACAAGCCAGATTGTTGTTGCACTTCGGATGCAAGCATGAAAAACTATAGGTATGAAAATGCCACTCCAGCAGGAAATACGGGATATCCTCAAAAAAAAGCTTGTTCCGGAAGTGGAAGAGATCAGGACAGCTCTGGTTCAAATCCGAGCGGACATCGTTGTTATTAATGGTCGGCTCGAGCAAGTAGATAAACACTTCGAACAAGTGGACAAGCGCTTCGAACAAGTGGACAAGCGCTTCGAGCAGATCGAGAAACGCTTCGAACAAATCGAAGAGCAGATTCGCGACCTGAAAAACGATCTGCGCGAGGTGCGTTCCTACGTGTTCACCAGTCACTTGGGCGAGAAGACGTATCCGGCCGCCGTGCGAGATAAGTAAGCACGGAAAGTCTGGATTTTCTCCCTTTGCGTCCCCATCGTCCCATCCCACGCGCCCCCCCTACGATGCCTCTCTTCGTCAGTTATACGCCCCTTTACGGAGTCGCGTGGCCATGCCGTGAGATCTCTTTACGGACCTCCCTCTCCCGGGGAGACTGAATCGGCCGGCAACGCAGGCACAGCCCGCGTCAGGAAGAGTAACGCAAAACATGTTTCAATGGTGTTGTCTCGGAAATGTGGCGCGCGAGCCCGCAGGTTACGCCCACTGTACCAGGCTCCAGCGGACCAGCTTCCGTCGGCGTTTTGATTTTTCAGCAACTCGGCGGCCCCTTCGGCGTACCAGTCATGCGTTCCAAGCCGGTGCAAGCCGCAGAACATACAGGCACGCTCCAGGCTGTAAAGAAAGTAACCGTGTCGTACCGCAGGCTTCAGTCCTGCAGGGCCGAAACGCAGGGTAGCGGGAGGCGGATACGTGTAATGCTCCAACCGCGCCAACGCTCTTCGGACTTCCGTAATGCCACGGATTTTCTCACGCGTCGCTCGCTCAGCCAACGACGACACGCAGATCGCGATGCCGGTAATTCCGGCAGGCGTCATCGTCTCCTGAAAACCGCATGGACCCAACCCGGATGTGCCGTAGTTCCACTCGCCGGCGGTGGCCTGAACAGCGAGCAGGCGGGCAAGGGCTTTCTCCCAGGTCTGGCGCGGAACAAGCACGTTTGTTTCTCCCAACTGCTGATGCGCACGGGAAGCCGCCCATAACCCGAGCAGTGCAAACTGGGTGTTGGAATTGTCCACGTAGTTCGAATCATTAAAACGATATCCCCACGCGCCTCCTTCAGCGGATCGAAAGGCACTCAGATCATACGTGCCGGACGATGTTTCCACCAAAGGAGGCTTCGTTTTCGAACCGCTCCGGGTAGGGAGACGTCGGAAACGATTTTCCGCCCGGCAGACATGTTGTGCGGCGACAAGCCACGTTGCCGCCTCACGGAGCATACGGTAACAAGCCTGAACATTAGCACAGGATCGCTCCGGCTTACCACCGGCATGCTGGCGATCGATGACCGCACCCAGTGCCATGGCGGTCAGAGCAACCTCGTAGGTTCGGAAAGTCGCAGGATTCGAAGCCATAGAGGCTCTCAGAAGCACGGCGAGTCCAGAAGAGACAGCCGGCTCGTTCACGGTGGCGCCGGCGTGAAGGAGCGTATACACAGCCAGAGCGGTGGCTCCGAGTTCGCATCCGTCCCCTTCCCAATGTCCATCCGGATGTTGCCGTGTGCGCACATAGTCGGCACCCCGAGCAATGGCCCGCGTCGTGTCCAATCGGGCTTTGTCCGTATTGGCCGCGGCAGCGAAAACGGATGAAAACGCCCCCATCGTGGCCCACAGTGTGGACACGGTGTGAAAAGCCACATACATCCTCAGAAAATGAATCATTGTCCGTTCCAGGCTGCCCGCAGTGATTGTGGTGTGCTCACCCGAGATGGGTCTCCTAGCCCTCCACCGATGCCTTATCAAATTAGAATAACCGCCGTTCGGCAAACCCTCAAGTCTCGGTTGCAATCACCTCCTCCGATTCCATCTGCCGGAGCCGCGTGACCAACAGCGCCATAGTGGCACGTCGGACATCGAAAGGGGCCATACCTTCTATCTCCCGGATGAAGCCGGTCCCCTGTCCTGCCGCAAGACGGTGCAACGCCGGAGTGCATACCCCTCAGGATGAGAGGCAAATGCTGTATACCCTTTTTGTCGGGAACATTCGGCACACTTCACGCGTCTACCTCCATGGATAGGTAACGGCAGAAGGCCGAGAGGAAAACCGCGATGAAAAAACTTCGGATGGGGGTTGGCTGGTTGAGTGGGATGGCCCTCACCGGGGTCATCCTTGCGGCATACCTGGAATCGGATGACTCCGATCTGAATTCCCGAAACGAACCGGAGGGCCGGTCGCATCCCTGTCACCCTGAGATCGCAGAAGAAAATCCCGTGACACAGCTGATCCGCCGGGTGGCGGTCGGCTCACCCTGGAGCTACCGGAACCTGACCGTGTTCCCCCTGATACTTCGAACGCCCGAACGCATGCCTGAGATCCGCACGCTGGACGAAGCTTTGGATCGAAAGTGGATCACGGTCCGGGAGAAGGAGTGTGCGCGCGTATCACGGCTCGACGTACGGAATCTCTCGACCTATTGCATTTTTTTCATGGCAGGTGAAATCTTGGCAGGCGGAAAGCAAAATCGGATGGTGCGTGACGATGTTTTGCTCCCACCCGACTCGGGATGGCTTGAAGTACCCGTCTATTGTAGCGAGCAAAGGCGTTGGTCAGACTCCCTTTTTCCTTTCACCGCCACGGGCTACCTGGCGCACCCGGAACTTCGCCGGGGAGCCACGTCCGGCGCCGATCAGGCCACGATATGGCGGGAAATCGAAAAACGCAGCGCGCGCCACCGGATGGTGTCGCCCACACGGGACTACCGCCAGCTCTACAGAGACCCGGCCGTCAGCCGCGAAATGGAAGACTATGCGCGCCATTTCCTCCGTCTGCCGACCGCGTCTATTGTCGGCATCGTGGCTGCATCCGGTCGCCAAATAGTGGGATGCGATTTTTTTTCTGATCCGCGCTTGTTTGCGGAACTCTGGAATAAGCTTCTGCGATCCTATGCCCTAGAGGTTATCCATCGAGGACGGCCGGAGGGCGATACCCGCGTGGACGATGTCCGGCGTTTCCTCGACCATGCACTGAACGCCCGCTACGAACGCCAGGACACACCGGGATTGGGGCGCCTCTATGCCATCCGGGGAGCGGTCGAAGGCTCGGCGTTGGTGTGGGAGGCCGCGCCCGTCCATGTTTCGCTTTTCGGCCAGGTGGTTCGGCCCGTGCCACGGCCTCCGCCGACTCCCTGGCCCGTGCCACCTCCTTGCCCCTGGCCGCCGATCCCCTTTCCGATGGAGAGCGTTGAGCAGCGGTAAACACCATAGGCACACTTCAACGGGGAGGAACGACGATGAAACGAATCCTCGCATGGGCCGGCAGCGTCTGTCTTGCGATCAAAAGCCTGGCCACGGGCATTCTCATGCCCCGAGATCCAGATGTACCGCCTCTTGCCATCAAAAATCAACGGGTCGACATTCTGCTCAAGGAGGGAGTCGCGCATGTAAAAGTCGAGCAGACATTCAAAAACAGCACGGAGCGCGATCTGGAGGCGGTGTACATTTTTCCGCTTCCGGAGAATGCCAGCATCGCCGAGTTTGCCCTTATCATCGGAGGCAAACGCGTGAGAGGGGAACTCGTGGAGAAGGAGAAAGCCCGCCAGGTTTACCAGGATATAGTCCGCCGGCTTCGCGACCCGGGACTCCTCGAACACCTTTCCGGCAGTCTCTTCCGTGTTCGCGTGTATCCCGTTCCACGAAACGGCGAGCAGAAAATGGAACTCGCCTACTCGCAGAATCTTGCGTTCGAAAACGGGCTGTATACGTTCACGTATCCTTTGAAAACTTCTGAAAAAGCCTCCCGCACACTCGAGGATTTCTCGGTGCGCGCGCGCGTGTTCTCCCGCCTTCCGGTGAAGGCCATCTATTCGCCGTCTCACAAGATCAGCGTCAACCGTAAAGGAGAAGGAGAAGCCATTCTCGGCTTCGAGGAGGATAAGAGCGTGTTGGACCGTGATTTTGTTGTGTACTACGGAGTTTCGGAAAAGGCCTTCGGTCTTCATCTCCTGACGCATCGGAGAAAAGGCGAAGACGGGTTTTTCATGATGCTGCTTGCCCCTCCGATCACGCCACCCCGGGGAACCGTCATTCGGCGTGACGTGACGTTCGTGTTGGACACCTCAGGCAGCATGGCCGGTGAGAAAATCCACCAGGCGCGTGAAGCCTTGAAGTATTGCCTCCACCGCCTCCACGAAGAAGACCGCTTTAATATCATCCGGTTCAGCACGGACGTCGAACGCTTCCGCGACAACCTGGTTGCCGCGAACGGGAACCACCGCAAAGCCGCAACCGAATTCACAGACGCGATCGAAGCCCGCGGCGGCACCGACATCCACGGAGCTCTCACAACCGCCTTGTCCCAGAAAACCGATCCTGCGCGGTCGCACGTGGTTGTGTTTCTGACTGACGGCTTACCTACCGTGGGCGTCACCGACATTGCGACCATCCTGGAGGCCGTTAGCCGCGCGGCAACTCCGAACACGCGCCTCTTTACCTTTGGCGTGGGCCATAACGTCAACACCCTTCTTCTCGACCGGATTGCCAACGAACACGGAGGGGTGTCCCAGTATGTGCAGCCGGAGGAGAACATCGAAATCAAGGTGTCGTCCTTCTACGACAAAATCAGCAATCCGGTTCTCAGCCGGCCCACGCTGCGCATAGAAAAAATCGAACTCCTCCAGACTCACCCCAGGGAACTACCGGATCTCTTCGCTGGTGGCCAGCTCACCCTTTTCGGCCGCTACCGCGGCGAGGGACACGTTGCTGTGAGACTGTCTGGCACCATCCATAGGCAACGGCAGGAATATGTCTTCGAGACCGATTTTCCGGATGAAAATGCGGAAAACGACTTCATCCCGCGACTCTGGGCAACCCGGCGCGTAGGTTACCTCCTCGAGCAGATGCGGTTGACCACGGAGGGCAGCGAACTAAAAGAGGAAATCGTCCGGCTGGGTAAAGAATACGGCATCCTGACACCATACACGTCATATCTTGTTGTGGAGACCCCCGAGGATTACCGGCGACATGGAATCGAAACGCCCACGTCTTCCCATTCCAGGACCGTATCGCATACCGATGCGAAGGCCTCGGCCATGCAGCCTGTTCCCCTGCAGCAGGGGGTCATGCACTGGGCAAAGGAAGCGCGATGGGCTCTTGCAGACCGCAAGGCCGCGCCGATAGCCAGGCCGCCCGAACCAGCAGCCGCCATTCCTTTGTTCGGTGGCGCAGGTGAGGCGGCCGCCGCCGCAGCCCCGAACATCCTGCGCACCGATCCGGTGCTCGCCCAGGAATCCCTACGCCGCGAAACCGGCCGCGAGGCAGTGACCGTCAGCGATGCCATCGCCCGGTACAAGGAAGCGGAGACGGTACACGGAGATATTGCGCCTGCGGTAAAGGCTGTCGGCAGAAGGATTTTCTATCTGTTGCATGGCGTATGGACGGATCGCGAGTATCGCCCGGATATGCGGGCCCTTCGCGTCCGCTATGCCAGTGAGGAGTATTTTACCCTTTTGGCCAAACATCCCGAACTGAAGGCCTGCTTCGTCCTGGGAGACCGTGTGATTGTCTGCCTGAATGGAGACACAGCGGTCATTGTTGAACCGGAGATGTAATGGAAAACCATGCTCAGCCTTGTCCAAACGCTTGACTTTTCACCCCGACAAGAGGAAAAGTTCTACGGGCACATGAAGACGCGCGGAGAAAACGCGTATGAACGCTGTGCGTCAGGAGTTCTGGATGTTGCTGGGCGTGCTAACCGTCATGATGTTCGGCGGTGAACCAGTGGAAAAGACCGCAGAGCCCCCGCCCCATGGCCCCGGCCAGACAGGGAACGAAGCCGCGGAAATTTTGTGCCGGATTCTGACGGCGATCCGCGAGGAATGCGAAGCATGCCGAGAAGCGCGGAAACGCACTGGACACCCGGTTCAGCACATCCGAGCGTGCACAACGACGTGGCTTGAGGTTGAGGTCCTCCGGGTTCTGTGTGGGAACGTGAACGACACGAGGATGCGCCTGCGCCTCGGACCGAAAAGTATAGACGAGCCGAAAGCAGGCGAGCAGGGAATAGCGACTCTCATTCGGGATCACCACAGGGTCCAAGCCCGAGAACACCCCTGGATGTGCGTCGCCTTCCGACCGAGGGCGCATACGGAGCAGCCCATGGGGGCAAGGCTATGAAAGTGCGGTCTCAAAAAAAATGCACCCACAGCCCGGCCCGGTCGCGTGGAGGTTAGTATGAATGGCGTGATGCGAAGGGGAGGAGCGGTTCTGATATCGGCCGCTTGCGTTGTAGAAGGAGCCGGAGGGCGTTCGCCGCAAAATGCGTCGGTTATAAACGCCAATCACGCGTTTGCCTGCGCCCTTTACGGCCAACTGCGCGTCGCACCGGGGAATCTATTCCTGTCTCCCTACTCCATTTCCAGCGCGCTGGCCATGACCTATGCAGGGGCCCGCGGTCAGACAGAAAAACAAATGGCCCATGTGCTCCATTTGAGCGGCGACCCAACCGCCGTTCACGCGGTACTTGCCGACGTACAGAAAAGGCTCAATGCCATCCAAGACCGAGGACAGGTGCAGCTTCGCGTCGCCAACTCGCTCTGGGCGCAGAAAACGCTTCCCTTCCAGCCCGCCTTTCTCGACCTGCTGCGCAAAAATTACGAGGCGGGTGTAAACCTTGTGAACTTCGCCGCCGATCCGGAGCCGGCACGCCTGGAAATCAATCGCTGGGTCGAGGGGAAAACCGCCGGTCGCATCAAAGACCTGGTCAAACCGGGTATGCTCCACACCGATACCCGGCTCATTCTATGCAATGCCATCTATTTCCGCGGAGACTGGGCCAGCCAGTTCCGTAAGGAGCAAACGCGCGAGGAACCCTTTACCCTCGCATCGGGCCACACGGCCCCCGTGGCCTTGATGCGCCAGACCGCAACGTTTGGTTATGCGGAACAGGAAGGCCTCCAAATTCTGGAACTCCCCTATGCCGGCGAGGACGTCTCCATGATCGTGCTGCTCCCAGCCCCCAACCGGGCGTTACCGCAGATGGAATCGGACATCAGCCCGCAAACGCTGAAGGCATGGATGACGGCCCTCCACCGTCGCGAAGTTCAGGTTTTCCTCCCAAAGTTCACGCTGACCAGCGAATTCGATCTTGGCAGCACCCTGGCCTCCTTGGGTATGACGGATGCCTTCACGGCCAGTCGCGCCGATTTCTCCGGTATGACGGGAACCCGCGACCTTTTCCTTTCCAAAGTATTGCACAAGGCCTTTGTGGACGTTAACGAACAGGGCACGGAAGCGGCCGCTGCCACAGGGGCAGTCATGACCCTGACAGCCATCCCGGAACCGCCTCCCGTGTTCCGGGCAGACCGGCCGTTTGTATTTCTGATCCGCGAGAAACGTTCGGGTATTGTGTTGTTTATGGGACGTTTCGCGGATCCGCGAAAATAAGCATACCCCGAGGACTCCTTACTACCTGCCACGCTGCAGGGCTCGCATACTCTTGCCCCTTTCTTGGTGTGTCTACCGGCCACAGCCCTGCGTGCGGCACCCTATCGCTCCGCTCCCCCGGTGCGGTTGGGGTATGCCAATGGCATGACACAGCATCAGTCCCTGGCCTCAACGAGGCAACGCGCACAGCGTATAGGGCATTTTGACGGACGGCGACGCGGAAACGCCTGACACCGCGAGCGCGCAGTGGCAGAGGGCGTATTCCCGGACACAACCTCATCCCCAGCCTACCCGCGGCACAGACTCCACATGAAAACGGTCATGACGGCAAAAGGGATTCCAGCCGGCGGGCGATTTCGGTTCGGTGGAAGACCTGGCCCTGCTGGCGTGCGCGATGGGCAGTCAACCCGTGCCACCATCGCCGGCAAGGATGTGGACTGTGAAGGACTTCGCGCACCACGCTATGCAAACGGCCTCGATCGGGATACTCGATGGCGAATTGCGCGAGAAAAACGGATGCCGCATCGCCCATCCGGCGGAAAAGCGACACCCAACATCCCATGATTTCGCGTGCCAGCAACGCTGAAATGTCCCCTCGGGCGAAGGCCACCTCCAGGTCAATCGTAACGAAACGCCCCGCACCTGCCAACACATGGGCAAACGTGGCGTGTTCCTGGATGAGCCTTCGATCGGTGCGTAATTCAGCGATCCGGTGCCGGGTGGCCCACAGAGGAAGAAAGCGGGCGAGAAGGTCCTGACGCACCCGAACAGGAACGGACGGGTCGGCCAGTTCTTCCAAAAGCGTGCGGCCTTCCACATACTCCAGGCATAGCCAAGGCAACGGCGGGGGCGGAACCAATGCGCACGCGTGAATAGCGGGCACATCAAAACCCGAGGCTCGCCACTGTCGCAGGTTTTCCTCTTCGGTCCGCTGCCGCGCAGCGGACCGGTAGGAGGTGCGTCCGCTGAAACGATGGCCGCACTCGGTCAGCAGCGTTTGCAGAGGGCCCCGGCGTGTCGCATAGGTTTTCAGAATCGCCCAGTCCGATCCGATCCGGATTTTCCATACGGCATTGAGTCCTGATCCGCGCGTACTGCCGTCCACTCGCGCGGCCTGGTACGGACGCAAGATACTCGCCAGACGTTCAGACGTCGTTGCCGCGTTCACGGGACCGGGATTCCCATGGCCTTGCCTACGCGAATCGCTAGGTTGTACTTCGAATGAGGCTGGCGCGCTCTCCGACTGAACCGGTAGTCGAGACGCCGGGCCAGACGCACCAGCCAATTGCGGTTGCGAAAAGCCACGCCACAGACATGCGCCAGCCACTCCGAGCGACTGTAGGAGCGCAGGGTTTCCTCGAAAAACAGGTCGAAAAGAGGTGGTGGGACAAACTGTGCCAACGATTTTAGGTAGGCAAGAATCTCCCGTGCCACCAAATCCTCCACGTGGGAACGGGAACGGAACGAAACTTCAAAATCGAACCACACCAACTCTCCCTGTCTTTCCATCACGTGCTTGAAATCGCCATTCTCGTGGATGAGCCGCGGCTCAGAATGGGCGACAGCCAGATCGTGGCGACGACACCATTCACGAAGGAAACGCCGGTAAATGTCCAGTCGCTGTTCCAGGGAAAGGCTTGCGTCGGGCAGGAGACGATGCAGGTGGCGCCCTTCCACATATTCGTAAAGCGCGTATCCGCCTTCGGGAAGTCCTTCCACGCACACATCCCTGTAGATGTCGAACACCCGGAAGCCTGCCTCCCGCCAAATCTGCATACTGAGCTGCTCATTCCGAAGCCTGGCCTTGGGCATAAAGGAAGTCTGCCGTTGAAACACGATGTTGTCGAAGGTCTTATACAGACGTTCGATCCAAGGGCGGCTGTCGTAATAAAGCTTGAGAACCGCCCATCCGTCGCGAAACGGAATTTTGTAGAGATAGTTGCCGTTTCGCACCAACAGATACGCATCCAAATTGTCAAACCGCAGTCGTTCCATGGTACACGACAGGCGGAACGCCGCTGTCGCCCTCGTAACACGCGCGGCGAACAGCAGCATGACGAAGTCCTGCGGCGCTCGGGCCGCCGCGTCTGTCTTCACGTACACGGTTGCCTCTTAGGCCGCCTCTCCCACCCTGTCAAGCCGCGAATACGTTTTTGCTACGGAAGGGAGAGTGGTGTGTGTAAACAAACTGGACGGCGAAGCAACATGAAGGTAGTCTTTGAATCAAAGGCCCATGAAAATTGCGACTTTCAACGCCAATTCGATTCGGTCACGGGTCGACGCGATTCGCCGGTGGCTGCGCCTGAACCGTCCTGACGTGTTGTGTGTTCAAGAAACCAAGGTTTCGGATTCGGAGTTTCCGGCGCTGACTTTCCGCGAGCTGGGCTATCACGCCGTGTACCGCGGAGAAAAATCCTACAACGGCGTGGCGACTCTCAGCCTGACTCCCCCCGATGCAGTGGCCTACGGAATGGACGACGGCAAATCCGCCGATGCGACGCGACTGATCGCGACGCGGCATGACCACGTGCACATCGTCAACACCTATGTCCCGCAGGGCCGTGCTATTGACCATCCCATGTACGCGTATAAGCGGGAGTGGTTCGAACGCCTCCGGGCGTATTTCAACCGGCACTTCACGCCGCGGCAGTGGGTCGTTTGGTTGGGAGACCTCAACGTCGCGCCCGAGCCTATAGACGTCCACAACCCCGATCGCCAAACGCAGCATGTGTGCTTCCATGAGGCCGTCCGCCACGCTTTCGCCATGGTCTGCTCCTGGGGCTTCATCGATGTCGTCCGCCTCCATCATCCGGAACCTGGCCTGTACAGTTTTTTTGACTATCGCACGGCCGGCGACGTGAAAAAAAACATGGGCTGGCGCGTTGACCACATTCTCACCACGCGTCCGCTGGCCCAACGCTGCACGAAGGCGTGGATCGACCTCCAGCCGCGCCTGCAGCCACACCCATCCGACCATACCTTTGTCATTGCGGAATTCGATCTCTGACGGAACCAAGGATAGGACATGGGCGCCCGGTTGTTGGCCAACGGAAGGGCGAAAAGAGGGGCCTTCTGAACTTGCCCTGGTGGTCAAACGTTACTATAGTCCGAAGGAATGCCCGGATGGGATGACGCCCGCTGCATGTAAGTGTAAGGCGCCCTGGTTCGTCACTGGCGTGAGGTCTCCGCTGTGGAACTGCCCGGCTTCGAAATCCTTGACCGATTGGGAACTGGCGGCATGGCCAATGTCTGGAAGGCTCGCCAAGTCTCTTTAGACCGTATTGTGGCCATCAAGACGCTTTCGCGTCAGTTTTCCACGGATCCATCCGATGTCCAGAATTTTATTGCCGAGGCGCAATCCGCTGCTCGCCTCAAGCATCCCGGCATTGTCCAGGTCTACGATGCCAACGCCATTCAGGGGCTCTACTACATTGTCATGGAATTCATCGACGGCCGTACCGTGGGAGAACACATTCGCATCAAAGGACGGCTGGAGGAAAAAGACGTTTTGCGGATCGCTCGGAGCGTGGCCGAAGCCCTCGACCATGCCTGGCGTAAGGAAGGACTTATCCACTGCGATATTAAGCCCGACAACATCATGATCGACGCGGACGGTACCGTCAAAGTCGCCGATCTCGGTCTGGCACGGACGATCCGTGCCCTGCGCGCCCAGCGCACGGCGGAGGAGGTCATGGGCACGCCTTCCTACATGTCCCCCGAACAGGTCGAAGGCCGTCCAGACCTAGACTGCCGGGCAGATATCTACTCTCTGGGAGCCACGCTCTACTATGCCCTCACCGGCGTCGAACTTTTCGGCGGTTATCCCTACACGGACATCTTGCGCATGCAGCTTTTCGAGCAGGTATCGGATCCGATGGATTTGAGCCCGAAGGTCTCTCGGATGTGCAGCGCCTTGATCGAACGTATGCTCGCCAAGGATCCCGGCCATCGCCCGCGGAACTGGGAAGAATTGTTGGACGAGCTGGCGCGTGTGCAAAAACACAAAATGCCCCGTCGCATCCTCCCGTCACACGCTGTGAGCACAATACGACGCAGCCCCAAACGGGAGCCTCCCAGCCGGAGGCGGAACCTGGTGATGGCGACACGCGACGGGACCCTTCCGGCAACGCCGGCCCGGAGGGTCCGCCCTACCTCCCCCACCCCTACCCGGGTGGTGCTCCTTGTCGTTCTTGTTTTGCTCGCTATGGTGTTCGCCCTGATGCAACCCGCACAAAATGCGATCCGTCGACGGAAGAGCCTTGACGCGCAGGCCCGGCGCCAGGCGGAAGAGCAGGCCGTTGCCCGTCGCCTCGGGGAAGCGTTGCTGCAGGAGGTTCGCAACTTCATTCGAGATAATCCGGGGCGTTACGACGAAGCCATTGCCCGGTGCGAAGCGCTTGCCTCTCGTTGTGTCGAGTCGGCGGTGACCGCCCAGGCGCGCAGTGAAGCGGACCGCCTGCGGTCGGAAAAACAACGGGCCATCCGTGACGTTTTGGACGGATTGCGCCTGCGGGCAGAGCCTCTGTCCCACGCCGGGAATTTTTTGGAAGCAGCCCGCGTGTACGAGGAGTATTCGGGCCTACTCGCGCTGGAAACGGCCGAAGACCGCCGCACATGGGCCGATCGCCTGCGGGAACGGCACCGTCAAGCCGAGGAAGAACGGAAACAACGCGAGGCCGCTGCAGAAACGCGGTGGAAAAACCTCCTGGAGGAGGCGATTTCCTACCTGCTCGCGCGTGGCCCCGGCAGCGTGCTTCGCCTACTGGAAAACGCCCTCACGGACACCGCCCTGGCATCACGAAAAGAAGAAATGGAAAGGCTGATCGCCACGTTGCGTTCCGCGGACGCCATCGAGGAGCGGGTTCTTGCTTCCTTCAAGGCACAGGCGGGCAAACCGGTTACAGTTGTCCTGCACGGCAAGAAACACCTGCTCACCGTGCTCGATGCCCGCGATGGCCGCATCATCTGTGAGGAAGTCATCCATACGCCACAAGGCAAAGAAACGCGTGGCGTCCGGTTTTCGCCCACCGATCTTCCACTGGCCGATCGCATAGACCGCATGGGTACTGACGACGATCCGGGGGTGGCGCTCGGGAAGGGCCTTCTTTGGCTCAACGCCGGCGTGCACGCCGCCGCCCGGGACTGTTTCAGCCGGACCGATCCGTTGCTTCGAGAGCCCCTTCTGCGCGCGGTTGACGCCGAACCCCAGAAACTCCTGGAACTTCAGGCGGAAAAGGATCTCGTCCGAATTTTAGACGCGGCAGGCATCGTCGTGGGTCTTTTCGATGCGGACGCCTGGCTACAGGCAGTCACCAACAGGACAGTCAACCGGGAAACGGCCCGCCGCCTCAGAGAGGAGGCCCGTGCGTTTCGCGCGCGTTACGGAAACACCGCTTTTGCCAACCGCGCGGAGCGTATCCTTGACGCGTTGGAACGCCTGCGCGTCACAGCAGAGGAACAGCCGAACCGACAACCTGAGGATAAACCGTTTCAGGTAAAGGTGACCGAAGCGCTCGTTTTCTGCAACACCGGACTCCTGCCCTCGGATATCCGATGGTCCGTGGATCCCGATGGAGGACTGCGGCTACAGATCGTGTCCTCTATCCTTCGCGATTTACGACCGTTGGAGTCGGTCCGTTCCTTGCGCGCTCTGGTGTACACACCGCTGGAAACGACCGGACCCGCAGGTTGGACTCGCGCCCCGCTTGACGATCTCTCCCCCCTGGCGGGACTGCGCTTGAAGCGACTTGCGCTACCACAGACGTCCCTGACGGATCTCAGCGCCCTTCGCGGAATGCCGCTCACACACGTGGACATATCACGAACACTCGTGCGCGATCTGAGCCCGCTGACCGGTCTTCGGCTAGAAGTCCTGAATGCCGGGCAAACCGGCGTGATGGATCTGACGCCGCTGAAAGGAATGCCGTTACGCACACTCCATATTCATGGAACAGCGGTGAATGACCTGTCCCCCTTGAAAGGGCTTCCCTTGGAATACCTGGACGTATCGGATAGCCGGATTCGTGATCTTTCCCCACTGGAAGGATTGCCCCTGCGTTCGCTTGATATGGCACGCACGGCGGTCAGCGAACTCGTGGCGTTGGCGCAACGCACGCTAACCCGTCTCAACCTGAGCCATACAAAAGTGGAAAATATCGATATCCTAGAAGGACAACCGATAACCGAACTCATTCTGGACAACACCCGTGTTCGCGATCTCAGCCCTTTGCGGGCAGCAAAGCTGCGAGTCCTTTCGGCCTGTGAAACACGCGTCCACGATCTGCGCCCGCTGGCTGGGATGCCTCTGCGGGTGCTACGGATGGGGGAAACCCGTGTGCGCGATTTGACCCCCCTCCGCGGTTTACCACTCGAAGAGTTAGTCATCCAGGGAACTAAAGTGGAAGACCTTACCCCTCTGCTGGGAATGCCTCTGCGCCATCTCAACATCCGAAACACAGCCGTTCGGTCATTGGCCCCATTAGCCGCTTGCCCGCTTGTCTATTTCGATTGCCGGGAAAACGATATCGATGACTATCGCGTTCTGGAACAGCTTCCAATCCAAGTCCTCTGGGTGGATAAGCCCGATGGCCCCATCCGACGTGTTCTCTCGCTCATGCCACAACTTCGGGAGGTGAACGGAACCGCCTGGGCAAAGTGGTGAGCCTTGAGTTGGACGGGTTTGCTGTACCTGCGGTTTTCGCCCCGTGCGGGAATGAGCACTCCGCATCCTCTTATGAGGCATCGAACACCGCCTTCGGAAAATCAGTTTCGCGAGTTCACGGCGACCCAGTTATATTGTCCGCAGTGTCGCGTCCTCCGTGACGTCCGCGAGCGCCTTCTGCTGGTGCTTCCTCAGGGTGAATTACGCGCGTATGTCTGCCGCACATGCGGAGAACCCCTCGCCACCCGTGAAACACGGAATGCACAGCATCTCTCGCATCCCCATCCCCCGACGTGACCCTCTTCCGGCAAAGGGCCCGGAAGCAAGATTTTTCGCCGTTTACCGACGAGAAGGAATATCCCGAATGGTGTCTCCACGCACGCTCCCGCCCTTCCCTTCCGTGGCCTCGCCCCGCAGCATGGAAAAACCTGTACTTTGTGCGGAACTTTCACTAAGTGACATATCGGTCTTTGGATACACGAGTCCCTGAGGCGCATTATGCTGGAACAATGGTTCCCATTACGTGAGCGCGGAACAACGTTAGGAACAGAACTCACCGCCGGGGTTACGACGTTTGTTACGATGGCTTACATCATTTTTGTCAACCCCGGAATCCTCACAAACGCCGGTGTGCCGTTTGCAGGGGCCACCACCGCCACCGCCTTGGGCGCAGCCGTAATGTCCGTGGCTATGGGGCTAATCACGAACCGCCCGCTCGCCTTGGCTTCGGGAATGGGCCTCAACGCCGTGCTGACCTTTTCGGTCATCGGCGTTCAACAGGCCCATGTCCCCTGGCAGACCGGAATGGCAGTCATTTTTGTTGAAGGCGTAGTGATCCTGATCCTTGTGCTGACGGGACTACGACAGGCCATTATGTTTGCCATTCCGCAAAACCTGAAGCGCGCTATTGGCGCGGGCATCGGCCTTTTTATCACAGTCATCGGACTGGTCCAAGGCGGTATTATCCGCCCGGCCCCTGTTACCCTCGTCGCTCTGGGGGATTTCTCACAGCGATACGTGTGGGTCACTCTTATCGGTCTGACCGCCACGCTTCTGTGTCTGGCGCGGCGCATGCGTGCAGGCATCCTGCTCGGTATGGTGGTGGCCACCGTGGCGGCGCTCGTGTTGGGAGTGACCGCATGGCCCCGCCGCATCCTTGAATGGCCCGATTTCTCCACGTTTGGCGCTCCGTTCCAGACCACGGCAAATGGTCGCCTTGCCATAGCCCGTGTACTTTCTCCGGCGCTCCTCGCAGCCACGTTTTCCCTTCTCCTGACGGACTTTTTCGACACCATGGGCACCGTGGTGGCCGTCGGCGAACAAGCGGGATTCGTCCGCAAGGACGGTTCTGTGCCGGGCCTGACGGGCATCCTCCTCGTGGACTCGGCCGCGGCCGCGATCGGCGGCCTCTTCGGCGCAAGTTCCGTCACCACGTATATCGAGTCCGCAGCCGGCGTGGCCGCGGGCGGCCGCACCGGTTTGACCGCCGTTGTTGCCGGCCTATGTTTTGTCCTGGCGATATTTTTCACTCCTGTGATTGCCATGATCGGCGGGGGGGTCCCCATCGCGAGCAACGACTACTACCGCCTGCTGGCAGAATCCGGGTTCACCGTGCCGGGCGCAACCTCTTGTGTGTATCCTATCACAGCCAGCGCCTTGATTGTCGTGGGTTTTTTGATGATGGGTATTCTACGCGAAATTTCCTGGGACAATTTCGAAGAGGCTTTCCCGGCTTTTCTAACCGTGGTCGGCATCCCCCTTACCTACAATATCAGCTACGGGATCGGCCTGGGGTTCATAGCGTATGTCTTGCTCACGGTGTTACACGGGCGCGCCCGCGACGTGCATCCCTTGCTGTACGGAGCCAGTATCGCATTTGCACTGATGTTCGCATTACCCGCTATTGAAAAAATGTTCCCCTAGGGGCAAATCGGTGGCCAGGCAAAATAGCTCCCTTGTCTCCGCGCCAACGGAGACGTCTCCGCGCAGGAGAACAAAGCGCCACGGGAAAACGGCGTGCAGGCACAACACCTCGCGCCGGTTGCCACGAAACGCTGGGTGTGCGGGCCTCCGGGATTTTCGCCACACAAGAGAAGGCTTGCAAAGATGACGCGCTCCGCGCGAAATGGAAATACATGAGGCAATCAGCGGGTGACAGGGCTATAACGGGCCTCCCCATACGGTGCTCCCATGGATCGCAAGGATCGGATCAGCAACATCAACATTCTGTCCGAAAAGCTCCTATCCTCTCCGGCAGAGCTTCGCGCCCGGCTTCCGCTAACCCCCAAGGCCGAAGCCACCGTCTATGAGGCTCGGCGCCAGATCCGAGACATTCTGGATCGACGAAGCTTTCGACTCCTGGCCATCGTAGGCCCCTGCTCCATCCACAACGTGGATTCCGCCTTGACGTATGCCCGTCGCCTCAAAAGGCTGGCGGACAAGGTTGCCAATTCCCTGATGATCGTCATGCGGGTGTACTTCGAAAAACCCCGCAGCGTGACAGGATGGAAGGGCTTCATCAATGACCCGCACTTGGATGATTCCTTCCGTGTGGAAGAGGGATTGTACCAAGCACGCCGTCTCCTGCTTCGTCTAGCCGAGATGGGACTGCCGGCTGCCACCGAAGCCCTGGACCCCGTAGTCCCGCAGTATCTGAGCGACCTGATCGCCTGGACCGCTATCGGCGCGCGAACGACGGAATCTCAGACCCACCGCGAGCTCGCCAGCGGCATTTCCTCGCCCGTCGGATTCAAAAATAGCACCGATGGAAACATCGAACTGGCCGTCAATGCTGTCCGTTCCACACGGCTACCCCATCATTTCCTCGGCATCACTTCCGAAGGCCGTGTGGCGGTTTTCCACACACGCGGCAACCGCTATGCCCATGTCGTGCTACGCGGAGGGCTCCGTCCCAACGACGATCGCGCCAGTGTCGCCTACACCGAAGCCCTTCTGAGACAGGCCGCTCTCCCTCAACATATTCTCATTGACTGCAGTCATGGTAATTCAGAACGAAATCCCGACCGCCAACCGCTCGTGCTGCAAAACATCATACACCAAATACAGGAGGGTAACCGTTCCATTATCGGGTTTATGCTGGAAAGCAATCTGCAAGGGGGACGTCAGGACATCCCAGCACACCGTCCGAAAGTAATAAAACCTGGCCTTTCCGTGACGGACCCCTGCCTAGACTGGCCCACGACGCAGCGCGTTGTGCGTTTCGCTGCCCAGGCCCTTCGGACCGTTCTGCCCCTCCGCTGGAGGCAGCGCCGACGGGACAGAAGGCGCTGACCGGCTGGCGGATAACGTCGCTGCTGCCCGGAGCTCCTGTGGAGAATATTGCCCATGCGACCGAATGAAATTCCCGTCGTGTTCGAACCGAGCGGACGCCGGGCCTTCGTGCTCCCCGGCACTTCCCTGCTGGAAGCTGCCGGCGAAACGGGTCTGGCGCTGCAGACGCCCTGCGGCGGGCAAGGCACCTGCGGCCAATGCCGTGTACGCGTCCTGTCCGGCGAAATAGATGCCCCTGCAGACCGGGGCCCCTTCTCGGCAAAGCAGTGGGCCGATGGTTACCGACTCGCATGCCAGACACGCGTGCTCACCGAAGCCGTGATCGAAATCCCGGAACGTTCGCGGCTGGGAGGCTACCAGAAAATCCTGACCCACGACACCGGCCATCGGACTACGCTCAAGCCGTGGGTGCGCAGGGTTCCCTTCGCCCTGCCTACTCCCAGCGCTCAGGATAGCGTGTCCGATGTTGGCCGTCTTCTCCGAACTCTCGGGGATTTTCAAGTGGCTACGCCTGTCCGACGCACTCTGCCTGTTTTTTTGCGTTGTCACGCGTGGAAAGGAACAGCCATCGTCGCGGGCAAGACGATCATGGCCCTTGATCCGCCCGGTTCGAACGCAGGTCTCTATGGCATCGCCGTGGATCTCGGCACCACGACCCTGGTGGCCACTCTCGTGGATCTGACCAATGGCCGGGAACTCGCATTGGCTTCGTGTGTGAACCCGCAGGTTGCCTATGGCGACGACGGCATCTCACGGATTCAGAAAATCCGGCAGAGCCCTGACAACCTCACACGGCAGCGCGAGGCCGTCCGCGATGCCGTCAACCAACTCATCCGGACGACAACCTCCCAAGCCGGTGTCTCACCCGACCGCATCTACGATGCTGTGATTGTCGGGAATTCGACCATGCAACAGATTTTTTGCGGATACGACCCCTCGGCTCTCGGCGAACTACCGTTTGTCGCCGCGTTTGAGCGCGGGCACCTCGTGCCGGCCTCCGCGCTTGGTCTTGACGTCCACCCCCACGCCGCGGTCTTTGTCTATCCTCAAATTGGCGGGTTCGTAGGGGGCGATACGGTCGCTGGCATGGTGGCCGCGCGCATAGATCAATGGCAGGGACCCGTGCTGCTCATTGATATCGGCACGAACGGCGAAATTGTTCTCACGGATGGATCCCGGCTTTTGGCCACCTCGACGGCCGCGGGCCCGGCGTTTGAGGGAGCGCGCATCACGCAGGGAATGCGGGCGACCGTGGGAGCGATCGAGAAAGTTTTGCTGCGGGAAGACGTACTCATCAACGTGATTGGCAACGTGGCCCCAGTGGGGCTGTGTGGAACCGCGCTCATTGACGCAGCCGCTGATCTCCTGCGCGTAGGCATTGTCGATGAAACAGGCCGGATACTCGGCTCCGAAAAGTCCCCCTGCACTTTGCCGGAAAACCTGCGCCGCCGTATCCGCACCGACGGCAGGGAACTCTGTTTTGTCTTGGCGGATGCCGACGAGACCGGAACAGGCCGGCCCATCTGCCTCTGGCAACGGGACCTACGTGAATTGCAGCTTGCGGCCGGCGCAATCCGTGCCGGTATTAACGTTCTCCTTAAACGCCTCGGCATGAACGCCGAATCGCTCACCGCTATCTTGCTGGCTGGCGCCTTCGGGCATTTCATTCGTCGAAGCAACGCACGACGCATCGGAATGATCCCGGCCGTGCCCACCCAACGCATTCGATGCATCGGTAACGCCGCTTCGCTCGGCGCCAAGATGGCCCTTCTTTCGGTGGACGAACGAGCCTACGCCGAACGTCTCCGCCAGAAGGCCGAACATGTGGACCTGTCGCAGGATCCCGAATTCCAAGCCGCATTCGCCGCGGCCATGCTCTTCCCCTCCCGCGAACTGTTCCAGGGGGACAACCCCAGTCAGCATCCGCGAGATTCTCACGCCGGAGCCGAGTCCGGGACGATGGCGTCGTGACGGCGATGCGGGTGGCGGATCGCAAAACGGGCGACCGATTTGACCTACCTCGCCTCTTCTAGCACCGCCTCCACCATCTCCACGTCCGCAACCTCCCAAATCCCATGTGTCCCGCTCCCATCAGCCCTGAAGTCAGCTTTTGAATAGGAATAGTGACATTTATCGTTCTGCCCAACAGAACAGAAGTTCCTTCAAGAGGGCCTCGACCCTATCTGCCCGTTGCGTATCCCTTCCCATGTTTGCCCGCACCCGTCGCACCCGATCGCTGCTCCCCCGATAGGTGCGCAACGACTCGGGCCGGGCGTAGAACGGCACGAGCCTGCGCAAGCAGGCGTAGTGCCGGAGGAGGTGAGGTGTGTCACTTGCCGGATGTGATCTCGGCCACCTTCTCCTTGACTAGAGGATGATCGTCCTTCTCCAACTTCCTGAGGATTGCTGGGTCGCGCAACTGCGGTTGCTTCTTCATCATCTCGGCCACGTACAACCGCGCCCACCATTCCGGTCGGTCGGCAAAAGACTGCAATGCGGCCTTCGGATCGCCTTGGAGTTGGTTGGCTAATTCGGTTTTGGTGGCGTCATCCGCGTAAACATCAGCCATCGTCAATATGGCGGCCTGCATATCGTGGTCGTACATGTAGGCAATGAGTCCAAAATTTGGAACATCTCTGCTCTTCTTAAGAAAACTTCCGTAAGTGCTGTAGTCCCGCTCTCTTGCTCCCTTATAATCGATTTTTTCAAGAACCCATTCTAATTGCTCCTTCTGTAGCGAATTGGTTGTCCCCCCGTATGGAGCAATGGCTTCCAGCATGTCCAACTTCCATCCGCCGTTACGCATCGCCTCTTGTGTAGGCGCGATTTCCTTGATAAGGGAGTAGGTTCCAGCCAGCAGCTTTTCCGCCTCTTGAGATGAAATTACCTTTGCAGCAAGTTTCCGTTTGATCTCGGCTCGATAGTAAACGACCTGCGGGAAGAGAGACGGGATATTCCCTTTGCTTCTTGCCTTGATCTTTTGCATGGCGGACTTAGCCGCCAGTTGTGTCGGAGCTGAATGCAACTGATGCAGGAGAGACTGGATTACGTTGTCCGGCATGATTGACACACCATCGCTGGTTTGTCCCAAAGTGTGTTGGCTGCCTATCAGAAGGAGCAGGCCAAGTCCGAAGATCAGCGGCAAATACCGCAAGTTCATGGTTGTCCTCCTATTCACGAAAAAAGATTCACCAGGGTTTTACATGATTGACCAATTCTCTCCGAACGCCATTCCTGACGTTCGCATTGTCATCGATATCAAAATGAGTCAAGGCCGCTCCCCATGCAGTAACACTGACGTTTACCTCAATGTTTGCACCAGGGGGGTCAATTGGACCACCGCCAAGCCACCGATCTTCTGCCCACGTGTGGGGTGTTTGATAGTAGTTCACGTGGAACAGAGAATTTACTGGTCGACGGTTTTCTTCGGCGATTCCCGGTTCCGCAACTGCATCAACATATGCCGTGTATAGCAGGTGAAACGCTCCGACATTAGGATCGTTTGCGAGCGCTTCAGAGAGATCGTGTGTTGCCCCTCCACCGTGACTGTAACCGATGATGGCCATTTGCGTAACGTTGCGGAAGCGAACTGCGTTGGAGGCTTCGTTGTAGATTGTGCCGTTCAGGGTGTCTTCATCGAGCATGTGAACATCATAGCCCTGCTCGTATAGTTCAACAGCGGTGAGGAATGTACCGAAGTTTGCATCGGGCGGATCGGCAGGGATCTGATCCTCCCCGCCGATCACGATCACAACCGATCTGTAGGCATGGAAAGAGACCTTGTCGGAGCAAACGACCGTCCCGGAATCGGTCTTGGCCTGGAGTTCCAAGTCGGCGGCACCACCGTTGGGATTCTCCACCCAAACCGTCATCGGCGTGGTGCTGAAGGTGAGATGCGTCTCGTCGTTGGCGTCCAGCCAGGCCGTCCCCTTGGTCTGACTGTTCCAGACCTTGATATGGCTGCTGCTCCGTTTCAAAACGTACTTGAATCCGGAAGCCGGGGCGGTCGGAGCGGCATCGAGAACGACCTCGATCATGTCATTCTCGTTGCTGACCGTCGTGTCGTTCCGATCCGGCGTGCTGTTGACGTTATCGTCGTCACCGTTGACCCGGATTCCGGCCCCCGGCGTTTCTTCCTGAGCTTCGGGGATTTCCCGGCGTTGGAATGGGTTATTGTAAGCCGGTCCTTTTGTCGTGGGGCGGTAGGCAGTCATGCCTACTCGAAGGAGGGTGAGGCGGGCGTGGAAGGGAACGGAGGAGAGGTCCAACGGGCCGTCAAGACTGTTGGGGTGTTCGACGGCATGGGTCCGACCGCCGTCCACGTAGCGCGCCTTGTCCTGCAGCACACCCCGCACCCGAAAC
>FWWM01006673.1_pt1 | contig 23919 bp, 24 predicted proteins | sample 2228351 | NCBI WGS metagenome assembly FWWM01 (sample SAMEA103939774, study PRJEB20133) | metagenome
GGCCTGGGGGTCGGGGTGGGCGTGGGGGTGTGCGGATCGCCCAGGGTGATAGCCTCCACCAACCACAAGCCTCGCTGCTGGATAAGGGTCAGCGTCGCCGTTTGGGTGACGCCGTCGGCCCAGCGGAGCAGCCCTCGCGCCTCGTAGCTGGCCGCCGTCGCCCGCCGGAACTCTAGCAGCATGGCGTCGGCTAGGCGGGGGTTGGCCTCCGCCAGGTGAGAGACCCATCGGCCGGCCTCACCCTGCCGTGCCCCGTCGGTCAAGAAGAGATCAAAGGCGCCCTCCGTTTTCCCGGCTGCCAGTCGCGCCAGGAACCCCTCTGCCGTCCGCCGGGCCAGCCGGTCGTCCAGGTCAGAAAGCCTGGCCGGCCCGCCACTGCCAGGCCGGGTCGGCGTTGCGGTAGCAGCCAAAGTAGGCAGAGAGGTGGCCGTCGCCGTCGCCGGCAACCGGCTGGGCCGTGGAGAGGGGGTGGCCGTCGCCGCCAGGGGGATGGCCGTGGGGGTAGGTGTAGGCATCCCGCCGGCACATGCCACCAGGGAAAGCAGCAACCCGGCTGCAATGAGAAACACGACCAATCGCCGCATCACGCTCCCCATCCCAATCTCGACCCGCTCATGCCCGACATCTACTCATATCGAAGCGCGTCAATCGGATTCAACCTCGCTGCCCGGAAGGCAGGGTAGATGCCAAACGCCAGCCCCACCGCAGCCGAGACGCCGGTAGAAAGCAGAATGACGTCGGTCGTCACCACCGTGGTCAACCGCTCGGTCAGGCCGGCCACCACCTGCGCGCCGACCATCCCCAAGGCGATGCCCAAGCCCCCACCGATGAGGGACAACACCATGGCCTCCACCAGGAACTGGATGAGAATATCGCGCCGTTTGGCGCCGACCGCCTTGCGGATGCCGATCTCGCGCGTGCGCTCGGTGACCGAGACCAGCATGATGTTCATGATGCCAATGCCCCCCACCAACAGCGAGATAGCGGCGATCGAGCCGAGAAAGATGGTCAGCACGCTGGTGATGTCACCAAAGATAGACACAATGTCGGTCTGTTTGATGATGGTAAAATCATCCTCATCGCGGAAGGTAATCCCGTGACGCTGGCGCAGCAGCTCGGCGATCTGGTCCGCGACCTGGTCCATCAGCGACTCGTCGGCCACCTGCACATAGATGGTGGACAGGAGCGGCTGGCCCGTGCGGCTACGCCACCAGGGATAGAGCCGGGTTTGAGCGGTGGTCAGGGGCACGTAGATGGTGCTGTCGGTGGTGTCGAATGCCGAACCGCCCTTTTCCTCCATGACCCCAATGACCCGAAAGGAGATGCGGTTGATCTTGATCGTCTGGCCGATGGGATAGGCTCCCTCCTCGAACAGTTTTGCGTACGCTCGGCTGCCCAGCACCGCCACCCGCGAGCGGGCGTTGACATCTGCCTCGGAGATAAAGGTGCCATCGGCAATCTTTAAATTGCGCAACGCCGGATAGGCAGGGGTCACGCCGGCGATATCGGTGCGAATATCCCGCCGACCGGCGATCACGGTGGCTCTGGATGAAAGCTCTGGGGCAACGGCGATGGTATCGGCCACGAGGAATGGATCGGCGATGGCCTGATAGTCCGCCATGGTCAGATCTGCACGCCCGGTGGATGAGCTGCTCTCCAGAGTGCCGGGGAAGATAAACAGCAGGTTCGAACCGAGGCCCTGGAACGAATCCTTGACAAACTTTTCCACCCCCTTGCCAACCGACATCAGGGTAATGACCGCTCCCACGCCGATGATGATGCCCAGCATGGTCAGCAGTGCCCGCAGCTTGTTCGCCAACAGCGCCCGCAGCGCGATCCGAAAGCTTTCTGTCAGCGTCATCTCACGCTCTCGTCACTTTCGATAACCCCATCCCGGATGCGGACGATGCGCCGCGTCTGTTGGGCGATCTCGGGGTCGTGGGTTACAAAGACGACGGTGATGCCCCGTTCCTGGTTCAGTTGGCGAAAGATAGCCAGGATCTCTTCACCGGACCGGGTGTCCAGGTTGCCGGTAGGTTCGTCGGCCAGGATGATGGCCGGCTCCGCCACCAGGGCGCGGGCAATGGCCACCCGTTGCTGCTGGCCGCCCGAAAGTTCGTTGGGGCGGTGGTTGAGCCGCTCGCCCAGGCCCACCGCCTCCAGCGCCGCCCGGGCGCGGGTGCGCCGCTCCCGTGATCCCACCCCGGCGTAGATGAGCGGTAGGGTCACATTCTGCAGGGCAGTGGTGCGGGGCAACAGGTTAAAGGTCTGAAAGACAAAGCCGATCTTGCGGTTCCGAATGTCGGCCAGGCGGTTGTCGTTGAGCCGGCCCACGTCGGTACCGTCCAGCCAGTAATGGCCCGAGGTGGGCTTGTCCAGGCAGCCGATGATGTTCATCAAGGTTGACTTGCCCGACCCCGAAGGCCCCATGATCGCCATGAACTCGCCCCGGTGGACCTGAAGCGACACACCGCGCAAGGCATGGACCTGGACATCGCCCATGCGGTACACCTTGACAATCTCTTCGATCTGGATCAGCGCGTTGTTCGTCCCTGCGCCTTGTTGAGAATTGCGGTCCGACACCTAAGGCGACTCCATAAAGATGGTCCGCAGCTGCTCGCGGCTGGATCCCTTTACCAGGACAATAACGTCTCCCTCATTCAGGCCAGCCAGCACCTCGCTGGACTGTTCATCGCGCAGGCCGATCTGGATTTCGACCGACTGCACCCCATCGCCGGCCGGCCGGTCTACAAAGGCCCGTCCGGTCGCGCGGTCCACGCGAATAAAGCGGTTAGGCACCAACAGGACATTTTCCCGTCGTTCGGTCACAATATCCACATTGGCCGTCATGCTTGCCCGCAGCGGAGCGTCTGTCGGCCACAGGCGCACCGTCACCTTGTAGGTCACTACCCCCGAATCGAGGCGGCCCGTATCGGCAATCTGGTCCACCCAACCCCTCAGCGCCCGGCCCGGCAGAGCATCAAGGGTAACGGTCACCGCCTGCCCCTCGGCAATGCGGCCGATGTCAATTTCATCCACCGTGACATCAATGTGAAACTCGGACAGGTCGGTCAGGGTGAAGGCCGGTTGTCCGCTGCTCAGCTCGCCCGGCTTGATGCCCACGAAGGTGATTGTGCCGTCGTGAGGCGCGGTCAGGACGGTGCCCTCCAGCTGGTGCCGGGCCTGGTCGAGCGATAGTTGCGCCTGTTCTACCTGGAGCCGGGCGACGAGCAGCTCTTCGTCCGAGGCCCCCGCTTGCAGCCGGGCCAGCGTTGCTTCGGCCTGGGCAATCCCCGACCGGGCGGCAGCCAGCTCGGCCGCCGACGGTTTGCGCATCGCCAGCTCAAAACTGGCCTTAGCCGCTTCGTAGGCAATGGTGGCCTGTTGCAGCTGCAGCGCCTGGGGCAGCATGGCCACATCGGGCCGGTCGGCCACCAGGTTGTAGGCTGCCTGGGCCTGGTCAAGGGCTGCCTGGGCCTGATCCAGGTTGGCCCGGGCCACCCGCACCTCCTCTGCCGATGGGCCGGCAAGGAGTTTGTTGTACGAGGCCCGGGCGCTGTCCAGAGCGGCCTGGGCAGCGGCCATGTCGGCAGCAGAAGGCGGCTGTTGCAAGCGCAGCAGTTGGGCCTTGGCCGTCTCCAGGGCCAGCTCCGCCTGGGCAACGGCGAATTCCAGGTCAGTCGTCTCCAGCCGGGCCAGGAGATCGCCGGCACGGACCACCTGGCCCTCTTTGACCAACACCTCGGCCACCCGGCCCGCGCTCCTGAAGCTCAACGTCATCTGCTCTTTGGGCAGGATGGTGCCGGTGGCATTGACCACGGTCAGCAACGTCCCCCGCCTGACGATGGCCTCTTCCCGTTCGACCACCGGGGCCTGGCGTTGGGTTCCAAACCTCTGAAAGGCCCACACCGCTGCCGTGGCCACACCGACCAGGATGATCAGGGTAATCAGCACTTTTCTCATCATGTTTCCCTTTACGACAAAAGACTGATGCCGGTTCTAATCTAACCCAGCACCAGCCTGAAACCGCTTATCTCTGGATAACCCGACAAGACTTCCGGAGTCTGATTTTGCTATTTTGTCCAAAAACCAATGGTATCACAGAGAGCGGGCTTTTGTCAAAATCGAGCAAAGCTATCGGGAACCTGGCAGCCCCCTTTCCCGTCTAGTAGTTGGCATCTTGATAAGGAGAAAGCACGTGACAATCCATTCGACGCAATCCGACCGTCGGTCCCGAAGCTGGGACGACTGGGAGCAGCCGGGCGCCAGCCCAGAGGAACCATCAACCCCAGGCGGCATTGGGTATGCCGCGGTGTTTCTCATGGTGATCGCCTTGGTGATCCTGTGCATAGCCGGCTACTTTCTCATTCGGGTGCTGGTGCCGGCTTCGGCTCCGGTGGTGCTGCCGGCCGCTATCACCCAGACTCCGTCGAGTACCCCACCCCCGGCGAACCTCCAGCCGACGGCCTCTCCTGCCTCTACCGTCAGCCCAGGCCAGGCGCAGGTAGAAATCACCCCCAACCGGGGCTATGTCAACACCCTCATCACCGTCATCGGGCAGGGTTGGTGGCCCGGCGAGGCGGTCTTTGTCTTTCTCCGCTCGCCAGCCGAAGGGGAAGGGCGGGGATATGCCTACGCGGCGGCCGTGGCCGACGAAAGCGGCCGCTTTCGCACGGCGCTGACCTTTCCTAACGAGATACGTTGGCTGGGTCAAAGCTGGGCCGACGTGATCGCCCGGGGCACTCGCTCCGGCCTTGAGGCCGTCGCCCGCTTTACCCTGGAGGTGCCAACCCCCACCGACACCCTACCCCCACCCACACCTCACCCCACCCGGCCACCGGCCGACACGCCGCTGCCCACCGATACGCCGCTGCCCACCGACACCCCGGCCCCGACCTTGACCCCCACTCCTGAGATAATCATCACCGATTGGCGCGGCGAGTATTTTGCCAACATGACCCTTGCCGGCGATCCGGTGCTTGTCCGCAACGACACCCAGATTGCCTTTAACTGGGGGGCCGATTCGCCAGCAGCGGGCATCCCGGCCGATCGCTTCTCGGTGCGTTGGACACGATGGCTGGATTTTGCCCAAGGCCCATACCGCTTTCAGGTCATTGTGGACGATGGCGTGCGGCTGTGGATTGATGGCCGCCTCCTTCTGGACGAATGGCATGACAGCAGCCACGCCACCTACAGCTTTGACACCCAGGTGACCCAGGGCCGGCATTTTGTCCAGGTTGAATATTATGAGAACCTGGGTGGGGCCGAAATCCAGGTGAGTTGGGCGCGGATCGAAACGGCAACGCCAACCGCCACACCGACCTTGACGCCGCTGCCGACCGCCACACCGACTTTTACGGCGCCCCGGACCAACACCCCGCTCCCGACCACATCGCCTCCCGCCCCGTGGCGTGCCGAATACTTTGCCAACCCTTTTTTGAGCGAACCGCCTGTGCTGGTCCGGGATGAGCAGAGCCTCGACCACGACTGGGGGGCCGGTTCCCCGGGCGAGGGCGTCCCCGCCGACAACTTTTCGGCCCGTTGGCGGCGAGAGGTAGAGGTCTCGGCGGGAACCTACAGCTTTTACCTGCTGGCCGACGATGGGGCCCGGGTGTGGATAGACGGCCAACTGCTGTTCGACGCCTGGCCGGCCGACCCCAATCAGATCTACAGTGTCCAGATCAGCCTGGCCCAGGGCGTTCACATCTTTGTGGTCGAATATTTTGAAGCCGAGGGAAACGCCCGGATTCACTTCTGGAGCCAATAGGTGATGTTGGGTGCCGGGCCGAAGCCCGGCACCCGCTGCCAGCCGATCACCACCCCTTCCCACCAGACTGTCACCCGACAGAAGCCGCAGAGAGACAGGGGGAGGGCGTAACATCCTGGGGACATACAGTGTGCAGAAGCCGGCCCTCGGGGAGTAGGACAACTCCGCAGGGGTTGTCCTACTGACTTGTGACGCTCCCACAGGGGAGAATTTGCATCTCGGGCCAGCCGTGCTATAATTTATAAACATGGACGAGAAGCAAGCCCGTTTGCACGCCACTGTCCACGGACGGGTACAGGGCGTTAGCTTTCGCTACTACACCTGGCACCGCGCCCAGGAGTTGGGGCTGGCCGGCTATGTGCGCAACCTGTGGGATGGCAGCGTCGAGGTCGTGGCCGAAGGGCCGCGCGCCAGGTTGGAAGAGCTGCTGGCCTTCCTGCACGTCGGCCCCCGGTCGGCGCACGTGACCCATGTGGACACCCGTTGGCCCCTGCCAACAGGCGAATTCAGCCGCTTCGAGGTGCGTTACTAGATGCGTAAGAACCCGGAGCGCGTCGGCTGGACAGTTCTATGGGCTGCTTTTTTGACCTTCTGCCTCCTGGCCACGGGCATTCCCCTGGCCGTCCGCTCCTATCTGCTCAACAGCATGGTGGATCAGGATACCCGTGTGCAACGCATTGCGGGCATCATCCTGCTGCAGAAAGCTAACGGCCGGGAACCACTCGGTGTGACCGAATCCACAACGGCTTCGCCGGGCGATGAGGTGATCACCGACGCCACCTCACGGGCGATCCTCGACCTCTTTGAGCGGAGCCATATCACCCTGTACAGCAACACCAATCTTGAATTAACACAGCTCAGAACCCCCCGCTATGCCCTCAGCCCTCACCCCAACCAGGTCCTGCTGACCCTGACGGGTGGCCTGGTGCGTGTGGGAGTGGCACTGCCCGGCGATCGCCCCACCCGGTTCGAGGTACGTACGCCCCACGTCAACATCCAACTGAATGAGGGAAGCTATCGCATCCGGGTGATCAACCAGGCCACCGAAATTACCGTGGTGCGGGGGCAGGCGATTCTGTATGGTGACTGGGGAAAGAGGGCAATTCCCCAAGGCACCCGCGCGGTGGTGGACCTGAGCGGTATCCCATCGGCTCCCCTACCTGCTGCACAGAACCTGATTGAAAATGGAAATTTCCAGCAACCACTCAGTACCGGTTGGTTGACCGGCACCGTTGTGTTAGCCCCGACGGTCAAGCCACCTGCCGTCGAGGTGGTTGAGGATGGGGGGCGAAAGGCGGTGCGGCTTTTCCGCCGCGAGTCCGATGAAGGCAATCACACCGAGGTCGCCATTCAGCAGAAACTGGATCAGGATGTGCGCGATTTTATGCGGATAACCGTCTCATTGGACGTTAAGCTGCGCTTCCAGAGCCTGTCTGGAGGGGGGCAGTTGAGCTCCGAGTTCCCCGTCATGGTCCGTCTGGACTACAAAGACCTGTGGGGAAACGACAACTTTTGGGTCCATGGCTTCTATTATCAAAACAAGGATGGCTACTCCATTGCTCCCGATTGGTGGGGGCAACCACGAGGGGAGCGGATCCCGCAGGGGGTATGGTACCCCTACGAGTCGGAGAATCTGGTAGAGCTGCTGGGCGAAAACCGGCCGGCCTATCTCACCGGCATCACGGTCTATGCCTCCGGCTGGAATTACGACAGCCTCGTCTCTGAGGTTCAGCTCATTGTTGAGTGATGCCTGGCGGCGGGTGCGGGGCACTTGAGGCCCGTAGCTGTTGCCTGTATCGCTCCCGGATTGTGCCAAACAGGGCACAATAGCAGTCACTGGCATAGTCTGGGTAGGTCCACGGCCAGGGGCAGAAGCGGCCTTGGCGATAGGTTAGGGTCACCTCGCCATAGATACCCTGCCCCAGGTAGAGGCGATGGCCATGGTCCTTGGTAGAGGCCAACACCAGTTTTGCCAGCGAGAGATAGCCGGGATCGATGTTTACCTGGCGTTTTCCCTCTACAGCAAGTGACCGTTCCAGGCTGTTGGTTTGGTGTTTGATGGTCGGCAGGTCCGCCGGGTTGACCAGCCGCTCGAAGGTGACGATCTGACGGAGCAAGCCCGGCCCAAATTCTGGGGTGTAATAGGAGGTGTGGTCAAAGGGCAGCAGCTCGCCCTCATAGTCCAGCGCCCCAAAGAGGCGCGAGAGTTCGGTTTTGACCTGGGGCAATAGCTCTGGTTTTCCTGTCAACAGGCTGATCACCAGTTTGACCGGCGTTGGTTCGCGGGCTGTTCCCATCTGTCCACTCCTCTGCGCACATAATACCTGCATGGTGAGTTTCTGTCAAGCTGCTTGACAATCGGCGTATGTTCGTGTATCATGTCTATACCGGTTGCCTGGATGGGGCGCGGCGACGTTCGCCGACATCGACCCCGCGTTGCACGAACCCGGATTGCGCTGGGGCGCGGCGAAGGCGCACTCGGGGTGGCAACCGTTTAACAGGGAAAAAAGACAGGAGGGCTCACCCACTATCTTGATGACAAGGCTTTGCCTGTCCTGATGGTCAGGTTGAGAAAAGCCTGTCGGAAGCGGGAGCAAAAAGGAAGGAGGGACCCCATTGAGCAACATCTACCACCTGATAGACCGGCTGGAACGGCTGCTCAACGAGAGCTGGCGAGTGCCTTTGAGCACCTACCTGGTCATCAATGAAGACGACTTTCTCGATGTGATTGACCAGATGCGTACCTCTATCCCTCAGGAGATCAAGCAGGCAGAAAGGGTCCATCAGGAACGCGATCGGATCATCGCTCAGGCTGAAGAGGAAGCTCACCGCATCGTGCAACTGGCCCAGGAAGAGGCAGCTCGGCTGGTCGAGGAGCACGAGATTATCCGTGTTGCCGATCAGAGGGGGCAGACGATCATCGAGCGGGCACAACGGGAAGCGAGCAACCTCAAGAGCGAGGCCGATCAGTATGCGTTGGGGGTGCTAAGCAGCCTGGATGATCAGCTTGGAGGTGTCCAGGAACAGATCGCTGCCCTGATCCGGACCGTGCGCAACGGGCTAACCGCCCTGTCGCACAGCGAGGAGGCGGTAGAGGAACGCTAATTTGCCCGGCCTGAATCCACAGACTGGCGGCCCTGTACCCCCACCCATAGGGCTGTGGTTTGGGCACAATGGACTGCTGCCGGAACCGGGGTGGCAGTTGGTTGTGTGCCGCGCCTATCTTGACACGCAGACTACTCTGCCCTATAATTGGGCGACCTGACGACAGGGGGCAGTAGCAGAGCGACGATGCGATACAATGTTGCCCAGCTTCTCAAAGGGCCGACGGGAGGGCGTCGGCAGTACGATCTGGAAGAAGAGATCGGCAGCCTGGATGCCGATCTGGTTGTTCTTAGCCCACTCGTTGGCACGATCGTGTTGACTCGGACCAGCCAGGGGGTGCTGGTGACCGGCACGTTGCACACCCGGCTGGAGGGGGAGTGTTGGCGCTGCCTGGAGCCGTGCCAGATAGAGGTCGAACTTGACCTGGAAGAAGAGTTCTACCCGGTGGTCCGCATGGACGATGTCCCACTGGACAGGGTGCCCAAGGAGGATCGGGACGAAGCGTTGCGTATTGACGAGCACCACATCCTCGACCTGAGTGAGGTAGTCCGTCAGGGGCTGTGGTTGGCCATGCCGGCCAAGCCGCTGTGCCGCCCCGATTGCGCCGGGCTATGTCCGCGCTGTGGCGGCAACCGCAACCTGGGGGAGTGCCGCTGTGAGCAAGCTCCCATAGACGCACGGTGGGCGGCGTTGCAAGCGCTGCTGTCGGACGAAGCGGACTTGAAGGAGGGGAGCTTTTCATGAACAGAATAGCAAGTTGGCTAAGAGGACTGATCGGCCTGATCGTGGTGGTAGGTTTTGCGGCAGCGCTGGCCTGGCTGCTGCGCAGTGGTGTCCAACCGGTCGGGCAGGTCTCCGAAGAGCCGACATCACCCATCGTGACCACACCCCAACCCACCTGGACGCCCCCCACGGAGCAGGAACTGCGGCTGACCGTGGTCACGCCAGATGCTCCCCCGCAGGTCACGGCCACGCAGGCCGGCTCCACGCCCCTGCCGACACCCACATTTCCGCCCCAAACTCCCACCGCGACTCCGGGTCCGCCCACGGCCACGGCCACGCCGCTGCCAGAAAGACCATCCCCTATTGCAACACTGCCGCCCTTGCTCTCAAAAGGGCAGAGGTTTAGAATTCTGTTTGGGCGAAGCGTAGAACCAGCCGGTTGGTTTACCATCAATGCTGATGGCAGCGACGAGCGGCCATTTCCAATTCCTCCCCGCGAGGAAGTAGGAGCGGGGGCCGTGCTGAACGTCAGTGTAGCACCTGACGGAAGCCATATTGCCTTCGATGTGGTGGAGGGAATGGAAGGCATTTCGTCTATCTGGGTCATGAGTCCGGACGGAACTGACAGGCGGCTTTTAGTTGTGTCTGATGAGGACTGGCTGCCCATGGCACCGGTTTGGTCGCCAAATGGCAAAGAGATCGCGTACATAAAGGGATCGCGAGGAAATCGTTATGATAGAACGCAACTATGGAAAATGCGACCGGATGGCAGTGAATCACAGATGATCGTTGAAACACCCTTTACAATACAGCCTGGGCCAAGAAGCCCCTTCCAATGGACAACCGATGGGTATATCTATCATGTGAGTCGTGAAGGGGGCGTGTATGCCGTCAATCCAGAAACTGGCGAATTGACTCAGTTCATGGACCGGATAGACTACCTTGAGATCTCCATTTCGCCCGATGCCCAGAAGATGATCGTTGGTTCCTCGGTGAGTACTGAGAAAATCCAGCTAGCCAGGATGCAACCAGTAAACCTCGGCAAGTGGGGAAGCGATGCGCTTTGGAGCCCGGACAGCACGCAGGTAGCTTTTGTCGTGGCCATCTACGAGCTCGAAGAGACAGGCGAAGCAAGTGGGCGAACGGCAGGTTTATGGGTTAAAGATATCAGCACTGGTCAGGAGAAGCTATTAGTTAATGCCACCAATTTGCCGCAGTGGTTTATCTATCCAGAAGCCTGGTCTCCTGATGGAACGATACTGGTCTACAGCTCGTATTTGGGCATCTTTGTAGTGGACGTTAGGAGCGGGGAATCCCATCTGGTGGTGTCAAGTCCTATTCCTGACGCAGGAACGACAAGAGGGTCGGCAGGCTTTGATTTTAAGGCTGTACTTCCGCTGCCTGCTCAATGAACAGCACTGCTACCAAGGCCTTGGAGGTATTTCATGACCTATCTGCTGTGGATCAGAGATCGAGCTTCAAAGATCTTGTTCATCTTGTTTCTTACTTCAGCAATGATGTTGGCGATACCGGTTAGGACAATCAGTGAAGAAGGAAGCGACTTTATTCAGAAGGACGTAGAGCCAGAAAGCTGCCTTATAACGCTTGATTATCCTCCATCGACAGAGACCCGGTATTCAGGAATGATCAAGCCAATCCGAAGTATGCCTGATTATAACGGTACCTTGTGCGGGACCTACCAGACCACCTGGACTGGACGATACCCCAATGCGACCCTGTGTCCAGGAGCCACTTGCACCAATAGTGGTGAGGGCTCAGGCGGTCATGAAGGTGTTGACATCGGTGGTTTTACCTGCCAGGTTACTCCTGTCAGGGCCGTGGCGGCTGGAGAGATTGTTGCATTCTACCGGGACTGGGAAACCGATAACCCAGGACGCAATCCATGCGGTAACAATATGGGAGTGGGCATAGGTTGGGGCAACTACGTCGTTATTCGGCATGAGAATTTTCCCATACTGGTTGGTAGCGACGGCAATGCCTACGGAGGCCAGGGGCCTTTCTTTTCCGTCTATGCCCACCTGACTAACGTGCCTCAGGACTTGGTAGTGGGTCATAGGGTTATGCGAGGCACCCTGCTTGGATATTTTGGCTCTACTGGAAACTCAACCGGGCCCCACCTGCATTTTCAAATGGATCGATCCCCACCGGGTCCATCCGGTCCCTATTCGTGTCAGTGTGACCGCTGTAACAGTGCCAATGCAGCCACGGTCGCGGCAAACACATTCCACCCCATGTACTTTGTCCAGGCCCACGAGGTGAAAATGCAGTTTGCCGCCAATACCGGCAGCTACTACAGCGGCACGAACTTTGACTACTTCCTGAAGAGCCAAAACGATCCGGAGATTGACTTTGAGTGGTTCAACGGTTCTCCCCAAGGGGTTCCGGTTGATTCCTTTTCGGTGCGCTGGCAGGGCACCCTCAACCTGGCCGAGGCGAGCTGGTATACCTTCTACACGACCTCAGACGACGGCGTGCGGCTGTGGGTGGACAACAAGAAAATCATTGACAAATGGCTGGTGCAGTCCCCGCATACCTACTCGACCATCCGCTGGCTGACGGCCGGCAATCACGATGTTACGGTGGAATATTTCGAGAACAGCGGCGGGGCGATGGTCCAGGTCGCCTGGCAAAAGATGCCTTCGTTCACCGGCTACTACTGGAGCAACTCGGAGACGTTCAACAACTGGACCTATGCCGATCCCACCTTGATCCGACAGGACCCTTCACCCTTTAACTTCCACTGGTACAGCGGTTCGCCAGCCCCGAGTGTCAGTTCTGACTCTTTCTCCGTCCGTTGGTTGGGCAAAATCCACCTGCCTTCCGGCGGGTGGCGCAGGTTCCACGTCTGGACCGACGACGGCATCCAATTGCGTGTAGACGGCCGGATCGTCATCCACCGCTGGCTGTTGCAAGGGGACACTCACTATTGGGCAGATACCTGGCTGTCCGGCGGTTCTCATTCCCTGGAAGTCCGGTTCTATGAACACGCCGGTGCAGCCACCGCTCAACTGTGGTGGGAGCAGTCGGCGGGGACGGTTCCCGGTTCCCGGACGGGCGGCAACGGCGTCCCTCGCTACGGCGGCGGGCAGCAGACCAACGACATTTACGACGTGAAAACCTGGCGTCCGGCCGAGTTCTACTGGGGAGTGGATCACATTGACGTTATCCACTGGATCTGGAATGAATGTGGCACCTACCACTACTACGCCGAAGGCTGGCACAATGGAGACGAAGCTGAATACTTGATGATGTTGGGTGGGGGCTACTACACCGATTTGACGATCTGGGCCAAGGAGGATTATCCGCCGCCCCTGACCTTACGCATCTGGATTGACGGCCAGAACAAAGGTACCCTCGCCTTCAGCGACGGCAATAACTGTAACGGTACGCGAACTATCCGGCTGGACGATCCGGACGTCTGGCTAAACGATGACATCCACTACGGTCCACATGCTGTCTCTATCGAATTCAGCAACGATGCTGCGGAGCGCGACATGTATCTGGATGGGCTGAAGATAACGAGCTGGTAACGCCCGCTGTGGCTCGGTGGAGAGAACAGGCATCGCTATTGGACAAATCAGGGTATCTACCTAGGTTGAACCAGGTGCAACGCACTGGGGGCTTTGAGGCGCGGCTCTGGCCAAAAACCACTGAAATAAAGAGAAAAGGCGCGTTGCGCCTGATAGCTGAGTAGTACAAATCAACTTTGAAAGGAGTTTTCATCAATGGGAGCACTACCTAAACGCAAACTGGGCAAAGGCCGCAAGGGCCGGCGGCGCAGCCATCTGGCGCTCAGGGCCAGCAATCTGGTGCCCTGCCCCAAGTGCCATGAAATGCGCCTGCCACACCAGGTCTGCCCTTCCTGCGGCACCTACAAGGGCATCGAGGTCTTGGAGATCAAAGCCAAAAAGAAGTAGCCAAGCTTGCACCTGAGAGACACGAACAGGAGAAGACGATGATCGGTTTTTCTCTGTCCGACGATCTGTTGGAGATCCAGGACCGGGCGCGCAAGTTTGCCCAGGAGGAGATCCTGCCCATCGCCGCCGAGTACGACCGCAAGGCCGAGGTGCCGCCCGGCATTGTCGCCAAGGCCAAAGCGGCGGGCCTGCTGAACGTCACCATCGCCAGGGAATATGGTGGTATGGGCTATGGCGCGCTGCAAAGCGCTATTATCGCCGAGGAGCTGGGGGCAGCCTGCGCCGGCATCAGCATCACCATCCTGGTCAACGGCCTGGCTCTGACCACCATCCAGCTCTTTGGCAACGAGGAGCAGAAAGAGAAATTTCTGCGCCCTGCAGCCGAGGGGGCCAAACTGGCCGCCTTTTGCCTGACGGAGCGGGAGGCCGGGTCAGATGCCAGCGCCATCCGGACCACCGCCCTGCCCGATGGCGATGATTTTGTCATCAACGGCCAAAAGTGCTTCATCACCAGCGGTGGGCTGGCCGATATCATGACGGTGTTTGCCCTGACCGACCCCGACCGTGGTGCCCGGGGGGTATCGGCTATCCTCGTCCCGGCCAATACCCCCGGTATCCGCGTCACCAAGGTGGAGGACAAGATGGGCCAGCGGGCGTCAAACACGGTGGAGCTGACCTTCGAGAATGTGCGCGTGCCCCAGGCCAACCTGCTGGGCAAGCCAGGCCATGGGTTTCGCATCGCCCTGCAGGTGCTCGACTTTGGCCGGTCAGGGGTGGCGGCGCTGAGCGTCGGTGTGGCGCGGGCGGCCCTGGAATATGCCCTCGACTATGCCCGGACCCGGCGGCAGTTCGGCGAGCCGATCATCAACAACCAGGGCATCTCGTTCATGCTGGCCGACATGGCTACCAAGGTCGAAGCGGCGCGGCTGCTCACCTGGCAGGCGGCGTGGATGGCCGATCAGGGCATGAGGGTCACCGAGAAGGCGGCCATGGCCAAATGCTTCGCCTCTGACACGGCGATGGAGGTGACCACCAATGCCGTGCAGATCTTTGGGGGCTATGGCTATATGCGGGACTATCCGGTCGAAAAGCTGATGCGCGACGCCAAGATCTTGCAGATTTATGAGGGAACGAACCAGATCCAACGGATGGTGATCGCAAGACAGCTTAGTAAGCAGTGAGTTCCCAACCCAACCCGGCAGGAACCAATCGGAAAATGAACAAAACCGCGCTGTTGTTTCCAGGACAAGGGTCGCAAGAGGTGGGGATGGGCCATGACCTGGCCGAGGCCTATCCCCAGGTCCGCCAGCTCTATGAGCAGGCCGACGCGATTTTGGGGTTTGCTCTGTCGTCTCTCTGTTTCGACGGACCGCAGGAGGTGCTGGACGACACGATCAACACCCAACCGGCGATCTTTTGCACCAGCCTGGCCGTGCTGCGGGCCCTGGAGGTGGAGGGCAAGTTGCCCCCGCCGGCGATGGTGGCCGGCCACAGCCTGGGCGAGCTGACGGCCCTCGTCGCTGCCGGGGCCTTGGACTTTGCCGACGGACTGCGCCTGGTGCGCGAGCGTGGCCGGCTGATGAAACTGGCCGGGGAGCGAAACCCAGGCGGCATGGCTGCCGTGCTCAAGATGGACGACGCCGAAGTGGAAAGGGCCTGCAAGGAGGCAAGCGAAAAGACCGGCAAGCCGGTGCAGATCGCCAACTATAACTCGCCGGGGCAGGTGGTCATCTCTGGCGACCAGGAGGCGGTAGCGCAGGCCGGTGCACTGTTGCGGGATCGGGGCTGCAAGCGGATCGTGCCCCTGGCGGTGAGCATCGCCGCCCACTCGCCGCTGATGGCCAGCGTCGTGCCGGAATATCGCGCTGCCGTGGAAGCAACGCCGTTTCGCCTGCCCCAGGTGCCGGTCATTGCCAACATCAGCGCCCGCCCACTCCGCAGCGTGGACGAGATCCGCGACGAGTTGGCCGGGCAGCTTACCTGGCCGGTGCGCTGGACCGCCTCGGTGCAATGGATGATCGAGCAGGGGGTCACCCGTTTCATCGAGATCGGCCCCAAAGATGTACTGACCAAGCTGGTGGGGCGGATTGCCGAGGGAGTGGAAGCGGTCAGCGTGGGGAATGTGGCCGGGGTCCAGGGGCTCACGGGGGTGTGAGCCGACTCGGTGGGAGAGCAAAGCTGGAGGAATAGCATGGATTTCACCGACAAAGTAGCCGTTGTCACCGGCAGCTCGCGGGGCATCGGGCGGGCCATTGCCCTGCGGCTGGCTGCCGAAGGGGCCAAGGTCGTGGTCAACTATCGCGGCAACGAGGCTGCGGCCAATGAAGTTGTGGCCCAGATCAAAGCTGGCGGCGGCGAAGCCATCGCCGTCCAGGCCGACGTGAGCGATGTGGCCCAGGCCGAGGCGCTGATCGAGGCCGCTCGGAAGGCCTTTGGCCGGGTGGACATCCTGGTCAACAACGCCGGCACTACGCGCGACACGCTCATCATGCGCATGAGCGAAGAGGATTGGGATGTGGTGCTTGATACCAACCTGAAAGGGGCGTTCAACTGCATCAAGGCCGCCACCCGCTCGATGATGCGCCAACGCTATGGCCGGATCGTGAACATCACGTCGGTGTCGGGGCTGGCCGGCAACCCCGGCCAGGCGAACTATGCCTCGGCCAAGGCGGGGCTCATCGGCCTGACCAAAACGGTGGCCAAAGAGTTGGGATCGCGCAACATCACCTGCAACGCCGTGGCCCCAGGTTATGTGCCCACCGACCTGACCGCCTCTTTGCCGCCAGAGCTGGTCCAGCAGGCCGTCGAGCGGACGCCGCTGGGGCGCACCGGGACGCCAGAAGATATAGCCGCCGCCGTCGCTTTCCTCGCTTCCGACGAAGCCGGCTTTATTACCGGCCAGGTGCTGGCCGTGGACGGTGGGCTGGCGCTGTAGAGCAAGGGGCCGGCGTGCCCCGCGCTGGGAGGAAGCCTGTGGATGAGAACCTCGGCAAAGTGACCATTGCCCCCAACGTGCTGGTTACCATCGTCCAAAAGACGGCCAGCTCGGTGCCTGGGGTAGCCTGGTTGAACGAACGGACACCGAATGTGAAGCGCTTGCTGGGCCTGCACACGGTGGGGCGTGGTGTGGAAGTGAACGTCATCGGTGGCCAGGTGACCGCCAATGTCTATCTCACCGCCCGACGCAACGTGGACCTGCTGCACATGGGCCGCCAGGTGCAACGGGAGGTGACACGCGCTATTGAGCACATTGTCGGTATGCCGGTGAGCGCAGTCAATATCCACATAGAAGATGTCGCCACCGAATTTCTGCAAGGTGAGGGCCCGGAGAGGGAACAAACAGCTCTATGAAGATGCGCCATCGAGCACGGGTCCTGGCCCTGCAGGCCTGGTACGAGGTAGATTGCGCCGGGCATGCACCCGCTGAGGTGATCGAACGGTGGCTGCAGGAGACCGATCTGCCCGAACCAGCAGCGCAGTTCGCCCGCGACCTGGTGCTGGGCATCCAGGCGAACCTGCCTCAGCTGGATAGTTTGATCGGGCGCTATGCACCGGAATGGCCCGTAGAGCAGATCGCCATCGTGGACCGCAATGTGCTGCGCATCGCCATTTATGAAATCCTGTTCCGCAAGGATACGCCGCTCAAGGTGGCCATCAACGAAGCGGTCGAGCTGGCCAAGCAGTTTGGCAGCGACAGCTCCAGCCGGTTTGTCAACGGCGTATTGGGTACCCTGGTCTCCAAGGAGAAAATCCCGAGCCGGCCATGAACATCTTTAGCAACATCGGCATCACCGAGCTGCTCTTTATCCTGCTGCTGGCGCTTCTGGTGGTCGGCCCAGAGCGGCTGCCCGAAATGGGGCGCAAGTTGGCCAAGCTGCTGCGCGACATCCGCAAGATGTACGAAAACCTGACCCGCGACCTGGGCCCAGAGCTACTGTCTATCCAGCAAACCACCCAAGAGATCCGCCAATCGGTCGAGTCGGTCCGTTCCATCCCCCAGGATATGGTCCAGACAGTGATCAAGGCTGCCGATCTGGATGAAACGATCCAGGACCTGAAAAAGGTGACGGACGACATTGAGCGGGTCGGCCAGACACTATCCGATGTCGAGCAAGCTGTCAGACACCCCGTGCAAACCGTCGTAGCCACCGCCCGCGATTCGCTCTTGCCCACCGAACAGGCAGCAGCGCCAAAGGAAGAAACCGGGCAGGCAGAGGCGCCGGCCGGCGAACCGGAGAGTGGGCCATGAGCGACCCCCAGGCCCCACCTCACAACAACGCCAGTGCCAACGCCACGGTCATGCCGCTCCTGGAACACCTCAAAGAGCTGCGCACCCGCCTGATCCGGGCGGTCATTGCCCTGCTGATCACCACGGCGGCCAGCTTTGTCTTTGCCAAGCGCGTGTTCCTCATCCTGATGGTACCCTTGGGCGACAAGGCTTCGCTCCAGGCGCTCAAACCCACCGAGTCACTGGGCAATTATATGAAAGTTGCCCTGCTCTGTGGCGTGCTTTTGGCCATGCCCGTCATCGTCTACCAGATCGGCCGCTTTATCGCCCCCGGCCTGACCAGGAAGGAAAAACGCGCCCTGCTCTTGCTTGTGCCGGGAGCAACCCTCTGCTTCGTGACCGGGGTGGCCTTTGCCTACTTTGTCATGCTGCCGGCGGCCATCCCGTTTCTTCAAGGCTTCCTGGCCGACATCATCAAACAGGATTGGGCCGTCGGCGAGTACCTGTCGTTTGTCACCTCGCTGCTCTTTTGGATCGGCGTGTCGTTCGAGATGCCGCTGTTTGTCTACTTTTTGGCCAAGATCGGGCTGATTGATGCCAAAATGCTGAGCAGGAATCGCAAATATGCCGTGGTCTTTATCGCCATCCTGGCCGCAGTGATCACGCCGACGGTGGACCCGGTAAACATGACCCTGGTCATGGGGCCGCTGATCGTGCTGTACGAGATTGGGGTCATCCTGGCCAAACTTGCTTGATCATGTCCATGCGCCAGGCCCCGCCTGACTCGGGCCTGGCACCTTTCTTTGACAAGAGGGCGGCCTCTACCCCGCGGACGCCCGAATTATACCATATCAAACAGAAAATGAGTCGAGGAGGATCTATAGTATGTCACGTATGCGGGTGCTGATCATGGGCGCCGCCGGGCGCGACTTTCACAACTTTAATACCTTTTTTCGCAGCCGCGAAAGGTATCAGGTCGTGGCCTTCACCGCCACCCAGATCCCCAACATCGAGGGGCGGCTCTACCCACCAGAACTGGCGGGCGAGCTGTATCCAGAGGGGATTCCCATCTATCCGGAAGAAGAGCTGGTTGATCTCATCCACAAATATCAGATCGGCCAGGTCGTCTTTTCCTATTCGGATGTGTCGCACGAATATGTCATGCACAAGGCATCGCAGGTGTTGGCCGCCGGTGCCGACTTTCGGCTGCTAGGTGCCCATCACACCATGCTCCAGAGCAGCAAACCGGTGGTGGCCGTGTGTGCCGTGCGCACCGGCTCTGGCAAGAGCCAGACTACCCGCCACGTGTGCACCGCCTTGCAGAAAATGGGCCACAAGGTTGTCGCCATCCGCCATCCGATGCCCTACGGCGACCTGGTGGCCCAGAAGGTTCAGCGCTTTGCCGACTATGCCGATCTGGATAAACACAACTGTACCATTGAGGAACGAGAAGAGTACGAACCACACATTGACCGGGGGGTGGTGGTCTATGCCGGTGTGGATTATGAGGCCATCCTGCGCGAAGCGGAAAAGGAGGCCGACATCATCGTCTGGGATGGCGGCAACAACGACCTGCCATTCTACAAGCCAGACCTGCACATTACCGTGACCGATCCCCATCGCGCCGGCCACGAACTGACCTATTACCCCGGCGAGAGCAACCTCCGCGCCGCCGATGTGGTGGTCATCAACAAGATTGACACCGCCGACCTGGCCAACATTGCCCGGGTGCGAGAAAATGTGCGCGTGGTCAACCCCAAGGCCGCCATCGTCGAGGCGGCCTCGCCCATCTTTGTCCAAGACCCAGACGCTATCTGTGGCAAGCGGGTGCTTGTTGTCGAGGATGGGCCAACGCTGACCCACGGCGAGATGGCCTATGGCGCCGGCGTGGTGGCAGCCCGGCGCTTTGGGGCAGCCGAAATCGTAGACCCGCGCCCCTACGCCGTCGGCTCTATCGTCGGAACCTACAAGAAATACCCCACCACCGGGGCTGTGCTCCCGGCTATGGGGTATGGCATCCAGCAGATGCGCGAGCTGGAAGAGACGATCAATAGCACGCCGTGCGACCTGGTGATCATCGCCACCCCAATAGACCTGGGCCGCCTGTTGCGCATCCAACGGCCCCACCAGCGGGTCCGCTATGAGCTACAGGTCATCGGCCAGCCGACGCTGGAAGGGATCCTTGAGGCCCGGTTTGGCCGATAGGCCGGACGACCGGAGCCGGATGGCAATGGACGGGGTGCCAGGCGCATCCCGTCCGCGCCTTTGTCAAGTTTACAAATGGCCGTTTTTGGTGTACAATGGGCCTGGGCCGTCAGAAACCAGATGTTGAGCGGCGACGCAACGTAAACCTGCCGACTATCCGGCCCGTACCTTCTCAATATACCGCTGGACGGGGGCAACCTGGTGTCTTGCTCCATGCGCCGCCCTCTGAGCAAGGAGGTGATATTTATCGAAAACGGATGAAACAATGACGTTTCCCGAAAGCAGAGGCGATACCCAAACGCCAATGGCCAAATCCAGACCTGGCCTCTCCTCCTTCGTCCTCCGTCCTCCGCCCTTGGTCATTGGCCCTTGATCATTGGTCATGTACAAGGAGGTAAACTATGACCCGAAACGTAGCCATTGTGGGCATCGGCAGTGCCGGTTATCGCCCCCTGACGGCCGAGGTCTCGTACAAAGAGCTGATGTTCGAGGCCGCGATCAAAGCCTACGAAGATGCCGGTCTGGACCCCCGGCGCGATGTGCAGAGCTTTGTCACCGTGGCCGAGGACTTTATCGAGGGGACCAGCATCTTTGACGAATATGTGCCCGACCAACTGGGGGGGATGCTCAAGCCGAACGTGACCATCCCTGGCGAAGGGATCCACGGCCTGGCGGTGGCCTATATGCAGATCGCCAGCGGCATCGTGGATGTGGTGGTTGTGGAAGCCCACAGCAAAGCCTCAAACGTGCTGACTCTGCCCTACATCACCGCCTATGCCCTGGACCCGGTCCTCAACCGTCCCCTGCGGGCCAACCCGGTGTTTGTCGCCGGGATGGAGATGAACCGCTACCTGTGGGCCACGGGCGCTACGCGCGAGCAGTGTGCCCTGGTGGTGGCCAAAAACAAGCGGAACGCCCTCTACAACCCGGCAGCCGCCTATGGCGCCTCTCTCGAACCGGAGGCCGTACTCGATGCCGAGATCATCGCCTACCCGCTGACCCAGGAAGACATTAGCGCCCACGCCGATGGGGCGATCGTCATCGTGTTGGCCGCGGAGGAGGTGGCCATGAGCCTGGACAGTGATCCCATCTGGATCCAGGGGGTCGGCTGGTGCAATGATGCCTCCAGCCTGGAGACCCGGGGCTGGGGCCGGGCCATCTATGCCGAAAAGGCGGGACAGATGGCTTATCGCATGGCCGGCATCCGCAACCCGATGGAGGAGATTGATTTTGCCGAGATTGACGACACCTACTCTTACAAAGAACTACAACACCTGGAGGCGTTGGGCTTTTGTCAATTCGGCGAGGCGGGCATCCTTACCGCCGAGGGGGTCACCGAACCGGATGGCTACCTGCCGGTGAACGTCTCCGGCGGCAGCCTGGGCTGCGGCCACCTGCTCGACGCTTCGGGGCTGCGGGCCGTAGCCGAGGTGGTCCTGCAGCTGCGGGGCGAGGCAGGTGCCCATCAACTGCCCGACGTGGAGGTTGGCCTGGCCTTTGGCTGGCGCGGCGTGCCGACCACCAGCGGAGCAGCCGTGGTGCTGAGCAACTAGGAGGCGAACGATGGGAATGCGTAAAGTCGCCGTCGTCGGGGCCGGCATGACCAAATTCGTCCGCCGCGCCCAGGAGACCGGCAAGGAACTGTCCTTTGAAGCGGCCAAAATGGCCCTTGACTATTGCGATCTGAGGCTAGATCAAGTGGACTGCGTCGTCCACGGCACCGCCCCCGACGCCTTCGATGGGGTGCACATGAAGGGCGAATATCTGGCCGACGGGTCGGGCGCATGGCGCAAGCCCTACACCCGCTGCTACGTAGGGGGCGGCACCGGCGTGTTTGCCCCCATCCACGGCTGGTATCACGTCGCCTCGGGCCTGTTCGATATCTGCCTGGTGGTCTGCGAGGAAAAGATGTCCTCTTGCCAGCCCCATCCTCAGAGTGCGTTCCTGACCATTTTCGATCATACAACCGAGCGGCCGCTGGGGCCAAACCTGCTGTGGATTTTCGCCATGGAGATGAACCGCTACATGCACACCTATGGGCTGAAAAAGGAGGACATTGCCCTGGTGTCGGTCAAGAACAAACGCAACGCCGCCGACCATCCCTGCAGCCTTCTGGGCGACCCCAACATCACCGTGGAAGATGTGCTCAATTCCGAGGTGCTGGCCTGGCCGGTGCAGCGCCTGGATGTCAGCCCGGTAACCGACGGCGCGGCGGCCCTGGTCTTGGCGGCAGAACATGTCGCGCGGCGCATCAGCGACAAGCCGGTGTGGATTGAGGGGGTGGGCTGGAACCTGGACACCACCTACTGGACCAACCGCGACCTGTGTTATCCGCGCTACGTGGAAAACGCGGCCCGCATGGCTTACGAAATGGCCGGCATCACCGAACCGCGCAAGCAGATCCACATCGCCGAGCCGTACGACCCGTTCGACTACAAGGAATTGCACCACCTGGAGGGGTTGCTGCTCTTCCCGCGCGGCAAAGCGCCCGAAGCAACTGCGTTGGGCATCACTCAGCGCGATGGCGACCTGCCGGTCTGCCCCAGCGGTGGGCTGCTGGGGGTGGGCAATCCCATCGCCGCTGCCGGAACCATGAAGGTGGCCGAGCTGTTCTGGCAACTGCGCGGTGAGGCGGGGAAACGCCAGGTGCCGGGCCAGCCCAAGCGCGGCGTGGCTCAGGCCTGGGGTGACCTGATGCAGGTCGGCACGGTCATTGTGCTGGGTGTGTAGGAGGTGAACCATGACAGTCAAAATCAAGGAATTCCCCGGCGTCGGCTTGAAAGAGTCGGACTTGGCAAACAAAAAAGTCCTGTTCACCGAATGGGACCCCAACGCCCGGTATGCCTGGGACGCGGGGGTGGCCATCGGCCGCTACCTGCGCGAGCTGAAGGAAGGACGGTTGATCGGCGTGCAGTGCAACCACTGCCACCGCACGGTGATCCCGCCGCGCATCTTTTGCGAGTGGTGTTTTCGCCCGATGGACGAGTGGGTTTACCTCCCCGATACCGGCACGGTCAACACCTTCTCGCTGTGCTATGTCACCTGGGACATGCGCGAGCTGTCTGAGCCAGAAATTCCGGCCGTGATTGACATTGACGGCACCCGGCCATCGGTGGGCATCATGCACCTGTTGGGCGAGGTGGATCCGCAGGCGGTCAAGATCGGCATGAAGGTCCAGGCGGTGTGGAAGCCGGCCGAGGAGCGGACCGGTTCGATCCTCGACATCAAATACTTCAGGCCGGTGTAGGAGGTGAAGCATGGCTATTACAGAAAAAGTAGACAAGCTGCACCAGGCCGTTGCCTGGCAGGGCGAGATCCCCATCACCAGCCGCTACACGGCCGGCATCGCCGGCGAGCGGTTCTTCCGCGCCATCAAGGAGGAGGGCAAGATCCTGGGCACCCGCTGCCCGGCCTGTGACCTGGTCTACGTGCCGGCGACCATCTTTTGCGAGCGCTGCTTCGCCGCCCTGGACGAATGGGTCGAGGTGTCCAGCCGGGGGTATGTGTTCACTTTTACGATACTGACCCGCGACCTGGATGACCAGCCGCTGGAAGAGCCGCAGGTGTTGGCCTATGTCAAACTCGATGGCTGTGATGGCGGGCTGGTGCACTACCTGGGCGAAATTGACCTGGAGGATCTCTATATCGGCCTGGAGGTAGAGGCGGTATTCAAGGAGGCTGCCGAGCGGGAAGGGTCAATCCTGGACATCCGCTATTTCCGCCCGGTGGGGGCGTAGGTGGGAGCAGACCTGACAGGTCTACGGTGGCTCGGGTTTGCTACCTGACCCACCCGACCCTCACCTCTCCCCCAACCCCCTCTCCCGCAGAGGGAAGAGGCCAGGGGGTGGGGTGAGGGCTACCAGACCGGCGATGGTCGGGTTTGCTACCTGACCCACCAGACCCTCACCTCTCCCCCAACCCCCTCCCCTCTCCCGCAGGCGGGAGAGGGGAGG
>FWWM01006689.1_pt1 | contig 23896 bp, 21 predicted proteins | sample 2228351 | NCBI WGS metagenome assembly FWWM01 (sample SAMEA103939774, study PRJEB20133) | metagenome
TCAACCTAAGCACGAGGGCGATTGTCCCTTTCGAGACCTTTGATCTGGGGCCGTATCGTGTGACGAGCGTCGCCGCCAATCACGCGCCGGAGACGATCGCGCTTCTGTATGTCATCCAGTGTGATGGGCGCTGCTTGTTCTACGCAACCGACACCGGCGTCATCCCTGAACTCACCTGGCAGATTCTGGTGTCGAAAGGCTTCCGGTTCAACGTCGTTGCCATGGATCACACTTTTGGTTTGCAGGAGAAGCGACCGAGTGGGCACATGAACCAGGCTCAGTTCGTCGAGCAGATCGAGCGCATGGACCAGTTCGGCTTGCTCGCCGACGATGCTCGGATCTTTGCTCATCATCTCGCTCATCACAGCAACCCACTCCACGACGAACTCAGTGCGCTGGCCGAACCATATGGTTACCTGGTCGCCCATGACGGTCTGTGTGTGGAGGTGTGATGTGACAAAGATCGGCGTCAGTGCAATTCAACGCATACAGCGATGGCGGCGCGAAGCCCGCCGAACGAGCGGCTGGGCGGGCCTGCTTTACGTGATACCCGCGCTGCTCATTCTGATCCTCTTCGAGTTCTGGCCAATCTTCTACAACCTCTACATTAGCTTTTGGCGTTGGGATATTGGTCCGATTCGGTTCATCGGGCTCGAGAACTACCGCCGGTTGTTCCTCGAGGGGTTCATCACAACGGACTATCTTGGTCGCCCTGCCGTCGGCGAGGTGTTGCAGAGCCTGATCGTCACGTTGAACTTCACCGTCATACGCACGTTGACGACGCTTGGTGTCTCATTCGTTCTGGCCTACCTGCTGTTCATCGGCGTGCGGCGCGGCCGTGCCGCGTTGCGCACTGCCTACTTCTTGCCGTTCATCACCAGCAGCGTGGCCGTGACGCTGGTGTTCGCATGGATCTTCAACGAGCGAGTTGGCCTGGCGAATGCCCTGCTGCGAGCGATCGGTTTGCCCTCTCAAACATGGTTGCAGGACCCGCTCCCTGCCATGAAGCGCGTGCTGATGGGGCTGGGGGTTGCCGATGTGACGAACTGGCCAGACCTGTTGATGGGGCCGAGCATGGCCATGGTGGTGGTCATCTTGTACAGCATCTGGGCGTCGCTGGGATACAACATCGTGATCTACCTGGCGGGTTTGACCAGCATCCCCAATGAGATGATCGAAGCGGCGCGCATTGATGGAGCAGATGGTTGGAATCTGCTGCGATGGGTTATCTGGCCACTGGTTTCACCGATCACTTTCTTCTTGCTCATCACCAACACGATTTCGTCGCTTCAGGTCTTCGATCCGATTTACACGCTGACGCGGAATACGGGCATGGGACGCGGCGAAGCCGGCGGGCCGCTCGACACCACGCTGACCATCACCGTATACATCTTTCGCAATTTCTACGAGCGCGCCAATAGCGTCGGCTATGCCGCGGCAGTGGCCTTTTTGCTCTTCTTCATCATCCTGGGCTTGACGATCTGGCAATTCCGACAGTTCGGCCGCAGCGTGCATTACCAGTAGCGCTTTGCTTTGCAGTTGGGTGGTTCACAGCCGTGACAGTGCAATCTCCTACCTTGGTCGAGTCTGCGCCGCTCGCCCGTCGCATCGCGACGCGGTGGCAGACCATAGCCATCTACGCCGTGGTTGTCTTCGGCGCCGCTGTGATGGTGTTCCCGTTCGTCTGGATGTCGCTGACCTCGTTCAAAAGCTTCGAGGAGAGCAATCGCTTTCCTCCGACTTTCGTGCCGGAGGTCTGGCACCCGGAGAACTACGTCGAAGCCTGGGTGCGCCCGAGTGGCACGCTCGGACGTTATCTGCTCAACTCGGCGATCATCGCCGTGTTTGGCACAGCGGCGCAGGTGATGATCTGCACCCTGGCGGCATACGCCTTCGCCCAGATGCGCTTCAAAGGGCGAGACGTCCTCTTCTGGTTGGTGCTGGTGACCACGATGATCCCTGGTGAGATCACCCTGATTCCCAACTTTGTCACCATTCGTCGCTTCCCACTGCTCGGCGGCAACGATTTGTTCGGCCAAGGCGGAAGTGGTTTGTACGACACCTACGTCGCGATCGTGTTGCCCGGCCTGGCGGGAGCGTTCACCATCTTTCTGCTGCGCCAGAGCTTCATGCAAATCCCGCGCGAGTTCTGGGAAGCGGCCCAGCTCGACGGTTGTGGCAGCCTCGACTACCTCGTGCGTGTGCTCGCGCCGATGGCATCGGCCAGCATCTTCACTGTGGCGATCTTCGGATTCATCGGTCGTTGGAATGCGTTGCTGTGGCCACTCATCGTCACGCGCAGCGAAGCCATCCGGCCTGTGCAGGTGGCGATGATCTTCTTCCAGGACGAGTTCACAACCAGCTTCGGCGTGGTGATGGCCGCAGCCATCCTCGTCACGTTACCGATCATCGTGTTGTTCTTGCTGGTCCAGCGCCAGTTCATCGCCGGCATCGTCAGCAGCGGACTGAAAGGATGAAGCAACCAGGCGGCTGCTCCGACCGATTCATGTGATGTGCTTTTGCGACGATGTGGTGCGTGTGCACCTCTCGTAGACGGGCTTTTGGCACCGTGCGATTCGATCTTTACACGTGGAAAGAATCTTCAGGAGACGAATAGAGATGAATACGAGTGAGAGAACGAACATGCGACAAGCGATTTCCCGACGCCAATTTCTGCGATTCTCAGCCCTCGCAGGAGCGGCTACGTTGGCTGCCTGTGCTGCGCCGCCGGTTGCTGCGCCCATGGCGCCTGCTGCAGAGGGTCAACCTGAACCGAGCCCAACCGAAGCCGGCCTGCTGGGCGAAGGGTTGGTCGAGATCGAGTACTGGCATCGCATGGGGGGCGATGCGGCCAAGATTCTGGAGCAGTTTGCAGCCGAATTCAGCCAGCAACACGAAGGCAAGATCAAGTTGATCTCCGTTGCTCAAGGTAGCATCGCCGACCTCAACAAGAAGATCCGTGCGGCAGCAGCAGGCGGTGGGTTGCCGGGAGTCACCATGGGCGATGATTACGACATCACGCAGTATGCGGCCAGCGACATCCTCGTGTCCCTGGACGACTACGTGAACGATCCCACGCATGGCCTGACGCAGGACCAAATCGCCGACATCTTGCCCAATCAGTTCAATCGCCACAAACTCGATATCTACGGTGGCAAGATGATGGCTTTCACGCAGGGCTTCAGCGCGTTCACGACTTTCTGGAACGCCGATGCCTTCAAGAAGGCTGGCATCGAGGCGCCGCCCAAGAGTTGGGACGACTTCCCTGCACACCTCCGCGAGGTGGTGAAGGCCAATGAGGGTATGACCGGCTGGGAGATCAGCGGCGCCGGCGACCGTTTCATCAGCTGCATGAAGACCTATGGTGTCGAGTGGCTCAAGCCGGGGGGTGAAGAGTCGAACTTCGATGCGCCAGAGGCACTCGAGATCATGACGTGGTGGCGCGAGCTCTCCGACGAAGGACTCCTCTCCATCCCCACTCAGGGCGCGCGCGACAACTTCATCGCCGGCAAGAATGTGTACTGGATGGATAGCTCGGGCAACACGGCAGCCTTCTCCCGGAACGTCAAGGATTTCGCCTGGGACGCTGCGCTGCCGCCGCAGCGCACTCCGGCAGGCAGTGCGCCGATCACCGAGACCTACGGGCCGATCAACGCCTTGCCCAAGACCACGCCCGAAAAGCAGCTGGCCGGCTGGATGTGGATCAAGTGGCTGTTGCAGCCGGAGAACCACGCGCGCTACGTCGCCGTGACCAACTACTTCCCCAGCACCAAGAGCGCCGTCAATGCGGAGGCGCTCAAGGCTTACTACGCGGAGAATCCGACGGCGCGCAGGCTGGTTGATGAAGTGGCTCCGCATGCCCAGATCCTCACTCCGCATCCGGCGTTGACCGAGGTGCGTGGCCAGATCACAGCCAACGTCGTGAATGAGGTGTTGCTCAAGCGGCTCACGCCGGAGGAAGGTGTGAAGAAGCTCAAGGCAGAAGCCGATAAAGCCATTCGCAACGCGATGCGCGCCTGAGGTCAGCTCGATCACTAATGACGCCTCGGCTCATGGGCCGAGGCGTCGCATTTGTGAAATCATGGTCAGAGTCAATCACATCGGTCTGGCCATCAACAGCCCGGCCGGGCTGAATCGCTTTGCCCGGCTCGAGGAGTCCCTGGGTTTCGCGCGTGACCTGGGTTACACGATGGTCGAGCTGAACCTCGCGCCGTTTGCGTTGATCATCGCCGGTGATGTTCAGCGCGCTTCGTTGTCTGACTTCGTCGCGGTGCTGAGGAACTTCGACTTGCGCTATAGCCTGCATGGGCTGCTGCGCCTGAATCTGGCTTACGACTCGCGACATGAGCTGTGCAAACGCATCATGGCTTGTCAGATCGACATCTGCCGTGCAGCGCGCATCGAAACGCTGGTCTACCACAGTGGGTTACAGGCGCTCGATGAGCTTCGCTATGGCCTGCGCAGCACCCCGCTGAGCGAGGAGGAACTGCGAGCCGGCGCTGCTCGCGAGGTCGCTGCGTTCAAGGAGCTGTCACTGCTGGCGGCTGACGCTGGCGTGACGATCGGCATGGAGAATGGTGATCCTCACCTGTGGGAGTATGCCCTCCTCGCACGGCATGGCTTGCCTCGCGAGGCGCTGTTGGCCCATCACGCCCGATTGCGGGTCGAGCCCATCATCCAGCAGTTGGAAGCGATCCAGCATCCGAACATCGGGCTCACGCTAGACATCGCTCACCTGCATATCGCAGCACACGATCTAGGGTTCGATTATCTGGAAGCGGTCGAGACTGCAGCGCCGTGGGTCAAACACCTGCATGTCAACGATAACTTTGGCCGGCTGGATGCGGGCGTGGATCACGAAGCCGACCGCTGGGCTTACGGGGAAGCGGACATCCATCTACCCCCGGGGTGGGGGTGCATCCCATACCGTGAAGTGTTCGCTCGTCTGTCGGGCTACAAAGGTGACCTCGTTCTCGAGATCAAGCCCGGCTTTGCCGACTACTTTGGGGCCAGCTTGCACACCATTCAGAGGTTGTTGTCTGACGAATCGTGCTGACCGAACTCTCGCACAATGCGTGATCGTGTAACGTGACCTGGGTGAGCGCGTTTCGACCCGTTTTGCCCATCAACCATTCCTCGCACCGGCGCGTGTGCGAGTGATAGTGCGCAGCTACTGCCGCTCGAACTTCACCGCCAGGTCGCTTTGCAACGGTGTGGGCAGTGTCAACGTCAGGCCGGCCGAGGTCGCGGTGATCGTCTGCGTCAACGTCGCCGTGCCGCTGTAGGTATCCCACCAGGTAACGCGATATGCCCCTGCCCTCAGCTCGGGAATAGTGATCGTCCCGCTGACCGGCGCAATGGGCTTCGCGTCTACGACGTTGCGCCAGGTGTGATGGCGATTGCTGATCCACAGGTGGCCGCGCCCGGCAATGCGATCGGCCTGCCCCCAGGCTCGCAGGTCGGGGTGCGATGTCGTCGCCCGTGCATCGGCGTAGCGGCCGTTGTTCAGCGGGATGCCGTCCATGAAGTCGCGATAGGCCTTGAAGTGCGGATAGAGGTTGTGGCGGCGGATGTTGTGCGGATCCCAGTACAGCTCGTAAAGGCCGCCGTGGTTGACCTGTCCCCAGATGAAGTTGTGCAACCAGATGCCGCGCGTATCGAGGCGCTGATCGTGCTCATGGTCGCCTTGGTAATCGTCCGCCTCGCCCAGCGCCACTTCACCGCGGGTAACCGGCTTGCCCGGGCCAGAGCGCACGCGCCCGCCGATTTGCCAGCTATACGCCGCGGTAAGCAGCGCGGTATCGTGGTTCAGCGGCGTCAGGTCGAACGTGCCATTCAGGAAGATGGGCTGGCCGTCGGGCGCGATCAGCGCTACGTCGTCAATCCACGCCTCGCCGCCCGTGCCGAAGCCATTTTGGAACCAGATGCTCAGCCTGTGCGCGGCGTCATCGGTGACGACGAGGCGTGCTTCGAGCGGTGCGGGGTCGCCGTTCTCCAGAGAGCGGCTGTCGAAGGTGCGCCAGGCGTAGGTGCCGGCCGGCGCGCTGCACACGAAGCTCTGCCCGCTCGCCGAGGCCGGGACGACGTTCGAGCGACTGGTGGGTTTGTCGCCATCCAGAACCCACATCAGCCGCGGCCCGGCCAGGCTGTTCGGGATGCCAAAGCCGCACACCCCGGTGAAATTCTGCGCCATCATGCGGTAGCGGATCACCCACTCGCCTGCGCCGCGAATGACCAATGAGCGCGGCGTAGGCCCGGCGTTGTTGAATTGCACCGCGCCGGGGACGCGCACTGAGTGACCGGCGCCGCCGCTGACATAGGCCGGGCGACTCTCGAACATCAGCGGGGCCCCGATGTTCTCCGCCCAGCCGGCATACACCGCACCGCAGCAGGCGTAGGCATGGATGTCGGCGTAGTCCACGCCGTCGTAGGCCGGGTTACCCCAGAACTCGCCGATCGGGAAGCTGTGCCAGTGCGAGGTCGTGACCAGTTGACGCGACGGATTGTGTGCGCGCATGAAGCGCCCGAACGCATCCGCCATGGCGTAGTGGTTGCCGTTGAACGGATCGCCCTCATTGATCAGCTCCCAGGAGTGCACCGCCCGCGAGTGCCCCCAGCGTGCGATCAGATAGCGCCAGAAGTACTCGTGGTAACGGCGCACGGCTGTGTTGGGCGCGGCGTAGAACCGGTCGTTGTCCAGGTCGTAGTAGCCGCCGACCCAACGGCCGTCAAGGGCGATGTGATTGGCGATCCAATCGTTCTTCTCCAGGATGACCGGGCGAATGGTCACCCCGGCCTGCGCTGCCTTCTCCAACGCGTAGTCCCACTGCCACGAAGGGCGCTGGTCGAAGTAGCGGTGATAGGCGAAGCGATTCTTCCACAGGACTTCGCCGCCGGTGGCTGCGCGCCCGTTCCACTCGCGCACCGATACCTCGTCTACGAAGGCGTCGCCGCCAGTCGTGTTCTCCAGGACGAGGTAGAAGTTGTCGAGGAAGAAGTCGTCTGCGCCGGTGGTGAATGTGCCGGTGATCTCGCGCCAGCCGGTGATGCCGGTGATGAAGCCGGTCAACCGCGTGGAGTTGCTCAACGTGGCTGTCGGGTTGGAGCAGTCCTCCCCAAGCCAGCCGCCTCGCCGGACGGTGAAGCCGTAGGGGTGAGCCGCGTTGCGCGGGCCGGTCACGTTGTGCACCTGCACCCTGGCACGTACGACATACGTCGTGTTGGGCTTTACAGCGATGTTGTTGCCGAAGCCCTGGAACATGCACGGGTTGCGGCGATTGTCCATGCCCGGATCAGCGTAATCCCACAGGCGCAGCGAGATGTCACTGCCCGTGTAGGCGACGGTGTAGGTCAGGCTGACCGCGTTGAAGTAGCCGCCCTCGCCGGGCAGATGATGCGAGTGCCATGGGTTCCACGGCGCCATGAAGATGCTGCTGCCGCTCATCCAGATGCGCAGGAAGTTCACGCGATATTGCTCGAATCGGCGCATCTCCGCATCGGCGCTGTAGGTGAAACGGTTCCCGTCGAAGCCGGACCCGTGGCCGGCGGCGATGAACGGCGTGCCGTCGGAGTACTCGAAGTAGCCTGGATCGGCCCGGCCGGCGCGGATGAAGCCTCGGTTGCGTGGCGAGGTCGGGGACGTGACGGTGAAGGTGCCGATCTTGCTCAGCGCCGTGCCCGAAGCGTCCTGCGCCCGCAGACGGTACTGCCAGGTGCCTGTGCGCTGCGGCGCAAAGCGCACCTTCCACACAGGCTCGCCACGGGGATACAGCCATTCCTGGCCGTCGGCGCAGTCGTTGGTCTCGGTGTCGCCGATACAGCGGCGCTCGTAGTCCTGGTACAGGAAGCCTGGCTGGGTGATCACCGTCGTCCAGTTGTCCGGGCTGAACAAGCCGTCCACGCTGATGCCTGTGCCGGCCGGCACGCCGCGGGGCGGAGCGGGGTCATACGGGTAGTACGGATTGGTGGCGACGCCGCCAGTGACGTCGAACGTCAGTTCGAATTTGCCATACTGCTCCACCGTCGTCGCGTTGGGCCGCAGGTTGGCGATGGCGAGGTTGGTCGCTGACGAGGCTGGCGCAGGTGCGGTGCCGATCGCCGGCGCTGTCCAGAGAACCATCGAAAGCGCAAGCGCGCCTCTCACTAGAGTTTCGTTCATCGGATTCCCTCCCGAAAGCCGGCAATGGGCAATCTGAAACACCCAGACGGATAGTCGCGCGCGATCGGCCTGCGCGCAGCGCGAAGGGTCAGCGCAGCGCAATGCGTATGGGGCCGCGTGCCAGGCGCCCATCCACCACCTGCCCGCGTTGGGTGATTACGACGACTCCCTCGTCGGCGAGCATACAGGCTGCTTCGCGCACTGCCGGCATGTAAGAGCGCCATTGCGCCGGCGCGTATGCGCGGGCCACCTCGCTCGGGCAGGTGCTCTTGCCCGGCCCACGTTGCCGAGCGATTTGTACAATGAGTTCGCGCAACGCCATGCGGCTCGCTTCATCTCGTCGATCGGTCATGATCAGTCAGGGGTGCGATTTGCCAGGGAGGATTCTACAGCTCGCTCTTGCAGAGGCGGCGGTCCAACCGGCACAGATCGGCGATAATCGAACCTGCGCGACGCTGGCGCACTCACATCCTACTGGTGCGATCGCCCTGTGCTTCGTCTATGCTGCGCGACCTGAGGTGATGCCCCGATGACGCACTCCTACTGGCATGCCACCGCGCCACACGTCGAACCGGCCGCGGATTTGCCCCGGACAGCCGAGGTGGTCGTCATAGGCGGCGGCATCGTTGGCGTGAGCGCCGTCTACTGGCTGGCCCGACATGGTGTGCCGTGTGTGCTTCTGGAACGCACCGCGCTGGTGGCCGGCGCAACCGGGCGGAACGGCGGCTTCGTTACGGCCGGCGCGGCAATGTCCTATATCCAGGCGATCGAGAAGCTCGGTCACCAGACGGCACGCGCGATCTGGCAGTTGACCGAGGACAACCGCGCGTTGCTGCGCCAGGTGCTGGCCGAGGAGCAGATCGCCTGCGATTATCGCGAGACGGGGACGCTGCACTTGATCCTGGGCGAGGACGACATCCCTCCCGCGCAGCGCGAAGTCGCCCGGCTCGTCGCCGATGGCTTCCGTTACGAGTGGCTCGACCGGTCGGCCCTCCAACGTAGCATTAGAACGCCGCTGGGCGATGAAATCGTCGGGGCGACGCTGCTCGTCGAGGGTGGTCTGTTGCAACCCGCCCGGCTGGTGCAGGGGATAGCCCGCGCTGCGCAGCGGTATGGCGCGGTGCTGTGCCGGGCCGATGCGACAGCAGTGAAGGCGCATGGTGAACGCATCAGGGTCGAGACGGCCAGCGGGCGCATAGACTGCGGAGGGTTGATCGTCGCAGTCAACGCCTGGACGCATCCGCTGGTGCCCTCGATGCAACGGCTCATCGTGCCGGTGCGCGGTCAGGTCGTTAGCTTTGCCCCGATCGAGCGTGTGTTTACGCACGGTATGGGCGCGGCCGTCACCAAGACGGAGGAATACTGGCAGCAAACGTCGGATGGGACGATCGTGTTGGGTGGGTGCCGCGCCATCCACCCAACGCGCGAAGAAGGCATCCTCGACGACGCACTGGCCGATGACGTGCAGGCAGCGCTGGAGGCCGTGTTGCCCCGGCTCTTTCCCGAATTGAAGGGGCGGCTGTGCGTGGAGCGACGCTGGAGCGGCCCGATGGCCTTCACGCCGGATCGGCTTCCCATCGCGACCCGCGTCCCCCATGTGCCGAACGCGTGGTTCGCCGGCGGTTTCTGCGGGCATGGCATGCCGTTCGGCCTGATCTTCGGAAGGCTGCTGGCCGAGGCGGCGATGAACGATCGAGTCCCGCGGCCTCTCGAACCCTTCGGCATGGAGGGCCGCTGGCTTGGTCAGGAAGCATCGCTCAGATCGCGTTGCTAAAAGCATGGCCAGGAATCGCCACCGGGATTGCAACCTTGCCTTCAACGACCTGCCAGTCGAGCCGATGGCCTGGCTTGATCCCGAAGCGCCGGACCAGTTCGGCCGGTATGGCCATCATGATTTTTCTTGGTGACAGTGGTAATCATGGATAAAAATATTCCATGATTCTGTGATTTGTCAGGGTAAATGATCAGTCCCCCTCCGGATACCCTCCACCGCCCTGGCTCACTCCGCGCTCGGCGGCGATCTTGGCCTCGTAACCGCTCTCACGCAGCGCTGTGATGGGGTCGGGATGCAAGCCCATCTCCTCGCGCACCTGCGCGAGCAACGGTCGCACGTCCGTCTCGAAAGCATCGGTCAACACGCGATGCGCGCCCAGCACGTCGTGTGCCGCCTGCTTTTCGCGCAGGCAGGCGCGATCCACGATCAACGCCTTGGCGTAGGCCGTCTGAATGTTGATCACGCTCTGCACCATCGCCTCGATCTTCGGCTCGATCACGTGGCTCTGGTCGATCATGTAGGCCACCTCCCTGGCTGCGTCGCCTGCGCTGACCAGCTCGTGGAAGATGCAGAACATCTCGAATGGATTGACCGTGCCGACGATCAGGTCGTCGTCGCCGTACTTGCGGTTGTTGAAGTGGAAGCCGCCCAGCTTGCCTTCGTCTAGCAGGGTGGCGACGATGTGTTCGATGTTCACGCCGTGGGCGTGATGGCCGAGGTCCACCAGCACCTGGGCCTGCGGGCCGAGCTTCATGCAAATGGCATAGGCCTGTCCCCAATCCGACAGATCGGTGTGGTAGAAAGCCGGCTCATAGAACTTGTACTCGATCAACATGCGCATGTGGCTGGGCAGGGCGGCGTAGACCTGTTTGAAGAACTCGATCATGCGATGGCGCCGCTCGAGGAACGACTCCTGGCCGGCGTAGTTCGTGCCGTCGCCGTACCACAGGCTGATGGCGTGTGATCCGACGCGCTTGGCGATCTCGATGCACTCCAGGTGATGGTCGAGCGCGACCTTGCGGATGGCCGGGTCGGCGTTGGTGATGCTGCCGAATTTGTAGCGGTCGGCCTGGAAGGTGTTGGTGTTTACCGCGCCGATGGCCACGCCCTGCTGGTCGGCATACTCGGCCAGGTCGTCCCAGTCCTTCACCTTATCCCAGGGGATGTGAATAGCGACGGTGGGACATACGCCGGTGAGTTTGTGGACGAAGCCAGCATCAGCCAGCTTCTCGTAGATGTTGCGCGCCGCGCCGGGCCAGGCGTAGGTCTTGAAGCGCGTGCCGGTGTTGGCGAAGCCCCACGACGGCAGCTCGATCCGCTGTGCCTTCAGTTGTGCCTTTACGGCTTCGACGTCGATGCCTTTCGATGCCAGTTGGTCGGCCAGTTGTTGGTAAGCAGTCATGAGCATATATCCCCGACGGCCGACGATGGGCGATCGGCGAGCTGCTCGCCGTCCATCGTCCGCCCCCGATCCTCAATCCAGATGAAACACTTCCTCGAGCAGGATGAAACTCTGATCGGCGTGTTTGCCGCCGGTGTCTTCGAAGAAGTCTTTCATATAGTTCTGCCAGCGCGTGTTCACCTCTTTGTTTGCCATGCCATCGAGCGCAGCCTGGAAGTCCGGTGTCTCGACGTAGAAGAACAGCGTGCCATCCTGGGCCATGTAGATCGAGTAATTGTGCCAGCCGGTCTCGCGCAGGGCGTCCAGCATCTCCGGCCAGACTTCCTTGTGGCGACGCTTGTACTCCTCGATCATCTCTGGTTTAACTTTGAGCATGAAACCAACGCGTTGCATGATGGATCTCCTTGGATTGACTTGATAGGCGAGAGTTTAACTGCCCCGGCAGCCGGCTGCCAAGATGCCGATCCGACAATTTTTCCAGTTAGCCCTCGCGCAACAGGCGAATGGGCACGCCGCCGACGAACGCGCCGGGCGGCACATCGCGGTTGACCAGGCTCATTGCGCTCACCGTGGCGCCCTCACCCACGATCACTCCGGGCAGCAGAGTGCAATTTGCGCCGATCGTGGCATCTTTGCAGATGCGCACCGGGCCACGCCGCCACTCATAGCGCATGAACTCGTGCGCCAGGATGGTGGTGTTGTAGCCGACCGTCGCGTCGTCTTCGATCGTGATGTCCTGGGGGAAGAAGATGTCCAGCATCACCCCCAGGCCGATGGCGGCGTGTGGCGCGATCTGGGCGCCGGTCAACCGCAGGAGCGCGCGCTTGATGCCGAAACCGGGGGCGATGCGCGATGCGTAGATGCACAGCGCGTTGCGCATCACGCGCAGGGTGCCGCCGGTGAGTTGTGGGAAGTACCACAGCGCCGCGCGCCCGCCGGCCGACGGGAAGGTCTGGCAGCGCGCTTTGCGCGCCTCGGTGGGTGGGAGTTCCATGTGCGCACCATCGTACTGCAATTGCCTCCGGCCGGTGGACTTGTGTATAATCTCGATCACCTGAGCCGAAGTGGCGGAATTGGCAGACGCGCTACGTTCAGGGCGTAGTGAGGGTTCCCTCATCCGGGTTCAAGTCCCGGCTTCGGCATCTCCGATTGCAGATCAGCGAACATGGCTCAACCACACGTGCCTCACCGGTTCGATCAGGCTTCGTCAACCTCCACCGCGAATCGTTTGCTGATCTGGTTCTCGGTCGGCGCGCTGTTATTGTCCTTGCCGTTGCTGTTCAACATCGTATCTCGCGCGCAGTCCGAAGCGCGGATGCATGCCGAGGTGGAACGCATGACTCAGCAGGTCAACGCCTTGCAGACCCGACTCACCAGTCTGCACGCTGCGCTAGACTACGCTCAGAGCGACGCCTTCGTCGAGGAGTGGGCGCGCGTGCAGGCACGCTGGAGCAAAGCGGGCGAGGTTGTCGTCGTGCCCCCGGCATCTCGGGAAGTCGCCCGCCCGTGGTGGGAAGACTTTCTCAAGTGAGCCTGAAGACCCCGTCGTCTGCGTCGTGACATCATCAGACGTGAGGAGGATCAATCATCATGTTTGGAAGGGATAAAAGCGCAACACAGCAGCCGCCACAGCCTCAGTCGCCCTATCAGGGCAGCCAGGTGAATGCGAGTTCTGCTCAGAGCATTCCGATCGCGGCGAATACGACGCCGAAGATCGAAACCGTCATCGGCCCAAATTGCCGGCTGACCGGCACACTGCAGAGCGACGGCGGCATCCGCATCGAAGGCATCTTCGAAGGTAACCTGCAGACGACCGGCAACCTGGTTGTCGCCGAATCGGCGCGCGTGATCGCCGAAATTCAGGCTTACAACGTCACCGTCTCCGGCCAGGTCAAGGGCAACATCACGGCCAACAAAGTCGAAGTGACCGAGACCGGCAAAGTGTGGGGCGACCTGAACGTGAATAGCATGCTGTTGCACGAAGGCGCCTATCTGCGCGGCAACACCAATATGGCGGGTGACGTCGAGCCCCCGGCCTTCGAACCTCCCCGCATTGCTGCCCCCCGACCCGTCGCAGCCATCGAGGGTGAAGTGGACGAGTCCTGATGCTCACCGTCGCCGAAGTGGAGCACATCGCCCGGCTGGCGCGGCTGGCGCTGAGCGAGGATGAGAAGGCGCGCTATGCCCGCCAGCTCTCTGCCATCCTCGACTACGCCGCACAACTGGCCGAGGTAGACGTGACGGATATCCCACCTACGGCAACGGTGTTGTCCGTCCACAGCGTGATGCGCGAGGGCGACCAGGTGATTCCCGGCCTGTCGCGCGCCGACGCCCTGCGCAATGCGCCCGATACCGACGGCGCCGGGTTCGTCGTCCAATCTACCTTCGACGCAGACGAGGACTGAGACGCGGGAGCGCAGTTCTCCCGATTCTCTGCCTGCGATTCTCATGCTGACCGTGCGCGCTGCCCGTGAGCGATTGCGCCGACGTGAGGTCACGTCGGTCGAGTTGACGCGCGCGTTCCTCGAGCGCATCCACGCGCTCAACCCGCGTCTGAATGCATACCTGACGGTAGCCGATGAACAGGCCCTGGCGATGGCGCACGAAGCAGACGAGCGCATGGCGCGCGGCGAAGATACGCCGCTGCTGGGCGTACCGATCGCGGTCAAGGACGTGTTGTCTACCCGCGACATGCGCACGACCGCTGGCTCGAAGATCCTCGCCAACTATGTGCCGAGTTGGGACGCGACTGTCGTGGCCCGGCTGCGCACCATGGGTGCCGTCTTTCTGGGCAAGCTCAACTGTGACGAGTTCGCCATGGGGTCGTCGAACGAAAACTCGGCCTACGGCCCGGTGCGCAACCCGTGGGACGAGACGCGCGTGCCGGGCGGTTCGTCGGGGGGGTCGGCCGCGGCGGTTGCGGCCGATCTGTGCTGTGCTGCCCTGGGCACCGACACCGGTGGGAGCATTCGCCAGCCCGCGGCGTTGTGTGGCGTGACCGGCTTGAAGAATTCCTATGGGCGCGTGTCTCGTTACGGTTTGATCGCGTTCGCTTCGTCGTTGGACACCGTCGGCGCGCTGACGAAGGACGCGCGCGACGCGGCGATCATGCTACGCGCGATGGAAGGCCGTGATCCACGCGACGCAACATCGGTGGCGGTTGCGCCGATCGATGTGGACGCGCTGGACGGGTTACAGGGCTCGCTCGACGGTCTGCGCATCGGCGTGCCGGTCGAATACTTCAGCGACGGCATGCAGCCCGACGTCGCGCAGGCTGTGCGCGCCGCTATCGCCCAGTTGCAGGCGATGGGTGCACAAGTGCGCGAGATCAGCCTCCCACGCACGCATCTGGGCCTGCCGGTGTACTACATCATCGCGCCGGCAGAAGCCTCGGCCAACCTGGCCCGCTTCGACGGCGTGAAGTACGGTCTGCGCGTCCAGGGGGCTGACCTGATCGCAACCTACATGGAGACGCGCGGCGCGGGCTTCGGCCCAGAGGTGAAGCGGCGCATCATGCTGGGCACCTATGCACTGAGCGCTGGATACTATGATGCCTACTACATCCGGGCACAGAAGGTGCGCACACTGATCAAGCGCGACTTCGAGCAGGCCTTCGAACAAGTGGATATCATCGCCGCACCGGTCTCGCCCACGACGGCTTTCCCGATCGGCGCAAAGGCCGATGACCCGATCCAGATGTATCTGGCGGACGTGTACACTTTGCCGGTCAGCCTGGCCGGGATCTGCGGCATCAGCATCCCGTGTGGTTTCGACCGCGATGGCCTGCCCATCGGCCTGCAGTTGATCGGCCCGGCGTTCGGTGAGCAGCGCGTGCTCGCTGTGGCACACGCATTCCAACAAACAACCGAATTCCATCTGAAAAGACCAGCGATCTGAGGGGGAGTCGGGGAACGGCCTCTTGCTGGTTTTCGATCTCCCGAGGCAATCACGACTATGAACGTCATCATCCCACTCGCCGGGTTCGGCACGCGGCTGAGGCCGCACACGTACTCCAAGCCCAAGCCACTCGTCAATGTAGCCGGCAAGCCAGTGCTCGGCCACATCCTGGACAAGATGATCGAAGAGTCTCAGGTGTACAAGGTGGTGTTCGTCGTCGGTTATCTGGGCGAACAGATCGAGCACTACGTGCGAGTGACCTATCCATCGTTGCAGGGTGAGTATGTGGAGCAGGAGGAGCTGAACGGCCAGGCGCCGGCCATCCTGCTCGCGCGCGACAAGGTCAGCGGGCCGACGCTCATTGTGTTCGTGGATACGCTGGCCGACGCCAACCTGTCTACGCTGGCCGACGAGTCATGCGATGGAGTGATCTACGTGAAGGAGGTCGAAGACCCACGCCGCTTCGGCGTCGTGCAGGTCGGCGCGGACGGCTTTATCACGCGCTTCGTCGAGAAACCGTCCACGATGGAGAACCGGCTCGCGGTGATCGGCATGTACTACGTCAGGGACGTTGCGTGTCTGATGGCGGCTTGCGAAGAACTCATGCGGCGGGGCATCAAGACCAAGAACGAGTACTTCCTCGCCGACGCCTTCAACATCATGATCGAAGGCGGCGCGAAGCTGCGCGCACAACAGGTGAGCGTCTGGCTCGACTGTGGCACGTCGCAGACGGTGCTGGAGACCAATCGCTATTTGCTCCAGCATGGGCATGACAACAGCAGCGAGTGGCGCAACGGCGCATGCGTCGTGGTGCCGCCGGTCAACATCCATCCCACCGCCAGGATCGTGAACAGCGTGATCGGCCCACACGCGACCATTGGTGAGGGGTGCCATATCGAAAGTAGCGTGGTGCGCGAGAGCATCGTCGAGGCTGGCGCGAAGGTCGTGGATCACGTGTTAGCCAATTCGCTCATCGGGCGCGATGCCGTGCTGCGTGGTCGCCCACGCCGCTTCAACGTGGGCGACAACTCCGTCGTGGACTTCGGCGAGGATTGAAGCCGCGGCGCGCGGGCATACAATCGTGCGCATGGCAGACTTCGACCAGGGCTACGCGCTCGTGATAGGCGTCGCCAACTATCCCCACGTCCGGCCTTTGCCCGAATCGGTGCTGAATGACGCGCGTGCCATCGGCGCTGTGTTGCAAGACCCCAATCGCGCCGGCTATCCGAAGGGTCAGGTCAGGCTGCTCCTCGACAAGGAGGCCACCCGCCAGGGCATCTTGAACGGGTTGGCCTGGCTGGCCAACAACGCCGGCCAGGATGCGACGGCCGTCGTGTATTTCAGCGGCCATGGCGGGCGCATCACCAGCGGCGAGAATGCCGGCAACTATCTGATCCCCTACGACACGCGCCTGAACGCGATCAAGACGACCGCCATCAGCAGCGCCGAGCTGACGGCCGCACTGAATCAAGTCCGCACGCAAAAGCTGGTGGTGTTGTTGGATGCCTGTCATTCCGGCGGCACGGGCGATCCGAAGGGTGACCTCGATCCGGCAGCGGGGACGTTGATCAACGCCGATGTCAAAGCCCTGGACGAACCGGATGTAAAGCGCGGCCTGGACGACACCACCTACGACCAGCTGAAGCAGGGTTCGGGACGGGTGATCTTCGCGTCGTCCAGGTCGGAAGAAGTGTCCTACGTCTTGCCGAACGCAGCCAACAGCCTGTTCACGCAGTGCCTGCTCGAAGCCATCAATGGCAAGGCCAAACACGAAGGGGACGGCCTTTTGCGCATCTTCGATGTGGTCTCGTACGTCTTCCGGGAAGTGCCCAGGCGCCATGCCAAACAGCACCCGATCTTCAAGGTGAACGACCTGGATGCCAACTTCCCGCTGGCGCTCTACATGGGCGGCGAGAAGGCGCTGGCCGCAGGACCGGTGCAACCGACCACAGCGGCCGATCTGATTGCGCTGCTGCCGAAGCGGACGACGCTCAATACGTCGAACGTCGTCGCCGTCCGCAACTTCATTGACGAGCACTACACGTTGAGCGAAATGGACGTGTTGTGCGCCGACGTCGCCGCCGTCATCGAGGAGCGCACCGGCCAGCGCGTTCGGCTCAGCCTGGATGTGGTCGGCGCGACCGGCAAGCCGCAGCGCCTGGCTGCGCAGGCGATCGCCGAGTACTTGAATCGCCGCAGTTGGCTGCCCTATCTGGTCGAAGTGCTCCGCCGCGAATTTCCGGACGAAGTCTGAGCCGCGCCCGAACGCCGATCTGCCTATGGAAGTCGTAATGCCGAAGGTCGGCCTGACGATGACGGAGGGCGTCATCGTGCAGTGGCACAAGCGCGTAGGGGATTTCGTGCGCAAGGGCGAGCCCTTGTTCACGTTCGAGACCGAGAAGTCCACGCTCGACTACGAATCGCCCGAATCGGGCATGCTATCCAGGATTCTTGTGCCCGAGGGTCAGCGCGTGCCCTGCCTGCAGCCGGTGGCGATGATCGAGGACACCCAGCCGGCTCCCGCCCCCTCGCCTCCTGCGCGTGCGCTTCAAGTCGAGCACGGGACGCCACCGCAGGTTGCGAGTTCGCGGCGTCGTCCGATCTCGCCGCGCGCGAGGATGCGCGCCCGTGCGCTGGGTGTGGACGTGGCGCAGGTCGTCGGCAGCGGGCCGGGTGGCGCGGTTCGCGAGCGCGACGTCCTGGCTTTTGCCCGTGATAGCAAGCTGCCGAAGACACCCAGGGCAACGCCGGTCGCGCAGCGCCTGGCCGCCGAATTGGGCGTTGACCTGGCCGAGGTGACCGGCACCGGCCCGGACGGTCGCATCACCCGCGAAGATGTCGAACGGGCGAGCAAGAGCCGTCGGGTGGAGGATGCTGCAGAGCAGAGGGGACCGTCGCCAGCCGTCGGTTACCAACCGCTGTCGCCCGCCCGGCGCGTCACGGCGCAGCGCATGGCTGCCAACGCTCAGGCCGCGCCGCACGTCACCCTGTTCACCGAAGCCGACGCCGCACACCTGGTCGTCGCACGCGAACAGGTCGGCGCAGAACTGGGGGAGAAGATCAGCTACAACGCGCTGCTCATCGCAATTTGCGCGCGCGCCCTGAAGGAACACCCGCAGGTGAACGCAAGCTGGGTGGATTCGATGCCGGGTGCTGAGGGCCGGCCAGGCGTCTTGCAGCACGCAGCCATTCACATTGGCCTGGCAGTGGATACGCCGCGTGGGTTGTTCGTGCCGGTGTTGCGCGACGCTGACACAAAACCTCTGGTGCAGATCCACCGCGAATTGAATGACCTGGTTGCGCGGGTGCAAGCCGGCCAGGCTTCGCCCGACGAGCTGCGCGGCGGCACTTTCACCATCACCAATCTCGGCATGTTCGAGGTGGATGGCTTCACGCCGATCGTCAACCTGCCGGAGGCGGCTATCCTCGGCGTTGGACGGATCGTGAAGAAGGCCGTGGTGGTTGATGAAGCTATCGTCGCCCGGCCGATGCTCACGCTCAGCCTGTCGTTCGACCATCGCGTCGTGGACGGCGCGCCGGCGGCCAGGTTCCTACAACGCGTCAAGCAGTTGATCGAACGCCCCTTCGCCCTGCTGGTTTGATCTCGTCTTCTCAGCAACCACACACCTAAGCGATCTAGAGTGTCGCCTGCGAGGGCGTCCGAGCGACGCTCCTCGAGCCTGGTGTTTGCGAGGTTTGGATGGCGAAGGTTGTGGTGATCGGTGCAGGTGTGGGCGGTGCGACGGCGGCTGCGTTGTTGGCGAAGGCTGGTCACGAAGTCGTCGTGCTCGAAGCGCATGTGTATCCGGGCGGGTGTGCGGGGACGTTCTATCACAAACGGTATCGCTTCGACGCGGGTGCCACGCTGGCCGGCGGCTTCCATCCCGGCGGTCCACACGACGTGGTGGGCAGGTTGCTCGGCATCGCGTGGAAGGTGCGGCCGGTCAACCCCGCCTGGCAGGTGTTGCTGCCGGATCGACGTGTGACTCAGTTCGGCGACCGCGAGCGGTGGCATGCCGAGGTTGCCCGTGCCTTTGCCGATCGTCCGCAGCGCGAACGCATCACTCGCTTCTTCCTGGCCGCCGAAAGGGTCAGCGATGCTGTGTGGGACTTCGCGTCGCGCAAACCGGCCTGGCCGCCGTCCGGCGTCGGCGATCTCCTGCGCACTGCCGGCGCGCTGCGTCCACAGACGCTCGTTACGCTGCCCCATCTATTCGAGACGATGGGCGGTTGGGCCCGACGCAGCGGACTCGACGATCGCGCTGTGCTGACCTTCCTCGACGCGCAGTTGCTCATCAGCGCGCAGACGACGAGTGATAACGCGAGTGCGCTGTTTGGCGCAGCTGCATCCGACCTGCCGCGCAAGGGCGTGACGCACCCCGAAGGCGGTATCGGCGGCATCAGCGAGCAGCTCGTCGAGGCGATCCGTCGCTTCGGCGGTCAGGTACTGTTCCGGCAGGAGGTGACGCGCCTGGAAGTGAGGGATGGCCGCGTCGTCGCTGCGCACACCAACAAGGGCGCGCGCTTCGAGTGTGACGTTTGCATCGCCAACCTGACGCCGTGGGATCTGGCTCGTCTGCTCGGCGAGGATGCGCCGCCCGTGCTACAGCGCGAAGTGCGCACGCGCGCCGAGCAGTGGGGCGCGTTCACGTTGTACCTGGGCATCGAGGACGGCACCGAGTTGGAGGGCGTCGAAGCCCATTCCGAGGGCGCAGAGCACTACCAGGTCATCGGCTCGTATGACCGGCCGCTTGGCGAAGGCAACTCGATCTTCATGTCGTTCTCCGAGCGAGGCGATCTACGTCGTGCGCCGGCCGGTCATCGCGCGCTGACGATCAGTACGCACACGCGCGTGGCCGAGTGGTGGCAGCTGCGCGAGACGCCCGGCGCAAAGGCGGCATATGACGATCGCGTCGCCGAATACACCGAGCGCATGCTGGATCTGGCGGAGCGAGCCGTACCCGGGCTGCGCGGCCGCATCCGCCTGCAGCTGCCCGGCACGCCGGTCACGTTCAGGTTCTACACGCGCCGTCATCGTGGCGGGGTGGGTGGGTTTCCGTTTACCAGCCTGTTCGCTGCGCGTGGGCCGTGGACGGGTCTGCGCAATGCCTGGTTGGTGGGCGACTCGATCTTCCCCGGACAGAGCACAGCCGGTGTGACGATGGGGGCGATGCGCGTGGCTGACGAAGTGCTGCGCGCGTACCCGCTGGCTGCCGGTCGCGCCTATTCGGTCGCTGCGAAGTGACCTGCGCGAGCGCGCTCAGCCGATCAGGATCTGTGCGTCGGGATAGGTGACGAGCGTCTTGCGCCGCGGCATGGCGAGCGCAGCGACGATGGTCAGTGCCCCTAATCTTCCCCAAAACATCACCAGCATGATCACGACCTGGCCGAACAAGGAGAGGTCGCCGGTCAACCCCAAAGATAGCCCACACGTGGCGAAGGCCGACACCACTTCGAAGAACGCCTCCAGGAACGTGATGCCCGGATGCGAGGCGGCGATCAGGTAGGTGGCCGTGACGACGACGACGAGTGAGATGGTCAGCACGGCGCCGGCTCGGCGGACGCTTTCCTGTCCGATGGTGCGACCGAGCACGCGCGCGTTGGGAAAGCCGCGCACGTAGCTCCACATCGAGATCAGCATCACCACGAAGGTGCCCGTGGTGATGCCGCCGCCCATGGAAGCCGGCGCCGAGCCGATGAACATCAAGCCGATCAACGTCAGATGCGCGCCCGGCGAGAGTGCCTCCAGCACAGGTATGCCGGAGAAACCGGCCGTGCGCGCGGAGATGGCTTGGAACACTGATAGACCAAGTCGTTGACCTGTCGGCAGGTCGTGTAACGCCCCTGTGGTCCATGTTTCGGCCAGGAACATCGAGAGCGCGCCGGTCGTGTTCAACCAGAGCACAGCCAGCAGCGTCAGCCGGGTGTGCAGCGAGAGCGTGCGCGAGCGCGGCCAGCCGATCAGGTCGGATACGACCGGAATACCAAGTCCGCCGATGACGATCAACACGGCAAAGATGATGAGCGTGGCGCTATCCCTCGGCATGCCCTCGGGGAATTGGGGTGAGCTGGTGAACAGGTCGAAGCCGGCGTTGCAAAATGCCGAAACGGCGTGGAAGAGGGCATAGCGAATGGCGTCCCACTCGCTCAACGGCAGGACGGTGCGCCAGTGCAGCCAGAACAACAGTGCGCCAACCAGCTCGATCAGCAAGACGACTTTGAACACGCGACGTGTGAGGACGACGATCTCGGTCAAGCTGAGCAGACCAAGCGAGTCGCGCAGCGCCAGCCGATCTTCCAGCGGCATTTGCCGGCCGATCAGCCGGTAGACCAGCACCGCCAGCACCATGAAGCCAACGCCGCCGATCTGGATCAGCATCAGCAGCACGATCTGCCCGAATACGGTCAGGTCACGCCCCGGCGCGATCACCGTCAGGCCGGTTACCGACAGAGCCGATACCGCAGTGAAAGCGGCCTCGTTGACGTGCAGGGGCCGCGTGGCGCCGATGCCGGGCAGCAGCAAGCACAACGAGCCGACCAGCGTCAGCAACGCCAGGCCGGCAATCAGCTTGGCCGGTGGTGGCACGCGCAGGTCGCTGAGGCGCATGCGTGCAATCAGGTTCATGCGCCCCCGGTGCAGCGCTCGATGTCGGCGGACTTGCCGATGACGACCAGCACGTCCTCGGGCTGCGGCACGAAGTCCTGAGCGGGAGAGACGATCAACCGATCGCTGCGCTTTACGGCCAGCACGTTCAAGTTCAGCTTGCGCAGCTCGGAGCGCCCGAGCGCGACGCCTACGACGCGCTCGGGGGCCTGAATTTCGCTGATGACGTAGCCGGGGCCAAGCTCGATCTGCCCGATCATCCCCGGGATGGTCAGCTCGAGTGCCAGGCGATGACCGGCTTCGTATTCTGGCAACACGACGCGGTTGGCGCCCACCTTGAGCAGGATGTCGCGTTGTCTGAGGTTCAGCGCTTTGCAAATGATGTTCGGGACGCCCATCTCACGCAATGCCACCGTCGTCAGCAAGTTCGCCTCGAAGTTCGAACCGATGGCGACGATGACGGTCTTGAACGAAGTGATGTCCACCTCGCGCAAAGCCGCCTCGTTCGTCGAGTCGAGCACAGCAGCCTGCGTGATCTCGTCGGCGATTTCCTGCACCAGCTCCGGCGAGCGATCGATGCCGAGCACGATGGCGCCGCGACTGACCAGGGTGCGCGCCAGGCTGGAGCCGAATCGGCCCAACCCGATCACGGCGAACTCGTTTGTGTGGTTGTTACGCGGCATGACTCTCGGCGCGGGCGATGCTCGCTCGTGACTGTGCGACGCTCCCGTTAGCGCATGCGGAAGCGCACCGGCAGGGGAGGTGGCTCGCGATGGGGGTTGAGGTAGTCCAGCTTGGTCGGCATCTTGGCTGGGGCAAAGCCGAACACGCGGTGCACCCCGCCGATTTCGGTGGTGCGGTTGTACGACAGCGCATCGATCTCCATCTCGGTCAGCGCGTTGCGACAGCGCGCCAGGAAGGCTGCGACCTGGCGGGTGAACGCGCTGGGCACGCGCACGACGCGGCGTGGGCGCTGGGCGGCTTTCATGGTGATCTGCGCGATGTCGGCCAGGGTGAGCGCTTGTGGGCCGCCGATCGGCACGACCTGGCGGAAGGTCGAGCGTGTGTTCAGGCAGCGTTCGATGCAGGCAGCCACGTCGCCAACCCAGATCGGCTGCATCTTCGTGGCGCCGCTGTGCGGCAGCGGCATGACGAGCGGAAAGTCGGCGGCTACGCCGGACAGCCACGCGGTGAGCCAGTCGCCCTCGCCATATACCACCGCTGACTTGAGCACGGTGAAGTTCAGGCCGCTGGCGCGCACGATCTCCTCGGCCTTGCCCAGGCTGCGCTGCAGCGGGTAGGGCGAGCGCGATTCCGCGCCGAGGCAACCGACGACGATCAGGCGCTTGATGTTGGCCCGCTTCATCGCCGAGATCACATTGTGGGTGCCGACGATGTTGACAGCCTCGAAGGTGTCCTCGCTGGTCTCGCGCCGCAGGTAGGCCAGGTGCACGACCGTGTCGCAGGCGCCGCCGTCGGTGATCGCTTCGTAGATCGAGTCTTCGTTGCGCACATCGCCGCCGGCGATGACCACACGCCGCGGACAGAGGTGTTCATTGCCCCAGTGAAACAGGCACTTGACCTGGTGTCCCGAGGAAACCAACCGTTCGACGACGGCGCGTCCGATGCAGCCCGTTGATCCTGTGACGAGAATCATGTTGGCAATGTAAACCCAAGCGTGAGTGCCGCGACGAAGAACAGCAGCTGCGCCGCGGCGCTGCCGCCCCATATCATAAACGCGGCCAGCGTCTCACCTTTCCAGTACAGCACCAGCCCGAACACCACACTGGCAGCGAGCGTAATGAGCCCCAAGACAGGTGGAACGAACAGTTGCGACTTCTCGCCAAACCGGTCTGCGACCCCGTCGGCGTCGAAGTGCAGCGCGATCTGCGCCGGCGCCGCAGGGAAGCGGGTTGCGCTCAGGCCGAACAGAGCTAAGTTTAGTGCGATCGCCAAAATCAGCAAGGTTAGTGCCGTCTTGTCGCGCCAGATGCGCCAGTTCGCAAAGCCGGGCAACAATCTTGCGGGCGCGACGTTCTGCGTGGGGCGCATCTCCAGCCG
>FWWM01006690.1_pt1 | contig 23896 bp, 19 predicted proteins | sample 2228351 | NCBI WGS metagenome assembly FWWM01 (sample SAMEA103939774, study PRJEB20133) | metagenome
GGTAGTCCTGGGCATCTTCGGACTCCTCCTCCAGAAGGCGGGAATTCCCTTGGGGCAGCTGGTACTGGGCCTTGTGTTGGGGCCTCTGTTGGAACAGCACCTCATGGTCAGCCTGATCAAGACGCACTGGGACGTCGCCGCCTTCTTCCAACGTCCTCTGGCTCTGTTGCTTGCACTTGCGAACGTGGTGTTTGTGGTGTTCATGGGCTACACACGGGTGCGGGGCGCATCTCGGGGCGTGCCCTCACCGGGCCTGGAGGTGGCGAGCCCGGTGTACCCCGATCCCAGGGGGACGGTGGGGACCTAGGGGCCCGAAAGGGGACGCCGGCAGTCTGGACTGCGGGTAGGCAAACCCTGGAGTCCGGACGAACGCCCGAGGATGGAATCCCGGCCAGCGGGGGCCCGGCTGTGGGTACGGTTTGTTTCAGCAGCCGGATGGGGCGGGAGCCTTTGGGCCTCCCGTGGGACCTTGAGGGCGCCGCCACCACTTGTGCAGCTCCACCACCGCCACGACGCTGGTGGCTGCGGCCACCATGCGCGTCCAGGTTTCCAGGTCCAGGGGCACCCACGTGCGTGGCCAGTGCCAGGAGCACCGCGAACACCAGGAAGGGGTTGGAGAAGGGACTCCGCCGGAACACGGAGGCGCGGTCGGAGCGGGCGTTGCCCACGTGGAAGTTGGAGTACAAGGCCAGCGTGGTGAGGGCCACCGTCCGGGCGCGCTCGATGGAACCCGTCTCCTCCATCTCCCAGTGGAAGAGGAACAGGGTGCCCAGGGCCATCACCACGGCCGAGAGCACAAGCCGCTCCCACAGGAGGCGGGAGAGGATGCCCTCCTGGCGGTGCCTGGGCGGGCGGTGGAGGACGTCTTCCTCCCCGGGCTCGAAAGCCATGGCCATGTCCTGGAACCCGTCGATCACCATGTTCAGCCACAGGATCTGGGCGGGGAGGAGGATGGGAGGCCACCGCAGGACCAACGACGCCGCCAGGGCGAGGATGGCGGCGAGGCCTACAGACAGGAGGTAGAAGGTCGCCTTGCGGAGGTTGTCGAAGGTAATGCGGCCTTCTTCCACCGCGGCGTAGATGCTCACGAAGTTGTCGTCGGCCAGGACGACGTCCGCGGCTTCCCGGGCCACGTCGGTGCCGCTGGCGCCCATGGCCACCCCCACGTCCGCCGCCTTCAAGGCCGGCGCGTCGTTCGCGCCGTCGCCCGTGATGGCCACCACTTCCCCGTGCGCCTGGAGGGCGCGGACGATGCGGAGCTTGTGGTGGGGGAGGACCCTGGCGAACACGGGCGTGCGCCGTACGGCCTCCCGCAGCTCGTTGTCACTCATGGTGTCCAGGTCTGCGCCGGTCAGCACCTGGTCCCGGACTCCGCAGATGCCAAGCACCTCCGCGGTGGCCCGGGCGGTGTGCGCGTGGTCGCCCGTGACCATGACCACGCGGATACCCGCCCGCCGGCACCCTGCGACCGCTTCCCTCACTCCTGGCCGCGGTGGGTCCAGCATCCCCTGCAGTCCCAGGAACACGAGCCCGTGGGGATCGGGAAGGTGTTCGGGATCGGGGGGCGGCCCCTCCAACACGCGGTAGGCCATGGCCAGCACCCGCAGGCCACGGGAAGCCATCCGGTCCGCGGCGGCCTGGACGGCGTGGGGGTCGAGGGGCTCGGGGCCAGAGGAGGTGAGGACGCGGTCACACATGGCGAGGACCCGCTCCGGCGCCCCCTTCACGTACAGGTGGTACTCGCCGCCTCGATGGCGGACGCTGGCCGAGTAGCGGCGCTCCGACTCGAAGGGCAGTTCCGCCACGCTGACGGAACGGCCGCGCTCCGCGTCCGGGTCGAGGCCCGCCCGCAGCGCGGAGACCAGCAAAGCCGCCTCCGTGGGGTCACCGTGGAAGTCCACACGGCCGCCGGACACCTGCACGCGCGCCTCGTTCGTGAGGACGCCTGCCAGCAGGGTGAGGTGGAGGGGGGAGCCCGCGGGCACGGGGTCGGTACCGCGGTCGGGCGGCGACCAGCTACCGGCTGCGGTCCAGACCTCCTGCACGGTCATGCGGTTTTCGGTGAGCGTGCCGGTTTTGTCTGTTCCGATGGTGGTGGTGCTGCCCAGCGTCTCCACCGCCGGCAGGTGCCGGACGATGGCCTTCCTGCGCGCCATACGCCACACGCCGAGGGCCAGGGTGACGGTGAACACCACCGGGAGTCCCTCTGGGACAGCTGCCACCGCCATCGCCACAGCCAGCAGGAACATCTGGCTGGCGCGCTGGCCGACCGCCACGCCCACGGCGAAGGTGAGGAGGGCGCAGGCGGCCACCAGGAAGCTCAAGGTGCGGGCCAGGGCCCCCACGCGCCTCTGCAGGGGTGTTTCCGGTTGGACCTCGCGGCGGACCTGGGCCGCCAGGGCGCCCAGCTCCGTGGCGTCGCCGGTGGCCACCACGTACCCGCGGCCCCTGCCCCTGGTCACCACGGTGCCGGCGTAGGCCATGTTCGCCCGCTCCACCACGGGCGTGGCCTCGGGGAGGACGGACGACCGCTTCGCGACGGGCAGTGACTCCCCGGTCAGCAGCGACTCGTCCACCTCCAGACCCCTGGCCTCCACCAGCCGGACGTCCGCGGGGACGCGGCTCCCTGACTCCAGGACCACCAGGTCCCCCGGCACCAGGTCCCGGCTGTCCACCTCGCGCTCGCGCCCGTCCCGCACCACCCTCGCCCGGGGGGACACGAGCCGCATCAACGCCACCACCGACCGCTCCGCCCGCCATTCCTGGAGGAAGCCCACGCTGGCGTTGACGAGCAGGGCAGCGAAGATCACGCCCGCGTCCACGTATTCCTGCAGGAACAGGGTGACCACGGCTGCCAGCAGCAGGATGGAAATCAGGGGACTGTGGAACTGGCGCAGAAGCACCCGCAGGGGGTTGGGCGGAGGGGCCTCCTCCACGCGGTTGGGGCCGTAGGTCCGGAGGCGGGAGCCGGCCTCCTCTTCCGTTAGTCCGTCCGGCCCGGTCCGGAGGGCGCGCTCCAGCGCGACCCTGCTCAGGGCGTGCCAGGCGGGCCCTCCCGCAGTCCGCCCGACTACCGCGCCTGCGCTGCTCCTGCCAGCCATTCAGGAACCGGCGACACCGCCCGGAGAGCCGACCACCACCTGCGCAAGCCGGTTGAAGTCACCACCCAAGGCCACCCTTGCGGCTCGCGGGGCCACTGACGGAGGCCAGTATACCACGCGGGGTCCGACTCCCCGCGCCTGAGAGCTGGCCTCACAAACTACCGGATGGGCATGCGGGCCACCGTGAGGCGGTCCTCCACCTGTCGCACCCCTGCTACCGACCTAGCGACGTCCAGGACCACGCGCCGCTCCTCCGGCCCGAACACCACGCCCTCGAGGGTCACCGCTCCTCCGTGCGCGGTGACGTACAGGTCCACGTGGCCCAGACGGTCGTCAGACTTGAGGGCCTCCTGCACCCGGGCCGCGGTGGCACGGTCGCGGACCTCCTCCCGGGAGGCTTCGTCGGGCTGGAACTCGGGGCTGTCCAGCAGGTGGCCGATGAGCTCACAGGCGCGTTCCACGGTGACCCGCTCCGTGTTGATGACGAGGTCGTAGAGGTCGCTGTCCTCCCACTCCACGTCGAAGAACTGCCGGATGCGGGCCCGCACGCCCTGGTCGTAGCGCTCCGCGATGACCCGGGCCTCCTGCAGGGACACGCCGAGGCGTTTGGCCAGCCGTTCCACCCGCAGGGGCAGGGGAGCGCACACCCGCACCCGGACCGCGTGCCGCACGCCGCGCAGCAGCATGGTGGACCACCGGCCCAGGATCACCACGTTGTCCGCTTGGGCGAACTCCAGCACGCGGGCGGCCACGTGGTGGAAGTGGCGGCGGGCCGGCAGGCTCAGCCGTTCCCACAACCCGGGAGGGCTCTCCACCAGCCGAGTGAGGTCGTCCTCCGTCAGGGAACTCATCCGGGCAGCTGCCTCCAGAATCTCCCGGCGCACGAAGCGGTACTGGCGCTGACGGGCCAGCTCCTCGGCGATGAAGGTCCCCAGGCTGCCCAGCTCCCGGGTGACCGCCACGATGCCCAAGGCCGCGCTCCCGTTAGGAACCCGAAGCGCCCGATGCTTCCGGGGCCACCGAGGGCGCCCGCCGGCCTCGCCGGAGGAGGTTCCGGGCGAAGGGAAGCAGGAACATCACCAGCGCTGCGGCCACGAACAGCGCCGCGATGGGGCGCGTGAAGAAAATGGCGGGTGATCCCTGGCCCATGATGAGACTCTGCCGGAAAGCCTGCTCCGTCATGTCCCCCAGCACCAGGGCAACCACCAGGGGCGCCAGGGGGTAGCCGAACTTCTTGAACAAGTACCCCGCCAGCCCGGAGCCCAACATGATCCACAGGTCCAGGACCTGGTTGTTCACCGCGTACGCCCCGATGCTGCACAGAATCACGATGAGGGGCGCCAGGATGGCAAAGGGGATCCGGACGATGGCCGCGAAGGCCGGTACCAGGGTCAAGACCAACAGGACCCCGATCACGTTGGTCAGGTACATGGAGCCGATGAGGCCCCACACGAACTCCCGGTTTTCCCGGAACAGCAACGGCCCCGGGTTGAGCCCCCAGATCAAGAAGCCTGCCAGCATCACCGCCGCCGTGGGCGAGCCCGGGATGCCGAGGGTCACCATGGGGAGGAGGGAACCCACGCCAGCCGCGTGCGCCGCAGTTTCCGGAGCCACGACACCTTCGACCTCTCCCGTGCCGAAGCGGGACCCCCTCGGGCTGAACTGACGGGCCAGGCCGTAGCTCATGAAGGAAGCCGGGGTGGCGCCTGTACCCGGCAGGATGCCGATCCAGAAGCCCAACAGCGTACCGCGCACGATGGTCCAGACGTACCGGGGGAACAGCTTCCAGGTCTCCCACACCTCCCGGAAGCTGAGCCGGGCCCGGACGCCCTCGATGCGCAGTCCCTCCTCCGCGGTCAGGAGGATCTCCCCCAGGCCGAACAGCCCGATGGCGATGACCACGAAGCTGATCCCACTTTGTAGCTGCACGAAGCCGAAGGTCATGCGCGGGGACCCACTCACGATGTCGAACCCCACCGTGGCCAACAGCAGGCCGAGGAAGGTCATCACCACGGCCTTGAGGGGCTCGCCGCTTTCCAGGCTCGCGATGCTGGCGAAGGCCAGCAGCAGGACCGCGAAGTTCTCCGGCGGGCCGAACTTCAACGCGATGTCCGCGAGAGGGGGCGCGAAGAAGGTGAACAGCAGGATCGCCACGAACGCGCCGAGGAAGTGGGACGTGAAAGCAGCCGTCAGGGCCACACCCGCTTTCCCCTGCTTGGCCAGGGGGTACCCGTCGAACATGGTGGCTACGGACCAAGGCTCGCCCGGGATGCGGAACAGGATGGACGTGATGGCTCCCCCGAACAGGGCGCCCCAGTAGACGGAGGCCAGCAGGATGATGGCCGCGGTAGGGCTCAGGTGGAAGGTCAGGGGGAGCAGCAGGGCCACTCCGTTGGTGCCGCCCAGACCGGGCAGCACCCCGATGACGGTACCCAGGAGCAGCCCCACCACCGCCACCAGAAGGTTCTGCGGAGACGCGGCTACCGCAAGGCCGTACAGCAGGTCCTGGAACGTCTGCAGGGCACCCATGCCTCTACCTTCCGTACAGGAACCACTCGAGGATTGTTCCCTTCGGCATTGGCATCAGAAACCACCGTTCGAAGACGAAGAACAGCACCGCGGGCACGCCCACGCCGACGGCCAGAGAGAGCAACCAGGGATGGCGGCCCACGAAGCGCGTGTAGCACACCAGGTACAGCGCCCCGCCCAGGTAGATGCCCAGGTACCGGAGGAGGGCCACCACGGCCACCATGGGGAGGAAGACCACCAGGATGCGCTGGCCCGCGCTCCCTGTGAGGAAGGGCTGGTCACGATCGTGGTTGCTGTTCCACGCCCGTGCCAGCACCACCGCCGCCGACAGGGTAAACCCCGCGCCCAGCCAGAAGGGGAAGAAGCCGGGCCCGGGGCCGGAGGGGGTCCAGCCCGTGGGCAGCTGTGCCGCCTCCCGCAGCAAAACCACCCCTGCTACCACCAGCGCGGCCGCGAAGGCGATGCCGGCCCTGCGCATCTCAGGCCCCGCGCGGGCTACCGGGCCACCCAGCCTGCCTTCTCCATCAGGCTACGCACCAGGCTGTCCTTCCGCTCGAGCCACTGGACGAACTCCCGGCCCGTCAGGTACGCCTTGGTGTACGCGCCCCGCTCGATGAAGTCCGTCACCTCGGGCGTGTCCAGCACGCGGCGGAACACGTCCTGGTAGAAGGCCACCGCTTCCTGCGGCATCTGGGGCGGCCCGAAGATTCCGCGCAGCATCTGGTACTCGATGGGGTAGCCCAGCTCCCGCATGGTGGGGACCTCTGCCCACTTGCCGGCCCGGACCCGCTCGGAGGCGAAGATGGCCAGCGGCCGCACCCGCCCGGCTTCCCAGTGGCCCACGGCCTCGATGGGGTTGTTCACCGTGAACTCCACCTGCTTGCCCACCAGGGCCGCGGCCACGGCTCCGCCCCCGGGGAAGGGGACGTAGGTGAACTTCACCCCCCATGCCTGCTCCAACAGGACCATGATGATCTCGTCCTCCTGCTTGGAGCCGGTGCCCGCCATCTTCAGACGGCCAGGGGGCGACGCCTTGGCCGCCCGGACGAAGTCGTCCAGCGTCCGCCAGGGCGAGTCGGCGTGCACCCACAGGACGAAGTGGTCCAGAAGCAGCCGGGCGATGGGGGTGAGGTCCCGCCAGGTGAAGCGGGAACCGTCCCGCTTGCGGATGACTTGCGCCGCGGGCGTGGCGAACAGGTTGTCCAGGGTGATGAGGATGGTGTGGGGGTCACCCGTCTTGTCGATCATCCACAGGAAGGCCTGCGCCCCGGCGCCCGCGGGCCGGTTCACGGGGACGAAGGGCTGCGGGGACAGGCGGTACTTCTCGATCAGCGGCGCCAACAGCCGGGCCTGCTGGTCCGCGCCGCCTCCCGTCCCCGCAGGCACCGTCCACTCCACCGGCCGGTTGGGCTGCCAGGCGGGCGCGCCCCACACGCCGGACGCCAGCACTGCCACCACCGACACGGCCACCAGGGCCAGGGCGCTTTTCCGGACGAGCTGCATGCCCTTCCCCCCCTTCGCGCACTGTAGGATGCTCGTGTCTTCTATTTTAGCAAGTGGCTTTCCTTCCGGGCCCTCCTGTGTTCCGTCAGGCAGAAACCTTCAGGGTGCCACGGAAGGGGGCCACCCCAGGCACCTCCCACTCGTCCCACATTTCGTCCACCATCCGCTGGATGTACCCGATGTCCTCCTCCGTGAGGTGTGCGAACCGCCCCTGCCGGGTCAGGTACTCCCGCACGGGGATCCGCCCCTTGGCCGTCTTCCGGGCGTCGTAGGTGTAGGTGACCTGCCCGTCCACGATCTCGTACAGGGGCAGCAGGCCGGACCGTACGCCCAGCTCTCCCAGCTCGTGGGAGTACCGGGGGTGGAAGTCCCATCCCTTGGGGCAGGGGTCGTAGGTGTGGATGAAGGTGGGCCCGCCCACCGCCAAGGCCTTGCGGACCTTGTTGAGGAAGTCCAGGGGCGGGAAGGTGGCGCAGGCGGTGGCCACGTACCGGCAGTTGGGGTGCCCCACCGCCAGCATGGCGGCCACGTTCTTCTTCCACCGGCGGTGGGTGATGCGCTGGACCCGGCCCACGGGGCTGAAGGTGGTCTGGGCGCCCCAGGTGGTCAGCCCCGTGGCCTGGATGTCCGTGTTTGCCGCCGACTCGTTGTCGTACAGGATGATGAGCAGGTCGTAGTCGGTCTGGAGGGCACCCGAGATGCCGGAAAGGCCCATGTCGCCGCCGCCCAGGTCTCCGCAGAAGGAGATCACGTTGATCTTCTCCTGCGGGATGCGGCCCTTGCGCATGAGGGCCCGCAGCCCCGCCGCCATCCCCACCGCGGAGGAACCGCCCGCGCCCAGCTGGGTGTGCATCCACGGGACGATCCACGGGGTCGTCATGTAGCTGGTGTTGGCCACGTACATGCACCCCGTGGACCCGGTGACCACCGTACGCGGCCCCGCCGCCTTGATGAACTGCCGCATCACGGTGGCGGACTCGCAGCCCTGACACGTCCGGTGGCCGGAGGTGTAGAACTCCTCCAGCGGGATCTGCTTGACCCCCTTGATGCGGTCGTACACCAGCACCTTGTCTGCGGTCGCCATGGCCTCACCCCTTCAATTTACTCGCGCACGCCGATCCAGGTGACGTACCCGTCCAGGGCATCCTTTCGGGCCGCCTCCTGGGTGAGCTCGTACATCCGGATGGCGTCCTGGATGGAGACGTCCCGTCCGCCCAGGCCCGTGATGAAGTTCACCACCGCGGGCCGCTCCCGGACCGGGTACAGACACGACCGGACCTCGTGCATCAGGACCCCGCCGTCGTCGGGCGCGCCGTGGGCGAAGTCTCGGTCGATCACGCCCACGGCCCGGAACCGGCGCAGGGACTGCCGGAGCTCCAGGGTGGGGAAGGGGCGGAACCACCGCAGGTTCACGTAGCCCACCCGGTGCCCCTGCTCCCGCAGGCGGCGCACCGCGGTACGGGCGGGCATGGCCACCGTCCCCATCCCGACCAGGACCACGTCCGCGTCGTCCGTCATGAACTCCTCGAAGTAGTAGGGAGGCTTGTAGCGCTCGCCGAACACCTGGTTGAACTCTTCGTACGCGGTGGCGATGACCTCCCGCGCCCGCCGGGCCGCCTCCCAGTTCTGCCGGCGGATCTCCATCACCCAGTCCTCGTTCACCTGCGGGGCGATGGACACGGGGTTGTCGGGGTGCAGCCGTCGCTCCGCCAGGTCGAACGGCGGGAGGAAACGGCTGGCCGCCTCCTGGGAGGGGACGCGGACGATGTGTTGGGAGTGGGTGAGGAACGCTCCGTCCATGGCCAGGGCCATGGGCATCATCACCCGCTTGTCCTCCGCGATCCGGTAGCCCAACAGCACGTGCTCCAGCGCCTCCTGCGCGGTGGCCACCCAGCACAGCAGCCAGCCCATGTCCCGGATGGCCAGGGCGTCGTTGTGCTCCACGCCGAAGGCCCCGGGGTCGTCCAAGGCCCGGTTGCCCACCAGGAACAGCACCGGCAGGCGGTCGGTGGCGGTGACCACCAGCGCCTCGAACCCGTACATCCACCCCGTGCCGCTGGACCCCGCGAACGCCCGGGCCCCCACGGAGGCCGCGTGCTTGACGATCTCGAACTGGGAGTGCTCACTGTCCGCCACAATGTACTCCGCGTCCAGCTTCCCGTCCGCGATGATCTTGGAGATGGCGTCCATGACCTCCGTGTACGGCCGGATGGGGTAGGCGGAGATCACGTCCACGTTGGCCAGGCGGATCCCCTCTGCCACCGCCTGGCACCCGGTCAGCAGGTCCTCCCGTTCGTACACGCCCACCGGTTGTGCGACCGCCATACCAGACCTCCTTTCCCTTCACGCGCCCGCCCGGGCGGCAGGCTTGGGCTTGCCGCCCACGGGGACGGACTCCACCTGCACCACCCGCTCGCCCGTGCCCGTGACCACGTTGGGGAGCACCCGGCGGTCGCCCTTTTTCTCCTCCGCCCACCGGATGTACCCCTCCGGGTCCCGCTTCCAGTGCTCCCACGGGCTGCGGTTGTCCTCGAAGGCCAGCTCGTCCACCATCACGATGCACTCCTGCACGGGGCACACCTCCGCGCACTTCCCGCAGCCCACGCAGTACTCGTAGTCCACGTCGTAGTAGCCGTCGGGGGTGGGGTCGAAGCACTGGTCGGGGCACTCCAGCCAGCACAGGGTGCACTTGGTGCACAGGTCGAACCGGACCACGGGACGCTGGGACTTGGTGGTGCCGCGCTTGAACAGCTGGTTGCGGGACTGCCCCTTCGGCCCCAGGTGGAACTCCCGGGGTACTGCCTTCACCACCACGCCCTCGGAGAACTCGTGCCACTTGGGCAGCTTGGGGATCTCGTACGGCCAGTCGATGCCCTGCGCGGGGGTCACCTGGTGGACGTTCCCCCGCACGGACTCGTACGCCTTCTGCGCGGCCTCCACCCGGTGCGTCTCGCGGGTCTTGTCCCACAGGTAGCTCTTCACCGCCTCGATGCTGAGGAGCTGTGGGTCCAAAGCCGCGATGGCGCCCAGCACCCGCTCGTGGGTGAGGTCGTCCCGGTACACCCACAGGCCCGCGAAGCTGGCGTCCCCCTCCAGGAGCGCCAGGTAGTAGGGGTAGGGCTTGCGGGCCATGAACCGGACCAGCTCCTCCGGCCGACGGCGGGAGACCACGAGCATGTAGCCGTGGGGGATGACCTTCTCGTTGATGGGCCGCACCCCGTGCCACGCCCACGGTTCCACGCCCTTCACCATGGTGTCGTCCAGGACCACGGAGATGTTGGCCTCGTCGATGTCCAGCTTCGCCCCGCACTCCGCCTCCAGCTCCTCCTCCGACAGGTCCGGGGAGACGAAGGCAAAGTACTTGCACGGGATGCCGTTGCGCTCCGGGGCGTCGCTGTACCGGCCGTTGGAGAACCCCACCTGGCCCATCCGGGCCGCGATCATGACGATGTCCCCGCCGATCTTCTTGGCCAGGGTCTTCTGGAAAATCCCCCGGTAGTTGATCTCCACGCGCTTGATCATCCGTCTTCCTCCTCTCCGGGTTTCGACACGTCCGGACCTCGTCGCGGCTTGTGCTCACCTCCTCGGAGCCCGCACCCCCTCGGACGGGAGCGTCTGGGCCAGGACCTGTTCGATCTCCTCCAGGTGTCGGCGCATGGCGGCCTCCGCGGCCGCAGGGTCCCGCCGCCGGATGGCCCTGAGGATCCGACGGTGCCCCTCCAGGGACTTCTGCAGCCGGCCGGGCACCTGCAGCGACTTCTCCCGGCTGGTCCGCAGCAGGTCCATGAGCACGTCGAGGATCCTGAGGATGACCTGGTTGCGGGCCGCGGTGGCGATGGTGTAGTGGAACTCCGAGTCCTCCTCCACCGCCAGCTGGCCGGCCTGCGCCTTCGCCCGCTGGCGGTCCAGGATGGCCTGCAGCCGCGCCACCTCCTCCTCGGTGGCGTGGACCGCCGCCCGGGCCGCCAGGTGAGGCTCGATCATCTTCCGCACGTCCAACAGGTCCGCCAGCAGCCCGCGGCTGCGCAGCAGGAGGGAGGCGAGGGGGGTGACCACCGCGTCGGGGCTCAGGTCCCGGACCACGGTCCCTTCCCCCTGCCGGGCTTCCACGAGCCCCATGAGCTCCAGGACCCGGATGGCGTCCCGGACGGAGCTGCGGCTCACCCGGAACTGCTCCGCCAGCTCCCGCTCCGTGGGCAGCCGGTCCCCCGGCCGGAACTCCCCCTCCAGGATGAGCTGCTGGATCCGGGAGGCCACCTGTTCGTACACCCGGGTGCGGCGGATGGGTTCCAGGCTGGCAGCGGGCACCGGCTCCTCCGGTGGTCTGATGATCCGTCCTTTGGACCTAACCTGCCACAGCGGGGGACGTCTGTCAACGGGTGGACGGGTGCCACCGCACCGGCGGGTGGCGTGCTCGTGGCATACTGGTCCAGGTCAGGAGTCGCGCTGTGGAACACCTGCTGATGGGCGTCAGCCTGGGACTGGGTGCGGGCCTGTCTCCGGGCCCCATGACCGCCTTGGTGGTCGCCACCGCCCTGCAGCGGGGCGCCCGGGCGGGGGCTCAAGCGGCCTGCGCGCCCCTGGTGACGGACGGGCCCATCCTGCTGCTGTCCCTGTGGGTCCTGCGGACGCTGCCAGAGACCGCGGTGGCCGTGCTCGCGCTGCTGGGGGGTGCGTACCTGGTGGCGCTGGGTCTGCGGGTGGCCAGGATGCCGTCCCCGCAGAACAGCACGGCACAGGAGGAAACGGGCCTCGGATACCTGCGGCGGGCGGTGGCGGTGAACTTCCTGAACCCCAGCCCGTACCTGTTCTGGAGCACGGTGGGCGGGCCCGCGGTCCGGGAGGCGTGGGCGAAGTCACCCCTGGTGGCCGCCTCGTTTCTGGTCCCGTTTTTCGGGCTGCTGGTGGGGACCAAGGCGGCCTTGGCCTGGGGGGTGGGTGCGGGCAGCCGCCGTCTCACCGAACCCCTGCACCGCCGGTTGGCGCGGGTGGCGGGCGGGCTGCTGGCGGCCACAGGCCTGTTGCTGTCCGCGCGGGCGCTGCAGGCCCTGATCTGAGGCGGCCCTCACAACCCGTAGGTACTGACCCGCTCGGGGGCGATGAACACGCTCACCCGCTTGTGCGGCGCGTCGCCGGGCGCGTACGTCCACGGCCGTCCCAGGTACCGCACGGACAGCCGGTCCATGTCGCGGGCGCCGGCTTCCGGGTCGAAGCGGACCACGCGTCCCTGGACCTGGACGTACCGGTAGGGGTCCTGCCGGTCCAAAATGGCCAGCGCCACCCGCGGGTCCTGCTCCATGTTCCGCAGCTTGGCCCGCCCTCGGCTGGTGTTCACCAAGAACAGGCCGTCCTCGTACAGGTACCACACGGGCGTGGCCTGAAGGTGCCCCGAGGGGAACCGGGTGGCGAGCACCGCTACGTGCGGCTCCGCCAGGAACGCCACCACACGGGGGTCGAGTTCCATGCGCGCCTCCGAACGTCGGGGAGTCCAACGTGTACAATAGCGCCGTACTTCTCTGTACGGGAGGGCGGCGATGCACGCGGTTCGGATCCACGAGCACGGCGGTCCGGAGGTCCTGCGGTACGAGGAGGTGCCCACCCCCACGCCGGGAGAGGGGCAGGCCCTGGTCCGGCTGGTGGCCTGTGGGGTGAACTTCATCGACATCTACCACCGCAAGGGTCTGTACCGGCTGGACCTGCCCGCGGGGCTGGGGCAGGAGGGTGCTGGGGTGGTGGAGGCGGTGGGCCCAGGGGTGACGGAGGTCAAGCCGGGCGACCGCGTGGCGTTCTCCAACGTGGCGGGCTCGTACGCGGAGTACGTGGTGGCCCCCGCGCACCGGCTGGTCCCCATCCCGGACGGCGTCACCTACCAGCAGGCCGCCGCGGCCATGCTGCAGGGGATGACCGCGCACTACCTGGTCACCAGCACGTACCCCTTGAAGCCGCAGGACACCTGTCTGGTGCACGCCGCCGCGGGCGGGGTAGGGCTGCTGCTGGTGCAGATGGCCAAACGGCGGGGCGCGGTGGTGATCGGTACCGTGTCCACGGAGGAGAAGGCGCAGCTGGCCCGGGACGCGGGGGCAGACCACGTGGTGGTGTACACGAAGCAAGACTTCGAGGCAGAGGTCCTGCGCATCACCGGGGGGCGGAAGCTGCAGGTGGTGTACGACTCGGTGGGCAAGGACACCTTCGAGAAGAGCCTCAACTGCCTGGCGCTGCGGGGCATGCTGGTGCTGTACGGCCAGTCCAGCGGGCCTGTGCCGCCTTTCGACCCGCAGGTGTTGGCGCAGAAGGGCTCTTTGTTCCTCACGCGCCCCGTCCTCTGGCACTACACCGCGGACCGGGAGGAGCTGTTGTGGCGCGCGGGCGAAGTCCTCGGGTGGGTGCGCACGGGGGAGGTCCGGCTGCGCATCGACCGCGCGCTCCCGCTGGCGCAGGCCGCGGACGCCCACAGGGCCCTGGAGGCACGGCAGACCACGGGGAAGGTGCTGCTGCTGACCGGGTTCGAGGGCTAGCCGGACAGGCGCCCTGCGACCTTGCCGAGGGCGGCCGCGGTTGAAGCGCGAACGGGCGTTTGCTACCATAGGGCCCAAATGCGGCAGGTGGTGGCCGTCCGGCGCGGCAAGCCCGGGGAGGTGAGGGTGCGGCTGGACGACGGCCGGACCCTGGCGGTTCCGGAGGACTTCTGGCGGGAGCTCGGGGTGGCCGCACCCGGACCCGTCGACGCAGGGACCTTGCACCGGCTGGAGCGTGCAGAACAGCGGGCGCGGCTGCAACGGCGGGCCCTGCGCCTGTTGGCGGTGCGGCCGCGTTCCGCCCGCGAGCTGCGGGGCCGTCTGAGCCGGGCAGGGGACCCGCAGCTGGCAGAAGAAGTGGTGGCCGACCTCCAGCGGCGCGGGCTCGTGGACGACCGGCAGTTCGCCCGGGAGTGGGTACGCGCCCGCCGCAGGGCGCGCGGGTTCGGCGCGGCCCGGCTGCGCGGCGAGCTGCTCCGTAAGGGCGTGCCCCGGGAGCACGTGGAGGAGGCACTGCAGCAGGCCGGCGAGGACGACCGGCATCTGGCGGTGGAGGCCGCACGCGCGCGGATGGGCCGCTACCAGCACCTTCCCCCGGAGGTGGCCGCCCGCCGGCTGGCCGGCTACCTGGCGCGGCGCGGGTTCGGACCCGCGGAGGTGTTGGAAGCCCTGCGGGCGGTGGGCCTGCGGCCCGGGAGTCCAGCCCACGAGGAGGCGCGGTGAAGGGCCTGCCTTCCTCCCGCGGGCCTTCCGTCCAGCTGCCCCTGGTGTTGGACGAACCGGTGCCTGCGTCCCCGGTGGAGCGGATCCTCCAGGGGCTGAACCCGGAGCAACGCAGGGCCGTGGAGTGGGACACCGGTCCCCTCCTCATCATCGCGGGCGCGGGGACCGGCAAGACGTCCGTGGTCACACGCCGCATCGCCTACCTCATTGCCACCAAGCGCGCCAAACCGCAGGAGATCCTCGCCCTGACCTTCACGGACAAGGCCGCGGGGGAGATGGAGGAGCGGGTGGACGTGCTGGTGCCGTACGGGTACACGGAGGTGTGGATCTCCACCTTCCACGCCTTCGGGGACCGGGTGCTGCGCACCCACGCCCTCCTGTTGGGCCTGCCCCCGGACTTCCGCGTCCTGAACCGTGCGGAACAGGTGCTGTTCCTGCGCGAGCACCTGTTCGACCTGCCCTTGCGCCGGTACCGTCCCCTGTCGGACCCCACCCGTCACCTGCAGGCCCTGGTGCAGCTGTTCAGCCGGGCGAAGGACGAGGACACCACCCCCGAGGACTACCGCCGGTACGCGGACTCCCTCGCGGCGCGGGCGCACGACCCCGAGGCGCAGGAAGAGGCGGAACGCCAACGGGAGCTGGCGGAGGTGTACGCCGCCTACCAGCGGCTGTTGCTGGAGCACGGGCTGTTGGACTTCGGGGACCTCATCACCCGCACCCTGCAGCTGTTCCGGGAGCACCCGCAAGTGCTGCGGACCTACCAGGAGCGCTTCCGCTACGTGCTGGTGGACGAGTTCCAGGACACCAACTACGCGCAGTTCGAACTGGTCAAGCTCCTGGTGGCTGCCCACCGGAACGTGACCGCGGTGGGGGACGACGACCAGGCCATCTACAAGTGGCGGGGCGCGGCCCTCAGCAACCTCCTGAACTTCACCCAGACCTACCCGGACGCCCAGCGCATCGTGCTGGTGCGGAACTACCGCAGCAGCCAGGCCATCCTGGACGCCGCCTACCGCCTGGTGCGGCACAACGACCCGGACCGGCTGGAGGTGCGGGAGCGGGTGGACAAGCGGCTGGTGGCCGACCGGCCGGAAGGCCCACAGCCCCAGCACCTGCACTTCGACTCCCTGACCACCGAGGCGGACGCGGTGGCCCAGATGATCGCACAACGGGTGGAGGAGGGCAGCTGGCGGTACCGGGACGTGGCCATCCTGGTCCGGTCCAACGCGGACGCGGAGCCCTTCCTGCGGGCTTTGAACATGCGGGGGATCCCCTTCCAGTTCAGCGGCACCCGCGGCCTGTACGAGCGGGAGGAGATCCGCCTGGTCCTGAGCTTCCTGCGGGCGCTGGGGAACCCGCGGGACAACCTCAGCCTGTACTTCCTCGCCACCTCCCCCCTGTACGGCGTGAGCGCCACCGACGCCTCCCGCTGCCTGGCCGCCGCCACCGCCCGGAACCGCCCCCTGGACCACGTGGTGCGGGACGTGGCCGGCCAGCAGCCCGCCGAGTTCCGGGAGCTGCAGGCGGAGCTGGCCCCGGAGAGCCGGGCAGCACTGGCCAAGCTGGTGGAGGACCTGGACGAGATGCGGCAGCTGGCCACACACCAGCCCACGGGCCGCGTGCTGTACGTGTACCTGGTGGAGCGGACGGGCTACGTGCAGCGCCTGGCCACCTCCGGGAACCCCACGGACGAGGCCCGGGTCCGGAACCTGGCCCGGTTCTTCGACCTGGTGGCCCGGGCGGCGCCGCTGCTCCGGTACGACCGGGCGGTGGAGTTCGTGCGGTACGTGGACGACCTCATCGCGGCAGGGGACGACCCCCCCGTGGAGGAGCTGGACCCCGAGGCGGACGCGGTGCAGGTCATGACCGTGCACAAGGCGAAGGGGCTGGAGTTCCCCGTGGTGTTCATCGGGTCGTGTGTGAACCACAAGTTCCCCGTGGCGGACCGGCCTGACCCCATCGAGCTCCCCGAAGCCCTGATCCGGGACGTGCTGCCGGAGGGGGACCACCACCTGCAGGAGGAGCGGCGGCTGTTCTACGTGGCCATGACCCGTGCCAAGCGGGAGCTGTACTTCACCAGCGCCCGCGACTACGGGGGGGCCCGTCCCCGGAAAGTCAGCCGCTTCGTCCTGGAAGCCCTGGACCGGCCCGTGGCTTCTGCAGGCGCCTTCCGGGCCTCCGCCCTGGAGCAGATCCACCGCCACGCGCCCGGCCCGCAGCCGGAGGTGCTGGAGGGCGTGCTGCCCCCGGACGCGGTCATCAGCGTGTCCTTCCGGCAGCTGGACGACTACCGGACCTGCCCCCTCAAGTACAAGTACACCCACGTGCTGCGGGTACCCGTGACCCGCGACCACCGGGTGGCCTACGGCACCGCCGTCCACGAGGCCCTGCGGGAGTACCACCGCCGCCGCGCCCGTCGCCAGCCGGTGGCCCTGCAGGACCTGCTGGCGTACTTCGAACGGGTGTGGATCAACGAAGGATTTTTGAGCCCCGAGCACGAGGAACGGCGGCTCCAGGAAGGGAAGGAAGTCCTCCGTCGGTTCTACGAGTTCCAGGAGGCCTCAGGCCTGGTGCCCACCATGGTGGAGGCGCCCTTCTCGTTCCTGCGGGGCAACACCCGGGTCCGGGGGCGGTGGGACCGCGTGGACCTGCGGGACGGGCAGGTGTGCATCGTGGACTTCAAGACCTCGGAGGTCCGGGAGGAGGGCAAGGCGGACCAGCGGGCGCGGGAGAGCTTGCAGCTCCGCCTGTACGCCCTGGCGTACCGGGAGGTGCACGGCCGGCTGCCGGACCGGGTGGAGCTGCACTTCCTGAACCCCGAGGGGGTGGTGGTGGGCGCGGTGCGGCCGGAGGAGGACTGGGTGGCAGAAGCCGCGCAGGTGGTGGACGAGGTGTCGGAGGGCATCCGCCGGCAGCGGTTTGTGGCCACCCCCGACTGGTTTCAGGCCTGCCGGTACTGCGCCTTCGCCTCCATCTGCCCGTACACCGCGCGCGGGGACTAGCTGCCGGGGAGGGTCGCATGGCGGGCTTCGTGCAGGCCGTGTTCTTGGACGCGGGCCACACGCTGCTGGAAGGCAAGCCCTCCTGGTTCGACGTGTGGGCAGAAGGGCTCGGGGAGTTCGACGTCACCCTGGACCGGGAGGCGCTGCAGCGGGCGTACGCCCGCGCCAGCGACGCCCTCAGCCACATCCCCCCGGACCAGTTCACGGAGCACACCTGGCGGCAGTTCCTCCGGGAGATGGTGGCGAACCTGGAAGTTCCCGGCCAGGAAGACGAAATCGCGGAGCGGATGCACCGCGTGCTGGCCACCACCCGGCCGGAGTACAGGCCCTACCCGGAGGCCCCTGCGGTGTTGGAGGAGCTGCGGCGCCGGGGGATGCGGCTGGCGGTGGTGAGCAACTGGGAGCCCGACCTCCCGGAGGTCCTGGAGCGGGCCGGGCTGCGCGCGTACTTCGACGCGGTGGTGGCCTCGGCCCTGGTGGGTGCCGCGAAGCCGGACCCGCGGATCTTCCAGGTGGCCCTGGACGCGCTGTCCGTGACCCCGGAACGGGTGGTGCACGTGGGGGACTCTTACGAGGCGGACGTGCGGGGAGCGCGCGCCGCGGGCGTGTACCCTGTCCTCATCGACCGCGACCGGGTGTTCCACGAGGTGGACTGCGACCGCATCTACGACCTCCGGGAGCTGCTCCCTTTGCTCGACCGCCTGGGGACGCCGTGATCCGCCTCCTGCACCTTGCCGACGTCCACCTGGGCGCGCGGTTTTCCGGGCTGGGCACCCGTGGGGCGGAGCAGAGGGAGCAGCTGCGGCGCACCTTCGCCCGCTGCGTGGAGCTGGCTTTGGAGCGCGGCTGCGCGGGGGTGCTGGTGGCGGGGGACCTGTTCGACAGCCCGCACCCCCCGCGGGCCCTGGCCGCCTTCGCGGCGGACCAGCTTCGCCGGCTGGTGCAGGCAGGTGTGCGGGTGTTCGTGGTGGCGGGCAACCACGACTCCGCCCCGGACGGCGTGTGGACGCGGGCGGACTTCCGCAGCCGCCTGGAGGGGGTGACGGTGTTCGGGGACCAGCCCGAGTGGGTGCGCCTGGAGGCCGGGCTGGCGGTGGTAGGCCGGTCCGCGGTGCCGGGCCGCAACCCGCTGGAGGGTTGGCCCAGGCCGCAGGGGCCGGCGGTAGGACTCGCACACGGCTCCGTGTACCGGCCCGGCCAGGTGGAAAGCCCCACCGCCATCCGGCCGGACGAGATCCGCGCCCTGCAGCTGGACTACCTGGCCCTGGGCGACTGGCACTCCGCGCAGGAGGTACACCCTGCGCCCCACACCAGCTGGTACGCGGGCGCGCCGGAGTTCCTGGGCCTGGACCAGCCGGGGTTCGGCCACGCCCTGGTGGTGACGTGGGAGGGGCCGGGGCGGGTGTCGGTGGAACCCGTGCGGGTGGCGCGCCGGCGCTACCGGGCGGAGACGGTGTCGGTGGAGGGGCTGGACGAGGCCCGCGTGCAGCGCCTGCTGGAGGAGCTGGCAGACCCCGACCTGGTGTTGCAGGTGACCTTCCACGGGATGCGCGCGCCGGACCAGCTGTTGCCGCTGCAGGCCCTGACCCGGCAGTTCGAAGGCCGGTTCTTCCGGCTGGTGCTCCGGGACACCTCCCACCTCCGGATGGACGAGGAGGCCCTGGAGCGGTTCGAGCCCACCACGGTGGCGGGCCAGTTCGTCCGCAGGCTGCGGGAACGGCTGGCCGCCTGCGCGCCCGAAGACCGCCCGGCCTTGGAGGAGGCGCTGCAGCTGGGCCTGGCGGCCCTGCAGGGGCACGAGGTGACGGCTTGACGGTTCTGGAACTGCGGGTCCAGCACTTCCGGCAGCACCGCCAGGCCGCCTTCCGGTTTGCGTGGGGCTTCAACGCGGTGGTGGGCCCCAACGAAGCCGGCAAGTCGGCCCTGCGGGACGCCCTGCGGCTGGCTTTGTTCGGCAACCCCGCGGCCGAGTCCCTACGTCGGGACCCCACCCTGCGGCCGTGGGGGGCGGAGGCGGCACCCGTCCTGGAGCTGGTCTTCGAGGTCCCAGAGGGCCGCTTTGAACTCGTGAAGGACTTCGGTACAGGACGGGTGCTGCTGCGGGGCGGGGGGAAGACCTGGGAGCACGCCCGGCAGGTCCAGCAGGCCCTCCACCGCGCGCTGGGCTTCCACTCCGAGAAGGCGTTTTTGGCCACCGCGCACGTGCGGCAGGCAGAGCTGGAGAAGATCGGAGAGCGGGACGTGGCAGTCCAGCTGGGCCGCATCGTGGCGGGCGCGGACCAAGACGCCACCCGCGCGCTGCGGGCGCTCCAGCAGGCCCTGCAGGACCTGGAGCGGGGTGTCGCGCGGCCGGCCTCCAACCCCGGACGCCTCAAGCAAGCCCGGGACCGGCTGCGGGAACTGGAGGACCGGGTGGCAACCCTGCGCCGGCAGGTGGCGCAGGCCCGTCAGGACGCGGACCACCTGGCCCGGCTCCAGCAGCGGCGCCAGGAGGTGGAGGCGGAGCTGGAAGCCCGTACGGAGCTGCTGGAGTTCAACCGCCAGGTACAACGGGCGCGCGAGCAACGGGACCAGCTCCGCCAGCAGCTCCAGGACCTACAGGCCCGCCTGGACCGGCTTTCCCAGCTGGAGGACGAGCTGCGGCAAGCTCGCAGGGAGCTGGAACAGCTGCCCGCGGTGGACCCACAGACCGTACAACGCGTCCGGACCGCGCTCGACCAAGCAGACGAGCTGGACGCAAACGCCGCCCAGGTGGAGCGGGAAGGCGACTTCCCCTCTCCCCGGGCAGCGCCCTTGTGGCCTTGGCTGGCTGCCGTGGTGCTGGCCGGGGCCGCCCTGTGGCCCGGTGTACCAGGCCCGCTGCGGGGAGCCTTGGTCGTGGCCGCCGCCGCCGCCGCGGGGATCGGGGTGTGGCGGTTCGAGAGCAGCCGGCGGGTCCGGGCTGAGCGACAGGCCCGCCGGCGCGAGCGCCTGCGGCTGGCCGAGCAGCTGCGGGGTCAGGCCCGCGAGCTGCGGGCCCGGGCCCGCGCGGACCTGGAGGCCGCAGGGGCGGAGTCCGCCGAGCAGCTGCACGAGTGGGCGGCCCGGCGGCAGGAGCTGGAAGGCGCCCTGCGGTCCCTGCAGCAGCGGCTCCACGACGTGTTGGGGGACCGGGACCCCGACCAGCTGGACCAGGAGCGGAAATCTCTGTCCGCAGACTTGTACATACTGCAGCAGTTCCTGGACAGCGACCCGGTGCGCACGAAGGCGCTGTTGCCCCTGGAGCTGCAGCGGCGGGAGCAGGAGGTCCAGCGGCTGCGCAAAGAGCACGAGGAGCTCAGCCGCCAGGTGCAGCGGCTGGAACTCCAGCTGGAGGGCGCTCCGGACGAAGAAGCGCTGTTGCGCGCGGAAGAGGAGCAGGCCGCCTGCCAGCGGGAGGTGGACCGCCTGGAGCGCCGCGCCCGCGCCCTGCGGGTGGCCGAGGAGGTGCTGAGGGAGGCCAAGGCCGCCGTGGAGGTCCCTGCCCGGCGGGCGGTGGAGGAACGGGCAGGCCGGTTCCTGGACCGGCTGACCGCGGGGAGGTACACGCAGGTGCGGGTGCCCCCGGAGGCCGACACGCTGCGGCTGGAGGTGTGGTCGGAGGAAGCGCGCCGGTGGATCCCGCCCGAGGAGCCGTACCTGAGCCGGGGGACCGTGGACCTGGTGTTCCTCGCAGCCCGGGTGGCCCTGGTGGACGTCCTGGCACCCGCAACCCGCCCCCCGCTGTTGCTGGACGACCCCTTCGTGGCCTTCGACCCCGGCCGCCGCCAACGGGCCTTGGAGTGGGTCCGCGAGGTCTCTCAGGACCGGCAGGTCCTCCTGTTCACCTGCGACCCCCGGGTGGCTGAGTACGCGGACGCGGTGGTCAGCCTGCCCGGCCCTGGTGCCCCAGGCCCGGTGCTAGACTGGTCTTGAGTCCACCGGTGGAGGTGTGAAGATGGCGGAGCCGGCCACCGCGGAGCGGCGGGTCCGGGTGGAGCGGGACACCCTGGGCCCCATGGAGGTGCCCGCGGACGCCCTGTACGGGGCCAGTACCCAGCGGGCGGTTTTGAACTTCCCCATCAGCGACCTCCGGTTCCCCCGGGTGTTCGTGCGGGCTTTGGGCCTCATCAAGCGGTACGCGGCGGAGGTGAACGCGGAGCTCGGACTGCTGGACCCGACCCTGGCGCAGGCCATCGCCCGGGCCGCGCAGGAGGTGGCCGAGGGGGTGTGGGACCGCGAGTTCGTGGTGGACGTGTTCCAGACGGGGTCGGGGACCTCCACGAACATGAACGCGAACGAGGTGATCGCCAACCGCGCCGCGGAGCTGCTGGGGGAAGCCCGCGGCTCCCGACGGGTACACCCCAACGACCACGTGAACCTGGGCCAGAGCAGCAACGACGTCATCCCCTCCGCCATCCAGCTGGCGGCCCTGCTCGACATCCGCGAGCAGCTGAAGCCCGCCCTGCAGGAGCTGCAGGACAGCTTCCGCCGCAAGGCGGAGGAGTTCTTCCCTGTGGTGAAAACGGGGCGGACCCACCTGATGGACGCGACCCCCATCCGGCTGGGCCAGGAGTTCTTGGGGTACGCGGGACACGTGCAGGCAGCCCTGGACAACCTGGAGGTGGCGGAGGACCGCCTGCGGGAGCTGCCCCTGGGCGGCACCGCGGTGGGCACCGGGATTGGCCGGCACCCGGAGTTCGCGGCGCGCGTGTGCGCCAAGCTCACGGACGCCCTGGGGTTCCCCGTGCGGGAGACGGCCAACCACTTCCGCGCCCAGTCGTGTCTGGACGCGGTGGTGTTCACCAGCGGGGTGCTGCGCACCTTCGCCACGGCCCTGATGAAGGTCGCCAACGACGTCCGGTGGATGGGTTCTGGACCTCACGCGGGCCTGGCGGAGCTGGAGCTGCCCGCAGTACAGCCGGGCTCCTCCATCATGCCGGGGAAGGTGAACCCCGTGATCCCCGAGTCGGTGATCCAGGTGTGCGCGCAGGTGCAGGGCAACGACCTGGTGGTGGCCCTGGGCAACCAGTGGGGCAACTTCGAGCTCAACACCATGATGCCGGTGATGGGCTACAACCTCCTGCAGTCCATCCGGCTGCTGGCCAACGCCTCGCGGAACTTCGCCCGGCAGTGCGTGGACGGGCTGCGCGCCACCGCCAAGGGACCGGAGACGGTGGAGCGGGGGCTGATGCTGGCCACCGCCCTGGCCCCCGTGATCGGCTACGACGCCGCCGCGGAGGTGGCCAAGGAGGCGGCCCGCACCGGCCGCACCATCCGGGAGGTGGCCCGCCAGCGCACGCAGCTTTCGGAGGAGGAGCTGCAGCGGATCCTCGACCCCTCCCGCATGACGGAGCCCGGGCTGGCGGGCGGGGCCGGTGGGTGAGGGTCTGGGGAGTCGGCGCCTGCGGGAATGAGCGGGAACGTGGAGCTGCACCAGCTGGAAGCCTTCGTGGCGGTGGCCACCTTCCGGAGCTTCCACCGGGCCGCGGAGGCGCTGTTCCTGTCGCAGCCCGCGGTCAGCGCCCGCATCCAGTCCCTGGAGCGGGCTTTGGGCAAGCGCCTGTTCCAGAGGGACGGCCGCAGCGTGCGGCTCACGGAGGCAGGGGAAGCCCTGCTCCCGTACGCGGAGCGCGCCATCCAGGCGGTGGTGGAGGGGCAGCACGCGGTGCACCGTACTGCGGGTCCGTCCGCGGGCCCGCTGACCCTGGCCGCGGTCCCCTCCCTGTGCACGTACCTGCTCCCCGAGGCCCTCAAGCGCTTCCGGCAGGAGTGCGAGGCGTGCAAGGTCCTGATCCGCACCGGCCACTCCCGGGAAGTGCTCCAGATGGTCCTCAACGAGGAGGCGGAGATCGGCCTGGCGCGGTCCTTGAGCCACCCGCAGGTGGAGACCATCCACCTGGCCCGCGACCCCTTCGTCCTGGTGGTCTACCCCCGGCACCCCCTGGCCCGGGCGGGAAGGGCCACCCTGGAGGAGGTCGCCACGCAGCCCCTCATCTTCTACGACCGCGGGTCCAGCGACTGGACCCTGCTCAACGCCACCTTCCGCCGCCAGGGCCTCATCCCGAACGTGGTGCTGGAGCTGGACACCATCGAGGCCACCAAGAAGATGGTGGAGCGGGGGGTGGGGATCTCCCTGCTGCCGAAGATCGCGGTGCGGCGCGAGGTGGCGGAGGGGAGCCTGGTCCCCGTGCGGCTGGTGGGGGCGGAGATGCCGCAGCGGTACGTGGACCTGGTGTACCTGCGGGGCCGGGGCCTCAACGAGTGGGCCCGGCGGTTCGTGCAGACCCTGCGGGCCACCTTGACTGGCGGCCAAGTGGCCGTTGATCAACGCGCTGCATCGAACGCCCGTTGACAACGGGCAACGGGCCTTCCTAGGATTCTGGCTAACCCGAGGACCAGGGACGCGTAGGCCGTCCGCAGGACAGCAGAGAGCCGCGAGGCAGGTGCAAGCGCGGTGTCCGGGCGGGCGGCTGAGTTCCCCTGTGAGGGGCGGCCCGAACGGCGGCAGGCCCAGTAGGCGCCG
>FWWM01006698.1_pt1 | contig 23859 bp, 27 predicted proteins | sample 2228351 | NCBI WGS metagenome assembly FWWM01 (sample SAMEA103939774, study PRJEB20133) | metagenome
TAAGCTCGGTGGGCAGATGCCATTGCCAACAAGCATCACGTCATCAGACGCACTCCTTTCTCGCGCCACAACGGCGCACACCATCCGCCCTCTTCAGGCCCTCCATACTCGCGGTCGATCTCGTAGAAGGCGAGGATGCTGCGCATGGGCGATCCTTTCGGTTCGATGCGCACGGTCCATTCCGCCCGCTCTCCCCTTCCCTCCCCCTCCGCTCCGGTTCGAAAGGGGAGGCCGTTTACCGACGACGTCGGGCGGCCTCGGCGGTCAGCGTGTCGATCAGGTCTTCGCGGTCCGAGCGGATCTCGCTGCCGGGAGCGGTGATGACGGCCGCTGCGCGGGTCAGAAGGTCGGCAAGATCACGGTCCTCCATCGGCGGGTTTTCCGGTGCAGGGCGTGGCGGTTCGTCCCCGGCTGTGTCCATGAGCAGGACCAGGATCGAGGGCTTTTTATCCTCATCGAGCGGGCGGCTGTCGATGACATGCCGACCGCCGCGCGTGATCGCGAAGGCGTTGAGTGTGGGTGATACCCCGTTATCGGCATTGGGAATGGTAGTGCCGCGATCGTGGAACTGGATGTCGCAAAAGCGCGCCGGACCGTCGTAGCTCATGCCCATGAAGCAGAAGGTGACGCGGCGTCCCTCGCTGGTCCTGGACGTGATCGTGAATGCGCCGTCCGGCACGTCGATGGCCTTGTGGGGCACGTCGTTGAAGCCGGCGTAGCCGAGCGAGACGGCATCGGCGCGGGTCATGACGGGGAGGTCGGTAATGTCGGCCATGGGGGTTCTCCGGCTGCTGGTGATGAGGATGCCGCGCGTCCGGAACCGGGGGCCGGTTCGACGTTTCGGGCGCGATCTGGTACGAAGCCGGCCGACCAGAACGGGAGACCGGACGATGAAACTGGTGATTTGCGCGGCGCTTGCCGCGATGACGGTGACACCGGCTACGGCGCAGGTGTTCGACATGGGGACGCTGACCGGCACGCTTTCGCAGGATGCCGTAACGCAGTCCGAAGAGCGGCGTGCCGGTCGGCAACGAACCACCGATCGTTCGGCGTCGGCGCTCCGGACGAGGGACAATTGCGCGCGCAAGCTGCCGCAATTCCGCAAGAGCTATGGCAGCGACCATCCCGACGTCATTCAGCTTGCCGCATTGTGCCGGCGCGCGGGCTATTAGGCGGCGCGCGCCGCGGCCATGATCGGGGTCGCCGCGGCGAAGGCGCGTAGCGCCGTCGCCATCGCGGGGCGCAGCTTCGCCTTGTTCGACACGATGATCTCAGGCGTCAGCGGGGTGCCGTCGACAGCGGCATAGCCGGTGGCAAGGCCCTCACGCGTCTCGACGCGGATCAGGTGACCACGCCCCGGTGCAGGTCCGACATGGCGCACGGTGAACTCGCCGAGGCTCCCGTAGAAGGCCGCGATGGTCTTGCCCCAGCGGATGTGGCCCTGTGCCCTTGTCTCGCCGTCGGCGAAGCCGCGGTCGAGCCAGGTGCGCAGGTGCGAGCGCTGCTGGAGCCGGGAGTTGCGGGTGCGTTCCATCGTGCGGGCGAGCGGCAGGACGTGCGCAATCGCATCGAGGACGTCGAGGTCGTGGCCCTGAAGGGTAACCAGTATGTCGTCGAACTCGCAAGAAGCGAGCAATTGCCCAAGCTGGCGGGCGGCCTCGTCGCGGTCGGCAGACATCTGCTCGGCCACATCGGATCGGACCGTGTTATTGGCGCAGACGAACCCGGCAGGGGTCAGCACGATGACCGTCGCCGCTCCGGCGCCGGGGCGGGCGCGGAGCAGACCGAGGAAGTCCCATGCCGGATCACCGCCGATGTCGCCGGCCGACAGGATCGCGAGGCGGCGCGACCAGCGCGCGGGGCGCGGCGCGTCGCCGGGCTTCGGCCAGTTTCCCGGCAGCGGCCTGCCGGGAAGCGTGACGGTTGGCGCGGGCGGCAGGTTGTCGCGGCGCATGCCGGCGACGATCGCGCGGCGGGCGGCATCGAACAGGTCGGTCCGGTCGCCCCCACCGGCGGTGAAGCCCAGATCATAGGCGGCGCGGCGATCCGCGAGCGGGGCGCGAGACGGGATGCCGTCCGGATAACGGTGCGGCCATCCAACGTGCGCGGCATACCAGCCATCGGCGTAGCGGTTGGCGAGGTCCCAGCCATAGCCATGCTCGTCGCGACCGCGCAGGACCGCGATATCGCGGTCGCTGCCGTTGCCGTCACGCAGCTGGCGGTCGGTGAAGGCGAAGTTGGTCGCCTCCTGTCGGGCCGCACCCTCAGCCGCGATCGCGTCGTTGACGGGCCGCATCGCGGCGATGCGCTCGCGGCCTCGGGCCTGACGCTCGGCAAGCGGCGCGTCCGGCGCGAGGTCGGGGAAGTCACGCCAGGCGCGGGCGATGGCGGCGGCATGCGCGGGGTGACGGCCATGCGCGATCCAGTGATCGGCACGCGCCGGATCGAAGTCTTGAGTCATCGCCGGTCAGCCGTGGAGCGGCGCGGGCAGCGCCAGCCACTCCGCATCCTCGAACGGCAGCGGGTTCACCCCGGCGGCCTCGTTGCCGTGAAAGACCGTGGCGCTCGATAGCGCGCCCAATCCGTCGGTGTTGTTCCAGTAGGCGATGTCGCCTTCGGGGCTGCGCACCGCCAGCACGTAGCCGTCGAGACCGTCGTGCGGGTTTTCAGCGCGCGATAGCGCGTGGTTGAGGAGCCCGGTTGTCGAGTGCCAGTCGATCCCGTCGGCGGTGATGACGACCGCCCCGCCTCCGAACTCCCCGGCCTGAAGCCGATCGCAGTCGCTCGACCAGGCAAAGCCGCAGGGGAGCGCGGAAGGACACGCGATCCGGATCAGTTTCGCGACCGGCTCGACACCGAACTGGTCGCCGTGGAAGAACGCCATGACCTTGCCGTTCGCGTCCGGCTCGTCGAGGTCGATCCGGCAATCGAGGTAGGGGAAGCTCCAGTCGTCGAACAGCTCGAGGAAGCTTTCGAACATGCTCGCCCCCTTGGGCGGAAACAGGGCGCGGAAGGCGGTGCCGAGGCTGTCATAGCCGAGCGCCAGGTCCTCATCGGCGCCGTTGGTGTCGAGAATGTCCACCGCGCGCTCGGCGAGCCGCAGCATCGCGGCCTCCTCGGCGCTCACCAGCAGGTGGAAGGCGGCCTTGGTGTAGCTGTTGGCCATGGGAATTGCTCCATTTTGGATGAATCGGCGACAAAGCCGCCAGGGGGGTCGCGCTCAGGCGAGCGCGGCGATGCGCGCGCGGGCGGCCGCGGCCTCGGCGGGGAAGGCGGCGGCGAGGTTCGCGTGCAGGACCGCGAAGCCGGGAACCGGGAAGGTGCCGTCGGTCGCGGGCCGGGTGGTCATCAGCGCGGCCGTGACGATCCCGGCCGGGTCGGCGTGTTCGACGACGGGCGCTGCACCGTCATAGCGGACCGGCGCGCGGAAGCCCGCCTCGATCCAGGTGGCGAGACCTTCCTCGACCGTTTCGGCATAGTCGGCGACCGTCGCATCGTCCTCGGACATGACCCGCAAACCGAGCGTGCGGTAGCATCCGAAGTCGTGATGGTTTGGGATGATCGTGAAGCGGCACCCCTCGGGCGGCACACCGAAGCGCGCGATCAGGGCGGAGCGATAGCTCTCGATCTCGAGGACGTTGAGCGTGTCGAAGTCGGGCGAGCGGCCGAGTTGGGCGCAATCTTCTTCTGCGGGGCCGGCACCGAGGTCAATCGTATAGGGCATTTGGGTTCTCCGTCGATCCTGACTGGATCGACGCACCCCTCCCACTCCCTTTCGATGCCCTGGACGATCAGCCTCCGAGGAAGCGCTTCGCGGCGATCTGCGCCTCGCCGTCCGACTGTCCCAGCGTCTTCAGCCGGTCGGTCTCGAGGCGGATGGCAAGGTCCGCCGGCAGGTCGGTCCAGCGCGACGCGATCGTCACCGCGTCGCGCGCCGTGCCAAGCTCACCGCTCGCGGTGCCGTGCCACGCGACGGTTTCCTCCTCGCCCGCAAGGTGAGGATGCGGTCGCAGGACATGGACGAAGAAGGTCTGCAAAGGCCTGTCCCATCCGATGGCGACGGTGGACATGCCGTCGAGGCCCGGAAACTGGTGGCGGCTCATGGGCATTCTCCCGATCAGGCGGCAAGCGTGTTCCACTCAACGTGCCACGGACGTGGCCTCGGCTCAAAGCGCAGGATGCCGACCACTTGCGTATGGCCGTCGCCGGCGCGCTCCTCGAGCCAATCGCGGTGGAGGATCGCATCGGCGAGATCGCCGGCAAGCAACTCGTCGAGCATCGCGGACTGGCGCGCGGCGTCGTCGGACAACGCGTGCCAGTCGAGCGCGTCGAGGAAGTCCTCGCGCCGTGCGATATAGCGCGTCAGCCGGGCGACCTCGGCCCGGGCGGCGATAATGGCGGGATCGATGTGCATGCGCGCTCTCCCTTCAGGCGCTAAGCAGCGCGGGCAGCGCCGGCACCGCAGCCAGGTCGAGATCACGGCGGATGCGCGCGGCGAGCCGGTCGGGGTGAACCACCTCGCGCATCGCGGCATAATGGTTGCGTGGCCCTGCGGGATCGCGGGTCGTGCCCGCGCGGCGGTAGAGCAGTTCGCGCCCCTCGCGCAGTCGCCCGATCGTCAGTTCCAGATGGATCGTGGGGGTACGCAGCACAATCTCGCCCGCCACCGATACCTCTCCGGGCAGCGAGTAGAGGTCGTAGCCCCGGTCGGGCAGATCGAGCGCGGCGGCGAGCCGGCGCAGCGCCTTGCGTCCGTCGATGTGGAAACGCTCCTTGGCGACCGCGTCATAGGCAACGCCGCGCACCGCGAGCGCGAGCAGCGGCGGGAAGCGACGCAGCGCCGCGATGCGGTCGGCGCAGGTGCCGCGCAGCACCGTGTCGGCGGGGCGGGTAGCACAGATGCTGGCCAGGTGACGGGCGAGCAGCACGACCGCGGGATCGCTGTTCGCATCGAGCCCGGCGTGCCGGCAGTCCTCGATCGCCTTCTCGATCGCGTGGATCGTGGTCGGGATGGTGGTCAGCGCGCTGGGGTCGAGCGCCTGCTGATGGCGGAATGCGACGTCGAACATGGGGGCGTCTCCGGGTCAGAGCGCAACCTTCGCGCTCGCACCTCCTTTCCCCCGCTCCTCTCCCGTACCCCGTACGTTCAGGGCCGAAGCCAGTTCTCGAAGATCAATCCATCGACGCGTTCGAACTCGTCGACATTATCGGTGGCGAGAACCATCGCTTCCGCCAGCGCGTGGGCTGCGATCAGCATGTCATTGGCGCCGATCGGCGTTCCGCGTCGTTCCAGATCGGTCCGCAATCGGGCATATTGCTTGTCCGCATCGTCACCCAGCGGCAGCACCGGGAGGATATCGAGGATCGCATCGAGACGCGCACGGAGGCGGGTTGATCCCCGTCGCTCGACCCCGAAGCGAAGTTCGGCAGCAACGACGATGCTCGTCACGACGTTCGCATCGCCGATCTCGGCGATCCGTTTCGCGACGATCCCTTCGGGATGTCGCATCAGGTCGGAGATGATGTTGGTATCGAGCAGCCACGTCGTCACAGGTCGACGGGCTCGGGTGCCGGATCGTCGATGGGATCGATATCCTCGTCGATCGGATCGAGGGTCGCCAGCAATGCCAGAAGCGACCTAGGCTTCGCTGGTTCGATGATGAGCCGGTCTCCTTCCTTACGGATGATCGCTTCCTCGCCAGGAAGCTGAAAATCCCGGGGGATGCGTACCGCCTGGCTGCGCCCGTTGCGGAAAAGTCTGACGTGACGTTCGGCGTTCATACAGAACCTTCTGTCATAGCCTCATGTGATATGCCAGCGCTGATGGTGGCCGCTCCGCCCGGAACCCATTTCTCCATGTCGTCGCCCTCGCGCAGGCACGACTGGCAGGTGGTGGAATCGTAGGTGGAGGAAAGCGACCAGCCTTGCGCCTCATGGTCCCAGACCGCCGCGGCATCCTTCACGAGGTCGTCGCTGCCGCAGACATCGCAGACCGGCGTCACCTGAGGCGTGCCGCGCGGACGCAGCGCCTCGGCCCCGCACACCGACCAGTCGCCGTAGAGCGTGCCGCCATGCGGCAGGCAGTCGCCGTCGAGCTGGATGGCGTGCTCGCCGTAGCCGTCGTGGAAATGGATTTCCGTATTCGGGAAGAACCTTTCCATGACGTCGCGCGCGCCGCGTAGTTTCACGTCGCCGCCATAGGTGGTGTGGACGTAGGCAAGCGGTCCGATCGCCGGACCTTCGCGGCCCCAGGCATCCATGTCCTGGTCGGGCCGGTCGCGGCCATGGAAGAGGTAGAGATAGACGCTCATCATATCGGTCCTTTGCGTGGGAGGGACGCGGGCTTGCCGCGCGAGGGCAGTGCTCAGGCGAGCGCGGCGACCTGTTTGGTGATCGGGGCCATGCTCTCGACGCGCACGGCACCGAGGCTCTCGAAGGTCTCGACCTCGGCACGGGTCGCGTAGCGGTCCTTGTCGACCAGGCCGTACATCTGATCCGTGGTATAGTCGGCGAACCCCAGCGCATCGACGCCGGCGACCTTGCGGAACACCAGGCCGACCTTGCCCGCCGGCACCCAGTCGGCCCAATCGCCATAGGCGGAGGTCGAGACATAGTCCCCGATCGCGGCCTCGTACGCGGCGCGGCGGCGCAGGACATGGCTGTCGCGCGCGGGCACCGCCTTGCCGGTGAAGGCGCCGTAGGCTTCGGGCAGCCAGTTGCGTGCGATATCGTGCGCGAGGCGAAGTTCGAGGTCGAGCAGCGGATCGCGCGTCGTGCGCCACTCGCGCTCGAAGGCGAGCATGACGCGGGTCCAGTCGACGTCTTCCTCGTAAGCCCCGTCGTCGCGGCGCAGGATACCCGGCATCGCCGCCTGGCGCTCGGCCGACAGCAGGAAGCCGCCATGGCTGGCGGTGGTGACATGCCAGATGCCCGGAAGGCGCTGGGTGGCGGTCTGGAGCGCTCCCCACGGGCTATGTTCGGGGCGCGGGGAAGAGGCGAAGGTCCTGGTCATGGGTGTGCTCCTTTGGATACGGACACACCCGGCTCCCCCCCTCCGCTCCTATCTCCCCGATGGTCGCGAGGATCGCGGTAGTCGCGGGGAACCCCGCGCTTCGCATGACAGCCGCTCACCGCGACGCCAGCGCGCGGGATCGATGAAATAACCGGCATGAGCGCCCGCGTGCGCCGCAACCGCGCGATCGTAAGCGGCGACGTAGCGTGTCGCGCGCGCGGGATCGTTCCTGAGATAGCCGGTCACCGGCACCGCGAACCCGGCTGCGATCATGGTTTCGCCGAGATCGCGGCCGTCGATCGTGACCGTCCCCACCGGGCGGCCGTAGCTGGCGGTCCCGGTCAGCCGGATCACGGCATTGCCGGACTTGAGCGCGCGCGCGGCGAGGTCCTGTGCCGCCTTGCCGCATTGCCAGCAACCCGCATTGCCTCGACACAGCTGGCGGCGCTCAAAGGCGTCGGCGCCCGACAGGCGGATGTCGACCGACACGGTGTCGCCGTCGAGCGCGCGCCCCCGCGCGGTGATGGCGCGGGGCTCCCCCGGGCCAGTGTCGGCCGGAGTAGCGGCCGAGCAGGCGCTGGTGAGAACCAGCATGGCAAGGGAGCTCAGGCGCATCGCTCGAGCCTTCGCAGCGACGGGCTTGCGGCCTCGGCGACTTCGACCACGCGCCAGGGTTGCAGCGGCTCGGGCGTGGCGACGACGGCGACGTGCTCGCCGGCCGCGGTCAGGCGCGCCGCGACGCGGACCGCGTTGGAACGGCTGCACAGGCGGCGGTGAAGGGGGGACAGGGGTTCGGGCATGGCGGTCCTCGTGACGATCCGGTCGGTGTGGCATGGTGCGGCGCTCACGCGAACAGCGTCTTGTGGACACGGGTCCGCGGCAGCACCTCCCATGCGAGCGTTCGTACGCCCCGGATATGGTAGAGGCCGAAGCCGTCGACAGGCCGGAAGGCGATCCCGCGCCTGTGCTTCACCACGGTGAAGTCGGTGCCCTCGTGCCCGTTGGTGAAGTGGAGCGGCACCGCGAGGCGGATGCGCATGCCCTCGCTCAGCTTGCGTGCACGCAGGCGCAGGTTGGCGAGGCAGCGCCGGCGCCACTGGAGCGCGGATTCGCTGTCGCTGGAGGTCAGCAGGCGCAGGATCCGCTCGGGACAATCGTCCTCGCACGGCCCCATCGATTCCTCCATATCCTTGTACCCGAAATGTTCTCCGTCCTTGCTGCGCGCGCGCCAGCGCACGAGGCACACGATAGCGAACACCTCATGGCCTACGCCGTCACGGGTGACCTGCGCGGCGGCATAATAGGTGGTGAGGCCGACGATCGCGCTGTCGAGGATACGAAGGCCGCTGGTGCCCCCTTCGGGCAGGTCGCGTTCGTACGTGAACTGGGCGTCGAGATAGGCCTTGGGCGTCTCGTGTCCGCCCATGGCGTAGCGGCTCATGAACAACCATCCCATGACGGGTCTCCTGAAATGAACGGGTGGGGAAGCGTCAGGCCGCGAGCGCGGCAGGCGGCGATGCTTCAGAGGCGACGGGTGCGGAGAAACCGCGCAAATAGGCGAACGCCTGTTCGGCCTTGGCCGCGGCGGTGAAGATCGCCGAGTTGTCGGCGCGCATGATGCCGATCCAGTGCGACACGTAGCTGGCATGGCTGTCGTGCAGCGAGGTCGGCAGCCCGAGATCGGCGCAGATCATCGAGGCGCAAAGCTCGGCGGTAAGCTCCTCCATCGCATAGGCGCGGTCGCCGAAACGCTTGCCGAAGGTGCGCGCGAGCCGAGCGGGCGCTCCGGACCAGTGCGCCGTCTCGTGACCCCGGGTCGATGCGTACGCGTCGCCCGAGGCAAAGCTGCCGGGACGCGGCAACTGGATATGGTCCGTGCCGGGACAATAATAGGCCTCGTCGCCGCCATGGCGGACCCTGGCGGGGATCGCGGCGAAGAAGGCGTCGATCGCGTCCTGCCGCTGTGACAGCAACGCCGGGGTCGGGGGCACGTCGCGCGGGTAGTAATATGCCGGCAAGCCATCGATCTCGTCTGCGTTGTAGACCAGGTACGAACGCAGGAAGCGAATGAAGCGGGCGCTGCTCTCACCGGTGAGCGTGGGCTGTCCGGGCTTGCGGAACGCCGAGGCGTAGATCGACATCGACGGGGAAGCGCTCGGGCGGACGCGCGCGCCGAGTTCGTCGGCCTGGCGCGCGGTCATCCAGTAGCGGCTGCGATAGCCGCGCATGTCGGCGATCGACCACAGCCACAGCGTGTTTATGCCCGCATAGGGCGTGCCCTCGTGGCGCAGCGGTCGCCCGCCCTCGCCGGTCAGCGACCAGCCTCTGGCCCATGGCAGTGTGCCGGCCTCGAGACGCGCAAGGATGGTGGCGGTGACCTCGCCCGCGATGTCGCGGACGGTCGGCATACGGGACGTCGAACGGGACATGGGGACGATCCTCCCATGAATGTGGCGGGACGGTGGTTCCGGCTCGGGGCGAAATGACACCCCAAGGCGCGGACTGGACGGCAACGCCGGCGCCGGGCTGCCCCGGTCGCCGGCGTTCCGCCTTCATCCGCTACTCGGCCGCGACGAGATCGAGATCGTCGTCGTCAGCGTCCTCGTCATCGATCAGGTCACCGATATCGATGTCGTCTCCGGCGTCGTCGTCCATGTCGGGCTCGTCCGAGACGATCAGGTCGGTGAGGCCGTCTTCGTCGCCGTCGTCGCCGGCATCGTCGGCCTGGTCGAGGAAGCGCATCGCGCCCGGCACCCAGGCGAGCGCGGCGGCCTTCACCTCGGCTTCCACGATCGCCTCGCCCGCGAACAGCTTCTCGCAGCTCGCCGCGATCTCGCCCTTCTTCTGGCTGGCATGGCGTCCCGACAGCGCCGGACCGCCGACCTCGTCGAGCAGCGACAGCAGCGCGCCCTTGGGTACCCGGTCGAAGAAGTTCTCCGCCGTCGGCCGCCACCACGTCGCCACATCGATGTCGAGAATGGTCGCGAGCCGGTTCTGGAGCGCGTTCTGCTTGCTCGTATAGCCGTCCTTGGCCTCGAACGACGCCGCCACGATCCAGGCGAGCCACGCGGTCTTCGCCTCGTCGCCGAGTGCGCGGAACGCCTCGAACCGTGCGATCGTCGCCGCCCCGCTGCTCGATCCGTCCCGGCCTTCCGCCCACGACGCATCGAGCCCGTCATAGGCCTCGGCCAGATAGTCGCGCGCGCGGGTCGCCGGCACGTTCTTCGCCAGCATCGGGTCCTGCGGATTGCCCGCTCGGATCGTGGTGCCGCTGTGCGAGCCCATGTTCACCCGCCCGTCGATCATTGCGAACAGCATGTAATCGAGCGCCAGCGCCGGGTTGGCGAGGATCGAGGCGGCCAGCACGTCGCGGCGTTGCACCGCGAGCTGGTCGTAGAGCACCTGGCTGAGCGCCTTGCCGCCCGGAGCCGCGGCTTCGGCCGCGACCGGCTCGGACGCACCGCCCCGGGCAGGGCTGGCCGGACCTTCCTCGATGTGGAAGGTCGCGGCCGGACGCCGCTCGCCATCGTGGCCGTCAGTCTCGGCATCGTCGTCATCGCCGTCCGAACCCGGATCCACCGCGGTGACCCGGATCGGGGTTTCACTATAATAGGTCGTGTCGAGTGCGGTGGTGCCGTCACGGTTCAGCAGCAGGAACGTGCCGACCTTCTGGCGCAGTTCGTCGGGCAGGATCTGCGGACGCTCGTGGAGCGCCTGCGCCTCTTCCGACAGCGTCTCATGCTCTTCCTGGAGCGCGGCATAGGCGGCCTCGTCCCCGTCACCCTCGATGCCCTGCATGTCGTCCTCGATCTCCTCGAGACGGTCGGCGATGACGTCGAGCCGTTCGGCCTCCGCGAGCGTCAGCGGCAGCGTCGGCAGGTGGACGCGGTGCAGGTCGCGCGCGGCTTCCCAGGTGCTGGTGCCCGCGACCGGGCGGACCCAGGCCAGCCCGTGTTCCTCGCCGACCCGCTGCGCTTCGGCCTCGAGCTTCGCGGCCGCCAGCGTCTGCGCGATGCCGGGATCGATCCAGCGGTCGCCGTCGTCGCTGAACAGGTCGCTCTCGACCTTGCCGCCCGCCGCGACATAGGCGTCCTCGCCGACGAACCGCGCGATGGGCTCGCTCGACTTCATCGTCTCGTTGGCGATGATCCGCCGGATCGAGTCCGCGCTCTGGTAGCTGGAGTGGCCGTAAGCCTGCCACACCATCAGCTGGCGTTCCTGGCTCGAGGTCGAGGCATAGGCCTTGGCGAGATCGAGACTGATCCGTCGTTCGGCCAGCGCGGTGAAGATCGGCTCGGCGAGATCGGCCAGGCGCAGCCGGCCTTCCACGAAGCGCCGGGTGATGCCGAAGCGCTTCGCCACGCCGTCAATGTCGCCGCCGGTGCCGAGGAAATGCTGGAACGCGCGGCATTCGTCGGCCGGGTTCATGGCGAGCTTCTGGAAGTTCTCGGCGAGCGAGGTCTCCGACAGCGCGGCATCAGTTCCCGAGAGCACCAGCACCGGCACGTCGTACGCGGCCGCATCCACCTCGCCGCGCTGCGCCAGCAGTTCGAGCGCGCGGAAGCGCCGGCTGCCCGCGATCACGGCGAAGGTGCCGCGCGGCTTCTTCGCCGGCGTCACGATCAGGTTCTGGATGACACCGCGCGCCGCGATATCCGCCGCCAGCTGCTCGATGAAATCGTCGCCCGCCTGGCGGACGTTGATCGGCGACAGCACCAGCTTCGCCAGCTTCACGCTCTGAATGGTCATGAGAGAGGGTCCTTATCTGTGGCCCGCCCAATCGACGGACACCAGACCCCTTCCCTCTCCCCTTCAGGACAATGGATGATCCCATGGGTTCACGATCGTCACGCCGGTGCCGGCGAAATCCTTGCCGTTGCGGGTGGTGACGATCAGATCATGCTCGAGCGCCGTCGCCGCGATCCAGGCATCGCGCTCGGGACGCGGGTCGGGGACGTGGAGCGGTCCGCATCGGCGGGCGATGGACAGGTCGAGCGGCAGGAGGGCGTCGGAGAACACCGGCTCGACATGCTCGCGCAGCCAGCGGCGCAGCAGTGCGGCCTGGGGAGCGTCATGTCGTTCGAGCTTCGCGATGCCGAGCTCGATCTCCATGATTGTCATCACCGACAGATAGAGGTCCTCCTTCGCCACGCTGCGCACCCATGCGGCGACCGCACGGTCGATGCGGCCGCTCTCATACTTGCGCATCTCCGACAGGACATTGGTATCGAGGAGGTACATCAGTCGAACACCGCCGCGCGCGGGAACGAAGCGGGCCGGGAAAGATCGAGGTCGATGTCACCGATGCCGGGCAGGGCAAGTGCGCTCAGGATATCGTTCGGTTGCCCGGTAAGCCGACGATATTCGGAATAGTTCATGACCGCCAGCGTCGGTTCACCGCGTTCGGTGATGATGACAGGCCCGTCGATCGCCGCCCGCTTGATCCGGCCCGGCTCGCGGTTGAAATCGCGGCTCGAAAACGTGGTCGCCATGTCGGCCTCCTTATGTCGTTACGTATCTACATAGTCTGTTCCTGCCGGATTGCGAAGTCCCGCCTCTCACATCACGCCACCTTGAGGATCTTCGCCAGCACGGCTTCGGCATCGTTGGCGGGGACGAAGACGCGGGTCTTGTAGGAGATGATCTCGGTGAAGCAGCCGAGCGACTTCAGCCACGGCAACTGCGCGGACGGCGCATCGACGATCTCGACGCGCGGCTTGCCGTTCACCACCGAACGCCGGAGCGTCATCGCGAACGGCCGCGTCACCTCGACACTGCGCCCGGAGAGGACCGAACGCGCGATCGCGTCGACCGGCAGGTCCTCGGGGCTCGCCAGTCCCAGCTTGCCGTAGAGCTGGACGATATGCTGCTCATAGACGAGCCGGCCGAGCCAGCTGTTGCCCTGCTCATCGACGATGCGGTTGACCGCCATATGGTCGGAAGGAAGCGCCGACCAGATCGGCAGCAGCAAGCCCGTAGCGAGACGGACCGTCTCGATCTCGGGCGTCACCAGCGCCTCGGCGACCTCGGCTTCCCAGAGCGTGGTGAAGGTGTCGCGGCCGATCTCCTCCCAGGCGGTCTCGCCGAGGTCCGCCTCGTGCAGATACTCGCGCCGGCAGGGCCGTTGCAGTTCGAGCCGCGCGATCGGCAGCCCGTCGTCGTCCATCCAGGCGCGCGCCTTGCTCATCAGTGCGACGCGGCCCGATTTGGCGTTGCGCACGAAGCGCGCGCTGTCGTCCCAACGGGCGAAGTCGAGAACGCGGTCCAGCGTGATCGGCGTCTTGCGGCGCTCGGTCTCGATGGTGAGCAGGTGCGAGGTCGCGCCGCTGACCGGATCGGTGCGCAGCACGATATCCTCGACGAGCGTCGCGCGCTCGCACTGGATCGTCTCGACGCCGACATCGAGCGTGCCTGCTTCGCGCGCGGCCGCGACGCGGGTTTCGACCAGCGTCAGAAACTCGTCGAAGATCACGTTCTGCAATGCGATCGGCAGCGCCAGCAGGCGGTTGAGCCATCGCTGGATCGGCGGCAGTTCGTCCTTCAGCACCCCGTCCTGGTCATGGAGTTCGAGGCCCGTACGCGTCGTGAAGTCATCGCACGAGATGCTGGTGAGCTTGCCCCGGTTCAGGAGGTGGAACCAGGTGACCAAGGCATCCTTCGCATAGTCGCTTTCGAGATTGTCGGCCGGGTCGAACAGGTTCTGTCCGCCGGTCTGGCGCTGGCCGCGGGTGAGCGCGCCGAGGCTGTCGAGCCGGCGCGCGATGGTCGAGGTGAAGCGCAGCTCGCCCTTGCAGTCGGTGGTGACCGGGCGGAACAGCGGCGAGGACGCCTGATGGGTGCGGTGCGTGCGCCCCAGCCCCTGGATCGCGCGATCGGCGCGCCAGCCCGGCTCCAGCAGGAAGTGGACGCGCTGTTCCCGGTTCACCGCGTCGAGGCTCGCGTGATAGGATCGCCCGGTGCCGCCCGCATCGGAGAATATGAGGATGCGCTTGGCACCGTTCATGAAGGCGGCGCTGTCGGCCTGACCCGAGCGCGCGGTCCGCGTCTCGACCTTCTGGCGGCCGTCGATGGTGGTCACGAGACGGCGGGTGCGTCCGGTCACCTCGGCAACGGCATCGGTGCCGAAGTGGCGGATCACCGCGTCGAGCCCGGATTCGATCGGGGGCAGCGAGCACAGCCGCTCGATCAGCGCATCGCGCGCGGCTTGCGCCTCCGGGTTATGGACCGGGTTGCCGTGGTCGTCGCGCATCGGCCGCGCGCGGACGTTGCCGCTGTCGTCGCTATAATTCTCCTGCTGCTGCGTCGGGAAGGCTCGGCTGAGATAATCCACGACATATTCGACCGGGCTGAGCGAGATATCGAGATCGGCGCGCTCGTCGGGCGAGAGCGTGGACAGCCGGCGCTCGAGGATCGCCTCGGCGGTGGTAACCAGTTGCAGCACGACCGACTGGCCGGCTTTCAGATGCTCCTCGATCGCGGCGATGACCGTCGGCAGCTTCATCGCGAGCAGCACCTGGCCGAAGAAGCGCTGCTTGGTCGATTCGATCCGGCTGCGCGCCGATGCCTTGGCCCCGCTATTCAGCGTCGCGCCGTCCAGATCGTCGACGACGCCGGTGAGCGCGAGTGCTGCTTCCATGTTCTGGTGGATGACCTGCCAGCCTTCGCAATATTGGTCGTAGACCTCGATCTGGGCCGGACTGAGCGTGTGGCGCAGCACGTCATACTCGACGCCCGCGAAACTCAATGCCCGCGCGATATAGAGGCCGAGCGCCTTCAGGTCGCGATTGGGTCGGGGGGATGCGCCTCGTGAGAGGACACATCTCCCCCGCCCACCGAACCGGACGGGATACTTTCGCATCATCCGGCTCTCCAGTCCTGCGTGTCGATAACCGTTTGCCGTGTCAGCTTCCCGGCATGGAGCGCCCTGTGACAAGGCCGGCAGAGAACGACGCGTTTACGTCGCCGTGCCGCCGCGACCTGTTGCCAAAGCTCGGACCCCTTCATGTCCCGCATTCGCCGAACATGATGGACCTCACATGGCTGGTCCTGCCTGCCGCAGTATTCGCATGCGTTGGCCCGTAGGCGATCGAGTACTTCCGATCGTGCCTTCGTAAATTGCACGACTGGCCGTATGTCGACCGCCTGACCGAGCTTAGGCAATTGATCGATCTCCTTCATCTTGAAGACCGACGCCCCACGCTCCTTCCCGCCCATTTTGACAGAAACCGCAAGGTCTGTCCCGCTTCTGAGTTGATGCACGACCTTGTTGACCGACGACCGGTACTTACTTGCCAAGGTCCGCAACAAGCTGGTCCTCCAAAGGAAGTAAAGCTTGTTGAGGCTGTGCTTGACGAAATATGCGAGCCGGTAATAGTTCGCAAAGCCGCGCATCTCGGCGTTGTATGCCAGCACGATCTCCAGCGCAGAGCTGTCGATCAGATAGGCACGATGGACCGCCCGGAGACGCCCCAGATCGCCATACCCTTTTTCACGGTTGAACCTCACGATCCTGTTTTGCGGAACGAGAAGGCGGACACGGTCGCCGGGCGAGCGCATGAGCACCACCCGACCACCGATACGTGTTTTCCGTAGCCTGTTGGCCGTGGCGGTTTTCACGCCGTAGCCGAGGAACAGGGTTCCGGTCGTTGCCTTGCTTATCCCGCTCTTTTCCGCCGATGCTTCGAGACGCAACTCGTCCCGCAAAAAGTCCGTGACGCGTTGCATGATGTCCCGGGCATCGGCTTTGCTGCCGATGACGCCGATAAGGAAATCATCAGCATATCGACAGAAGAGCAGCCGTCGGTAGTTCGGGTCGAACCCATCCTTCGACGGCGTGGATCGCCGTTCTGCTTCGAGCTTCGCCACCTTTTGCTTCAGCCGATCTGCCTCGACCGTCCGGCCTTCAGCGTAGAGGACATCAGCTTTCTGGCGGTTCAGCCGTATGGCCGTTGCTAAGGTCCGGTAGCGCCGGGTGAAAGCCCGCATTCTACCCTTATCGAACCGCGCTTTCTCCTGCTCCAGAAACTCGTCGAGTTCATGAAGATAGATGTTGGCGAGGATCGGGGATACGATACCACCTTGCGGCGTACCGCTCATGGTCGCGTGGAATTTCCACTCTTCCATGTATCCGGCCTTTAGCATCCCTTCGACGACCTTGATGAAACGTTTGTCGTCGATCCTTTTCTTGAGAAGGTTCAGAAGGATGCGATGATCGATGTTGTCGAAGAACCCGACCACATCGACATCAACGAACCATTTTACACCCGTCCAGCCGTTCTTGATCTTATCCAGCGCGGTATGGCAGGATCGGCCACGCCGGAAGCCGTGCGAATGAACGCTGAAAACAGGTTCATACACGACTTCCAGCAACAGCTTCACCACGCCCTGAACGAGCTTGTCATCGGCGGTAGGCACACCCAACGGGCGCTTCTTTCCGTTGGCCTTGGGAATATAAACCCGGCGGACAGGGGTAAATCGGTAATCCCCCGCACTGATCCGCGCGATGAGGTTCTCGACTCGCTCGAATGAGAAGCCATCGAGCGTGTTGTTCGTCACACCACGCGTGAGCGCGCCCTTGTTGGACGCCATCTCGGCATAAGCTTTCTCCCAAAGGATACGGCTTTGCATCAGGCGCGAGAGACCATTGATCCTCTTTCCCTGCCGGGTCAGGTTACCGATGGTTCCCAGCCTTTTGTACACGGTATCGGGTAGCATCAGCACATCCACCATGTTTCTTTGACTGGTCCTGCAAGTCCTGCCGTCCTTCACCCGGCTTCGGAAATCCCGTCTCCGGTTGCCCGGAGCCTTTCATCCTTCGACCGTCCTCCCGAAGAGGAAGGCTGTCCTGCCCATTACGGCAAGCGTTCGGCTACTATGACGGCTCTGTCGCCATGCGGGTCGTTGACTGGGTCAACGCCCGTTTAGGCGATCCCGTGTTTACGCAATCGAGGAGATACAGCACGGACAGGTGCCCCGTTCGTCCCTTTGATCCCCCTGATAGAGGGCAGGCCGCGTCGGCTGGACCGGGAGCGTGTCGCACGGATGCTCCCTTCATCGATGGCCCCTAGTCCGAGGACCATCTTCAACGCGGTGCGACGTGACAGCCATTGCTACGCCGCTGTGGAACTTAACGCCCTGAGGACTGGGGTTCAGGCAATTCAGCTTTCACCATACGTGCCTTGCGCTGATCCTCCCGGCATACAATGGCTTCTGCCGCTTGGACCTTTTCCCGACATGCTATGGTCCCGTTCCCCTTTCGAGGTTTCAGCCGATTCATCGTCGGCACCGGTGAGTCGGGGGCGCATGGATTCTTCCAGCTATCCAGATGACATGTCATCACTCCTTTCAATCGCGCCACCACGGCGCACCGCGACCAGTTCCATCGCGGCGATGCCGCCCTGGCGAATCTGGCTGATGAACTGGGTACGATCGGCGAAGCTGGTCTCGGGTCCCCACAGGCCCAGGCGCACCGCATAGGCGAGGTTGTTGACGTCCGAGGCACCGGTGGCCGAGGCGTAGAGGACGCGGGCGAGCGGCAGATGGTTCTGGAGGAGGACGCCGCAGATGCCCTGCTGCGAGCCTTCGGTCTTGCCGAGCGCGCCTTCGCCGCCCGCGACCCCGCCCATCTCGTGCGCCTCGTCGAAGGCGATCACGCCGTCGAAGTCGGGGCCGGCCCAGTCGAGGATCTGCTGGAGCCGGGTGCTGTCGCCGCGGGCGGAGCGCAGCGTCGGATAGCTTACGAACAGGACGCCCTCGGCCATGGCGATGGGCTGGTCGATCTTCCAGTTGGACAGGGGCTGGACGTCGCCGGACAGTCCGCCGAGCGCGGTCCAGTCGCGCCGCGCGTCCTCGAGCAGCGGCTCGTTCTTGCTGACCCAGATATGGCGGCGCCGTCCGGCCAGCCACTGGTCGAGCACGCAGGCGGCGACCTGGCGACCCTTGCCCGCCCCCGTGCCGTCGCCGAGGAAGAAGCCTTGCCGGTACTGGCGGCCCTCCTCGGGATCGATCACGAGGCCAACGCCCTGCGTGTCGGGCCGGAAACGCCCGGGCAGCATCCGGGTCCAGGCATGGCCGGCATAGACGACGGTTTCGAGTTGCGAAGCGGAGAGCAGCCGTTCGCTCACCGTGCGCTCGGGCAGATGCGGGATATAAGCGGGCACCGGCATCGGGATCGAACCCATCGCGACCGATTCCACCAGCGCGGTCGGGTGCTCACCCGCCGCGTCGAAAGCGATTCGACTCGGGCGATAGGGCAGATAGACCCCGGCCTGGTCGCCGAGCGGTGCGGGGGCGTCGAGCGGGGTATAGCCGACCGGCAGCACGTCGTTGCGCGCCGGCGCATGGACCGGCCGCGGCGGGGCCGAACGGGTGACGCGCGCCGTACCGAACATCGATATGCCCGGCACCGTCGCACGCGGAACGGCGCGCGCCGGGTCGGCAAGGGCCAGGCGTTCGGGGATGGCGAGCGCGGGCATCAGTTCGGCGACCGAGGCGCGCTGGATCGTGGACGGGGGCAGGTCGCCCAGAGCCTTGTCGATGACGTAGAGCCGCACCGCGATATCTGTGCCGTGCTTTCGGTAGCAATGTTCGAGCCGGAGCGAGGTACGCACGGTAACGCCCGACAGGACGGTGTCGAACGCCTTCCTCATCCGTGCCGAGGGCGCGAACCAGTCGGGCATGACGGTGACCACGCGCCCGCCCTTGCGGACCCGGCGCAGCGCCGCCTGGAGATGCCGCACCGCCGCCAAGTCGTCGACGCCGCGCCCGACACTGCGCGAGAAAGGCGGGTTCATGACGATGACCGAGGGCTGGGGCAGGTCGGCATGGCGGCTGACCAGCGCCGCGCCGTCATGGCCGGTGATGGTGGCGGCGGGAAAGATGTCGGCGAGCCGGGCGCGGCGTTGCGGATCGATCTCGTTGAGCTGCAGCGCCGCATGGGGCGGAAGCTGGGCGGCGAGCATGCCGTTGCCGGCGCTGGGTTCGAGCACGATGTCCTCCGGCCCGATTGCCGCCAGCAGGACCGCGATCGCCGCAATGTCGGCGGGGGTCGAGAATTGCTGGAGGTCGATCTGCTCCTCGCTGCGCACGGTCTGGGTCGGCAGGCGCTCCATCAGCGCCGAGGCGCGGGCGACGTCGGCAAGACCCGTCATCGACCACGCCGCGGACGCGAGATGGAGTGCTACGCCATGTTCGAGAACCTCGAAGCTGTCGCGCTGGGTCCAGTGGCCGTCGGCATCGCTCCCGCCGTAAGCGGCGGTCATCGCGGCGTTGAGGTGGCGACGCGTGACCGGCGCGTCGCCGGCAACGAGCGGCAGCAACGCATGCGCGGCGACGTGCGCGGGGACGACGGCAGGCCGCGTGGCAAGATCGAGGAGGTCGGTCATCGGGTTACTCCGTCAGGGGCGCTGCCCTCCCGGCAGCTCACCCCTCCCCCGCTCTCTCCTTCTCCCGGGCTTCCAGAACCTCGGCCCAATCCTTGAAACCTGGGGGCGGATACGCGACGCGCACGATCCTGGTCGCCGACACGTAGCGCCGGATCGCCTTGCGAACCGCGAGCCGTCCGGGCGCGTCATTGTCGCCCGCCAGGGTCAGGTCGGTCACGCTGTCGGGCACGTCGACCAGGTCGAGCCTCCGGCTGCCGAGCGACGTCCAGCATGGCATGTCCCCGTGCAGGATCGAATAGGCACGCGCGCTCTCGAAACCCTCGGCAAGCGCGATGCGGGAGCCATGCCCGCCACCTTGCCATGCGCCCGAGCCGAGCTGCCCCAGCGTGGCCTTGTGGGTGTAGGCGGCGGTAGCCGGATCGAGCGCGATGCGCTGCACCCCGACCAGTGTCGTACCCTCCCGAACCGCGACCAGCAGCGCAGGGTTGAAGACCGTCAGCGGCTTGCGACCGAACGGACAGCGCGGGTGGAAGCGAAGGTCGCCCGCGACCGGCAGAAGGAAGCGGCCGGCCAGATAGCGTTCGGCGAGCGTGCCGGTGACCGGGCGGGCCTCGTTCCAGAGCCGTGTGACGTTACCGGTACGCGTCGCTGGCCCGCGCGCGGGTTCAGGCGCGCGGTAGCGGCGGGTCAGGACCACGCGGTCGAGTTCGCGCAGCACATCGGGCGCGCTGCATCCGGCGAAGCAGGTCACGAGGATGCCCTTGTCACCCTGCCGCAGCGACAGGCTGGGCGTGGTGTCGGCATGCGCCGGGCAGCGGCACATGGCGATGTTGCCATGCCATGTGCCGCCGAGCGCCCCGACCAGATCGACCAGACGCTGTTCCGGTCGATGCGCGGTGATGCTCATGGTCAGATGTCCTGGTTTCGTTTGCGAATGCTGATCTTCACGATCGAATAGTATGCGGGCTCTGTCTCGAAGTAGCGGGAAATCATCACATCCGGGTCGAGTGAACGAGGCCCGAGAGTGTCGAGCCATCCGAGCCGCACGCGTGCGGCAAGTTCGTCCATGGCAAGTCTTTCCGATTTGTGGATGGTCACGCTTTCGCGACTACTCAGGTCGCGGAAATACAAAGCGTACATGGCTGGTATCCGATCGAAGGCTGCGACCGTCGTCACTGGCGGCCTTGCCGCGGGATCATTCCTGCGACTGCCTTCCCCCGCCCCCTTCGCTCCAGAACCTCCGGGCATTTACGGGATACTCATGTTTTTCCATGATGTAGGTTGTTGGAACCGCTGGTCGGATTGGCCGGTTCTCAAGCCGTTGTTGTGTGAGGAGTGCTGCTGCCCATGGCCCATCTCACTCCCGTCGAGATCGCCAACTGGATCGCGATCTATCTGGCCCCTGTGCATTATTCGGACACGGATTCACGGTAGCGGGTTCGCGAGCAGCGGCATGAAGCCATCAGCATCGAGTTTCAGGTTTTCCGCCCAAACATAGTCTCCGGTCAGGTTGATGTGATCCCACCCCAAGGGTGAGAGCCGGGCCAACATGGTCGGATCGACCGGGGTCCCCCGACGCCGAAATTCGTCAACGGCGCGGCCGAGATAGCGGCAGTTGAACAGGATGATTGCGGCGGACGTAAGATTGAGCGCCGCCGCCCGGATTTGTTGGTTTTCGAGGCCTCGATCCCGGAAACGCCCGAGGCGGTGGAAGGCGATGGCTCGCGCCAGGCTATTGCGCGCCTCCCCCTTGTTCAGTTCGGCTGTCACTATCCGGCGCAGTTCCGGTTCCTCAAACCAACGCAATGTGAACAGCGTCCGCTCGATCCTCCCGATCTCGCGTAAGGCCGCGGCAAGGCTGTTCTGCTGGCGGTAGGCGGATAGCTTTTTCAGGATCAGAGACGGGGTCACGGTACGATCACGCATTGCGCCGATGACCTGCGCAATCTCAGGCCAATGGCCGGCGATGATATCTCGGTTGAGCTTTCGGCCAAAAAGCGGAGCCAACTTGCCATAACTGCCGGCGGGCTCGAAAGCGTAAAGGCGTCGATCCGACAGACGGGGAATACGGGGCTCAAAATCGAGGCCGAGCAGATGCATCACCGCGAACACGATGTCGGAGACGCCGCCGCCGTCTGTGTGCAAAGCTGTAAGATTGGCGTTGCTGTCGTGCCCGAGGATACCATCGAGGGCATGGATAGCCTCGCCCGCCGTGCCGGCGATGACGGTTTGGTGGAGAGGGGCGTATCGGTCGGTAATCGTCGTGTAGATCTTCACTACCGGGTCGCGGCCGTAATGCGCGTTGACCGCTCCCCCGGCCTCGCCGGCACCACCGAGATAAAAGGCCTGCCCATCGGCAGAAGCACGGTGTCCCGCCCCGAACCAGGCTGAGATCGGTTCAGCATGGATGGCATCGGTGAGACAGGCAAGGGCGGCTCGGAAGGTTTCCTCGCGCATGTGCCACGTCTGCATGCGCAGTAGCGCCCGCCTTGATGCTGCGCCGCAGACTTCTGCCATTCGCGACATACCCAGGTTGGTCGCCTCGGCGATCAGCGTGGCAAGAAAGGCCCGTTCGTCGCCTGGCGGTAACCCGGAAGAAAGATGGCCGAAGTGCTGTGTGAACCCCGTCCAGCGCTCGACCTGTGAGAGAACATCAGTAATCCGTGTGGCAGGGGTCGGTTCCGGCTGAGGGCGAAATGACACCCTAAGCGAAACGGCAAGAAGGGGTGGGGAGCGGACATCGCGCCCCCGCCTTGCGTCATCCTGAACTTGTTTCAGGATCCATCGGGCGATTGGTGCCGGAGCGTGGTGGCTCGTGCCGCCATCTCGGTTGGCCGATCATAAACTGGGCTTTCGGATTTGATGGACCCTGAAACAAGTTCAGGGTGACGGCTGATTTGGGGTGGGGCGCGGTCATCCGTCATCCCGGCGCATGCCGGGACCGTGGGCAAGTCTTGAGGCGATAGCTATCGCCAGGGCGCCCGGACGTGAGGCTGCTTCTAAAGACAGCCCACGGTCCCGGCATGCGCCGGGATGACGACCATTGGGAACGTCTGCAACGGGGCGGATGCTGCCCTTCACCATTCCGCCGGATGGATGTCGATCAAATGGATCAAATGTCAGTGAGATCCTCAGGGTACATCCCACCGCGCTGGCAGAAGAGAGCCCATGTTTCCTTCCCCTGTGCGGTTACGATCATGCGAACCGGTAAATCGACTGCGAGCGCGATAAGGCCGAGGCGGACAAGCGGGCCAATGCTCCTATCGCTGATCACCCTGTCAGGGGTGTACCCTCCTGCCACGAGTGTCCATCCGGGCGTTCCGCGTTCGGTAATAGCCGGAGCGAGATGGCCGTCACGTGGGAGATCGGTATCGCGGCCCAGGGTGTATAGGCAGATACTCCAGAAGGCATCTCGCGGTCGTGGTGGGATCAACGCCCATTCCAGCGGGCCGGCATCATCCTGTTCGGGCGCTTGAACGGCTGCGGCCGGGTCGTCCCGGACTCCATCGCGGTACGCGCGCTCTAGCGCCTGCGCGATGGCGCCAGCAGTGTCGACGGCGATCCCGTACTTCCGATTGTAGCGATCCTTGGCGACAATGCCTCGGGCGATTTCGCGAAACCGCGCCTTGCGCCGGGGATCGGGACGCAGCCGTCCAGACGCCCCGGTCATGTCGTCACCGTGACATCAGGGCTCACGTTACCCCGTGCGCGAGCCACGATCCCGGCGACCGTGTTCTTGCTGAGTCCCAGGTCGCGAGCGATCCAGCGATAGCTCCGCCCCTCGGCGATATGCGCCAACACTTTGGGCGCGAGGCGGTCCGACTTGGGTCGCTCCCCCAGTTGCCGGCCGAGTTTGCGGCCACGTGCCCGCGCTGCAGCAAGGCCAGAGCGGACCCGCTCGCTCAGCATGTCGCGCTCAAACTGGGCTATACCTGCGAGCATCGTCGCCATCATCCGCCCATGCGGCGTATCGACCTCGAACGTCATGCCGCTCATCGCGACCACCGACACGCGCCAGCCCGACAGCCGGTTGAGTGTATCGAGCAGGTCCTGGGTCGAACGCCCCCAGCGACTGAGTTCGGTAACGAGGATCGCATCGATATGGCGTGCCTGCGCCAGCTTCATCACCTCAGCCCGTGACCGGCCCCCACCGAGTGGTCCGCGTGGACTGTTAGTGCATTGACGCCTCCATCGCCAGTGTTGGCCGTAGGTGGAGCGAAGCGGAACCGGAGGGCGACACTGGCGATGGAACGGCCTCTGGCGCCGGTGGCCGATACCCGAGCGAGCTGTGCGGCCGGACTGTGTTGTAATGTCGCCGCCAAGCCTCGATCAGGATCCGGGCCTCGGCGAGCGAGTAGAAGATCTCGCCATTGAGCAATTCATCGCGCAGCGACCCGTTGAAGCTCTCGCAGTATCCATTCTCCCATGGCGATCCGGGGGCGATGTAGAGCGTCTTCACGCCGA
>FWWM01006707.1_pt1 | contig 23853 bp, 14 predicted proteins | sample 2228351 | NCBI WGS metagenome assembly FWWM01 (sample SAMEA103939774, study PRJEB20133) | metagenome
GGTCCGGAGTGCCTGAGCAAGCGAGACGCTTGCTCTACGGGTGCCGCCACCACCGAGCCAGTTCTGACCAGTGGAGCGCACTGGGCCGATGCTCCCGACGCTCGTGGCGATCAGGTTGCCACTGGTAGTGTTACCATTTCGGTGGGTTCACCCGGCGGTTCTGTTGTGGATCCGCAGGCTACGGCTCTACAGGGTGAGGCGCCCGGCGCTGCGCAGCTTATTGGCGGTGGCAGAGCTGGGCGGTCGTTTGGAGACTTCGAGCTGCTGGAGCAGATCGGCCAGGGGGGCATGGGTGTGGTGTACCGTGCGCGACAGCGTACTCTTGGCCGCACGGTCGCGTTGAAGATGATCTTGCGCGGAGAAGCGGCATCGCCGCAGCTCAAGGCGCGCTTTCAGGCTGAGGCACGTGCCGTGGCCCAGCTCGATCACCCGGGCATTGTGCAGGTGTACGAGGCGGGAGAGGCCGAGGGCCAACTCTATTTTGCCATGCAGTACATTGCCGGTCAGACGTTGGCTGCGCGCCTGGAGCACGGACTATTAGCGCCGCGAGAGGCGGCGCTGCTGTTGGCCGAGGTGGCAGAGGCCGTCGACTTCGCACACCGCCGCGGCGTACTGCACCGCGATCTGAAGCCGTCAAATATTCTGCTCGATGGCGCGAACCGGCCGCGCATCACGGACTTCGGCTTGGCGCGCAATCTTGCCAGTCAAGAACGAATCACACTCACCGGAGAAATCCTGGGCACTCCCTATTACATGGCGCCGGAGCAGGTGTTAGGGGGCCGTGCCGTGCTCAGCCCTGCCACGGACGTGTACGCACTGGGTGCCATCTTATACGAGGCGCTCACGGGACGCCCCCCAATTTCGCCGGCTGCCACGCCGCGCGAGGCGCTGCTGCACGTGTTGGAGCAGGCCCCGCCGCCTCCGCGCCAGGTCAACCCGCGCATCGACCCTGAGCTGGAGATGATTTGCCTGCGAGCCATGCAGAAGCCGCCCGACCTGAGATATGCCAGTGCAGCCGCGCTGGCGGCAGACCTGCGTGCATACCTGGCAAACGAACCGATCGCAGCAAGAAGCGGCCGGCTGTGGCATGTTTTCGCTCGCTGGTTCCGCGAAACGCACCATGCACCCGTGCTGGAGAACTGGGGGCTGCTGTGGATGTGGCACAGCCTGGTCCTGTTGGTTCTTTGCGTGCTCACCCAGTGGCTGAAAGTGCGGCCGATCGAAGGCCGCTGGCCCTATGTGGCGCTCTGGACAGCGGGACTTGGCGCCTGGGCTGCCGTCTTCTGGCACTTGCGCCGCCGCATGGGGCCGGTTACGTTTGTCGAACGCCAGATCGCCCACGTGTGGGCGGGAAGCATGGCGTTTACGGCCCTGCTTTTCGAGGTAGAGCGGCAATTGAGGCTGCCCGTGCTTTCTTTGTCGCCCGTTCTCGCTCTCGTGACGGGGATGGTGTTCTTGATCAAGGGAGGTATTCTGGGCGGGCACTTTTACATACAGGCATTCGCTCTGTTTGCCACGGCGGCGGTGATGCCGCATGCGCGCTGGGGAAGCTACGAGGCCGGCCTGGTGTTGTATGGTTTGGTCGCCGCCGCCAGCTTCTTTTTTCCCGGACTGAAGTACCACCGTCAGAAACGGCACGTGCAGGGCAGCAGGTAGCACGTGCGTGGCGGGTGGAGAGCGTCGGGGAGCTGAGCGGGGGAGATTTGGGCTTTGATCCAGCTTGCTCCCACGGTTGCGGGCAACCTAGAATTAGGGGCGCACCGGCTTCGCTGCGCTCTTTCTCGCTGCAAGAGGGTCTCCAGGAAGGCATGACCGATTACTATCAGATTCTGGGCGTGCGCCGTGACGCTACCCAGGAGGAAATCGAAAAGGCATACAAGGAGCTGGCGCGCAAGTACCACCCGGACCTTCATCCCGATGACAAGAACGCCAAGAAGAAGTTCCAGGAGGTGCAAGCGGCGTTCGACGTTCTGCACGATCCAGAAAAGCGGCGGCAATATGACGAGATGGGCAGCTTCTATCAGGCGTTTGGCGGTGCGGGCGGCCGCCGCGGCGCCCGCAGCCGCCGGACCGGCGGGATGCCGTTCGATTTAGAAGATATACTCTCGCAGTTGTTCCGGGGAGGAACGGCCACCGGATTTCCGCCGGAAATGGAAGATTTTGTTGGTCGCTTTGGCCGCGAACCGGGTGGGAGCCGCGCCCGCAATGCCGGCCGCGCCCGCGGCGCCGACGTGGAGTTCGAGCTGCGCGTGCCTTTCAAGACAGCCGTGATGGGCGGCACCGTTGATTTTGCGCTGCCACGGGCCGATGGCACGTTCGAAACGGTGTCTGTGCGCATTCCGGCCGGCATCGAAGAGGGGAAGCGCATCCGCCTGCGCGGCAAGGCTAGTAGCGGCATGGGACCGGCCGGAGATGTGCTGTTGCGGGTGTTGATCGAGCCTCACCCGCACATCAGCCGACGTGGGGATCATCTGTACGTACAAGTGCCGCTCACGTTGCGCGAGGCGATTGAGGGAACGAAGGTGGATGTGCCCACACCCAAGGGAGTGGTCACGCTGCGTGTGCCGCCGGGCACGTCTAGCGGCAAGAAGCTGCGTGTGAAGGGGCACGGCGTGCAGGCGGAGGGCCGTCCTGCGGGCGACCTGTTTGCCGAGGTGCTGATTGTGCTACCGCCTCAGCTCGACTCGGAGTGGGTGCGTCTGGCTCGAGACCTGGACCAGCGCCAACCGTTCTCGCCGCGGGATTCATGGCAGTGGTAGGTGCATTGGCAAAGCCGTTCAGCGGCGCGACTAACGGCTGGCAGAAGCTCCTGCGGTCGAGTGGTGCGGTGCTGTTGCAGGCGGCGCCTGTGTTGGTGTTCTGGGCCGAGCGTACGGGAACTCACCGTACTCTGCCGCAAACGACGTACGCACGCATGATGTTGGCCCTGATTGGGCTGGCCATCCTTGGCGCGGGCCTAATGGTTCTCACTTGGTTAGGTGGCCGCTACGTGCGTAAGCTGGCGCGGCATCAAGTGCCCACGCGTCGCCACGACGATGACACGTGGTACCAGAAGCCGCTTGTTCCCGCCGATCCCTTTGCCGCGACGTCAGATGAGGACCAACAGCCCATCTGACCGGGGGCGGGCCCACCAGGAGCCGCGTCCTGCCGCTGCGTCGCCTCGTGTTAAACGACAGGCCAGGCAGGGCCTGCCGCGGGAGTTGCGCTTGCGGCGGGAGTGCGATTTTCAGCGCGTCTATCGCCGCCGCTGCCGCGTGAGCGACCAATATCTGCTTGCTTATGGGTGCGAAAGCGATCTTCCACATCCCCGCCTTGGATTGGCGGTGGCCCGCCGCGTGGGCAAGGCCGTCGTTCGCAACCGCTGGAAGCGGCTGCTGCGCGAGGCATTCCGCCAACAGGCCGGCGCATTGCCGGCGGGGCTGGATCTGGTGCTCGCTCCCCATGCGGTATCGCCACCGACGCTCGATGTTCTCGGCCGCGCGCTGCGCAGGCTTGCCTTTCGACTGGCGAAACGGCTGGCCGACAGGCGTGCCGATGATCAGAATATGGCTTGAGGCTCCTGCGCAGCCGAGATGTCGCAAGGTGTTGGTTCATCGTTAGTTGCGAGGCTAGCGGCTTGGCTTGGCCTGGTGATGCGGGTCGCCGGCCTTGTGGCAGCGTGGGCGCTGGTGGGGGGTGTTAGGCTGTATCAGTGGGTGCTCAGCCCGCTTGTGGGCCGTCGTTGCCGTTTTACACCTTCGTGCAGCGAGTACATGGTGCAGGCGGTGAGGAAGTATGGCGCCCTGCGCGGCGCGTGGCGCGGGCTGCTGCGCATCTGCCGGTGCCATCCCTGGCACCCGGGCGGCTTCGATCCGCCTTAGCCAATCTGATGGCGAGGGTTGAGCGAAGGCTGGGGGGCTCATGCCCGCCTTTGCTCCAAACTGCTGAACCAGCCTCCTCTTTCCGCGGCATCATCGCAGAGTTACCATGCAAGTTGAAGCAGGCGCTCCGGTCTAGCCCAGGCAGTCTGCGGCGGCGGGGGCCTGGCTCGACTCGCCACATGACCAGGACGTTATTAGCTGCCCTTGCGCGCTTGATCAGCGGAGCCAGCACCCGCTGGATTGATTGCCAGCCCGATACCTGCCAGCGGGTCTACTTTGCCAATCACACCAGCCACCTGGATCCCCTGGTCGTTTGGTTCTCGCTTCCGCCGGAGGTTCGCGCGCTCACGCGGCCTGTGGCGGCCAAAGACTACTGGGAGCGGGGCTGGATCCGCCGCTATCTCGCCACCAAGGTGTTCGATGCCGTGCTCATCGACCGCACGGAGATCAAGGTCCACCAAAGCCCCGTGGACATGCTGATCCGAGCCATCGGCACCACACACTCGCTGATCCTGTTCCCCGAGGGTGGCCGTAACACGGGACCAGAGCTGAACGAGTTCAAAAGCGGCCTTTACTACCTGGCCAAGAAACGGCCCGACCTGGAACTCATCCCCGTGTATATCGACAATCTGAATCGCGTGCTGCCCCGGGGAGAGTTCCTGCCCGTGCCCCTGCTAAGCTGTATCACCTTCGGCCCGCCCATGTGGCTCGAGGCTAAAGAGCCCAAGGCCGAGTTCCTCCGTCGTGCCCGCGAGGCCGTACGCCGCCTGCGGGACCAGGACTGATGTACGATCTAACCCTCTCGCTACTGGTAGTGGCCGTACTCGCCATTCTGGGCGTAGCCACTTTAGTCGGCTGGCTGCTCAAACGGCAAACCGACACCGGGCTCAATCCGGCCGTGATCGAGCAGTTCAACCAGCGCATCCGGGCATGGTGGCTATTGTGCGCCGTGCTGGCCGCCGCCTTCTTCTTTCACCGCTGGGCAACCGTACTGTTGTTCTTCTTCTTGTCGTTTTGGGCGCTACGCGAGTTCATTACCCTCACCCCCACGCGCGCTGCCGACCATCGCGCGCTGTTCTGGGTTTTCTTTCTGTTCACCCCGCTGCAATACCTTCTGGTAGGGCTCAACCAATACGGCTTGTACAGCATTTTGATCCCGGTCTATGCCTTCTTGTTCATTCCGGCTCGGATCGCCCTGGCCGGAGACAGCAGGCGGTACCTGGAGCGGTGTGCCAAAATTCAGGCAGGGTTGATGATCTGCGTCTACTGCCTGAGCCATGCCCCTGCCGTGCTGTACTTGGACCTAAACGGCCCGTCCCAGGAGCTGGCGGACGCCGCTCGGAACGAACCCAACCCGACGCACAGCCGCACGGGCGACGCCAGCAATGCGCAAGGCCCCAGCGGGGCAAAAACGAGCAACAGCACCCAAGAGCCCACCGCGGCGGCCGAACCGCCGCCCGCTCGACGAGAACGGATCATGCGCGATCCGCCCGTCTTGCCTCTGCGGCCCCGCCAGGCGCCGGAAGAGAACGCACGCCTGCTCTTTTTTTTCCTGCTGGTGGTGACCATGGGAGAAGGCGCCCAGTACGTCTCCCACTGGTTGTGGGGCAAGACAGTGATCGCCCCGGCCATCAGCGTGCAGCGGACTTGGGAGGGCCTAGTCGGCGGCGTGCTCGGCGGAACCGCGCTGGGCACGGGCCTGTGGTGGGCAACCTCTTTCAACCCGCTGCAAGCAGCCGGGCTCTCGCTGGCCATTACGGTAATGGGGTTTGCCGGGGGCATGACCATGTCTGCCATCAAGCGAGACCGCGGGGTAAAGGACTATGGTACGCTGGTCGTCGGCCATGGGGGCGTGCTCGACCGCATCGACGCGATCTGTTTTGCGGCTCCGGTGTTTTTCCACTTGACCCGGCTGTTGATCGCGCAGTGATGTGTTGCCCAGCCCGGCTGCTCTGGTGATTCTCGCGTCGCCGAGCAGCGTTGGGGTACGAGCCGCCGGCTTTGCACCGACGGGGCACGCGCTTCCCGCAGGTTGCCGCAAGCGAGGACGCTTGCTCTACGTAGCATAAGCGTCCTCGCTTGTGCGGAAGTGCCGGAGCAGTTTGGCCTGCCCGAGCAAGCGGGGACGCTTGCTCTACGTAGCATAAGCGTCCTCGCTTGTGCGGATGTGCCGGAGCAGTTTGGCCTGCCTGAGCAAGCGGGGACGCTTGCTCTACGAATCCGTAGCATAAGCGTCCTCGCTTGTGCAGATGTGCCGAAAGTGTTTCACCTGCCCGAGCAAGCGGGCACGCTTGCTCTACGGTGTGCCAGTCGGGCGGCTCATGCCTAGATGGCCGTTCGCTTCCGGCGTGCCCGCACTGCGTTGAGGACCAGTCGCGTGCTGGCAACCGCGCCTGTCCAGACGATGTATACCCAAGAAGCCAGGTAGAAGCCCGTCTCCCATGGGAGTTGCCAAACGCTTATTGTATAGCGCTCTCCCGGACCGAGAGGTGGGTACTGAGAGCGATGAATATAGGCGAATCCGACGGCGGCCGCCACCGCAAAGGCGCACCAGGCCAGTAGATGGCGCCAGCGGCGCCGCACGGCCAGCCGCAACAACGCCAGGAACAACACCACTACGGGCGCAAAGTTGAGCGCCGCGAGCAGCCGCTGCGTGGTGCGATCGTACTCGGGGAACATCGGCCGCACGTCTACCAGGGGCAGGGGCACCAGCAGGGCAGTCAGCACCAACGCCGCCAGCAGCGGCACGGCGAGCACAGTGCCCATGCCCCAGGTGCGGCGGCGGATCATGCGCAGCGTCATCCACCCCGGCACCACGACCACCAGCAGCGACATCAAGAGGCCCGAGGCCATCTGCTGCCTGGGTATGGCTGCGTCGAACGACATCACGGACCGCAGCAGCCGCGGGTCCGAACGTGCAGCGCCGGCCGGGATAGCGGCGGCACGAGCCTGCTTGTGCAATCCAAGGGCCCTGGTCCGCGCAGCGCGAGAAGCATCTGACCCTGCATCCAAAGCGCTTGCCTCCACGCAGGCGAGCAACTGATCTCCAAACCCGAATACCGCGCAGGCCGGGCTTGGTGCAGGTCCCGGCAGAAGCGATGCGCTCCCCGGGTAAGCGAAGCCGGTTTGGCTGTGAGGCTGAGGACCGGTCCAGTGCCATACGGGTTTCCCCGTGCGCCCGGAGATGCCATAAAGCATGCTGCCCGCCTGAACCACGACTGCGGGAGTGCGTACGGCGTTCGCCGCCTCGCCACTGTCCACTTTATCGCTGCGCACTCGTGGCAGCACTCCGACGATGCGTGGCTCGGGTATAGGAAAACTGTTCAGCGGCAAGGGCCATTCCCAGGTAACGGCCAATTGGGCAGCCGGATCCATGGCCAACAGCTTGTTCTCGCTAATGACGAGGATGTCGTCGCCGCCGTCTCCGTTCACGTCGTGAATCACGGGCCGAAAATGGGTTGACGCGACCTCCCGGTGGGCGAGTTGGCGGCCCGAGCCGTCGAAGACGACGATTTTGCCTGGCTCGGACCATCCCCAGAGTCCAAGGCAGACAAGCGTGGCGCCGTCCCGCGTGTGAATCACCTGGGGCATCGGCTTGACGGCCTGCCGGGCCGGGTCTGGACCTGCCCTGCCACATTGATCGTCGACCGGAATCTGGACCTGCCATTTCTGCCGGCCATTGTTGGCAAGTGCGGTTAGGTGGGCATGCCGTGCGGCCTGGTCTTGCGCATCGGCCTGGGCGTTGGCCTCTTCGGCAGGCAGGAGCTGATCTGTCATTGCATCTCGGCGGATGTACTCGAGCAACAGTACCTCTGGAACGCTGTCGCGATTCAGATCGGCTGCCAGCGGCGTGCTGAGGTTGAGGAACGCATCCGAGTCGTTCGCTGGCGTGGCCAGCCGTCGCCGCCAAAGTATGCTGCCGTTGACCCCGTTCAAGGCGCGAAGCTCCAACTCGGGAAGGTTTGAGGTTTCACCAGGGACGAGCAGGTCGAGCGTGCCATCGCCGTTCAGGTCTCCCCACCCGGGAGCCACCTGCGCGGCGTACACGTGGTATGGCCGAGAAACGGGCGAGCCTGGCAAGTCGTAGGGGGGGCTCAGCGGCTGCCGCCAGCGGAACGTTCCCGTGCGGCCCTCCATTACCGCCAGCCAATGCTGTAAACGCGCAGTGCTGGCTATGCCATCTGGAGGGTAGTCCCAATTTGTAAACGCAGAGAACACGACCTCCGGTTGCCCGTCCCCATCCAGGTCGCGGGCAGTGGTGAACAGCACCCCCTCGATCGAGCTGTAAGGAATCTCGACCGACCACAACCGCTTGCCGGTGCGTCCTGAGATCGCCTCGAGCGGAAACTGCCGACGTAGGGAGAAAGCCAGAATGCCCTGGCGCATGTCCCGATAAGCCAACAGGTCGGCCGTGCCGTCGCCATCGAGATCCGCATCGAGGGGGTGCATGCTCGTCGGGTGCGGGTGCTGGCCAGCAAGCGGCGCACGCCACAGTCGGCGGCCGTCCCTGCCCGAAATGGCCGAAACTACAGGGACGCCCCCAAGGGAGATGCTTGCCAGGTCGGCCCATCTGTCACCGTCGAGGTCGCCGGTGACACTCCAGCTTCCTCCGGCCCGGCGCCAGACCTCTGACGGGCTGCTGCGTAGTGCAAACAATTGGCCGCCTGCGAGAGCGGCTTGATTGCTGGCTCGGCTCCATAAGAACAGCTCCTGCACGCTATCGCCGTCGGCATCTTGCAGGAGCAACTCGTCAAACTCGGAGACGCCTGCCACAACCTGGCCGGTCGCTGCCGAGAGCGCGAGGACCTCACGGCCGCTGGGGGACCCACGGTCCAGCTCCGCAGAGACCAGCAACAGGGGCCATCCATCTGGCGTCTGGTGCCACCAGGCCAAGCCGCCGACATAGCGATCTTGCATTGGCCTGTTGGCCCACCAGAGGGTCTGGCCGTCTGCGCCCGAAATCGCGTCGATATAAAGTCCGCTCTCCTGCCCTCCGCGCTCGCCGGCGTACATGCTGGCAGCGAACACGTCGCGCACGCCATCGCCGTCGATGTCCGGCCCCGCAGCGAAAAAGTCGATCCGCCGATCCATCGTCTTGATCGGTTTTTGCCAGCGCACTCTGGCACCGCCGCCTACGGTCTCCAACACAAGCAGGTCTGCCCAGGGGAGATCCTGCCCTGCGGCCCAAGATACCGCGTCGGAGACGATCACCTCACTGCGGCCATCTCCTTCCAGGTCGGCAACGTACGGCCAGATTGGCAGCGGCGAGCCCAGTTTGGGGCGCCGAACCGGTGCTTCGGCGGCAAGCACATGTTCCCAGATCTTTGCACAGCGGGCGAGCGACCAGGCGCTCACCACAGACGCAGCCCTGACTCTCCCCAGGCTCGCCGCTTCCGGCTGCAAGAGCACGACCTCCGGCTGGCCGTCGCCATCCAGGTCGGCAGCTTGGGGTTGCCGCTGACACGGCAGCACCAGGTCGATCGGCGGCCAGAGGTGCCGGCCGGAGGCCGGATCGATGCCTACGAGCCGGCTGCCGGCCGCGGCAACCACGGCCGTGCCGCCCCCAAACTCCACAAGTAAGGGCGAAAAGAGTCCAGGATAATTCGCGCCCGAGAGCGAAAGGGCGCTCGGATGCCGCACCACGCCTACACCGTACCCAGTGCTGTAGCTCCCACCGCCGCTTGATGAATAGCCCGAAATATCGACAAACCACGTGGCTTCGTCCGGCAGTGCCACGCCCGGTGTCTGAAACCACGCGTCTTGCAGCTCGCTGCGCCAGATGGTGTTGCCAGTGCGTCCCGAGAGGCACTCGAGAAAACGCGTGGGGGACGCTCTTAGGTTCGAGCTGCCGAACACGGCCACCAGCTCTGCCACACCGTCACTGTCGGCGTCGGGCACAAGCAGCGGTCGGGTAAGCACGGCGCTTGCCATGCGGTTGCCCGCGGGACCAGCGGCTTTGTCGATGGGTTCACTAAGCTCTGGCCCCCGCGCTGCAAGCCACAGTACCCCGCCTTGGCTGGCCGAGATCGCCATTATCCAAGCCTGGTGACGTGCGGCGATGAGGAGGTCTTCTACACCGTCGCCATCGAGGTCGGCTGGAGAATCGACCCACGGGTGCCACGCAGCTACGGCGAGGTCCCGGTTGTAGGCTCGCGCGTACCAGGGCCAGATCAGGCCGGGGGCGTGTGTCAGGTCAGGGTGTTGTTGGGGTTGGGTGAGATCGAGAGACCAGACCGGACCGGCGTCCTTGAAGCCGGGCCAGGCGGGGCGTCCGATGCCTCCTTCTTCGAGCAGCAGCACATCGGCACGGCCCTGGCGAGCGACAAGCGCGTAACTTAGCGGAACATCCAGCGTTGCACTGCGGCCTGGCGGCCGCAGCAGGCTGTCTTCGAGGTTGATCGATAGACGTTGCGGCGCTGCCGGTTCGCCCCGGTCGATCGAGAGAAGATAGCGCCGGCTCAATCGGCGGGGGGCAGAGAGCCGCAGCTCGTACTCGCCGCTGGGCACCGCCACTGCCGCCTGTGTGGGGACGGTGAAGGGCGGCGCGGCGAGTTGCCCCATGGCATCGACCAGTTGTGCCGCCAGAGGTGGGTGGTCCGTTTCTAGAGAAAGGTATCCCAGCCGCCAGTCTCGGTACCAATACCAGCCACCCAGCCCTAGGCTCGCCAGCAACAGCGTTGCCGCTACGACCGCGGCTGTGAACCCCACGCTCCGCCGCCGCCCGCGCAGCCAGCGCCAGGCACGCTCGACGGACGTCACGGGCCGCGCCCTGATGGGCTCATCGTTCAGGAACCGCCGCAGGTCTTCTGCCAGCTCCGCTGCCGTGGCGTAACGGTGCCTGGGATCCTTCTGCAGGCACTTCATGGCGATCGTTTCCAAGTCGCGCGGGACGGACGCGTTCAGCCGCCGCAACGGCACCGGATCCTGCTCAAGCACCTGGAGCAGCGTGTCGAGCGGCGTAGCGGCCTGAAACGGCGGTCGGCCGGCAAGCGCGCAGTAGAGCACGGCGCCCAGGGCATACACGTCGGCCTGGGGACCGACCTCGCCCACCTTGCCAGACGCCTGCTCGGGCGGCATGTAGCTGGGGGTGCCCAGGACTTGACCGGTGACCGTAAGCTGCTCCCGCGACGAATCGCCACTATGTTCTGCGGCCACGCGCTTGGCCAGGCCGAAGTCTGTCACGTGCGGCTCGCCGGACTTGTCGAGCAAGATGTTGGCCGGCTTGAGGTCGCGGTGAATGACGCCCTCGACGTGTGCAAAGGATATCGCCTGCGCAACCTTGTGCATGATGTGCGCTGCCTCGCGCGGGTCGAGCACGCCGCGGGCGATGCGCTGTGCCAGGCTCTCTCCCTCGACGAGCGCCATCGAAAAATAGTGTTGCCCCTCGGCCTGGCCGATCTCGAAGATCGGCACGATATGCGGATGTTCCAGGCGGGCTGCGGCCTGTGCCTCGGCGTAGAAGCGCTTGACGTCTTCGCTCGTGGCAAGCTGGCCCGCCAGAATCATCTTCAACGCCACGATGCGCTTCAGGTTGGTCTGCCGGGCTTTGTAGACCACGCCCATACCGCCGCGGGCGATCTCTTCCAGCAGCTCGTAGTTGCCAAAGTAGCGAATGTGGCTGCCGGGCCCCAGGGCCTCCTGGCCGCGGGCGGCGAGCGTAGGATCAAGCTGCTCGAGCCGCGCTTGTGCCATGGCGCCGAGCGGCGATCCGCCCAGCAGGGCATCGATCCGGGCGCGTTGCGAGAGGAACTCGGCCAGTTCGCCGGCGAGGTCGGGGTACTTTGCCTCTAAGGCAGCTCGATCCGGCGTCGCACCTTGCTCTACTAGGTCAAGGCACTCGATAAGCGCTGCTTGCAGCCTGGTCTCGCGGTCGGAAAGGTGACTGGCAGGATCCATTAGAGTTGCTCCTCGGCGCCGCCCAGCAGGGTCCGCAGGCTTTTCAGTCCGCGAAACAACAGGGCCGCCACGGCTCCCTTGCTGCGCTGCATGTGGATGGCCGTCTCAGCCAGAGAGAGTCCTTGCAGGTGGTGCAGCTCGATGGCATGGCGTTGGTCTTGGGGCAGGTCCGCAAGGGCGGCCGCAAGCCGCAGCAGGGCCTCGTTGCGGCTGGCGCGCTGGCTGGGTGAGCTTTGCTCTGCGGCCAGCCAGCCTTCGATGCGCAGCGAAGAGGCTTCGAGCGCCGCCTCCAGAGACTGCTCGCGGGCCGCGTCGCGGGCCTGGGCATAGAGCTTGCGCACCTCGTCGCGCAGGTTGTTGGCCAGAATCCGCCGCAGCCAGCGGGCGATTTCGTGTTCTTGTTGCGGCATCTTGTCGCTCGCCTGGCAAGCCTCCAGCAGGGTTTGCTGCACCACCCCAGAGAGGTCGGCCTTGCCCTGCAGCCGCTCGTCGAGCTGGAGTCTGGCCAGCAAGGCCAGGTAGGCCCGATAGCGTTCCAGCCGGTCGGCCGGGTCAGCCGCATAGTCGCTCATGGGGTGGCTCTCTTAGAGCAAGCGTAGCCGCCGAGCAAAGTTTACGCGCCTCGAAGGCGGGGTGTGGCGGCCGATCGGCGAAACGGGCCGATCGGGGGTGGAAACCACAGGCCGGGAGATGCCGGGTGTAAGGCGACGTGCAGGCGACGTGCGGGGGCCGCGGGTCGCCATGCACCGCATGGCGGGGCGACGGCTAACGTTTGCCTGAAGGGCTAGCCTGCGACAACCAAGCAGCCAGGGCCGTTGCTGACACGCCCTGCCGCTGGGGGATGCCGCTGCGAGCGCTGGCCGCCTCGCCCGAGCGGCGCCGCGTGCGCCGGGGAATTGCAATGTGGCCGGCTGTCGGGCATGATCGTGCCAGCCGGCTAGCGGAGGTAGGCCATGGTTCGACCGCAGCGTGCGGGGCGGCCTAGCTCCAGGCGACGACGCAGGAAAGGCACTCATGACTCGCTCTCCACGCTTCAAACTCTCGACGATGATGTTTCTGGAGTTCTTCATCTGGGGGGCGTGGCTGCCGCTGATCTTTGCATACCTGCCGAGCCTTAATTTCGACGTGGTGCAGCAGGGTTGGATTCTGAACGCTTTTGCGCTGGCCTCTTTTGTAGGCATGTTTTTCAGCAACCAGTTTGCAGATCGCAACTTTGCGGCGGAGAGGTTTTTGGCCGTCAGCCACCTGATAGGCGGGCTGGCGATGCTGGGCTTGGCATGGGCGCAGACCTTCTGGCCGTTTTTCATTTTGATGCTTGTGCACTGCTTGTTCTACGTTCCCACGATTTCGATCACCAATTCGATCGCTTTTACGCACCTGGAGGATCCGCAGCGCGAGTTCGGCCCCGTGCGGCTGTGGGGCACGATTGGCTGGATAGCGGCGAGCTGGCCATTCGTGTTTATTCTGGCAGACTGGGCCAAGGTGCCGTCTCTGCAACAGGTGGGCTTTGTCGAGTGGCTTGGGGGCGCGCTGGGAACGAGCAAAGAGGGGAGCGCCTTGCTGGAGGCGCAGCGTTACACGTTTGTGGCGTCTGGCATTGCCTCGCTCGTCCTGGCCGCGTTCAGCCTGTGGCTCCCGCACACGCCGCCCAAGCCGGCGGCGTTTGGGCAATCTCGCTTCGCCTGGCTCGAGGCCATGCAGCTTCTCAAGGTGCCCTTTGTGGCAGTTCTATTCCTGGTGACGTTCTTCGATGCGGCCGTGCACCAGTGCTACTTCATCTGGACGAACGATTTTCTCAAAAGCGTCGGCATCAAGCCCAACTGGGTGATGCCCGTAATGAGCATCGGCCAGATTGCAGAGATCGGCACCATGGCCGTCTTGGGTGGGGTGCTGGCCCGGCTGGGATGGCGTGCCACCATGGTGATTGGCATCCTGGGGCACGCCGTACGGTTCAGCGTGTTTGCCCTGGCAGCATACGCCAAACAATCAGACGGCCTACAAGTTCTGGCGGCCGCAGCCCCGTGGATGGCGGTGGTAATCAACGTGCTGCACGGGATTTGCTATGCCTTCTTCTTTGCCACGGTGTATATCTTTGTGGATGAGTTCTTCCCCAAAGATGCGCGCGCAAGCGCCCAGGGCCTGTTCAATTTTCTCATCCTGGGGCTGGGCCCCTTCGTGGGGAACTTCTATTGGCCGTATGTGGGCCGCGTGATCGCCATGGTAGAAGAAAAAACCGATTTCGCCCGGCTGTTTGTGCATCCGGCCGGGGTGGCGCTGGCAGCCGCGGTCTTCTTGGGCCTGTTCTTCCGTCCTCCCGCGCGTGCGCAGGCCACAGCCGCCGCCGCCAACCCACCGCATTAGCTGGGGCCATCAGCAGCCGCGCCTCGCGCAGAGCGCCGGCGAGGCTGGTCGAATGCCCCATCGCCACGCCAGGCCCGCACGCCTACGTGGTCCCGTTAGCAAGTGGGTCAAGGGGGCGAGACCTGAAGAGCATCTCGCCCGCCCTAGTTCCTCTTCGCCACGGAGAGAGGCCAACCCCGACCCGCATATGGAGTGCGCTGCTGCGGCCCGTGCGGCAACTGCGTTCTGCGGCAGCTACTGCACATTCTGCGGCAAGATGCCGCAGCTACTTTCACCGCTGCCCGCGTCGATGGTCTGCGCCCCGCCCGATTCCCATATCCCGTGCCACGAGAATACTCGTGCCCGAGACTGGGGCGAGGGCGCACGTTCACCCGCGGCGATCCGCCCCACTCCTAGTCGCCGGTAGCAGGTGGTTGGTACATTCAGCATCTTGTAGTCCGAGCGCCTTTCACTGGTTCCTCTTTTGCATGGGTTCGCTACCTCCGTTCCAAAAGATCCTAGTTGCCAACCGCAGCGAGATCGCGATTCGCGTGTTCCGCACGGCACACGAACTCGGCATCCGCACGGTGGCGATTTATTCGCACGAAGACCGATTCGCGCTGCACCGCTTTAAGGCCGACGAGGCATACCTGGTCGGCAAGCCTGGGGAGCCGCTGCGCTCGTATCTCGACATCGACGGCATCGTGAGCCTGGCCCTCGAGCAGCAGGTCGACGTCATCCACCCAGGATATGGTTTTCTTAGCGAAAACGCAGATTTTGCCCGCGCCTGCCAGCGCGCGGGGATCGCATTGTGCGGGCCGCCGCCTGCCATCTTAGAACAGCTCGGAGATAAGGTGGCAGCACGCAAGATCGCCACGCAGGTCGGCGTGCCGGTGTTGCCAGGCTCCCCTCAACCTATCGAGAGCCTCTCAGCCGCCACACGCCAGGCAAGCGAGTTAGGCTACCCCGTGCTGCTCAAGGCCGCCAAGGGCGGCGGCGGCCGGGGGATGCGCGTGGTCCACAAACCGGAGGAGCTGGCAGACGCACTCGAACAGGCCCAGCGCGAGGCGCAATCGGCCTTCGGCAGCCCCGAAGTGTTCCTCGAAAAGTTCGTGCCTCGGCCTCGGCACATCGAGGTGCAGATCCTGGGCGACAAGCACGGCAACCTCTTGCACCTCTACGAGCGAGATTGCTCCTTGCAGCGCAGGCACCAGAAGGTGGTCGAGATCGCCCCCGCCGTCAACCTCGATCCGTCACTGCGAAAAGCCCTCTGCGAGGCGGCCCTGGCGATCGGGCGGGCCGTGCACTACGAAAGCGCCGGCACAGTCGAGTTTCTTGTAGACCCCCAGGAGGGCCGCTTCTACTTCATCGAGGTCAACCCGCGTATCCAGGTCGAGCACGTGGTCACAGAGCAGATCACTGGCATCGATCTGGTGCGGTGCCAGATACTGGTGGCGGCCGGCGCGCGCCTCTCTGACCCGCGGCTCGGCCTCGACTCGCAAGAGCGGGTGCAGCCGCGCGGGTACGCCATCCAGTGCCGCATCACCACGGAGGATCCGCTCAACAACTTCCGGCCCGACTACGGCCGCATCTCCCACTACCGCTCGACCGGTGGGCCGGGCGTGCGGCTGGATGCAGGAACGGCGTTTTCTGGCGCGCTGGTCACGCCCTACTACGACTCGCTCCTGGTGAAGATCGTCACCTCCGGCCAGTCGTTCGCCGACGCGGCCCGCCGTATGGAACGAAGCCTGCAAGAGTTCCGCATCCGCGGAGTGAAGACGAACATCCCCTTTCTGATCAACCTGGTCACGCACCCCGACTTTCTCGCCGGAACCTGCACCACGCGGTTCATCGACGAGACGCCCGCACTCTTTCAGTTCCAGGCGCGGCGAGACCGTGCAACCAAGCTCTTCCACTACCTGGCCGATGTGATCGTCAACGGCCACCCCCTGGTCAAAGAACGGCCGCGCCAAGTGCGGCGCGAGCCGGCCCCCGTCCCCGCCGTCGATCTGCGCCAGCCCGTCCCGCCCGGCTCGCGCGACCGCCTGAAGGAGCTGGGACTGCCACGCTTTTTGCAATGGATCCTCAAGCACAAACCCCTGCTGCTCACCGATACCACCCTGCGAGATGCCCACCAGTCTCTGCTGGCCACGCGGCTGCGTACGTACGATATGCTCGCCATCGCCGACGTGTACGCACGCCATCTCAACCAATTGTTCTCCCTCGAAATGTGGGGCGGGGCCACCTTCGATACGGCCATGCGGTTCCTCAAAGAGTGCCCATGGCAACGCCTCGCTCGCCTGCGAGAACGCATTCCCAATATCCTCTTCCAGATGCTGCTGCGCGCCAGCAACGCGCTGGGCTACGCCAACTACCCCGATAACGTGGTGCGTGCCTTTGTCGAAGAAGCCGCCGCGGCGGGCATCGACCTGTTTCGCGTCTTCGATTCGCTGAACTGGGTGCCGAACATGCGGGTGGCCATGGAGGCGGTGCAACGTGCAGGCGCCATCTGCGAGGCCGCCATCTGCTACACGGGAGACCTGCTGAATCCGGGGCGGCCGAAATACGATATCAACTACTATGTCTCGCTCGCTAAGGAGCTGGAGAAGCTGGGTGCGCACATGCTGGCGATCAAAGACATGGCCGGCTTGTGCAAGCCCTATGCGGCCGAACGGTTGGTGCGTGCCCTGAAGCAAGAGGTAGGCATTCCCATCCACTTCCACACGCACGATACCAGCGGCGTGCAGGCGGCTGCCATCCTCAAGGCTGCCGAGGCTGGGGCCGACGTCGCCGATGCGGCCTTCGCACCCTTCTCCGGCCTCACCTCGCAGCCAAACCTCAACAGCGTGGTCGAAGCACTGCGCTTCACTCCCCGAGATACGGGGCTCGACTACGAACCCCTGAGCAACACCGCACAGTACTGGGAGGCCGTTCGCGAATTCTACGCTCCCTTCGAAACCGGCATGAAGGCCAGCACGGCCGACGTCTACCAGCACGAAATGCCCGGCGGCCAATACACCAACCTCTACGAACAGGCCCAGGCCATCGGGCTGGCAAACCGCTGGCATGAGGTGTGCCGCATGTACGCAGAGGTCAACCGCATGTTCGGAGACATTGTCAAGGTCACGCCCTCCAGCAAGGCCGTGGGAGACATGGCCCTGTTCATGGTGGCCAACAAGCTTACGCCCCAAGACGTGCTGGATCCCAACCGCGAGCTGGCGTTCCCAGAATCTGTAATCGACCTGATGGCAGGGCGGATGGGCAAACCCCCGGGCGGCTTTCCCAAGAAGCTTCAGCAGCGCATTCTGCGCGGCCAGCAGCCAGTACGGGGCCGTCCCGGTGCCAGCCTGCCCCCCGCCGATTTCGCAACGGCGGCCCGGCAACTAGAGCCGCGGCTCGGCCGCCCGCCAACGCGGCAAGAGCTGGTGACCTACTTCATGTTCCCCCGCGTTTATACCGAGTTCCTCAACCACACCCTGGCACACGGAGATACCAGCGTGTTGCCCACCCCCGTCTTCCTCTACGGCCCTGCGCCCAACGAAGAAGTCGCGGTGGACATCGAACGCGGCAAGACGCTGATCATCAAATTCTTGACCGTGGGCGATCCCCATCCGGACGGCAAACGCACAGTCTTCTTCGAACTGAACGGCCAACCACGAGATGTCACCGTGGCCGACAGATCGCTGGAAGTCGAGCTGCCGCAGCGGCCGAAGGCCGACCCCGCCGACCCCACACACGTGGCGGCACCCATGCCCGGCCTAGTGGTTGGTGTGGCTGTAACTCCGGGTGAAGCCGTGGCCAAGGGCCAGAAGCTGCTCAGCCTGGAGGCCATGAAAATGGAAGCCACCGTCTACGCAGAACGTGCCGGCCGCGTGGGCCAGATCCTCGTTGAGCCTGGCACGCACGTAGAGGCTGGCGATCTGCTGCTACGGCTGGAGGCTTGATACTCGTCAGCGCTCGCCCAGCCCGGCACGAGCCGCGACCGTTAGGGAGCGTAGCGGCCGGCACGAGCCGCGACCGTTAGGGAGCGTAGCGGCTGAGCGCCGGACCCGCACACGCCAGTCTGCACGGGCCCCGCCGGCGTAAAGCCGGCGGCTCGTTGCGGCCCGCACGAGCCTGCCTGCCGCTGGAACGTGCGTCTGGCTTCTGCTCACTTTGTGGCGATACGGCACTGCAAGTCAGCTAGAAATGCGTTTGCAGCCCTTACGAGGCATTAGCCAGTCTGGCCCTATATGTTACAATCTATCCCGTGCGGAAACTACCGGTCACAGTGCAGTGCAATGCACCAGCTAAGAGCCGGGCCGATTGATGAAGCCGACCACTGCGACCGGCCCGGGCAAGTGGCTCATTTTTCTTGCCTTGCCCAGTTTGCCCAGTTAAGATCGATACGTGTGTGGCGTGCGGGTACTGGCGCAGTGTCGCCGGAGGTGTGGGCTGGCACCAGCGTGCTGGCCCTTCGCTGCTGCCGATGCCCGCCGTGCACGCACCCCGTGCCGGGCGTGGTTTCGCGCCTGGTGCCGGGTCTAATTTGCCCGTCAACATCTCGCCCCCACCCAGAAGAGCATGGTTTGCCAAGCAGGTGGGGGCGAACCGGATAATTACCGTTACAGGAGAAGAGTGTACATGTCTCCGGCACGATTTTCAGCGGCGTTTGTAGCAGGGCTGCTTGCGGCGTGCCTGGCCAGGCTGGCGGAGGCGCAGCAGCAGCCGCCAGGTGGGGTTGTCAACCCCTTCGCCGTAGCGGGCGTGTACATCGACGCGGAGGGGGTCTTGCGCACGGAGTTGCACGCGGATCCTTCGGGGCGGCTGATGGAGGAGCGTCGGGCTGCGGCACGGGCAGCGCTGGGGCCCAAGAAGGCTGGGCGCAGCGTGTTGCGAAAAGTGTCGCTTGTGCGGCTGGAGCGTGCGGTGGCGGCGCAGCTTGCTGCTGGGCGCAAGCCGACGGACGAGATGCGGCACCTGGCCGGTTTGACTCGGATTCAGTATCTGTTTTTGTACCCGGAAACGGGAGACATTGTGATTGCTGGTCCTGCCGAGGGCTGGGTTGAGGATTTGGCTGGCCGTGTGGTAGGCATCGAGACTGGCCGTCCGGTGATTCTGCTGGAGGATCTGGTGGTGGCATTACGGGCCTTCCACCCCAATCAACAGGAGGTGGGCGTTATCGGCTGCTCGATCGATCCGACCGAGGAAGGCTTGGCCCGAATGCAGGAGTTCTTGCGTAACGTCGGTCGGCCTACCGTGGCGGGCGACCCTGTGTTCACGCAGTATTACGTCGATGGTCTGCGGGCAGCGATGGGTATGCAGACGGTGCGGGTGATCGGCGTCTCGCCGGCCACGCATTTTGCCCAAGTGTTGGTGGAGGCAGACTATCGCATGAAACTTATCGGCCTGGGGGTCGAGCGGCCGCCCGTGAAGATGGCCACGTACGTCGATAAGCTCACGCCGGCGATGGGCAGGCACAACGCGCTGACGCGCTGGTTCTTTGTGCCTGACTATAACTGCGTGCGGCCTGCACCGGATGGCAGTGCCATGGAGATTGTGGGCGAGACAGTCAAACTGGTAGGAGAAGCCGAACTCGTTTCAGCTTCCGGAGAGCGGTCCGCCGCCGGCAAGAGCAACAAGGCCAGCCGCATCTTCACAGAGGGCTTTACCCAGAAGTACCCTGAGATCGCCAAGCGTGCCCCGGTTTATGCACAGTTGCGCAACCTGATCGACCTCGCGGTGATTTCTGCCTTCATGCTGCACAACGACTACCATGCCAAGGCCGGTTGGAAAATGGAGACCTTCTGGAGCGAAGAACGCTTCGCGGTTGAGACACATCCCGTGCCCACCCAGGTCGAAACCGTGGTGACAAGCATGTGGAAGGGGGGCTACCTGACAGCTCCCATGGGCGGCGGCATCCACATCGACGCGGAAGAAGCCCTGGACGAGGAGAACCTGTTGCGCGACGGCGCCGAGCAGGTTCTACATGCCCGCAATTCGATTCCAATCGAATCTCTGCCGTTGGACCAGTGGTGGTGGGATTGAGAGCGGGGCGCAAACGGCCGCTCCCTGCGAGCCCTTTGCACGCATAGGCTATACTACGCACCGTCGTCACACACTCTGCCCTGCGCCCTGCCGCCCCTCTCTTATGGAATGCGACGGGCGCACCCCACAGTTGCTGCCCGAGCGCGTGAGCACTCCGCAGCCGCTGCACGCCGGAGCGCCGGCCCAAACCACGTCGCGCACAAGGCGGGTGTAGCCGGGTTCGCGCAGTACACGGGTCGTCGAGGCGTTTGCGCAGAAAGCAGTTCATGCTGCAATCGACCACACATAGCCGCACTACGCCTGCACTCCGGCGAACATGCCGGGCGCGAAGGCAGCGATGCAGGTGCGGCTAGGGCCTCGCTTTGCAAGCATTGGCATCGACTCAAGTTCCCCACGTACCAGTTTGTCTGGTTTGCCAGCCGCACGAAAAGCCTCGGACCTCGGCTAGAGACCGCGACTTACCGAGAGGGGCACAGCACTCATCTCTGCCATTCCTTCCGCAGCTTGCCTCGGCACCTGGACGTTTCTTCTGTTCAGGTGCAGATGCCTCAGGGGTCGCGGGGAGGCCACGGCCAGACCCGTCAAAGCGTGCAATTGGGCACGCTTGCTGGCCAGCGCAGTCCCACCCAAGGGCCCAGTTCTTGCACTGTGGAAGCGATTCTTCGGCGGCCGGTGCGCAGCCTGCCTTTCGTTATGTATGATGAGACGTGCTGGCAACGGACGCGCCGTGCGGTGTTCGCCATGGTTGGTCCTCGCGGCTGCGTGGGTCATCAGGCACGCCTGGTCCTACCACCAGCTTCGGCTGGGATTCCAGGGCCAGTAGGTGCGCCGCCTGCGGCCGCCAAAGTGCCACTCGAATGCCCCCGTCACGCTCAGGTGATGCATGTCGTCGAGGCGGGGCGAGCCGGAAAAGATCACCGTATCGATCACGTCCAGCCTAAACGCCAGGCGGCTGTTGTAGCGGTACTTGATGCCGCCGCCGAAAGGAATCGTGAATAGTGTCTCGTGAATCCGCCCCGTCTGCGAGCCATTGAAATTCACGTCCGCCAGGCCCATGCCGGCAATGAAGAACGGCCGAATCTGCGTCTCGCCCAGCGGATACACGAGCGTGCTGGCATTCCAGAACCACGTCTTGCTGTCGCTGAAGAGTTCCCGATCTTGCACGTCCGTGATCGCATACGTCGAGAGGGCCGCCTGGCTTTCCATGCCCCAGTGATGGCCCAGGTCCCACCCCAGCCGCACGCCGGCTATAAAGCCGTTGCCGGCGTCGATGCTCCCCTCGCGAGGGTCGTCTGCGAACATGCCGCCCGCAAGCCACCCAATATGATAGGGCCGCAACAGCCAGCTTTCTTGCCGCAGCGGGCGGCCCAACAGGGGCCGCTCAGGCGCGGGACCCACCCACGGGCCTTCCGGCTCGGCCCAAGTGCCCGGTGCTCGTAACCAGTGATCGCGGGAATCGAAAACAGGCTCCTCGATTGGGCCTTCTGGGACTGGCGCAGGCCGGGCTGGAGCCGCGGCGTCGGGGCGGGTAGGGCTCTCAGGCTCTGGGGAAGGCAGATCGGCAGGCTCGTCTGCCGCCAGGACCGATCTATCGGGTGCTAGCAGGCCCGGTCCAGTTGGCTCGCTGAACGTGCTTTCGGATAGCGGTTCCAGTTCGATCAGGACTTGCGCCAGGGCAGCGGGCGCCGCCTGCCAGCACACGAGTGCCACAGCAAGCGCAGCCAGCGACCGCAGGCGTTTCGCAGAACGAGCCACAGGCCATACCCCGGTGCAGAGAAAAGGCCGCAGATTATTCCCTGCTCCACGCCGCGTGTCAAAGCCAACCGGCAACACGCGGCACGGCATGGATGCTGGCGAAATCGCACGCAGCTTGGCGGCTGGCCGCGACATGTCAACCCGTGCAAATGTGACGCCTCTGGCAATCTGTGGCCGGCGTGTGGATCTGGTGAAGGCACTCCTTACGCTGGCTGGGCTCTCATGCGCACCAAGCAACACGAGCGGCTGAAGCTGCTTCAACCCGACCTAAATCGAAGAAGTCTCAGGAACGATTGCCGCGAACCACGGGGTGCGAACGGTTGTAAGGCTTCTCCTTCTCATCCGAAACCAGAGGTGAACCTGAGCCTGGTAAAGGTTGCAATCGGCGTACCACATTCGCGAGCGACACAGCAGACGACTGTTGCGAGTCGAAACGTGCATTAGCAGATCGCACTGCTTGACGCGCTGCGTCAAGCAGTGGCACACGGGCGGGTGCTTGAGGGCTTGGGCAGATCGCACTGCTTGACGCGGTGCGTCAAGCAGTGGCACACGGGCGCCGCCTGGGAGCCATTGGCGGGGAGAACTGCTTGACCCTGCGGTTCAAGCACTGGATCTGCCGCTGAAGCTGCTTGCGCGGCCAAAGGTGGCGTCCATTACATTGCCTGCAACCCGTCGTCTCCTATGGACCTACTGCCGTCCGATTCTAACTGGGATAGATGCCCCGTTCTTCCAACATTCCCCACAGCCCCGACAGCGCCTCGTTCCTATTTGCATAAAACAACGATGCACGTACGCGAAAAAACTCCCACCCGCAACGCTCCAATTGCTGCTGACGATGCATGTCTTCCTCATACTGTTCGGCCCCGTGCCAATGGTCGCCGTCGCATTCCACCCCTAGCCGCGCGCTTCCCCCCTCAATCACAAGGTCGATCCGTCTCCCCGCAATTTCATACTGCGGCCGCACCGTGTACCCCTGGCGCACCAACTCGAGTGCCACGTCCACCTCAAACCAACTATCGAAAGGCGCTGGCGGTCGCACGACCGCGCGATTGTCCGACGCCGCGCGCCGTTCAAGCTCCGAATGATCCACTCCCCCGATCTGCTTTACGCCAGGCCGTTCAAAAAATTCGAGCAGGCGCCGCCTCAGGTCCAAGGTACTAAGCTCTTCACACGTCACGGAGTGAAAAAGAATCAACTGATCTCGAGCACGGCTCGCTGCCACATTGAAGCGGCGCTCGTCTGTCGCCTTTGTCAAGGGACCAATTCGCTCATTACTCGCCGCCACCAACGAAAGCAGAATGATGTCGCGCTCATCCCCTTGAAAGCTATACGGATTCCCACACACCAAGCGGCGGCGTTCCATCTCGCCCGCGCCAACGCGCTCCAGAAGCTCCGACTCGATCACGCCCGCCTGCGCCTCGCCTTGGAGTACGACGACACCCAGCGTCTTTCCCTTGTAGCGATCGTCGCCGCAGATGCTCACAATGCGGTCGACGATAGCCCTTGCCTCGGGAACATTAATTACCCGATTACCATCCCCTTCTCGATATCCATCGCGCACGAACACATGCTCGAGGGGCGGCAAACGATCCGGCCCATATTGCCGCAACGGAATCAGAGGCGTATCCGCGTAGCACAGCTCGTTGCTAAACTGAATAATCTCAGGCATGCACCGAAAGTGTTCACGCAAGGTAATACGCGATGTGCCGTAGCGCACTCGCGCATGGTCGAACACGCTGCTCTCAATGTCAAACGTCGACTTTAAGGAAAAGTCGTGTAAATACTCGTCCATGATGCGCTGCACACTCTCACGAGCCACACCGACTGCCTCTGGGCTAATTTGCTTATCATCTCCCACGACCACCACCTTCTTGCCAAGATAAAAGACCCCCTAGTTGCATAAAGCAGCCCGTTGTTGGGGCGGTCAGGGGCACTTTTCCCGGCGAATAGGGGCTTTTTGGCACCGCGCAGCGCC
>FWWM01006708.1_pt1 | contig 23851 bp, 38 predicted proteins | sample 2228351 | NCBI WGS metagenome assembly FWWM01 (sample SAMEA103939774, study PRJEB20133) | metagenome
GTGGCCTTCTGGCCCAGGGTGGGCCGTAAGCCGGGTTCTGTTTCCGCGGTCATCTCTCTGGGACCACGGTCGCCCGTGGCCTCAAGCGGCTCATCCCGGAGGTGTAAGCGATCAAATTCGTAGGGCAGTAGTGAGGGCTGCGCGACGGAACCCGACGGAAGGCGAAGGAACGCGGTGCTGGACGCGGCGGAAGGCGACGGATGGGCGGCGTAAAGTGGAGCGGGGCGAAGGAAGGTGTGCGTCACGCTTTTGGTCAATAAGTAGCGGTCAGTGCGATGAGGATGGGGGAAAGAACACTGTGCACTATGTGAATATGCGATAAAAATGGGATGACCGAGATAAGTATCATCTAAGTTCAATCAAATTATTTGCCGTTTTTGGTCACGCTTGTAGGTCAGTAATGAAGATGGAACAAAACAGCTTGTGAACGCTAATAAGCCCGTGTATATTGAGTGCACAGCGTTTAAGGTTTCTAATGTGGAAGAAAAGCGTTGGAGAGAGCAATATGCATAGTTTGCATAGGTGCCTCACAGGAGTGCACAGTCAAGCGGGGTTTCTGAGGGGTGGACTGCACAGTGTGCACTGCGCGAAGAAAGCAAAAGTGGTTCTAAGGCTAGCCCTGCAGAAGCGTTATCAAAGGGAACTATGCAAAGGGTGCATAAGGTAAGGAGGGAGTGCACAGTGTGCACATTTGAGGTAAAGATAACTTAATGGTATGCAAATCTGGTTTTAATGAAAAGTAAATAGAATAGCGATTTCTCTGGCGCTCTACCGCCAGCAATAGGGGAGTGTCCGTATTCCAGGTCCGAAAATCCTGGGATTATAGCTCCCCACGCTCCCTCTTTTCTCAAAACCCCGCCTCACGGGCCGGGGCTGGCCTATACGGTCCGAAGCCCTAGCGGAAGTTAAAGTCCCCGCCCTTATGGGCGGGGGGTTTTGGGGTGGTAGCGCCTTTCCAGCCAGAGGGCCTGGCGGGCTAGCTCCAGGAAGGCTTCCGGGTCCTCCGGCGGCTCCCGGTGAAGCCAGTACCGGATGAGAGCGGCGAGCTGGGCCAGCGGCGGTGGGTCAAGTTCCACCTCCGCTAGCCCGCCAGGAAACCCAGGGCTTCCATGATGCCGTTGGCCGCGGCTAGGGCCAAGCCCGGGCGCTCGGCGGTAGCCTGGGTCCAGGCCTCGGGCTCCAGGGCCAGCTCCCGGGTGAAGTCTAGGGCGGCGGAGAGGGGGGCCCGGGTCATGCGGCTGGCAAAGCGGTCGATCTGGCTTACCTCAGGCTTGCGGAAGGCGTAGCTCCGGCCGTCCACGCTCAAGGAGTAGAAAGCCTTATCGTCTTTCATCTATCCCCCTTCAGCCTTGCTCGATGCCCCCAAGGATGACGAACTCCAGCTCTACCGTCACCTTCTCGGTGTCCTGCTCCACGCCGCCGAAGGAGCGCTTGGTGAAGAGGCAGTCCTTGAGGGTGTCGGTGCTGGTGCTTCCCTCTTTGGCGTAGGAAACCACAATGTCAAAGGGTTTCATGGCGAAGGGGTCTCCCAGGCGCTCGTACTCCTCCCGCAGGAGGGTGAGCTTCCCCGAGCCCTCCCAGTTCCCCTTGGTGTAGCCCCTGGGCGTGCGCCCCTTGCCGAAGATGGCGTTGACCTTCTCCGAGTCCTCGTAGTCAATGGAGAGGACGTCGGCCAGGGGCACGCCCTTCACCTGGATGCTGATGTGCTCCCAGTCGTAGTAGCGGCCGTTGATGGGCATGTTTTACCTCCTCACGCCTTGGCCTGGGCCAGGAAGGGGTTCTCAAAGCCGATGTCCAAGGTTATCTCCCTGAGATAGCCCAGAGGAACGACCCGCACCTGCAGGAGGAGGGTCCTGGAGGCCAGGATGTCCTGGCCCGGGGGCACCACCACCCGGCCACGGGCGATCTCTCCCAGGGACTGCATGACCCGGAGAGGGGTGTTGGCCCGGGCGATGAGGCTGGCCAGGGAGGCGTTCAGGTCCGTGGGGTCCACGTGCCACTGCACGAAGTCCAGGAGGGCCTGGCGGACCTGGGTGACCGCCTTGTCCATCACCCTCCGGTTCTGGACGATGAGGTAGTCGCTGGTGGGGGGCGCCGCCATGCGGCCGTCCACCAGGTAGACCCCGTCCCGCCCGATGAGCCGGTAGACGGTGGTGAAGCCGGCCGTGTCCAGGGCCAGGGCGTGGGCGTTGTTGAAGAGGCTCTTCTTGCCGTAGTCCGTCAGCACGAAGGGGGCCACGGCCACCACGCCGGGGAGGGGTCCCAGCTGGACCCAGGCGGGGGAGACGTGGACCCGGTTCTTGGAGATCCGGGCCCCCACCCGGGCGGCCAGGCTCTGGACCTCCAGCCTCCCGCTGAGGGTGTCCACCACTTCCCCCCAGGCGGCCACGATCATGACCCGCTTGGAGGTGAAGTTGGCCTTCTCCGCGAGCCTGGCGTTCACCCAGGCGTCCACGTCGTTGCCCGGCGCGGCGGTCTCGGTGAGGAACCAGATGTAGCGGAACCGGCCCTCCGCCTCCGTGGCCAGGGCGTCCAGGGCGGCCCACATGGCGGCGTCTGTGGGCTGGGCCACCTGGATGTACTCGTAGAGGATGGGGGCGTTGAGGGCCTCCCGCACGGCGGCCTGGACGCTGGAGACGCTGGCCCTGGGGGCGGTGGCCTGGAAGCGGTAGACCGCCCCCGCGGTGTAGGTGCCGGTGCCGAAGTTCAAGGTGAGCCCGGTGCCGGGGAGGTCGTAGCTCGCGGCGGTGACGATCTCGGCGCTCACGGTGTCCCCGCCGTCCAGGCTGTAGGTGAAGGTGGCGGTGCCCACGGCCCCGCCCCGGACGATCCGCACCACGATCTCGTAGGCGTCCAGGGGGCTTCCGCTCACGCTCACGGCGGGGGAGGCGGGGTTGCCGCTGTCGGCGGTGACGCTGCCCGCGATGTCCCCCGCGGCCCGCACCGCGTAGACCTGGCCGCCTCCGTAGGCCAGCTGGTCGGCCACGGCCCGGGCCAGGGGGCCGGTGCCGAGGAGGGTGGGCACCTGGGAGAGGTCGGAGAGGCCCACCACCTGGTTCACGGGCCCCTTGGAGGAGACCCCCACCACCACCCGCTGGCCGTCCCCGCTGGGGGCCACGATGCCCAGGCCCCCGTCCTGAATCTCGGGGTATACTCCTGGCAGTCTAGCCACGCTTCACCTCCTACTCCTTGACGGTGGGCCCCTGGAGGAACTCCCTCAGGGCCCGCTCAAACTGGGCCCGGGAGACCCGGGTCCCCACGGCCCAGCCCATCCGCACCCGGAGGCCCGCCAGGGCCCAGGGCTCCACCTTGAGGAGTTCGGCGAGCTCCTCCACGGTGGGGTCGGGCTGGGTGATCTCCTTGTCCTCCACTTCCTTGGTCTCCTTGGGCATGTCACACCTCCTCTACGAGCCCTTCCACCTCCACCGCCACGGGCACCCAGTCCACCCCCTCCAGGAGGTAGACCTCCACGGGGATCTCCAGGGCGAGCCCGTTCTCGGGGAGGAGGAAGCCCTCTTCGTCCTGATACGAAAGGGCGATCTCGTCCAGCTTGGCCTGATAGGACCCCCCGGCTTCCAAGGGGGTGTGCCAGAGATAGAGGAGTACCCCCACCAGGAGGCGGTCCAGCTCCTCCTGGCTTCGGGCATAGAGTTCCAGGCGGGCCCGCACGAGCCCGCGATACAGGGTCCGGGTGGTGCGCTCGGGCCCCACCTGTACCCGGCTCCCGTCCCGCCGCAGGCTCCCCGAGGTTAGGGCGAGGAGGGCGGCGGGCACCGTCCGGTAGGCCTCCTCGCGGCTCCGGCGCACGAGGACCCGGGTCCGGGGTAGCCCGGCGTGGACGCAGGCCTCGGTGAGGTAGGCGAGCACAGGGGCGGTCATCTCCGGGAAAGCCACTCCAGGAGGAGGGCCTCGGCCTCTTGGCGGTCCTCCTCGGTGAGGCCCAGGAAAGGCCGGGCGGGGATGCGCACCTTCCTCCCCCGGCCCGCCCTTCCCCCGAACTGGTGGATGGCGGCGTAGACCAGGTTGGTGCCCACGGCGATGGCGTTCCCCGCGACCTTCCAGGCGATGGAGGCCCGGAGGCGCCCGGTGCGGATGAGGGGCTTCCGCAGGGCCACGCGCCGCTGGGCCCGGGCGGAGAGGCCTCCCTTGGCGCGGTCCCGGCCCACCTCCCCGAGGAGGGTGGCCGGGGAGAGGGGCGGCCAGGGCCGGCCGTCCGGCCCCCGGCTCTCCTCAAAGCGGCGCTGGGTGCGGGCGTGGATGCCCTCGGCCACCGCCCGCTTCACCGCCTCGGGGACGCCCCCGGAGAGGCGGTGGAGGTGCCGGTGGAGGTCCTGCCAGTCCCCTTTGAGCCGCACGCCCATCAGAAGTCCTCCAGGCTCTCCCGGCTAAAGATCCGTGTACCCCGGACCTTCGCCCCGCCCTTGGGCTGGGCCGGGGCGGAGGCTGGGGGAAGGGGGAGGCTGGCCTTGCCCAGGGCCACGTCCTTGAGGAAGGCCACCGCGTCCCGGTACCGCTGGAGGAGGACCTCGTCGGCGGTGCCGGGTCGGATGCCCCGCCTGAGGGCGAGCCGGTAGACGGCGATGTCCAGCGCCTTGGCCCGCAGCACCTCGGGCAGGGCGGGGAGGGGGAGGGCGTAGCGCTGGGCCAGGTAGCTCTCCACCTCGCCCCAGGCCTCCCTGAGGGCGGCCTGGGCCCGGGCCTCCCCCTCCGGGGTGAGGACCCCCGCCCCCTCCTCGTCCACCAGGTAGAGGAGGGTGTCCAGGGGGAGGGCGTGGCGGAGGTCCTCTAGGGTGATCATCAGGAGCCGGCGCCGGTGGAGCCGTAGGCCAGCTGCCAGTAGAGGTAGCCCACGGCCTTGCGCTCGTACACGCCGAAAACGAACTCGTTGTGGCGGAAGACGTGGTCGTCCTCGGGGTCGGTCTTGGCCACCCACTCGGGGTTCATGCGCCGCTGCAGGATGAGGGGCTTGATGGGCCGCGAGCCGTCCACCAGGAACCAGTAGCCGGCGTAGCTGTCCACCAGCCACGGGTTGACCACGACCTCGGCCGCCCCGTAGTCGGGGTTGGCCCCCCCGCTCGGCAGGGTTTGGACCCCCACGATCTCCGTGGCGGTGGGGGCCAGCTGGGGGCCCACGATGAGGAGCGGGCGGTCCAGGAAGAAGCCCAGGGGGTAGCCCCGGCTGTCCTGGAGGCTGCGCATCCCGGCCAGGGCGGCCCGGAAGGCCTCCCGGGTGAGGGGGTTGGTGCCGGCGTTCTGGTAGTTCTTCTTGCCCACCCGGTGGGTGCCGAAGAAGTTGGCGCCGTCAGGCCCCTGGGCGCTGAAGCCCTTGAGGAGGAGCTGGGTCACCAGGTAGTCGTCGTGCTGCGCCCAGCGGAAGGCGTACTCGCGGGCGTTGGCGCCCACCTGGTCCAGGAGGTCGTCCTCCACGTCCTGGCGGGCGATGGAGAAGGTCATCTCCCAGTCGGCGTTCTCCAGGTTGATGGTCTTGAGGCTCAGGTTCTGGACCTGGCGCTCCCCCTTCCACTCCCGCATGGTGGGGAAGTCTTCCAACCAGCTGTAGGTCCCCACCCGCCCTTCCGTCCTGGACTCCAGGGCGATCCTGTTCCAGAAGGGGCGGTACTCCTCCCGGGCCTGGAAGACCAGGGCCCGGAGGGAGCGGGAGAGGGCGTTGGGATTCTCCCTGTTGAGCAGCATCACCACACCTCCACCCAGACGTAGCTTCCGTCTACCCGGAGGGCCCGGCCCGCCTTGGAGCGGCCCGTGCCACCTTTGGCCACGGTGTTGGGCCCGGTGGCGTAGACGTCCTTCCCCAGCTCCGTGGGCCCCACCGGGTCGGCGGGGTCGTTCTCAAACCGGAACACCCCGCGCCGCACCAGGACCTCCTTGGCCCCGTCGGCGCCCCCGGTGTTGTCCACGGTCTCCTGGGCCACGCCCAGCGCAATCCGCCCGGTGCCAGGCCCGGCCTCTTCGGCGTAGCCCCCCGAGACCATGACCAGCGCTCCCTGCCGGATGACGGCGTTCGCCTTCACCGGCAGGGCGATCAGGTATTCGTCTAGCCAGCGCTCGGTGTCAAACATACGCTACCCCCACTTCTTCCATGCCTCGTCCTTCACGCCCAGAGCCCGGCGCAGCCGCTCGGCGGGGTCCTCCTCCAGGGGGGCCCTGGGGGCCTCGGCCCGGGGCAGGCTGGTGGGCACCAGCCGGGGCATCCCCTCCAGGGCCTTGCGGGCGGCCTCCAGATCGGCCCGGGCTTGGGCCAGCCAGAACTCCCGCTGGTGGGGCAGGATGCGCCCCTCCTCCAGGGCGGCCCGCACCAGGGCTTGGGCCTTCTCCTCCCGGGTCTCGGCCCTAAGGGCCTCCAGCTCCGCCCGGGTCCTCTCCAGCTCCGCCAGGGCGTCCTGGGCCGCCAGGAGCCTGAGGAGCTTGGCCTTCAGCTCCGTCTCGTCCTCGGCCCCCAGGCCCACCTCCAGGACCACCCGGCCCACCCGGGCCTCGGCCAGGGTCCTCTCCAGGGCCTGGAAGGCCTCGTCCTCCGTGGCCTGGGGCGGGAGCCCCAGGGCCTGCCTGAGCTTCTCCAGCATGTCCGCCTCCGCTTCTATGCGCTTTTGCATCCGGATGCCGGGGTTGTTGGTGAGGGCGAAGGAGTGGTAGCCCAGCACCCGGTACCTGCCCAGCTCGTCGGGCCGGGGGTCGTAGTAGAAGACAGGGCTCACGTAGGCGTACTCCCCCCGGCTCACCCTCTCCCGTCCCGTCTCCGACCACTCCACCAGGCCGTAGACGAAGCCGTCATCCCCCACCTCCAGCCCGGTGATGAAGCCCGCCGCCGGGGCTTCCTGGCCCTGGCCCTCCTCCACCCGGACCGTTTGGTGGTGGAAGTCCAGGACCCAGGGCACGCCCCGCTCGGCCAGGTCCCGCAGGGCCGCCTGCAGGCTCTCCTCGTCGTAGAGGAAGACGGTGCCGTTCCCCACGAACTCCCCGAAGGGGTGGAGGGGGATGCGGCTAGGCGCCTCGGCCAAGGCGGCGCGCAGCGTGCCGGAAAAGGTCGGGGTGGAGGTATCGGTATTCTTGGGGAAGCCGGTCAAACTCGGCATAGGGCCTCCTCAGGACCACGCCCCAGTAGGCTCGGTTCTCCAGCCTGGCCGTCTCCGGGGAGAGGGGCCACCGGGGGGCTTCAGGCCCCGGCGGGGGCGCTTTGAGGGCCCGCGCCTTTGCGAAAGGTGCCGTCCCGGTTGAAGATGGCCACCACCATGTCAATGACCCAGCCCACCACCGAGTCCGGGAGCCAGGCGGGCCAGAAGCCGATGATGGAAACCACCAGCTCCTTCACCCGCTTCAGGGCCTCCTCCTTTTTCTGGATGCCTGGGACTCCGTCCATGAGGTCCTCCACCACCAGGACCGCGAGGGCGGTGGCGGCGAAGACGATCCGCAGGGCTTTCAGCACGCTTCCCTCCTAAACGCCTTTGCCCCCGGGCTTTCCCCGGGGGCACTTTTGGCACTCTAGCCTTATTTTAGCCCTGAGCTTGGTCCTTGTCAATCCAGCTTGCTCCGCACCTCCACCACCCGGCCCACGATTTCGGCCACTTGGTCCACGGGGATGACGGGAGGGCCGTTGGGCTCCTCGGGGTTGGTGGAGTACAGGGTGCCATCCGGCCCCATCCTTTTGACCACGTAGCTGTTCCCGTCCAGCCGGGCCACCACGATGGCCCCGGGGTGGCCCTTGTCCTCGGTGTTGACGATGATGATATCCCCATCGCAGATGGGGCGCTTCCCGGCGCACATGGAGTCCCCCCGCACCCGGAAGGCCACCAGGTGGCGAGCGCTGCCCCGCCAGCGCACGGGCACCGTGCGCTCGGCGATCTCATCCAGCTGGGAGGGGCCGCCCCCCACGTAGCCCAGTAGGGGGATGCGCGCTGCCTGAGGGGTCCACTCCTCCCCCTCGTAGAGCTTGGCGATGAGGACGTCCACGGGGATCTCCAGGGCCCGGGAGAGCCGCACCACGGTGTCCAAGGAGGGCTTCACCCACTTGTCCCCGATTTTCCGCCCCAGGACCAGGTTGTAGACGGTGGTCCTGCCCAGGCCAAAGGCGTCGGCGAACTCCTCGAGGCGCTTCATGCCGAGCCGCTTCATGGCGCCGAGGATTTCCTCGGCGAAGGGGCCCTCCAGGGATCTTTGTTCGCTTACCTTGCCCATAGTCCCCCTTGACACATATGCGAGTGTCATAGTAGCCTGGTCGCAGGTGCGAGTAAAGGGGCAGCATGGTAGACCGCGAGAAGATCGCCCAACTGATGAAGGAAAGGGGACTACGGGTGACCGACCTGGCCCGGCGCTCCGGCCTCCATACCGGACACATATGCGACATCCTTTCGGGACGCAGGCGCAAGCTACAAGCCGCCACCATGTACCGTTTGGCCCGGGCGCTCGAGGTGAGTGTGGAGGACCTTTTGGATACTCGCGCGAGGGAGGAGAGCGATGCCGTGGCTTCCCATTGAAGAGGCGGCTACGCGTTTATCCATCTCCCGCAGATGGGCTTATGAGCTGATTCGTAGATATGGAATTCCCACGGAGAAGCGCCGGGAAGGAAGGACACAGCGCACATACGTTGACCTTAATGTCCTAGCCGGTTGGGCGGGTCGGGAGCTGGAGTTGGAAGATAATAGCCCAGCGAAGCCTAGCGATTTTGCCAATCTCGTGCGCGAGTGGGAGCGTAGCCCGCGAGGGCTACGCTGGGAGTTAGCAAAAGAATGGGCAAAGCGATTGGGAGTTTCGCCCCATCATGTGGCTCGCTTGGTACGACGCTACCGGCGAGAAGGCCCCACGAGCCTCGCTAAACGGTCCCGCCGGGACAAGGGACGGTTCCGCGTTCCCGGGGAATTCAAGCGCATTCTCTTGGGGTTGCGCCTGGCACATCCCCAGGCTTCCGTCCGGAGGCTCCTCCGCATTATGGAGCTTAACGACCCCAGCCTCCTCCAGTGGAAGGGAGGGAGGGTTTCTGAGGCCACGGCTCGGAGGATCCTCCGCTGGGCGGAGACCAATCCCGCTTTCCGCTACGCCCTCAAGACGGAGGAAGGGCGGAAGGAGCTGTTGCGCACCTGGCACGGTCACGTCCTGGCAGAGTACCCCAACCAGATCTGGATGGTGGACATGACCCGATGCGACACCTTCGTCTATATCCCCGAAGAGGACCGAATGGTGCGCCTCCGCATCCACCTGGCGGTGGACGTGTTTAGCGGAGCTGTGCCCAGCGTGGTTTTCTCGCGGGAAGAGGGGCAAGTTCCCACCAACCAGCTACTTATCCTGGGCTTACAGGACAAGACGCCGCTGGTGCCGGGGTGGGAGGTCTGGGGCAGGCCGGAGCGCATCTACTGGGACAACGGCAAGGTGTACCGCTCGGAACTCTCGGAGACGATTGCCGAGCGCCTGGGCATCGAGCTGGTCTACTCCCGCCCCCGGGTCTCCCACACCCGGGGGAAGGTGGAGCGGCTCTTTGGCCTCTTTCACCAGCAGTTTGAACGCCTACTCCCCGGCTATGCGGGCCAGGACGCCACGGAGCGGGACTCTGCGGAGCTGGATCGCCTGCTGGAGAACACCCGCCGCTGGGTCTTTGCGGGGATGCCGCAGGAGCGGGACCCCTACCCGGACCGCCTCCTCCTGGAGGAGGAGTACAAGCGCCTGGCCCTGGCCTGGTTCTTGGAGGACTGGCACCGGGAGCCTCTTTCGGACGGCCTCACCCGCCTAGACCTCTTCCAGGCCTTCGTGCCCCGCCACACCCTGGTGCGCTTCGACCTGGGGGACCTCTACCTCCTCACCGCCACCAAGACCCGGCGGCTGGTCCGGGGCAACGGCGCGGTGCAGTACAAGGGGCGCCATTACGTGCTGGAGGGCGGGAGCCTCATCCCGTGGCAGGGTATGCCCGTCTGGGTGCTGGAGGTGAACGTTCTGCCGGGGCAACCCCTCAAGGTGGCCTTGGAGAACAGGGACGGGACCCTCGAGGTCCTGGGCAACCTGGTGCCCGAGCCTCTCCGGGCCGACTCCCTGGAGGCCAAGGCCCAGAGGGCTTTGGATCGTGCGGCCATGCGGGCCCTCCAGGCCGAGGCGGAGCGTCTGAAGGAGGAGCTCCAGGTACCCGCCCTGCGCCTGGAGGCGGCCCTGGAGCGCCTTTCCGGGCTGGCTCCCCTGGCCCGGCGGGAGCGGGTGGCCCCCGCCATTCCCAAGGAGGAGCTGCCCAAACCTTCCGACGCCGAGCTCCAGCAGGCCCTGGCGGAGCTGGACTCGGAGGAGGACCTCATCCTGGACCCCATCGCCCTTGGGGACGAGTTCTTGCGCAAGCAGGGGCTCCTCTAGGGGCGTGAGGAGGTGGTAGCGCATGACGGAAATCCGGCAGGAGGACATCAGCAGGCTCATCGACGAGGCCCTGGGGGCCGGGCTCTTGGGGGAGGTGGACCTAAAGGACCCCCGGGACGGCTTCATCCCCACGGAGGGTGCCCGGGCCCTCATCGGCCACCTGGAGCTGGCCGCCCGGGAGGGCTTCCCCCTGGCCCTGGTGGTGGGGCCCGCGGGGGTAGGGAAGACCCTCACCTGCCGCTACTGGGCTGCCGTACACGAGGCCCCCTGGGTACGGGCCCAGCCCAGCTACAGCCCGGCGGCTCTTCTGGAGGACTTGGCCATCGAGCTTCGCATCACCCGCACCAAGACCTTCCGCGTCCTCCTCAGCATGGTGCGGGATGCCCTCTCCGTGCGGCCCCGGGTGGTGTTTGTGGACGAGGCTCAGCTGTGCGACCGCCCCACCCTGGAGACCCTGAAGTACCTGGCGGACGAAACGGGTAGCACCTTCGTCCTCATCACCTCCGAGGAGTTCGCCCCCCTCATCCGCAGGCACCGGGACATTGAGAGCCGCATCGGCACCGTGGCCACCATAGGCCCGGTGGGGCAGAAGGAGCTCCTCAGCATTTACGAGGGCTCAGGCTATTCGGGGGAAGCCCTCAAGGAGGTACACACCCTCACCGGGGGGATTCTCAGGGACGTGGTGCGCCTTCTCCGCCTCCTGGACCAGGTGGCGGAACAGAACGGCCTGCCCAAGGGGGCTTTCCGGCCCGCCCACGTGCGCCGGGTGGCGGGGCGGCTGAACCTGGCGGGGGGTGTGCGGTGAGGCGCAAGAACCCCCCGGAGATACCGGCGGTGCGGGCGGAGGGCACCTACCTCTACCTCACGGAGGACGGTGCGTGGCCAGACAAGCCCCACGTGATCCTCAGCAGGGCCCTGCACTGGCTGCAGGAGGGGATGCTCCTGGAGCTGGAGGACCTCCGGCCCGGCACCGGGGCTATGGGTTCACTCCTGCGTGTGAGGGTGCTGGAGGTGCGCCCTCGGGTGCGGGTCTTCCCCGGTTGGTACGGCCAGGTGGTGGTGCACGCCCTGGTGGAGCCTGCCCTCTCCCCGGAGGAGGCCGAGGAGGCCCTGCGCCTGCGCTTGGAGGAGGCATGAAGGACGTTGAGTGGCGCCTGGAGACCGCCCGCCTGGTGGCCCGGCTCATGGAGCTGCCCGTCCTCATCGGGGAGCTCGCCCGGCAGCTGACTGCCTTGAGGGCCGAGCGCCGCGCTCTGGAGCGCGCGGCCAAAGAGGCCTGGGCCCGGGCGTACCTGGCGGCTTCCGGGCGGAGCAGGGAGGAGCGGGAGGCGGCGGCCCTAGCCGAGCTCGCTGCCTCCCCCGACTGGCGGCGGATGCAGGCTCGTCTGGAGCAGCTGGCGGCGGCCATCGACAAGGCCCAGGGGGAGAAGGAGGTCCTGGAGCACGAGCGGAAGGCCCTCTATGGGGCCATCGTGGCCCGGCATGCGGAGGTGCTGGAGGCCGCCTTGGCCCAGCGCCTCCTCTCCCCCCACGGCCTGCCTCCTGAGAGGAGGGGGAACTGATGAGGCGGGAGGAGCTGAAGGCGGTTTTGCTGGAGCTTCTGCGGGAGGACCCCGAGGTGCGGGCCTCTTTGGCGGAGGTTCTCCAGGGGGTGCGCCCCCGCCCCCTGGAGGAGGCGGCTAGGGGGATTGCCCACGTTTTGGCCGAGGCCGAGCGGGAGTGGTTGGCGCGGCAGGAAAGGAGGAGCCGTGAAGAAGCCTGAGCGGAAGACCAAGCTGGAGGAGCTGGTGGACGAGCTGGCGGAGGAGGGCCTGCCTAAGCACTTGCGCATCGCCTACTACCTCTACGACCTCTCCCGGGACATGGTGCGCTTTGCCAACGAGGTGCGGGACGCGGGGGAGGTGGACGCCCAGGAGCTGGCCCGCCTGGTGCGCCGGGCCCTGGCGGCCTTCGTGGCGGCCCACGCGGAAACGGAGGTGGGGGTGCGGGAGATCCTGGCCAACCCCCACCGGCTCAAGGGGGAGGAGTGCCCGTGAAGCGTCCCTTTCGCAGCCCTCTGGATGCGATCCGGGCCCACGGGCTGACCCCGGCGGAGCTGCGGCAGCGGGCCCGTTTGGCCCTGAGCCACAACCAGGCCTTCCTGGCCCAGCTTTACCTGGACGAGGCCGAGGCCCAGGAGGCGGCCCTGCGGGCCTCCCGCTCCCAGGCCTGCGACCTGTGCGGGGGGCGGGGCCTCTTGGACGACATCCCCTGCTGGCGCTGCCACCCGGAGGCCTCGGGCCGCCGGGTGCAGGAGGTGCGTCGTGACGCCTGAGGCCCTTGTCCGCTACGCCCGGGCCAACCCGGGGCGCACGGTGGAGGCCCTGGTGCGGGGTTCCCTGGGGCAGACCATGCGGGTCCGCCTCCGGTGGGAAGGAGGCGGGGTGCGCTTCTACGTGCCCGCCTGGCGCACCTTCCTTGACCCCAAGAGCGAGCCTCTGGCCAGGGAGGTGATGGAGACGTGGCGGGTGCTGGAGGCCCGCCTTGTGGAGGGGGAGGATGAGCCTGCGCGAGCTTCTTGAGCGTCATGGTTTGGCGGACAAGGCCACCCTGACCTTCCGCGAGGTGGCCGAGCTCCTGGGGGTGGGGCGCCCGGCCGTGGAAGAGCTGGTGCGTTCCGGCCGCCTGCGGGCGGTGCGGGTGGGGAGGAGGCTCCACGTGCCCGTTTCCGCCCTGGAGGACTTCCTGAACCCGGTGGTGGACCTGCGGGAGGCCGTCCGGGTGGCCCTGGGCCTCCTGGAGCGGGCGGGGCTTGCCCCCCGCCTGCGGGCGGTGGAGAGCGGTTTCGTGGCGGAGGTGGAGGGGGAGTGGGCGGTGGGGCTGACCCCCTCCGAGGCCGCCTGGGCCTTGGCGCGGCGGCTCGCCGTCCCCAAGGAGGTGTAGCGTGCCCGAGTTTCGCGTGACGGATACCGAGCTCCGCCTGGCGGCGGACCTGCTCCTGCGGCGGGGGAGCTGGGGGGTAAGCCGGGAGGACTTCCACCGCCACTTTGGGGGGGACCGGCGGGGCCGGGCCATCATGGCCGAACTCCGCAAGCGGGGCATCCTGCCGGTGGTGGTGGCGGAGAGCCCGGCCGGGGACGAGGTCTATAAGGTGGCCCAGTCCGAGGAGGAGTTCCGGGCCTACCGCGCCTCCCTGGTGTCCCGCATCCAGGAGCTGCACGAGGCGGTGCGGGGCCTGGATGCCGCCTGGGCCGAGTGGCGGCGGACGGGGCGGCCCCGCTTCCCCCAGCCTGCCCTCTTTGAGGTGGACCGTGGAGGGGGAGGATGAGGTCCTGGCCTATCTGGAGGGCCTTCTGGCGCCAAAGCCGCTACGCCTCGGGGGGATGGTTCTCCTCTTCTTCCTGGACGAGGAGGGGCGCTGGACCGGGGCCCTCTTCCGGGGAGAGGCCCTGGTGGACCTGGACTGGGCCTATGGGCCGGAGGAGGTGAGGGAGCGCCTATGCCGCCGCTGCTCAAGCTGGTCCTGATCTACGTCTTGGCGGCCCAGGCGGGCTTGGTCCTCCTTCTGGCCTACCTGGGCGTCTTCCGGCGGGGGCCCCTCCCTGAGGGGGCCTCCGTGGGCCTCCTGCTCCTGGCCTCCCTCTTCGGTCTTCTGGGGGTCGTTCTGGCCCTGGTCTGGAGGTGGGTATGAGGCGCGAAGACCATTTCCGCCCCTTTTCCTCGTGGCTTTCGGACCTAGAGCGCGAGGTAGCCTGCCGCACCCAGGCGGTGCCCCTCTTCTCCGGCATCACCGCCCAGGGGTGGCCCTACTGCCCCGGGGTGGGGCGGCTTTCCGCCTCCTTCCGGGTGCCCCGGGGGCTGGTGTGGTGGGGAGAGCAGAGGGGGCGGGCCTACTGGATGTGGCAGCCCTTGAAGCCGGGGGAGTGATGGAGCCTAAGGATGCCCTGACCATCCTCACGCAAGCCGCCCTCGAGGGGGCGGCGGGTGGGGAGATCCTGCGGGTCTACCAGGCCCAGGAGACCCTGGCCGAGGCCCTCAGGCTTCTGGAGGAGCGGGGCCGGGCCCTGGAGGCCCTGGAAGCCCGCCACCGGGCGCTGGAGGCCCGCTTCCGCCAGCTGGACGAGGCCCGGGGCCGGGCCCTCCTCCTGCTCCTGGAGGCCCACAGCCTGCTCAGGAGGCAAGCATGAGGAACCTTTTGCTTTTCCTGCTGATCCTGGCCTATCTCAGCACCCTGGCCATGAGCACCGGCCACCTGGCCCAGTGGTACGCCCTCACCCTGGGGGGGCTTCCCCCCTGGCTGGCCTGGGGCCTGGCCGCCAGCCTGGAGTTCACCGCCTTCCTCCTCTCCCTCCTCTCCAACTCCATCCTGCGGGGCTCGGCGTGGGCGGGGGGTGGGGCCCTGGCCGCCCTGGGGCTGGTCTGGATGGGCAACGCCCTCTCCATGCACCGGGGGGCCCCGGGGGTGCCCCTCTGGGAGACCCTGGCCATGAGCCTCTTTGTGCCCGTGGGCACCTACGTGGTGGGGAAGGTGGTGGGGGAGATGCTGCGGTCCAAGGGCGCCGGGGGGTACCGTGAGGACACGGGGGGTGTGCCGCAGGGTGTACCGCGGGTGGGCTTGCCGGTGGCCCGGGTGTACCGCAAGGCGGCACCCCCTTCCGGTACCCCGGCACCCCAGGGGTCCCACTTCGCAGGGGTGGAGGACCGCTTGGTGGCACCGGGCGGCACCCTTGTTGGCACCGGTACCGGTACCCCGGTGCCGGGGGAAACCTCCCAAACGGACGGGCGTACCACCTTGAAGCTCACGGAGTCCCGCACCCTGGAGTGGACCGTGGAGGGCAAGGGGACCGAGCTATTGGAGGCCCTGGCCCGGTACCGCGGTCCCGTGACCCTCGGCACCCTGGTCCGGGACCTGGGGTGGCCCAAGACCACGGTCCGCCGCTGGCTGGACCGCCTGGAACAGGGGGGGCTGGTACACCGGACCGAGGACGGCTGGACCCTGAAGGAGGTGGAGGATGCCTGAGTGGAACCCCCTGGACCTCTGGCGGGCGGCCTGGGTGGCCCTGGCCCTGTGGCGGGTGGTGCATGGGGAGGCGGACTGGGTGGTGGCGGACCCCCAGGGCCGCCCGGGGTGGGGTGGGGGCCGGGCCCTCTCGGGCCGGTCGGAGGTCCCGGCCTACCTGCCGGTCCACGTGCCCGCCCTGTGGGAGGCGGACATCCGCTCCCACGACCTAAGGCTTTGGCGGGACGGGTACCGGGCCTTCCTCCGGGGCCTCTCCCCGGGGGAGCGGATGGCCCTGGAAGCTTACCTGGGCCGGGGCCGCCCGTCCCGCCTGGCCTACTGGCACGCCCCCTCCCGGGCCTTCCGCCTCAACTTCCCTGGGGACGTGGTGGCGGTGTGCGTGGGCATCGCCCGCCTGTGCGAGCCCGTTGCCCTAGACAAGCCCCAAGCTTCGCCCTAAACTGGGGCTAAGGTGCGGAAGTGTCCCCCGGGAAAGCCCGGGGGACAGCGCTTTTGGGAGGGCCCCGTGTGGAGAAGGCCTACCTGGAGATCCTGGAGGGCATCGTGGAGGAGCTGGCCCGGCTCGGCGCCCCGGAGGACCGCCTGCGGCCCCTCAGGGAGCGCCTGTTGGCCCTGAAGGTGGTGCGCATGATGGCCAAGGACAGCCCCCCTCCCACCCCCCTGTGGGGCCGCCCCCTCTTCTGGACGGCCCTGGCCCTCCTCCTGGCGGTGGTGGGGGCCCTCCTGGGCCTGCCGGTGCACCGGCTCTTCCCGTAAGGAGGTGCGTGAGGACGATGTTCAAGCGCGGCGACCCCATGCGGCTCAAGCTCCTCAGGGGGGCGGTGATGCGCGCCCTCTACGTGGCCGTGATGGCCTCCGAGGAGCCCATCAACCCCGAGGACCCCTTCACCCTGCCCCGGGGGGTGCTGGCCCGCATCCTGGAGATGGGGGGGCTTTTGCCCTCCCGCTCTGAGCTGAACGCGGTGGTGCGCTACCTCACGGAGAAGGGCTACCTGGAGGCCACCTGGGACGAGGGGGATTTCCGGGCGGTGCGCCTCACCACCCGGGGCATTGACCTGGTGGAGGGGAGCCTGAAGGACGACGGGGTTCTAATGCCCAGGGGGTAGGGGATGGACCTCTGGCAGGAGCTCCACGCCCTCTCCATCTCCATCCGCCGCAACCAGGAGGAGACCCTGGCGGAGCTCAGGGCCCTCAGGGAGGAGCTCCAGCGGGAGGTGCGCACCCGGCTGGTGGAGAGGGCCCTGCTGGTGGTGGCCCTCCTGGTGGGGCTCATGGGCTGGGTGCGGCCGTGAAGTGGAGCTACCCGCGCAACCGCCTCTGCAAGGTCTGCTCCCTGCCCGAGGAGGTGCGGGACCGGGTGGACGACATGCTCATCGGGGAAGAGACCGAGCCCGACGGCAGGCCCTACGCCCACGCGGGCATCGCCGCCTGGCTGAAGGCCCAGGGTTACGACGTCTCCGAGTCCAGCGTCCGCCGCCACGCCCGGCACCTGGTGCCTGCCCTGGAGCAGGTGCTGGAGATGGAGCGCATGGTGGAGGCGGTGGAGCGGGCCACGGGCAAGCGCATCCCCCACGCCGCCGCCCTGGCCAACATCGTGGTGCAGCGAACCCTGCGCTACCTGGAGGAAGCAGAGCTCTCCCCAGAGCGGGTGGACCCGGAGAAGATGATCCGCATGGGCCTGCAGGCGGCCCAGCTGGTCCTGAACATGGAGCGGATGGACCGGCGGGTGAAGGAGGAGGCGGCCCAGGCGGTGGAAACCAAGCTGAAGGCCCGGGCCATCGAGCCCGAGGTCATCGAGGCCATCAAGCGGGATATCTATGGCCTCTAGCCTCCTGCCGTACCAGCACCGCTGGGTGAAGGACGGAAGCCGCTTCAAGATCGGCCTCTGGAGCCGCCAGACCGGGAAGTCCTTTGCGGGCACCCTCGAGGCCGTCCTGGATGCCGTGGAGCGCCCCGGCACCACCTGGGTGATGCTCTCCGCGGGGGAGCGGCAGTCCCGGGAGCTGGCGGAGAAGGCCAAGCTCCACCTGGCCGCCCTGAAGCAGGGGGCGGAGGTGCTGGAAAGCCGCTTCTTCGAGGCCGGGGTGGACGTGACCCAGCTGGAGATCCGCCTGCCCAACGCCTCCCGGCTCATCTTCCTGCCCGCCAACCCCCGCACCGCCCGCGGCTACACGGGCAACGTCTTCCTGGACGAGTTCGCCTTCCACCAGGACTCCCACGCCATCTGGGCGGCCATGTTCCCCCTAATCACCCGCAGGCCCGACCTGAAGATCCGGGTGATGAGCACCCCCGCCGGGCCCCAGGGGAAGTTCTACGAGCTGTGGGAGAAGGGCGGGGAGGCCTGGAGCCGCCACAAGGTGACCATCTACGACGCCGTGGCCCAGGGCCTCCCCGTGGACCCCGAGGAGCTCCGCCGGGGCATCGCCGACGACTGGGTGTGGCAGCAGGAGTACCTGTGCGAGTTCGTCTCCGAGGAGGAGGCCTTCCTGCCCTGGACCCTTATCCTGCAGAACGAGGCCCAGGAGGACCCCCGGGGGGAGTGGGACCCCGAGCGGGCCTACCTGGGGATGGACGTGGGGCGGCACCGGGACCTCACGGTCCTGGTGGTGCTGGAGCGGGTGGGGGACGTGTACTGGGTGCGCCTGCTGGAGGCCCTCCACCGCTTGCCCTTCGCCCAGCAGGAGGCCCGGCTCCACGCCCTCCTGCCCCGGGTGCGCCGGGCCTGCCTGGACGCCACCGGCCTGGGGGAGATGCTGGCGGAAAACGCCCGCCGGGCCTTCGGCCCCAAGGTGGAGCCGGTGAAGTTCACCCCTGAGGTGAAGGCGGACCTGGCCCAGCGCCTGCGCCTCTCCTTCGAGGACCGCAAGGTGCGCATTCCCCCCGACGACCGCGCCCTCAGGGAGGACCTGCACGCGGTGCGGCGGGTGGTGACCCCCTCGGGGAACGTGCGCTACGACGCGGAGAGAAGTGAACGGGGTCACGCGGACCGCTTCTGGGCCCTGGCCCTGGCCCTGCACGCCGCCGAGACCCGCCGGGGGCCCGTGGAGTACAAAAGCGTCCTCCGCCGGGCCTTCGCGGGCTGGAAAGGAGCCCTCTGATGCCCATCCTGGACCAGTACGGCAACCCCATCCCCCGCGAGCCTCCCCGGGCCGCCCGGGGGGCCCTGGCCCTGGAGACCCCCTACCGGGCCTACCCCGCCCGGGGCCTCACCCCCGAGCGCCTGGCCCGCATTCTGCGCCAGGCGGATGAGGGGGACCTTGCCCTCCAGGCCGAGCTCTTCGAGGAGATGGAGGAGCGGGACGCCCTCCTCTTCAGCCTCCTGCAGACCCGGAAACTGGCGGTGGTGGGCCTGGACTGGCGCCTGGAGCCCGCGGAGGAGGGCCGGGAGGCCCGGCGGGTCCTGAGGGCGGTGGAGGAGGTGTGGTGGAACCTGCCCCTGGAGGACCTCATGCTGAACCTCCTCTCCGCCCTGGCCCAGGGGGTCTCGGTGGTGGCGGTGAGCTGGGCGTGGGACGGGCTCCTGTGGCGGCCCCAGGCTTTCCGCTGGGTGCACCCGGGGAGCCTGGTCTACCGGGAGGCGGAGGACCGCTTCCTCCTGGCCTCCCGCGAGCGGCCCGAGGGCGAGCCCTTCCCCTACGGGGGGGCCATTGAGCACCGCTACAAGGCCCGTTCCGGCCTCCCCACCCGGGCGGGGCTTTTGCGGAGTGTGGCCTGGCTGTACCTGTTCAAGCACTACGCCCTCAAGGACTGGATGATCTTCGCCGAGGTCTACGGCCAGCCCTACCGCATCGGCCGCTACGACCCCGCCGCCGGGGAAGAGGAGCGCCGCAGGCTGGAGGAGGCGGTGCGGGCCCTGGGGGCAGACGCCGCCGGGGTCATCTCCAAGGACACGGAGATCGAGATCCTCGAGGCCGCCAAGGGCCAGGGGCCCGAGGTCTACGAGCGCCTCATCCGCCTGGCCAACCGGGAGATGGCCCAGGCCATCCTGGGCCAGACCCTCACCTCCAGCGAGGGGGAAGGGGGCAGCTACGCCCTGGCCAAGGTCCACGACCGGGTGCGCCTAGACCTCCTCCGGGCGGACGCCCGGGCCCTGGCCAAGACCCTGCGGGAGGGCCTCCTCAAGCCCTTCGTGGCCTTCAACTTCGGCCCCGAGCGCCTGGACCTGGCCCCCTACCCCGTGCCCGAGGTGGAGGAGGAGAAGGACCTGGAAAGCCGGGCCCGGGTGCTCCAGACCCTGCAGGCGATGGGCCTGCGTCTGCCCGAGGCCTGGCTCAGGGAGGAGTTCGGGGTGCCCCCCCTGGGGGAGGGGCAGGCGGCCCTGGAGCGGCGCAGGCGGGGCCTGGTGGCGGGCCAGGCCTTCGTGGACCGCTTGGGGGACCGCCTTTTGGAAAGGGCCCCCATGCCCGGCCTCTCCGCCCTCCTCCAGGCCATCGGGGAGGCCGTGGACTACGAGGACCTCCGCCGCCGCCTCCTGGCCCTCTACCCGGAGATCCCCTTCGGCGAGCTGGCAGAACTTCTGGACGCCGCCCTGACCCTCTCGGAGCTGGCGGGGCGCCTGGCCCAGCGGCAGGACAGTGGCCTGGACGGTTGAGCCCGACCCCCTGGCCCCGGAGGCCGCCCTGGCCTGGTTCCGGGAGCGGCTTCCCCTCCCCGACCCCGAGTTCCGGGCCCTCCGGGAGGAGGCGAGGCGCCGGGCCTTCTGGGTCTCGGGCCTGGCCGCCTTGGACATGGTGCAGGAGGTCATGGACGCCCTGGAGGCGGCCCTGAGGGATGGGACCACCTTCGGCGACTTCCAAAAGGCCCTCTCCGAGCGGGTGAAAAACGCCTGGGGCGAGGGGAGCCGCCACCGCCTGGAGGCCGTCTTCCGCACCAACCTCCAGCTGGCCTACGGGGCGGGGCGGTGGAAGGAGGCCGTCTCCACCCGGGAGCTCAGGCCCTACTGGGGCCTCTCCGTGGTGCTGGACGGGCGCACCTCCGAGGTGTGCAGGCCCCTGGCCGGGGTGGTCCTCCCCGCCGACCACCCCTTCTGGCGCACCCACGTCCCGCCCCTCCACTACAACTGCAGGACCGTCCTGGTCACCTACTCCCGGGAGGAGGGGGAGAGGCGGGCCTGGAGGGAGCCCCCGGTCCACGAGCCCCAGCCGGGCTTCGGCCGCCCCCCCACGGAAGACGAGTGGAGCCCGGACCCCAAGGACTACCATCCCGAACTCTGGGGGGCCTACCTGAGGGTCCTTGCCGCCCTGCCCGAGGCGAGGGACCGTCTCAGGCGGCTCGCGGAAAGCCGGGGCCGGGAAAAGCCAGAGCCCAGGGACTGGCTCTTCGCCGCCGGGACGATGGCGGGTAGCCCCTTCAACCGCAAGACCCGGTCTGTCCCCGAGGACCTGCGATCCTCCCTTGGCGGCGGGCGGGCCACCGTGCTGGACATCCACGTAGCAAAGCGGGTTTCGGACGGGGACCTGGCCCCGGGCACGTCCCCTGAGGTGTACGAGCGCCTGTGCCGCGAAGCCCCCGCCCACCCCGAGGCGGCCCTCTTCGCCTACGCCCGGGCCCAGGGGCCGGCGCTGGCCGCCCTGGCTCCCGCCTCCTTCCTACCCGAGGGGGTCCGCGGCCCCCGGCTCAGGGCTTTCTGGTTCGTGGTATACTCTTTCCACAGCGGGACGTTGGTGACCGGATACAGCGTCAACGCCCTGCGTGAGCTGGACATCCCGTGGGAGGAAGTGACGTGGCTCAAGAAGCCGCCCTGGCTTACCGCCCCCTCCAGCTAGCCCGCGGCTACGTGGACTGGGTGCGGGAGCTTTTGGACCTGGGGGAAGAAGCGGACCCGGACGAGCTCCTGGAGGCCGTGGAGGAGTGGAGCCGCTTCCGCCACTACCTCCAGGACGCCGCCCAGGAGGACCGGGAGGCCGTCCTGGCCCTGGCCTGGGAAGTGTTCGCCGAGAGGGCGAGGCTTGCGGCCCAGGGGTTTCCCGTGCCCGAGACCTGGGAGGCCTTCCTCCGGAGGCTGGGCCTTTGAGGGCCGGGGAGAACGGGGCCGGGGGGGAACCCCGGCCCTCCTCCTTTTGGGCGTCCGGCCCTTCCCGGCGGATGGCCTTCTGTGCCCCTAGAGGCCCCCTAGAAGGCCCGGCCAGGACCATGCCTAACCATCCCCACTAGGCCCCGCCACCCCCAGCCTTCTCGGGCCTCTGAGGGCCGGTTTCTCCCCCCCTGTTCACAGCGTCCACCGCCCTTCAGGACGGGGCGAAGGCGGGTTTTTGACCTGGAGCGTGAGCGATCCCCGCAACACTTACGTTAGTGGTAGAATAGGAGGTGCCCCAGGGCGGGCGCGCGGTCGCGCCCAGGGGACTTCCCCCCTGGGTGAGGAAAGTCCGGGCACCATAGGGCAGGGTGCCAGCTAACGGCTGGGCGGGGTAACCCGACGGAAAGTGCCACAGAGAAGAGACCGCCAGCGGCCGGGGCTTCCCCGGTGCGGGCAAGGGTGAAACGGTGGGGTAAGAGCCCACCGCCTGGCCTGGCAACAGGCTGGGGCACGGCAAACCCCACCCGGTGCAAGGCCCGATAGGCAGGAAGGGCTTGCCCGGCCCGTTAGAACCTGCGGGATGGGCCGCTTGAGGCCGGTGGCGACACCGGTCCCAGAGAGATGACCGCGGAAACAGAACCCGGCTTACGGCCCGCCCTGGGGCCCCCGGAAGGGGGAGGGAGGGCGGTATGATGATCAGGGGTAGCCCTAACCTAGCTTCAAGTGTCAGGGAGATGGAGGACCGGGTTCGCAAGCTCAAGGAGTCTTTGGGCATCCCGCCGGACCAGTATCCCGTTGACATCGTCGGCATCGCTTCCGCCCTTGGGGTGAAGGTCTATGATGCCGAGTTCCATAACCCCAACATCTCCGGCATGGTTATTACCGACCGGAAGCGGGTGCCGAAGTGGGTTACCCCCGGAGAAAGGGCCACCATATTCGTGGCCAAGGGGGAGTACCCGCCCCGGAAGGCCTTCACCATAGCCCACGAGCTCGGCCACGTGGTCCTGGGGCATGTGGGGTGGGAGGGGCTCCGGACGGACCTGTTCCGGGGGCAAGGCCTTCCCTATGACCCCCAGGCGGAGCGGGAGGCCAACCTGTTCGCCGCCACCCTCCTTATGCCAGAGGAGCCTTTCCGGCAAGTGTGGGAGGCTTTTGCAGGGCGGGGCATACACTACGTGGCGGCCTTGTTCGGCGTCTCGGTCAACGCGGCGGCCGTAAGGGCTAAGGAGCTTGGCCTCGAGGTGCCCCTGTTTTGAGCTATGCCTGGGGATAACTCCGAGGAAAAGGGGCGGGAGAATCCCGCGCCTTCAGTGCCTGAGATACCGAATCAAACCTCCGTTCCCGAAGCTCCTGGGGGCGAGGCGCTTTTGGCTGAGGCTCACTCGGGGATAGGCCTTCAGAACGAGAAGGCCATCAAAAGCGCTTTCCCAACCGCCTTGACCTCCTCAAATCTGCAGGAGGCTTCTGCGGCCGAGAGCGTGGCGTTCTTATCGGCGTTGGGCTTTGAACCGCGAAAGCTTAGCGAAGTCTTGCTGGAGGGCCTGCGGGCCGAAAACGCCCTCAAGGAGGCCAACGCCGCTTACATCTCGGCTTGCGCCGAGGAGAAAAGGCGCCAAGCTGAACAACTCCAGATTGAGAATCGGCGGCTTGAGCTTCTAGAGGCTTTGGAACGTCAGCGGCAAGGCATGTATTTATGGGTTTCTGGGGCGAGTCTTTTGCTCTTGCTGCTCGTTGTACTTGCCCACCTTCTAGGGCGGATAGAGTTCAGCTCTAATAGCGTGGTTACGTACGCTGTGTTAGCCTTCCTTGTCATCCCCGAGAAAAGCTTCCACTTTTTGACTCAACTGCTCAGTCTGCTTGGAGGCTTGCTCTCAGGGCGCGGAAGGTAGTTCCGGGATTGCGTTTATGGAAAGGTATCTCTACTTTGGCGACAACCTCGAGGTCCTCCGGAAGCACATTCCCGATGAGAGCGTGGACCTCATCTACCTGGACCCTCCCTTCAACTCCAAGGCCGACTATAACGTTATCTTCCGCGAGCACAGCGGCGAGGGGCCGGGGGCCCAGATACAGGCCTTTGAAGACACCTGGCACTGGGGGCTTGAGAGCGAAAAGGCCCTAGAAGAAGTCCTAAAGCGCCACGGAAAACTCGGGGAGTTCCTGGACTTCCTTGTCCGATCCTTGGGCAAAAACGACCTCTCCGCCTACCTGGTCATGATGGCCGTGCGTCTCCTGGAGCTTCACAGGGTCCTCAAGTCCACGGGAAGCCTTTACCTGCATTGCGACCCCACGGCCAGCCATTACCTGAAGGTCATCCTGGACCAGATTTTTGGCCCAACGAACTTTAGGAACGAGGTCATCTGGAAGCGTACCGGCGCCCATAGCTCCGCCAAGCGCTGGGGGCCTGTGCACGATGTGATCTTGTTCTATACCAAAGGGGAAAACTACACGTGGAACCCCACTTACCAAGCGTACGAGGAGGAATACCTAAAGGGCCA
>FWWM01006714.1_pt1 | contig 23842 bp, 27 predicted proteins | sample 2228351 | NCBI WGS metagenome assembly FWWM01 (sample SAMEA103939774, study PRJEB20133) | metagenome
GCACGGGCCATCCCCAGGCCCAGCATGGCCACCGCCGCCCCCAGCACCAGGTCCAGGATGTAGTGGTTGGCCGTGGCCACGATGGCCGTTCCCATGGCCACGGGCATGGCCAGCGCCAGGGCCCGCAGCAAGGGGTGGCGCGTGGCGCTCCAGATGGCCAGGGCCAGCAGCAGGTTCCAGCCGAAGTGCAGGCTGGGCAGGGCCGCATACTGGTTCACGAACCCCGCCGGCTGCATGCTGTAGTTGACGGGCGAGAAGGCGGCCATGGTGTCCACCAGGCCGTAGGGCCAGGGCAGCAGCCGCGGCGGCGCCGTGGGCAGGAAGGTGAAGAAGAGCAGCCCGATGCCCCCCGACACAAGAAAGGCGTTGCGATAGAGGGCGTAGACGGGCCGGTGCCAGAAGAAGAGCCACAGCCCCACCACCACTATGAGGGGGAAGTGGGCGTAGACATAGACGGCGTTGGCCGCCTCCACCAGCAGGTGGCTGGACATGACCAGGGCCTGCAGCTCCTTCTCCCAGAAGAGGCCCAGCGCTCGCTCCACCTGCGCTATATCAATGCCGCGCGAGACAGCCTCGGTGGTGCGGCCCTCCACCAGCCCGCGCACCCAGTAGTAGAGGGCGAAGGCGGTGCCCATCACCGCCAGGTCCCACAGGCCATACCTGTGGCAGAAGCGCCAAGAGCGAAGGGCTGCCGCTATGGTCGTCCTGGGTGCCGCCATTGGCCCCACCTCCCCCCTGGCCGCCCCCTTAGTCACCATTAAAACATCCCGCGCCCCCAGGGGCAACGCGGGGCGGCCACGCCCGACAGAGAGACGAAAGCGAGGCCAAAGCCCACCGCGCGCCAGTCCTGCCAATCGGGACCGCTGCTCGCAGCCGCGGCGACGCCCCGCACCCGGCCCGGGGCCGCAACCGGCGCGGGGCTCCCCGCGCGACACGCCCCCGGGGGCAGTCAGCGGGGCGCGAGGCTGCCGACGATGATGGGCTGGCCGGTGGGGGCGGGGCTGCCCCCCTCCGGCTCCACCGTCACCACGATGGCCGAGGGGCGCCAGCCCGGCGGGAAGACCGACAGGTCGAAGGAGTGGTAGACGGTGCCCCCCTCGCTGGGCTGGAAGGTGCCCACCCCCCGCGCCTCGTTGCCGGCCACGAACCAGAGCTGGTAGGTGCGGCCGGGGGGCGGCGGGGGCAGCGACGTCCCCACGATGAAGCCCCACCGCTTCTGGGTGCTCCAGTAGTAGGACAGCTCGGCCGACAGGGCGGGCGACTGGGGGAACATGGGCACCCGCGCCAGGTCGGGTATGGTGAACAGCTCCATCAGCTCGTAATGCTCTCGCACCACCGCCAGGGCGTCCGAGAGCTGGCCGGCCAGCTCCTGTCGCTCGTCCTGGGCCATGCGCCACTCGACGAAGAAGAAGGCCGAGAGGGCCACCGCCGCCGCCGTCACCGTGGCCAGGGCGCCCAGGGCCAGCCGCGGCAGGGAGGCCCCCGCCCGCTGGGGACGCTGGGCGGCCGTCAGGATGCGCCGCCGCAGCCGCTGCGGTGGCTCCAGCACCGGCACCGCTAGCCCCAGCCGGGCCACCACCTCCCGCGAGCCGGCCAGGTAGCGGGAGCAGTCGGCGCACTCGGCCAGGTGCCCCTCCAGGGGGCGGGCCTCGTCCTCGGGCAGGGCGCCCAGGGCCAGCAGGTCGAGGGCCTCGCGCACCGCTTCGCAGCCCACCCTCTACCCCTCCTCGCCTTCGGGCAGCAGCAGCCCGCGCAGCTTCTGCATGGCCAGGCGGATGCGCGTCTTGACCGTCCCCAGGGGCAGGCCTGTGGCCTCGGCGATCTCGCGATGGGTCAGGCCGTGGAAGTAGGCCAGCTCGATGGCCTCTCGCTGTTCGGGGGGTAGCTGGGCCAGGGCCGCCAGCACCTGCCTCCGCTCCAGCGCCCAGTGGGCCTGCTCGGCCGGGTCCTGGGTCTCCACCTGGGCGCCGGCGGGAGAGCGAAGGAAGCGCTGTTGCCGCCCCTGGGCGCGCAGGTGGTCAATGGCCCGGTTGCGGGCCAGGGTCAGGAGCCAGGTCAGTAGCTGCCCGCGCGAGGCCACATAGAGCTGGGGGCGGTCCCACAGGCGCAGGAAGATGTCCTGGACCACGTCCTCGGCCCGGTGGGGGTCGCTCAGCAGGCGGCGGGCCAGGGAATAGACCACCGCCCCGTAACGGTCGTAGAGGGCCTCCAGGGCCCTGGGGTCGCGCTGCGCCACCGCCGCCATGATCTCCTCATCGGAGGCGTCACCGTAGTCGGGGCCCTGACGCCCGCCCTGATGCCCCTTGGGGCCAGGCGGATCCTCCATTAGCCTTACGTCCGCGGCGGCAGCCCCAGATCCCTCAGCGCCCGCCGCTGCGCAACCGCTCCACGATCTCGGTGACGGTCAGCACCCGACCGGTGAAGCTGGGCTCCTGGGCGGCCAGCCACAGGGTGGCCTCGGCCACCGTCTCCGGCTTCTCCCAGTCGGAGTAGTCGCGGTCCGGGTTCAGGTAGGTCCAGCCTTCGGTTACCACGCTCATGTCAATGCGCAGGCAGTTGACGGCCACCCCCTTGGGCGCCACCTCCACCGCCAGACCGCGCGTCAGTTGCTCGATGGCCGCCTTGGCAACCGAGTAGGAGAGGAGGCCCACCTGGGCGGCCATCTCGGCGTTGACCGCCCCCGAGGAGACGTTGATGACCTTCCCCTGGCCGCGCTGGACCATGTGGGGGAGGAAGGCCATGCAACAGAGCACCGTGCCCCGCAGGTTCACGTTCAGCACCAGGTCCCAGCGGCGTATGGGCGTCTCCAGGAAGGGGGCCGGGTAGCTGACGCCGGCGTTGTTGACCAGGATGTCCACCCGCCCGAACTCGTCCAGGGTGCGGCGGGCCAGCTCCTCCACCTGGGACTCGTCGGCCACGTTGCAGGGGACGGCCAGCGCCCGCCGCCCCATCTCCTGGATGAGGCGGGCCGTCTCCTCGATGGTGCCGGGCAGCTTGCTGGGGGCGCCCTCGCTGGAGCGGGCCGTCACCACCACGTCGGCCCCCTCGCGGGCCAGCGCCAGGGCGATGGCCTTGCCGATGCCCCTGGACGCCCCGGTGACGACGCAGACCTGGTCCTGGAAGCGCATAGCCTTTCCTCCCTCGTCTGGGCTGGCTATATGATACGCCGCCGCTGCAAACCTGTCCAAAAGGGGCGCCGCGCTCCCCTTTTAACCTCCCGTTCATCTTGCCAACATTAGAATGGGGCTGTGCTGAGGCATACCTTCCTCCACCTGCGGGGGGTGGGCCCCCGCACCGAGGCCCGCTTCTGGCGGGAGGGCGTGCTCACCTGGGACGACGCCCTGAGCCACCCGCTGCCCTGGCTGGGCGCCTGGCAGCGGGAGCAGGCCCGCTGGGAGCTGGCCGAGTCCTGCCGCCGCCTGGCCCTGGGCGACGCCCTCTACTTCCAGGGGCTGCTGCCGGCGGGGGAGCGCTGGCGCCTCCTGGCCGACTTCCTCCCCCAGGCAGTCTGCCTGGACATCGAGACCACGGGCCTCTACTGGGGGGCCAACGTCATCACCGTCATCGGCCTCTACGACGGCTGCCAGTATCGGGCCTTCGTGCGGGGCCGCGACCTGCACCTCTTCCCGGAGGCGGTGCGCCGCTACCGGCTGGTCATCACCTACAACGGCCAGCGCTTCGACCTGCCCTTCATCGAGGCGGAGATGGGGCCGGTGCTGTCGGGGCTGGCCCACCTGGACCTGATGTATGTGCTGCGGCGGCTGGGGCTGCGCGGCGGCCTGAAGCGGGTGGAGCAGGTGACGGGCCTGGCGCGCCCCTCGGCCCTGCAGGGCCTCAGCGGCTACCACGCCGTGGTGCTCTGGCGGCTGCATCGCAGCGGGCACCGGGGCGCCCTCGACACCCTGGTGCGCTACAACGCCGAGGACGTGGTGGGGCTGCTGCCCCTGGCCGTCCTGGCCTACAACCTGATGGCGGCCGAACTGCCCCTGCCCCTCTCGCCCCTGCCCCTGCCCCAGCGCCCCGACTTGCCCCTGCCCTACGACCCGAGCCTCGTCGAATGGCTCCTGGAAAGAGAGGAGGAGGCGGTGTGAAGAGCCTGCTGGCAGCCCTCGTTTTCCTGGCCCTCGTCCTGGCCGCCTGTCAGGGCGGCTCCAACGGGCAGGTCTCCACCCCCACCGGCGAGACTTCCCGCCCCACGACCCTGCAGCAGCCGCCGCCCGCCGGCGGCTTCTCGGTGCCGGAGCTGGTGGAGCGTCTCCGACCCAGCGTGGTGCACATCCTCACCGAGTCGGCCAGCATCAGCGTCTTCGGCCAGCCGGTGCCCCAGCAGGGCGTCGGGACGGGCATCGTCATTGACCCCAACGGCTACATCGTCACCAACAACCACGTGGTGGTGCGGCCCAACACCTGCGACACGCCCGCCCAGAGCATCACCGTCACCCTGGCCGACGGCCGCCGCTTCCCGGCCACCATCGTGGGCCGCGACCCGCTGACCGACCTGGCGGTGCTGAAGATAGACGCCAGCGGCCTGACCGCGGCGCCCCTGGGCGACTCGGAGGCGATGCAGGTGGGGGAGGAGGTGGTGGCCATCGGCAACGCCCTCAACCTGCCCGGCGGCCCCACCGTGACCAAGGGGGTGGTGAGCGCCAAGGACCGCACCATCCAGGAAGACCAGTGCGGGGTGACCATCCCCGGCGCCATCCAGACCGACGCGGCCATCAACCCGGGCAACTCGGGCGGGCCGCTGGTGAACATGCGCGGCGAGGTGGTGGGCATCACCACCGCCGTCATCCGCGGCGGGCAGGCGGAGGGGGTGGGGTTCGCCATCTCCACCGCCACCGCCCGGCCCATCATCGAGGCGCTGATGCGGGAGGGGCGGGTGGAGCGGGCCTTCCTGGGGGTGGCGCTAGTGGACGTCACCCCCCAGCTGGCCCGCCAGTTCGGGCTGCCGGTGGAGCAGGGGGTGGTGGTGTCGCAGGTGGTGCCGGGGGGCCCGGCCGCCCGCGCCGGCCTCCGCCCCAACGACGTCATCGTCCGTCTGGGCGGGCGGGACGTGCGCAATTCGGGCGAACTGCTGCAGGCCCTGACCCAGTTCCGGGCCGGCCAGACGGTGCAGGTGGAGTTCTACCGCAACAACAGCCGCCAGACGGCCGAAGTCACCCTCGGCCAGCGCCCCAGCTAGCGTGCGCCCCCTCGGGGGGCTGCAGGTGTGGTATACTCTACTGCGGCCCGATGCTGGTGCGCGACGCCTTGGGGAGGGCGCTAGAGCTTCCGGGGCCCCCGAAGCGCATCGTCTCCCTCGTCCCCAGCCTCACCGAGGCCCTCTTCGCCTTCGGCGCTGGCCAGCGGGTGGTGGGCGTGACCCACTTCTGCCTGGAGCCCCGCGACGGCGTGCGACCCCTGCCCAAGGTGGGCGGGACCAAGACGGTGGACGTGGACCGCGTCCTCTCCCTCTCGCCCGACCTGGTCATCGCCAGTGCCGAGGAGAACCGCCCCGAGCACGTGGAGGCCATCGCCGAGGCGGGGGTGCCCGTCTACGTCACCCTGCCCACCACCGTGCCCGGCGCCCTGCACCTGCTCTCGGAGCTGGCACGCCTGCTGGACGTCGAAGAGGAGGCGCGCCCGCTGCTGGCCGCTTCGGAGAAGGCCCTGGCCGAGACGCGGGCCCTGGCTGCGGGGCGGCCGCGTCCGCGCGTCTTCTGTCCCATCTGGCGCGACCCCTGGATGACCATCGGCCCGGACACTTACATGCACGACCTCATCGCCACCTGCGGCGGCGACAACGTCTTCGCCGACGCCGGCGAGCGCTACCCGGCGGTAGAGCTGGAGGAGGCGGCGCGGCGCCGGCCGGAGGTGGTGCTCCTGCCCAGCGAGCCCTATCGCTTTCGCCAGCGCCACCTGTCCGACCTGCAGGCGGCGGGGCTGGGCGACGCCCGCGTCCACTTCGTGGACGGCCGCCTCCTCTGCTGGTATGGGCCGCGCATACCCGAGGCCCTGACGACGGTGCGAAGGCTCCTGCTGGGGGTGTGAGGTGAAGATGGGCAGGCTGTTGCGGGCCCAGGTAGGGCTGGCGGCGGCTCTCCCCGCCCTCCTCTGGGCCTACGCCTGGTGGCTGGAGCGGGCCAACGAGCGCCTCGACCTGAACGAACTGCGCGACCCCGAGCAGGTGGCCACGGTGGACGGCATCGCCCTGCACTATCTGGACGTGGGGCAGGGGGCGCCGGTGCTCTTGCTGCACGGCATGGGGGGCTCCCTGGCCAACTTTCCCCGCGCCATCGCCCTGCTGGCCCGCAGCCATCGGGTGGTGGCCCTGGACCTGGCCGGCTTCGGCCTCTCCGACCGCCCCCGCGACGCCGACCTGACGCCCCAGGGCCAGGCGCGGCTGGTGCGGGGGCTCATGGCGCGCCTGGGGATCCAGCGGGCCGACGTCATCGGCCACTCCCTGGGCGGGGCCATCGCCCTGCACCTGGCCGCCCGCTATCCGGAGGCGGTGGGCAGGCTGGTGCTGGTCTCCAGCGCCGTCCCCGGGCGCCTCATCCCCTGGTTCCTGCGGCCCGTCTGGTTCCCGCCGGTGGTGCGCACCATCGTCGCCCTGTGCCTGCACTGCGCCCCGGCGCGGGAGTGGATGTGGCGGGCCGGCGTTTGGAGCGCCGACGTCCTCACGCCCGAACTGCGCCAGGCCATGCGCCTGCCCTCGCTGGTGCGCGGCACCACCGACGCCATCACCCGGGTGGGGCTGGCCCTGGCCAGGGAAGAGCGGCTGGACCTGTCGCAGGTGCGACAGCCGGTGCTGCTGCTCTGGGGCGCCGAAGACCGCTGGGTGGACCTGCGCAGCGCCCGCCGCCTGCTGCGCGCCTTGCCCGACGCCCGCCTGGAGGTCATCCCCCGGGCGCGGCACATGGTGCTGGAGGAGCGCCCCGACGAGGCCCACGCCGTCATCGTCTCCTTCCTGGAGGCGGGGCACAGCGCCGACGCCCCTACTGGTAGCGCGACGGGCCAGGCTGTATCCTAGAGGTCGGGACGCGGAGTCGCAGCGGGAGGTGACCTGACATATGCTCAACAACCTGAAGACGGCGGCCCTGCTGGCCCTGCTGGCGGGCATCTTCATGGGCATCGGGGTGCTGGTCGGCGGCCTGAACGGCCTGCTGGTGGGCTTCGTGCTGGCCCTGGTCATGAACGGCTTCGCCTACTGGTTCTCGGACCGCATCGTCCTGGCCATGACCGGTGCCCGCGAGGTGTCGCCCGAGGAGGCGCCCGACCTGCACCGCCTGGTGCAGGAGGTGGCCGCCCAGGCGCGGCTGCCCAAGCCCAGGGTGGCCGTCATCCAGGCCGACCAGCCCAACGCCTTCGCCACCGGCCGCGACCCCAAGCACGCGGTGGTGGCGGTGACCACGGGCATCATGCGCATCCTGGACGAGCGGGAGCTGATGGCGGTGCTGGGGCACGAGCTGGGGCACGTGCGCAACCGCGACGTCCTCATCAGCACCGTGGCTGCCGTCATCGCCAGCGCCATCAGCTTCGTGGCCTGGATGCTGCAGTGGACGCTGTTCTGGGGCGGCTTCGGCCGCAGCCGCGACAACGCCACCGGCTGGCTCTACCTGCTGGCGCTGCTGGCCACGGTCATCCTGGCGCCCATCGCCGCCACCATCATCCGGCTGGCCATCTCGCGGGCGCGGGAATACGAGGCCGACGCCACCGGCGCCCAGATCACGGGCATGCCCCTGTCGCTGGCCAGCGCCCTGGAGAAGCTGGAGGCCTACGCCCGCGGCCGGCCGCTGAACGTGCAGCCGGCGGCGTCGCACCTGTTCATCGTCAACCCGCTGCGGGGCCGGCGGGAGGGCGAGGAGGACCTGTTCGTCAGCCTCTTCCAGACCCACCCGCCGGTGCGCAAGCGCATCGAGCGCCTCTACGAGCTCGCCCGCAAGATGGGCGTCTACGCCTAGGGCCTCGGCGGGAAAGGCGAAGGGGGCCACCCCGCGGGGTGGCCCCCATTCTCGTTCGTCGTCACGCGTCGGTGCCGGCGATGCCCAGGTCGCGGGCCACCGGCTTCAGGGCCTCGATGACGAAGGCGATGTGCTCGTCCAGGTCCACCCCCAGCACCTCCGCCCCCTTGACGATGATCTCCCTGTCCACCGCCCGGGCGAACCCCTTCTCCTTCATCTTCTTGCGCACGGCGGCCACGTCCACCTCGTGGATGCTCTTGTGGGGCCGCACCAGGGCCACCGCCACGATGAAGCTGGCCAGCTCGTCCACGGCGTAGATGGCCCGCTCCATGGGCGTGCGCCGCTCCACGTCCAGGTAGTCGGCGTGGCAGAGCACGGCGTGGACGATGTCCTCGGGCCAGCCCCGCTCCCGCAGGATGCGCGCCCCCTCCAGCGGGTGCCGCTCCGGGTCGGGGTGCATCTCGTAGTCGAAGTCGTGCAGCAGGCCGACGATGGCCCAGCGCTCCTCGTCCTCGCCGAACCTGCGGGCGTAGGCGCGCATGGCCGCCTCCACCGCCAGGGCGTGCTTGCGCAGCGATTCGCTCTGGGTGAACTGGCACAGTAGCTGCCAGGCGTCGTCGCGGGTCGGCCACGTTCGCTCCATCATCTCACCCTCTGCACCAGGGGCGAATAGACGAAGCCCCCGCCTTCGATGGCATACCAGACGTTGCCCCTGCCCGCCTCCACCTCCTGCCCGCGCGCCTCGCCCACCACCCGCCGTCGCTCGCCCGGGAAGATGGCCCCCAGCACGGCCGCCTCGGTGGTGGGGGCGGCGCGGATGTTCACCGCCTCCGACACGGTTATCTCGAAGGGGGTAACGGGGGTCACCGGCACCGGCGTGGGGGTAGGGCGGGGCGTGGGGGTAGGGATGGTCGCAGCGGGGGTCGTGGGGACGACGGTGACTAACACCACGGTGGGGCTGGCGAAGGGGGAGGGGGAAACGGGCGGCATGACCACGTCGGCCGGCGGCCCCTGCCCGCCGCAGGCGGCCATGCCCAGCCCCAGGGCCAGAAGGATGCCCCCTCGCCGCATCGGCGCACGCTCGTCGGCCGCTGCCCTCTAGCTGGGGACGCCGGTGGCCAGCATCAGCCCCTTGGCCAGGATCTCGCCCCCCAGCACCAGCGCCATAGCAATATACAACAGGCCGGTGGCCGATTGCATGGCCCGGATGCCGCTGGAGTCGTAGGCCATGTAGGTGAAGAGCAGGGGCAGCCCCAGGCCGCCGGCGATGCGCAGCCAGAGGAAGGGGTTCTGGCCCAGGGGGATGTCGGGGCCGCCGGGAATGGTCTGCCGCGGCAGGGCCAGGTTGGGCGCCAGCAAGAGGGCCTGCACCGCCAGCGCCGCCAGGAGGAAGGCGGTCAGCTCCCGCAGCGGGCGCTCGGGCAGTCGCGGCGTCACCAGATACCAGTGCCCCAGCACCATCCCCAGCGAGACGCCCCCCGCCGCCAGGCTGCCCAGCGCCAGCGCCAGGAAGACGCCGGCGTAGCCCCAGGCGGGCGGGGCGAAGACGCCGGCCAGGGCCGCCACCGCCCCCAGTCCGGCCAGCGACGCCGCCCCGCCCAGGGCCAGCGCCGGCACGCGCCACGGGCCGAGGGTGGCCAGGAAGTAGGCGCTGGCCAGGGCAGCGGTCACGGCCAGCGACAGGCGGGCCGGCCCGGCGTAGGCGCCGTCCAGGGCGTAGCCGTCCACCTCGGCCGGCACGGTCACCTTCAGGGCGGCCAGCAGCGCCAGCCCCGCGGCGGCAGCCACCAGGAAGGCCGAGAACTGGACGAAGCTGCGCGCCACGTGGCCCCGCAGGTGGGCACCCCACAACACCCACAGCCCGCCCACCGCCAGCTCCACCAGCACCAGCAGGAGGGTGTAGGGCAGGGCATCGGCGCTCATAGCGGCAAGACCAATTATCGGCCCGGCCCCGAAGAGGGTCAACGAGGCGTGAAAGGCTTCACGAACTCGCCCAGGCGAAGGAAGTCCTCGGCCTGCTGCCGGGGCGAGCGGTGGTTGGCCGCCCGCGGCGACGGGTGGTAGACGGGCACCAGCAGGCGCCCCGCCCAGGGGAGCGGCTGCCCCACGTGCCGTCGCAGGCTGTAAGGGTGGGGCGAGAGCAGCCGCAGCGCCGCCAGCGCCACCTCCCCCAGGGCCACCACCACCCGCGGCTGCACCAGCTCCAGCTGGGCCGCCAGCCAGCGGGAGCAGTTCCGCACCTCCGTCGGCGAGGGGCGGCGGTTGCGGCCGCCGCCGTCGGGGTGGCAGAGGACGGCGTTGGTGACGAAGACCTCGTCCCGCCCCAGGCCCGCCAGGGCCAGCAGCTCCTGGAAGCGACGCCCCGACCGGTCGCTGGTGAAGGGCACGCCGGTGCGGGCGGCCCCCAGCCGCCCCGGCGCCTCGCCCACGAACATGACCGGCGCGTGGACGGGGCCGTTGGCCGCGCCGAGGACGTGCACGTGGCGCATGGCCGGACACAGGCGGCAGGCGGCCACCTGCCGGCACAGGCGTCGGAAGGCCTCTTCCCTGGCGTCCATCCCGGCGCCCATTTTGGCCGACCTCCCCCCCGGTCTGCCATATCTTCCCGGGGTGACATTCCCTCCCTTGGCAGGTGGTGACGCACTGTGTAGAATGTTTGTGCTAAAAGGGCGCGAGCGTGGACAGCGAAGAGAAGCTGCGGCTCCTGGGCGGCACCGAGGACGTGGACGAGGCCGGGGAGCACTACTCCCCCGCCCACTCGCCCCAGATGCGCCAGGCCCCCGGCGCCGCCGGCATCTACTGGGCGGCGGCCGGCGGCAGGCGTGTGCCCCTCCTGCGCGCCCTGCGCACCAACGTCTGCGAGCTGGACTGCCGCTACTGCGCCATCAACCGCCACCGCGAGGCCCGTCGCGCCTCCTTCCGGCCGGAGGAGCTGGCCCGCACCTTCATGCAGATGCACGAGCGGGGCATGGTGGCCGGCCTCTTCCTCAGCTCCGGCGTGGCCGGCGGGGCCGACCGCAGCGCCGAGAAGATCATCGAGACGGCCGAATGGCTGCGAGAGCGCTACCGCTACCGCGGCTACATCCACCTGAAGATCATGCCCGGCCAGTCGCCCGACTACATCGCCCGCGCCTTCGAGCTGGCCGACCGGGTGAGCATCAACCTGGAGGCACCCACCCCCCAGCACCTGGCCCGCATCGCCCCCAGCAAGGACTTCTGGCGCGACCTGGTGGCCCCCATGCAGGAGGTGAAGCGGCTGCAGGCCAGATACCCCGAGAAGCTGCGGGCCGGCCAGATCACCCAGATGGTGGTGGGCGCCGCCGGCGACAGCGACCGCGACATTCTCACCACCACCCAGTGGCTCTACGACGAGCTGGCGATGCGCCGCGTCTACTACAGCGCCTACCACCCCGTCTGCGGCGAGGTGCTGGCGCCGCCCGCCCCCAAGCTGCGGGAGCACCGCCTCTACCAGGCCGACTGGCTGCTGCGCTTCTATGGCTTCCGCCTGGAGGAACTTCCCTTCGCCGCCGACGGCTCGCTTCCCCAGGAGATGGACCCCAAGCTGGCCTGGGCGCTGGGCCATCCGGAGCTGTTCCCGGTGGAGGTGAACCGGGCGCCACGGGAGTGGCTGCTGCGGGTGCCCGGCATCGGCCCCGAGAGCGCCCGTCGCATCCTGCGCCGCCGACGGGAGGGGGCCATCCGCAGCCTGGAGGAGCTGCGGGCGCTGGGGGTGGTGGTGCGCCGCGCCCTGCCCTTCCTGTTGCTGGACGGCCGCTATCTGGCCGACCGCGCCGCTGCCCGTGCCCTCTGGGCCCGTGGCCACCGCGAGGCGCCCCAGCAGCTGTCCCTGCCCTGGGAGCGCGACCCCCTGGCTGCCGCCGCGACCCTGGCCGGCCTGCGGGCCGCCTCCTGAAGCCCTCCCCCGGGCGGCGCCCCCGGGCCTACAATGGCCTGGGATGGCCGGCGACCAGGAGTTCCTGCTCAAGGCCCTGCGCGAGGCGGGAGACCAGCTCCTGGAGGAGCTGCTGGAGCTGGGCGGGGCCGGCCTGGACTTCCGCCCGTCGCCCGAGGAGTGGAGCGCCAAGGAGGTGCTGGGGCACCTGCGCGACGCCCTGGCCCTGGCCCGCGAGCAGGTGCAGGCCGTCCTCGACGGCCGCCCCCTCCCACACTGTGACCTCGATGCCCTGCCCGAGGAACGCGACTATGGGGCGCGGGACGCCGGCGACCTGCTGGAGGAGATGGCCCGCGAGCGCCGTCGCCTCCTCCACCTCCTCTGGTCGCTGACGGACGACGAGTGGCAGCGGGCGGGCCGCCATCCCCTGCGGGGGCAACTGACCATCGCCGACATCGTGCGGGAGCTGGCCCGACACGACCTGGAGCACCTGTGGCAGGTGCGGCGCCTGAAGGAGCTCTTGGAGGAGCCCGACCTGGAGCCCTTCTAGGGGGCGGAGACGAAGGCGACGGTGTAGTAGATCTGGGACGTGCTCCGGCTGACGAAGCCCAGCATCTCCCGGCGCAGGTGTCGGTGCTCGCGCTGGGCCTGGATCCGCTCCAGGTCTTCCAGGTCGGCCACCTCCACGATGATGATGCGTCGCGATTCGTCGCTGAGGAGGGTGCCCAGTATCTGGACAGCCCTCACCCCCGGCTGCGAGACCCAGAACGGGACGGCCCGGTGGTTCAGGAAGTCGTCCAGGTTCTCCTCTTCGCCGGGAATGGCCTGGCAGCAGATGACATAGTAGAGGCTCACGTCCGCCACCCCTCCCCACACCCCACAGGCGACTGCTGCCTGCCTCTACCGCCGCAGGAAAAGGCCGGTGGGTCCATCGAGGGCAGTCCCACCTCCATCCGCTACCGGGGCCCCCGCGCCCGCTCTCCAGGGTCGAGAGCAGCTTATTTTAGCGAGCAGCAGGAAGTCAACATGTTGCAGTGGCAAACGAGCTTTTTTGACCGTTTACAGACCGAAAGGGCACCTGGCGGCCCCTAGCCCGAATACGTCCAGCCCGTCACCTCGGAGCTGAGGATGGGGCCGTAGCGGCGCACGTCGCCGTCCACCACCCGTCCGATGACCAGCACGTGGTCGCCGACCTCCACCTCCTGCTCCACCTGGCACTCCAGCCAGGCCACCGCCTGCTCGAGGATGGGGCAGCCGCTGCGGCCGCGGCTGTAGGGGATGCCTTCCAGCTTGCGGTAGATCTTGGCTGCCTCCTCCTCGGGGCGCCCCTCCACCTTGGCGGCGTAGTAGGGCTGGGCGAACTTGCGGGCCAGCTCCACATCGGCGTCGTCGGTGCCCAGCATGTTGACGGTGAAGGCGCCGCTGGCGCGCACGTTCTCCAGGGTGCGGGCGTCCCGCTCCAGGGCCACCAGCACCAGCCGCGGGCGGAAGGAGACCTGCATCACCCAGTCGGCCATCATGCCGTTGACCTCGTCGCCCTTGCGCGAGCCGACGATGTAGAGGCCGTAGACCATCATTTCCAGGGCGTCGGCGATGGGGTCGCGCCCCTTCTTGGGTGGGGGCATCCGCTGGCGGTCCACGGCCTCGCCTACCCCCGGCCTTCGGCCACCAGTTCGGCCACCAGGTCGTAGTTGCCGTAGGTGGGCACCAGATAGACGCCGGCCGCCCGGCTGCGGCAGAGCTCCATCACCTCGCGGGCGATGGCCTTCCCCTCGCGGGGGGCGTCGGGCCCCGCCCGCCGCAGCCGCTCCCGCACCTCTTCGGGTATATACATGCCCGGCACCTCCTGGTGCAGGCGCTGGGCGTGCTCGTAGCTGTGCAGGGGGAGCACGCCGACGATGACGGGCCGCTTGAAGGGGGCCGCCTGCTCCAGGAAGCGCTCCAGGCGGTCGGGGTCGAACACGTTCTGGCTGACGAAGAAGTGGGCGCCCGCCTCCACCTTGCGCCGCATCAGACGTATCTCGGGGCCCAGGGGGTCGGCGTTGGGGTTGCAGGCGGCGCCGATGAGGAAGCTGGCCTGCCGGCCGATGGGCCGCCCCGTCCAGTCCAGCCCTTCGTTCAGCAGCTTGAGGATGCGGATGAGCCCCACCGCCGAGACGTCCCAGACGCCGATGACGTCCTTGTAGCCGCCCAGTTCGGGGGGGTCGCCCCGCAGGCAGAGGACGTTGCGCACCCCCAGGGCGTGGCAGCCCACCATGTCGGCGTGGATGGCCATGGCGTTGCGGTCGCGGGTGGTGTAGTGCATCACCGTCTCGATGCCCACCTCCCGCTGCAGGAGCAGGCAGAGGGCCCAGGGGCTCATGCGCACGCGGGCGGTGGGCGAGTCGCCCACGTTGATGGCGTCGGCGCCCGCCTCCTTCATCAGGGCGGCGGCGCGCAGGGCGCGGCGAGGGGCCAGGCCGACGGGCGGGTCTATCTCGACGCTGACCACGAAGCGGCCTGCAGCCAGCTTCTCGCGCAGGGTCAGGGCGCGGGCGTCCAGGGTAGCCTCCCGCCCCGGCGACGGCAGGGGGTCGTCCATAGCGGGATGCTATGTTATCGCCTGGCGACGGTGGGGGCAATAGCTAGCGGGCCCGGGCCGCCACCGCCTCCATCTCCTGGCGGACGAGCCGGTAGTCCTCCTCCGGGATCTGGTGCAGGTTGCCCTGGAAGGCCAGGCGCCAGTGCTCCGCCGGCCACTTCTTGGTGTAGGCCATGCGCGGCGCTATCTCCTTCACGTCCAGATACTGCTCGGGGCGCAGGAGGATGTCGGACTGCACCCGCACCCGGAAGGGATAGTCCTCCCCCGCCTTCTTGGAGCGGAAGAGGGGCGTGTGATCCTCGAAGACGGTGGAGGTGACGGTGGCGATGCCGCCGAACTTCATGATGCCGGTGAGGTAGAAGATGAGCTTGTCGCCGGGGGCCATGCGCGCCGTCTCGCGACGGCGCGTGCTCTTGAAGCCGAAGAGGTCGAAGCCCCGCTCCTGGGCGATGCGGAAGTTCTCCTCGGAGCCGACGACGATCCAGTAGGCCATGGGTCACCTCCTCACAGGGGCCAGTTGGTAGGCTAGCCGCCCCGCCCACGGTTGTAAAGACGGCCCGCGCCGCCCCGCTCGAAAAGGCCCAGGGCCGGCGCCGAACGCTGAGACGCGCAGCGCAGCTTGCCGATCTTCGACCTGCCCGACGTCAGCGGTCTCGACCGGCGGTGGCGGTCTCCGAATCGCTCGCAAACCGGCGCCCCGTTGCCGGGACGGGCGGGGCGGACCTTGACGGGGCGGCGGCCGGGGCGTATGTTCGCTGCAGCCCATGCCGGGAGGTGCGCGGTGTCGGTCCGCTTCAGCCGCGAAGGGCGCATCGCCATCATCACCCTCGACCGTCCCGAGAAGCTCAACGCCATGACCCCGGAGATGTATGCCGACATCACCCGCCGCCTGCAGGAGGTGGACGCCGACGACGGCATCTGGGTGGCCATCGTCACCGGCGCCGGCACCCGCGCCTTCTCGGCCGGCGCCGACCTGACCACCGTCCACCGCCCCCAGGCGGGGCCGGGGGTGAGCTGGCAGCCCCTGCGGCAGGAGCGCTTCGACCTGGGGCTGCAGGTGAGCAAGCCCCTCATCGCCGCCATCGAGGGCTACTGCCTGGCCGGGGGACTGGAGCTGGCCCTCTGCTGCGACATCCGCATCGCTGGCGAGGGGGCGCGCTTCGGCTGCCCCGAGGTGCGCTGGAACGTCCTCCACGGCTACGGCGCCCTGGCCCTGCCACGGCTCATCGGCCTCTCCCGCGCCCTCTACCTGCTGCTGACGGGGGAGTTCGTGGACGCCCAGGAGGCGCTGCGCCTGGGGCTGGTGCACGCGGTGGTGCCCCCCGGCGAGGCGCTGGAACGGGCCCGCGCCCTGGCCGAGCGCATCTGCCGCAACGCGCCCCTGGCCGTGCGCATGACCAAGGAGCTGGCCCTGCGCAGCTTCGAGGTGCCCCTGAGCGACGGCCTGCGCCTCTACAGCGAGTTCCGTCGCCTGCTGCAGATGAGCGAGGACCAGGCCGAGGGCACCCGCGCCTTTCAGGAGCGCCGCGAGCCCCGCTTCCAGGGCCGCTGAGGGCCAGGGCCCGCACCGGGCTTATACTGGACTTGCGGGCCATGAAGGAGCCGTCCTCCCTGACCGCCTCTCAGGCCACGCTCGTCGCCGGCGAGCCCGTCCGCTGGGCGGTGCTGGTGCGCTTCGGCGAGGTGGCCCTGAAGAAGGGGCACCGCCAGCTCTTCATGGGCGTCCTGCGCCGCAACATCGAGCGCGCCCTGGCCGGGCTGCCGATGGAGCGAGTTGCCATCCGCCCCAACCGCTGCTTCGTCTGGCTGGAGGACGCCGCCGCCTGGCCGGAGGTGCGGGAGCGGCTGGCCAACGTCTTCGGCATCGTCGGCTACTCCCTCTGCCTGCGGGTGCCGCCCACCCTGGAGGCGGCCCGGCAGGCCTACCACCTGCTGGTGGCGACGCCTCCCGCCTCCTTCGCCGTGCGCGCCCACCGCGGCGACAAGTCCTTCCCCCTGACCTCCCAGGAGATAGAGCGGGAGCTGGGCGCCTACATCAAGGACGCCAGCGGGGCGCGGGTTGACCTGACCCACCCCCAGCTCACCTTCTACGTCGAGCTGCAGCCCGAGGGCATCTTCTGCAGCACCGAGCAGGTGCCGGGGCCGGGGGGCCTGCCGGTGGGCACCGGCGGTCGGGTGGCCTGCCTCCTGTCGGGCGGCATTGACTCGCCCGTGGCCGCCTACCGTATGCTCAAGCGCGGCTGCCAGGCCGTCCTCGTCCACTTCACTTCCTACCCCTTCACCGACGCCTCCTCCTGGGACAAGTGCCGCGAGCTGGCGGCGCGGCTGGCCCGCCACCAGTTCGAGAGCCGCCTCTACGCCGTGCGCCTGGGGGAGGTGCAGCGGCGGATAGTGGTGGCGGTGCCCGCCCGCTACCGCATCCTCATGTATCGGCGGATGATGCTGCGCATCGCCGAGGCCATCGCCCGGCGGGAGGGGTGCAAGGCGCTGGTGACCGGCGAGAGCCTGGGGCAGGTGGGCTCCCAGACCCTGGACAACCTGGTGGCCGTCCAGGAGGCGACGACCATGCCCGTCCTGCGCCCCCTCATCGGCCTGGACAAGCAGGAGATCATCGCCGAGGCGCGGCGCATCGGCACCTACGAGGTCTCCATCCTGCCCGACATGGACTGCTGCCAGTTCCTGGTGCCCCCCCAGGTGGCCACCACCTCCACCCCCGAGCGATTGCGGGAGATGGAGTCGCGACTGGACGTGCCCGCCCTGGTGGACCTGGCTCTGTCCCAGACGGAGGTGGAAGAGTTCCGATGGCCCTAGCCGTCTCGGTGGCCATCTTCCAGGACGAGGGGCGGCGGCGGGTGCTGCTGGTGCGGCGCCCCGACGACCCCGACGAGGAGCACGCCGGGCTCTGGGGCCTGCCCGCCGTCACCCTGCGCCCGGGCGAGACGCCCACCGAGGGCGTCCTGCGGGCCGGTCGCCAGAAGCTGGGTCTGGAGCTGCGCCCCCTGGCCGTCCTGGGCCGCGGCGCCCAGCTCCGCCCGGCGGGCGTCCTGCAGATGCTCCTCTACGAGGCCGAGGCCCTCTCCTGGCCGCCCCGCCTGGAGCCGGAGCAGCGGGAGGAGGGCCTCACCTACTACACCGACTGGACCTGGGGCGAGCCGGAGCTGCTGGTGCCGGCGGCGGTGATGGGCTCCCTCTGCTCGCGCCTGCTGCTGGACGCCCTGGGCGACTACTGGCAGCCATGAGGGTGCGGGCGCCACTGGCCCTGGTCGTCCTGTCGCTGCTGGCCCTGGCCGCTGCCGCCCCTGCCCTGGCCCAGGCGCCCGTGGAGCGGCAGGTGGGCCCCTACCTGCTGCGCCTCTCCTTCCAGCACCCCCCACGCCTGGACGACACCAACGCCCTCCTGCTGGAGGTGGTGGACTCGCGCAGCGGGCAGCGGGTGACGGGGCTGCAGGACTCGCTGCGCCTGGAGGGGTGGGTCTACCCCACCGAGGGCACGCGCCGCTACGTGCCCGTCTTCCTGAGGCCGTCGCGGGGGGACCCGGGCACCTACGAGGGGGTTTTCGTGCCGCCGGCCCTGGGCCCCTACCGCTTCTACCTGCTGGGCTCCATCCAGGGCATGGCAGTGAACGAGGAGTTCGCCACCGGCCCGGGCGGGCTGCCCGAGGTGATGCCGCCGGAGGAGGAGCTCTTCACCCCCGGGGCGGTGGTGGGGCTGGTCATCCTGGGCCTCTATCTGGCGGGCATGGCCGGCCTGGGACTCTGGTATCTCGTCCGCCGCCGTCGCCCCGCCACCGGCTAGGCCACCGCGACCCCAGACGCACGCCCGCGTGGCTGCCGCGCGCCGCCCATAAATTGCCAGGGGCGGAGAAATGAGATATAATGAGCCTGAGGGAGCCAGGAGTCGCACTGAGGGGGTGGTGATGCTCCGTTGTCCACAGTCGTCGGCCAGTTATTAACATCGCCTGCAGCTTCTCCTAGCAGCGTCCAGGAACGGGCAGCCCCCGTCGTCTCCGTGGCCATACCCACCCGCAACTCGGGGCGCGTCATCGGCCGCTGCCTGGAGTCGCTGCGCCGCCAGACCTACCCGCACCTGGAGGTGCTGGTGGTGGACGGCTCCTCCCGCGACGGCACCTGCCGGGTGGCCGCCGCCTACGGCGCCACGGTGGTGCCTTGCCCCGGGGGGCTGCTGGCCGCCCGCTACCAGGGCGTCCTGCACGCCCGCGGCCAGTATGTGCTCATGCTGGACTCGGACCAGGTGCTGGAGCCCACGGCGGTGGAGCGGGCTGTGGCCCTCATGGAGGAGGGCCACGACATGCTGGTGCTGGAGGAGATGTCGCTGCCGCCCCGCAACTGGCTGCAGCGCCTCTTCGCCGCCCACCGTCGGCTCGTCCACCGCTACCTGGACGAGCGGGCGCTGGACCCCTTCCGCGGCACCGTCCTGCCCCGCTTCTTCCGTCGCCACCTGCTCCTGCGCGCCTTTGAGAGGGTGCCGCCCGACCTGCTGCCGCGAGTGGTCCACCACGACCACGCCATCATCTATCTGGAGTGCTGGCGGCTGTCGCGACGGGTGGGCTACCTGCCCCGCGCCGTCTACCACCAGGAGCCGGCCAGCCTGCGGGAGGCCTGGCAGCGCAACTTCCGCTACGGCCGCAGCCTGGCCGTCTTCGCCGCCGACAACCCTTACGCGGGGCTGGCCCGCCGGCGCGACGGCTACATCTGGCCGCGGCGCCTGAGCCGAGAAGACATAGCCCTGGCCTTGCAGTCGGCCCTGCTGCTGACGCTCCTCAAGGCCGCCCAGGGCGCGGGCCTGCTCTGGGAGCGGGCCCGCCGGTAGCTCCGGGGCCAAGGCCCCAGGTCACGAAAAAACGGGGAGGTGCGAGGATGACGTTCATCGTGACCATCGGGCGCGGTTCCATGGACCGCTACTCGCTGAAGCTGGCCCGGCACCTGCGGGCCCCCAAGCTCTTCACCGACGTCTACCAGAAGGTGGCCGAGCTGTTCAACGTGCCCCTCCTGAGCTGTCGCTCCCTCTACGCCCTCTGGCAGGACGCCGCCTTCCTGCGGCGGCTGCGGCGCCTGGGCGACACGATCCACTTCCCCAACCATCACATGGGGCGCTACGGCCTCTTCCTCGACCAGCCCTACATCGTCACCGTGCACGACCTGATCCGCTACTTCGACCTGAAGGGCTACAGCACCTACATCCACCGTCCCAACCTGCGCGACCGCCTCTACCTGCACATGGACTACGCCGGCATCCGCCGCGCCACGGCCATCATCGCCATCTCCGAGACCACCAAGCGGGACATCGTGCGGCACCTGGGCTATCCGGCGGAGCGCATCTTCGTGGTCTATCACGGCGTTGACCACGACCTGTTCCGGCCGGTGGAGGAGCGGCCCCTGGAGGAGCCCTATGTCCTGTTCGTGGGCTCCGAGCACCCGCGCAAGAACCTGCCCGCCCTGCTGCGCGCCTTCAAGATGGTCAAGGACAGCGACCGTCGCTTCCGCCACCTGAAGCTGGTGAAGGTGGGGGCGGCGGGCGGCCGCGAGGCGCCCTTCCGCCAGCGCACCCTGGCGGCCATGGCCGAGGTGGGGCTGGACGGCGACGTGGTCTTCGTGGAGGGGGTGCCCGACCACCAGCTCCCCGCCTACTACTCGGGCGCCGAGGTGCTGGTGAACCCGTCGCTCTACGAGGGGTTCGGCTTCCCGCCAGTGGAGGCCATGGCCTGCGGCTGCCCGGTCATCGTCTCCAGCGCTGGCGCCCTGCCCGAGGTGGTGGGGGACGCCGCCCTGGTGGTGGACCCCAACGACCCCCAGGCCCTGGCCGAGGCCATTCGCCAGGTGCTGACCGACTCCTCCCTGCGCCACCGCCTGGTGACGGCCGGCCTGCGGCGGGCGGCCCAGTTCACCTGGGAGCGCTGCGCCCGCGAGACGGAGCAGGTCTACGAGCGGGTGGAGGCGGAGCTGGCCGCCTAGCGCCCCAGGACGTGGCGCAGGGCCGCCTCCAGCTCCGGATAGCGGAACTGGAACCCCGCCGCCTGCAGCTTGGCGGGGAGCACCCGCTGGCCCATGAGCAGGGCCTCGTCGGCCATCCGGCCCATGGCCAGGCGCAGGGCGAAGGCGGGGACGCGCAGGAAGGCAGGCCGCCCCAGCACCCGCGCCAGGGTGCGGGTGAACTCGGCGTTGGTCACCGGGTTGGGCGCGGTGACGTTCACCGGCCCCGAGAGGTCGTCCCGCGACAGGGCGAAGAGCAGCCCCGCCACGGCGTCGTCCAGGGCCACCCAGCTCATGAACTGCCGTCCGCTGCCCAGGGTGGCCCCCAGCCCCAGGCGGAAGAGGGGCAAGAGGCGGGCCAGCGCCCCGCCCCGGCCCGAGAGCACCACGCCGAAGCGGGTGTTGACCACCCTGGTGCCGGCCCGCGTCGCCCCCTGGGCGGCCTCCTCCCAGGCACGGCAGAGGTCGGCCAGGAAGCCCGTCCCCGGCCCGCTGGACTCGTCCAGGGGCTCCTGGCCGCGGTCGCCGTAGTAGCCCACGGCCGAGGCCGAGACGAACACCCTGGGCGGCGACGGCGCGGCGACGATGGCCTCGGCCAGCAGCCGCGCCCCCTCCACCCGGCTGCGCCAGATGCGCTCCCGTCGCTGGGCCGTCCAGCGCTGGCCGATGTTCTCGCCGGCCAGGTGGACCACGGCCTCCACCCCCTCCAGGGCCCTGGCGTCCAGCGTCCCCCGGAGGGGGTCCCACAGGAAGTCGGCCGCCCCGGGCCGGCGGCCCAGCCGCACCACCTGGTGCCCCTCCCGCTTCAGGGCGGGCACCAAGTGCGAGCCGATGAGCCCGGTGGCGCCCGTCACCAGCACCCGCATCGGCCGCCTCCTCGCTCCGTCTGGCCCTTCAGCATATCGGAGCGATGGCTAGGCAGGCAACCCCGCCCCGGCCTTCGCTGGCCCGAGGGCAGCCCAGGGCCTATGCTAGGCGCTGGTGCGACGCCTGGCCGTCTTCGCCCTGGCCCTCGCCCTCGACCTGGCCCTGGGGGAGCCGCCCACGCCCGCCCATCCCACCGCCTGGGTGGGGCGGGCGGCCCGGGCACTGGAGCCCCTGGGCAGGCGCCTCTCGCCCCGCGGCCAGCTCGCCTTCGGCGCCGCGGTGGCCCTGCTGCTGCCCCTGGCGGCGGCCTGGGCCGGCCGACAGGCGCTGCGACGGACGGGCGGCGGCTGGACGGGGCTGCTGGCCGAGGCCGCCCTGCTGAAGAGCGCCTTCTCGGTGCGGGCGCTTCTGGCCGAGGCGCTGGCCCTGCGCCGCCTGCTGGAGCAGGGCCACCTGGAGGCCGCCCGCAGGCGAGCGCGGGCGCTGGTGGGCCGCGACACCTCTCGCCTGGACGAGGCCCACCTGGTCTCGGCCGGGCTGGAGTCGCTGGCCGAGAACGCCACCGATGCCTTCCTGGCGCCGTGGCTTTACTATGTTCTGGCAGGGACGGGCGGGGCGCTGGCCTACCGCGCCGTCAACACCCTGGACGCCATGTGGGGCTATCGCGGCCATTACGAGCACCTGGGCAAGGCGGCCGCCCGGCTGGACGACCTGGCCAACCTCCTGCCGGCACGCCTGGGCGCCCTCTTGCTGGCCCTGGCCTCGGGCAGGCCGCGGCCGGCCCTGGCCACCGCCCTGGCCCAGCACGGGCGCACCGAGAGCCCCAACGCCGGCTGGACCATGTCGGCCCTGGCGGGGGCCCTGGGAGTGCAGCTGGAGAAGGAGGGACACTACCGCCTCGGGGACCCGCAGCGTCCCCTGGCGCCGCCCCTCCTGGACGAGGGGGCCAGGGTCGTGGCGCGGGCCGCCGTCCTGGGCGCCCTGCTGGTCTCCCTGCTGCTCTGGCTGGAGGCGAAGGGGTGGCGACGGTAGAGCACGGCGGCCTGGACGAGGAGGAGGCCCGCGCCCTGGGCCTCGACCCGGCCTGTGTCCTCGACCTGAGCCAGAACCTGGCGCCCCTGCCCCCGCCCCCGTCGGTGCGGGAGGCCATCGTTGCCTGCGACTACCGCCCCTATCCGGAGCCCACCTACCGCCGCCTGCGGCAGGCCCTGGCCGAGCGCCAAGGTCTGGGGCCGGACTGGGTGCTGCCCGGCAACGGCGCCAGCGAACTCATCTTCCTGGCCTGTCGCGCCCTGCTCTCGCCGGGCGACGCGGCGCTGGTGCTGGCGCCCACCTTCGGCGAATACGAGCGGGCGGCACGCCTCTGCGGCGCCCAGGTCGCGACGGTCGCCGCCCGCCCCGAGGACGGCTTCCGCTGGGACGTGGCCGAGGTCTGCCGGCGGACGCGGGCGCTGCGGCCCCAGGTCCTCTTCCTCTGCTCGCCCAACAACCCCACCGGCGTCTACCTGGGGCGAGAAGAGGTGGAGGCCCTGGCCGAGGCCCTGGCGGGCGGCGTGCTGGTGCTGGACGAGGCCTTCGTGGACTTCGCCAGCGCCCCCTGGGACTCGGCCGCCCTGGTGCGGAGGGGCCGCGTCCTCTGCCTGCGCTCCCTCACCAAGGTCTTCGCCCTGGCCGGGGTGCGCCTGGGCTACGCCCTGGGCCGCCCCGAGCTGCTGGAGCGCCTCCGCGCCCACCAGCCGCCCTGGAGCGTGAGCGCCTTCGCCGCCGCCGCCGGCATCGCCTGCGCCGCCGCCGGCGACCACGTGCAGCGGGTGCGGCGCGCGGTGGCCGAGGCCAGGGAGGGCCTGGCCCGGGGGCTGCGGGCCCTGGGCCTCACGGTGGTATCGGGCGAGGCCAATTTCCTGCTGGCGGAAGTGGGGGGAGCGAGGGAGTTCCGGCGCCGACTGCTGGCAAAAGGGGTGTGCGTGCGCGACTGCACGTCCTTCGGCCTCCCCGCCCACGTGCGGGTGGCGGTGCCTTCGCCCGACCAGGTGCCGCGAGTGGTGGACGCCTTCGCCGCCGTTCTCGCGGAGACGAGGAGGACGCCATGAGCATGTCCCTCTCCCAGGTGCTGGAGCGCATCGGCGGGCCGGACGAGGCAGCCAGGGAAGCGGCGCGGAGACGCCTCGACCGCCTCACCAAGCCCCCTGGCAGCCTGGGCCGCCTGGAGGAGCTGGCCATCTGGCTGGCCGGGGTAACGGGACGGGTGCGACAGCGTCTCGACAGGCGAACGGTGCTGCTCATGGCCGCCGACCACGGCGTGGTGGAAGAGGGGGTCTCGGCCTACCCCCAGACGGTCACCGCCCAGATGGTGGCCAATTTCCTGCGCGGCGGCGCCGCCATCAACGTCCTGGCCCGGCGGGCGGGCGCCCGCGTGCTGGTGGTGGACGTGGGCGTGGCCGCCGACCTGGAGCCCCGGGAGGGGCTGCTGGTGCGCAAGGTGGGCCGGGGCACCCGCAACCTGGCGCGCGGGCCGGCCATGAGCCGCGAGGAGGCGCTGCAGGCCATCGAGGTGGGCATCGAGGTGGC
>FWWM01006722.1_pt1 | contig 23817 bp, 22 predicted proteins | sample 2228351 | NCBI WGS metagenome assembly FWWM01 (sample SAMEA103939774, study PRJEB20133) | metagenome
GGCGGGGCGTATTTCGAGCTGGCCCTTCCCACGCCCCAGTTCATTCCCAATCGTCGCTATGGCTCTCTGCCCCAATTGCGCGTCGTCTCAGCGCGTGAGTACCCCGAACTAGGGCTGCGCCACGGCCAGCCCATCTACGAACTGATAAAAACCCCTGAGCGCCTGCGATTCTTGAGCTCCCCCGACGAGATGAGCGGGTGCTGGCCCTGACCCCTCTCCTGTAGGTGACTACGGACCGGGGTGAGGGCCTCACATCACGATGTGATTCTCGGCTCGCGTGGGGAGAAGACCGCCACCAGGAACCCCACAACGATCCCGATTCCCACTCCCCACAAGATTATCTGCGTCCGATTCGGCCCCACTGGCCCCTGCGGCAGCTGCGCCGGCGTGACCAGTTCCACCGGCTCCCAGCTCGCAAGCAGATGGCGCGCCTCAACTTGTGCTTGCGATAAAGATTCTATGCGCTCTTCAAGCTCTAGAACACGCCGATATTCGCTCTCGAACGCACCAATCCCCTTGGACCCCAACAGATCAAGCTCGCGCTCTATTTCCCCAAGACGCTTCAGCACAGACTCTAAATAGGTGCGATAGTACCAGCTCTCTAGGGTCGCCCCCTGCTCGCTAACCCGCATCTGGCGAGATTTGAGAAGCGCCTGCAACTCCTTCTCAATGCTCTCTTTCTGCGCTTGAAGCAGGGTCTTGCGCTCCTCGAGTCGGGCCGTGAGCGCTTGAATCAGAGTCTGATGATGACCCTCCAAGATCTGAGAGAGCTCGCTCAGCCGCTGGATCTCTGCTTCGATGCTCGAACGCATATCGCTCTTGAGCTTTGCTGATGCTTGCTCAATGTACTCGGCGAGGGCGTCGCGCACCGTACGCTGGGCGAAGCCGCCGCGCAGCCTCAGCACGATGAAGCCCTCAGCCTCGGTGATCTCCAAATTCTTCGACAGCCATGAGACGACAGGCCAGGTCTCCCCAGGCTCATCAGAGACTCTGACTTTTTTAGCGACTTGGACAGCCAAGTCCGGGCTCCGCCAAAACTCCGCGCCCCAGTGAAACCGCGTGGAGAACTCCGCTGGCAATGGCGGGGCCTTCAGGCGCACCAACGCGCCCGTCTCAAACTCCAACGGTTGGCGCAGGGCGTAGATCGCCGAACCGATCAGAAAGACCAAGACCGTCACAACAAAGATCCACCGTCGGGCCATCCTCTCATCTCCCTTGATGTGCCCACCATAGCACAAATTACCGTCCTTCGTCAAAGGCGCTCGCGCAGGATTTTCACAATACGCTCGGCAGCGTGCCCGTCGCCGAAGGGATTCACAGCGCGCGCCATCTGCTCGTAAGCGCCGCGATCCTCAAGCAACTGTGTGGCTTCCTGAAAGATCGCTTCAGCATCCGTGCCCACGAGCTTCGCTGTGCCCGCTTCAATGGCTTCAGGGCGCTCCGTGACTTTTCTCATCACCAAGACGGGCTTGCCCAGCGCTGGGGCTTCTTCTTGAATGCCTCCGGAGTCCGTCAAAATCAAATGAGCTCGGCCCATCAGCCAGACGAATTTTTCGTAATCCAACGGCTCTATCAGAAAGACCCGATCCGTCTGACCTAGAATCTTGTGCACCGGGGCGCGCACGTTGGGGTTTAAGTGCACAGGGTAGATCACAATAACGTTGGGATGGCTCTCGGCGATCTTCTTCAGCCCTAGACAGATATTCTCAAAATCTTTTCCAAAGCTCTCGCGCCGGTGGCCCGTGACCAGCACGAGCTTCTTGTCGCCGCGCTCGATCTGTGAAAATATTTCTTTCGAGATAGAAAAGCCCATGGAGAGGTCGCGATCCCTCACGCGCGCCCACACATACAGGAGCGCATCGATAACAGTATTGCCGGTGACGAAGATCTTCTCTGGGGAGATGCCCTCGCGCAGAAGATTCTGTTTAGCGCGCTCAGTAGGGGCAAAGTGCAGGTCCGCAAGGGCATCGGCCAGCACACGATTGATCTCTTCGGGGAAGGGGCTGTATTTCTGAAACGTGCGCAGTCCTGCTTCGACACGAGCGATCTTGATCTGGGCATAGAACGCTGCTAAGCTCGCGACAAAGGCCGTTGTCGTGTCCCCTTGGGTGATGAGAATATCGGGCTTCTCTTGCCGAATCACGGACTCTAACGCGACGAGCGCGTCGGCTGTCAACTGATAGAGACTCTGATTGGGGCGCATCAGATTGAGATCGTAATCGGGGCGAATCCCGAAGATCTCTAAAACCTGGTCGAGCATCTCCCGATGCTGGGCGGTGACGCAGACGCGCGAGGTGATCTCTGAAGATCTCTGAAGTTCTTGAAGCACCGGGGCGAGCTTGATCGCTTCTGGGCGTGTGCCAAAGACTGTGAGAGTTTTCATAAATCTGAGAGCTATGCTAAAGCGTTGTGATGCCTTTTGTCAAGGGGGCCGTCTTAGAGCTAGAATGTTCTCTCAAGGAGGACACGCATGCGCACAGAAATTGCAATCATTCTGTTGAGCTTGATAGCCCTTGGGAGTGTGAGCTTCATTGGGGAAGCCCGGGTGATCGGTCTTGGCGGCGGCGCGCTTATTGACGTCACAGGGGTTTTAGGGTCGAGCCTGCCCCTTGTGCCCTTTGTTCGACTCTCTGTGGGGATTTTCTTCATCGGGGCCGATCTTGATCTATGGTTTCTCTCGAACTCGACTCAGATTATGCCCTCTGGGGCGATTCGGGTGTCGGTGCTCTCGATGATCGAGCTGTATGGGGCTGTTGCGCCGATAAGCTTTCAGATTGCCCCGACGGCCCAGACGGTGCCGCGCACGACGATTCGGTGGGGGGCGAGTCTACATGTTGGGCTGATCTCGATTTTTAGCGAGCTTCTCACATTCGCGCAATGGAGTTGGCCCATTGTTTGGCAAGGGCCGGGGATAGGGCTGGGAGCGCAAGTGGGGTTTTGATTGGGAGAGATCTTGAAGCACAGATAAGAATATGCCAAAATGATCCTGATGAACACGAAGCACCAACACCGGACTGCCGCCGAGATCACGCAAGACAAATTTGCCGCTCTCTGCGATAAGCTGAGATTCTGAAGCACGGTTACGCGCTTACTACTCAAGAGAAGAGCCTACTTGAGAGCTAAACTAAATCATTAGCTATAAAAGAGCACAATCGCCACACCGCACAGCGCCGCTACGACTCCGTATAAGAGCACAACCGTCACGCGCTCGCTCAGCCCCAACGCTAACATTCTGTGATGCAGATGCCCACGATCAGCCTGGAGGATCGATCTCTTCTGCTTGATACGACGCAGGATCGCCCAGGCTGTGTCAACGATGGGCAGGCCCAATAAGAGCATCGAGACGAGAATTGGCACGTCGCTGAGCGCTGTGCTCAGAGCCGGTTGCGTCGCTTGAATGCAGAGCACCGCAAGCCAGTAGCCCACAAAGTGCGTTCCACCATCGCCTAAGAAGACTCTCGCCGGCGCCCAATTGAAGAGCAAAAACCCCAGCAAGACCCCGACAAAGCCCACCGACAACATCAGCGCAACGCCGTTGCCCGATTGAGCAGCGATCAAGGCCGTCGCGCCAAAGATGATCACTGCACCCCCTGCAGCTAGACCGTCAAGACCGTCCATGAGATTGAACGCATTGATCGCCCCGACAATCCAAAAGAGCGTGAACGGGATCGCCAGCCAGCCCAGAGCTAGCTCGATCCCCAAAAAATTCACTGACTGAACCGTCCACCCCGCGATGAACACGGTGACGAGCGCACACAGCAGCTGCCCGAAAAGTTTTACTCTGGGACTCAGGCCAAAGCGATCATCGAGCAGGCCCGTCAAGAGCGCGCCAAAGCCCCCAAGCGTGAGCTTCCACAGTTCTGCGCTATTCAGAAGGGCAAAGATAGGGATCATCGCCAAGGCGATGGCCCAACCGCCAATGGCTACAGTGCGTCCGTGGTGTTTGTGGGCATCGTCGGGGAAATCGAGCAAGCTAAGTCTTGGAGCTATATGTCTGCTGAGCGCTGTGAGAACAAGGCCGCTCACAAAACTCAGAAAGAATTCTCTCACCACGGCGATATTATAGCGTGAGCACCAAGATTTTGGTAATCTTAAGAAGGCCCTCACCCCTCTCCCGTCCGTAAAGACGGGAGAGGGGCCGGGGGTGAGGGCCCCAGAACCCAAAGATCTATGATCGACTCGGTACTCAACGCTGTAGCCGCCAAGCCCGCTCAGGCCTATCTCGTCGTAGGTGCGATGGCAGCACACTTTGCGCACAGATTCGCACAGCGCCTCTTCTGCCCCCAGGAATGCACACGCTGCTCACACTGCACAAAGCTCGCTCACGGCACTCACCCCGATGTGACGTGGGTCAGCAAGTCGGGCAAGCGCATCAGCATCGATCAAGTCCGGGAACTCCAACAGAAGGCTCTCTATCCCCCCCTCGAAGCCCCCAAGAAGATCTACGTCATCGAGAGCGTCGAAGACCTCAGCCTGGAAGCAGCCAACAGCCTCCTCAAAATTCTTGAAGCCCCACCGAGATATCTCATCTTTCTCTTGCTCGCCAAGAGCACCACTATCTTGCCGACGATCCTGTCGCGCTGCCAGATCGTGAAGCTGCCCACGCCCCCACGCGCTCAGATCGAGAAGGCCTTAGCCGAGCGCGGCCTCACCCCTCACGAGATCGAGTATCTCCTTGAAGTCACCAAGGGCACCATGCCCGATGAGGCCCTCGTTGACGCTGTGAGAGATTTTGTCGCTCAACGCCCTCAGCTCCAACACCAGCTTGCAGAACTCCCCGAGGAGGAGCTATGGGGCCTGCTCAGCGAGAGGGACCTCCTGAGGCGCCGCGAAGCGATTGCAGAACTGTTGGGACGCTTGGGGAGCTACTCCAGCGCACAAGTGCTCTCTCTCGCAGCAACGTTGAGCAAGTGCGACCAAGACGTGATCGAGTCTTTCATTCACGAAGCCCTCTATTGGTATAGTGCGCGGGTGCGCGAATCCATCAGCGCAGAGATGATACAAGCCGTGCACTCTTTAGAGACAGCCCTGTGGAAGCTCCAGCGCAACGCCAACGCGCAGTTGCTTCTTGAGTCATTGTTATTTACGCTGCGAGCGAGCGCGCTATCTGCTCCTTCAGGGCTTCAAGGCCGATCCGCTCCTGCGCCGAAATCGCTATAGCGTTGGGGATCGTCTGACACGCCTCCGCAAGACGCTGATGGTCTTCAGGAGTCTGAAGTCTATCGATCTTATTGAGGACGTTGAGCAGTGGCGGGCGGGCACCGTCCTTAAAGATGGTGTGCAACACTTCGAGGATCGTCCGCCAATGATCGAAGAGATTGGGGTTAGAGACATCAAGGACATTGAGCAACAGATCAGCGGTCTGGGCCGTCTCCAGCGTCGAGGCGAACGCCGGGATCAGCTCATGGGGAAGTTTCTTAATAAACCCCACTGTGTCGGTGACGACGACGAGCCGTCCGTCGGGCAGACACATCTGGCGGGTCAAGGGATCGAGGGTGGCGAAGAGCTTGTCTTCGACAAAAGCCTCCGCGCCGGTGAGCACCCGCAAGAGCGTCGACTTTCCGGTGTTGGTGTACCCAATGAGGGCGATCTCGGGGATCTTGCGCTTCTCCCGGAGTTTGCGGCGTATGGCACGCTCTTGCTCGGCTTTAGCTAACTGCTCTCTGAGAGCATGCGTGCGCTGGCGGATCGCCTGGCGCTCCTGAGCGAGCCGGGTCTCGCCGGGGCCGCGCGTGCCGATCCCCGCGCCGGGCTGCCCTAACGCTTGCGCCCACCCGCGCAATCTGGGTAAGAGATACTCTAACTGCGCCAGCTCGACCTGGAGCTTGGCTTCTTTCGAGCGCGCCCGCTGCGCAAAGATATTCATGATGAGCTGGGCGCGATCGATAATCTTTCTCTGAATTCGCTCCTCGAGGTTGCGCGCCTGTGCCGGCGTGAGCGCATCATTGAAGACTATAACGTGGGCATTGGCTTTGGCGGCAAGCTCTCTGAGCTCGTCGGCCTTGCCCTTGCCGATAAAAAACGCCGGATCGGGCCTGTCGCGCTTTTGCAGAATCGTTCGTAAGACCTCTAGCCCCGCCGTCCGCGCAAGCTCCATCAGCTCTGAGATGGACTCGCGCTCCTGCCACCCCGCCCTTGGCCCTAAGTCCAACCCCACTAAGATCGCTCGCTCCCCGGGGAAGACTCGCGCCCGCTCTCCCAGCCGATCTTCGATGAGTTGGTTCATCGACTCTCTGTACCGACAACCTCCTTCGTCTCTTCTAAGATGTGCTCTTCTTCGGATATTATAGCAGCTCCCAGGCGATTCAGCTCGCCGGCCAAATCCCGGTGCCCACGCCCGATGTGCCCATCCCGATCTATGACGATCGTCGTCCCTGATGCGGCAATGCCTGCCAGAGTCAGCGCTGCGCCGGCACGCACGTCCGTCACGTGCACTTCTGTGCCCGACAGCTGAGCGACCCCCTCGATGAGAGCCGTAGGCCCCTCAAGCCGAATCTGCGCCCCCATGCGAGCTAATTCTGCGGCGTGCGCAAAACGACTCTCCCACACGGTCTCCTTGACGACGCTCGCCCCACGAGCGACGCTCAAGAGGGCCATCATTTGGGGCTGCAAGTCCGTGGGGAACCCCGGATAGGGGCGGGCTTCGACCCTCCCCCCGGAGAAACTGCCCGGCCCGTCGCTCACCACTCGGACGCGGTCGACCTGCTCTTGAATGATAATCCCCAGCTCGTCCAGCTTGCTCAACAGGGCCTCAAGATGGAGCGGCTGGCAGCGCACGGTCACGTCTCCCCCGGCGATCGCCCCAGCGATGAGAAACGTCCCAGCAGTGATGCGATCCGGGATCACCGTATGAGTCGTGCCCCCCAGATGCAAAGCCCCCTCGATCTGGAGCCGTCCCGGCTCGATGCAGATCGAAGCGCCCATCTTGATCAAGAGACGAGCAAGATCGTGCACTTCGGGGTCCTGCGCGGGGTTGCTGATGACCGTCCGCCCTGGGATCAGCGACGCTGTCATCATAATCTGTTCTGTCGCTCCCACCGAGGGATAATCCAAGTGAATCTCTGCCGGATGGAGTCTGTGTGCTTGAGCGCGCCAGAACGCCCCTTCGGAGTCGAGCTGGGCTCCCAGAGCTTTGAGTCCCTTCAGATGCAGATCGACAGGGCGGACGCCTATGGGACAGCCGCCAGGTAGAGCGAGCTGACTGGAGCCCACTCGCGCCATCAGCGGCCCCAACAGCAAAAACGACGCGCGCAGCTTGCGCACCAGCGAGTCTGGAGGAGTGCTCGCAAGCTCCCTCTCTGTGCGAATACTATAGACCCCACAGTCAAGGGCGCGAACGCGCTTGCCCACGCTCTCCAGCAGGGCTATCATAGTCCGCACGTCCCCCACGTCGGGGACGTTCTCTAAGATCACTTCTTCGTCGGTGAGCACCGTAGCCGCTAACAGGGGCAGAGCGGCATTCTTTGCCCCATCCACGGCAATCTCTCCAAACAGCCGGCGACCCCCGTAGACCGTAAGCTTCATGGTGGCAAGAGCGCCAAGGGGTTGAGCGGCCGGCCATACTGCAGGATCTCTAAGTGCAGATGTGGGCCGGTCGAGTTCCCCGTGTTGCCTGAGCGGGCGATGCGCTGACCTCCTTCGACGAATTGTCCGCGATAGACTCCTATCTCCGACAGATGCCCGTAGAGCGTGCGGTAGCCGTTACTGTGCTCTACCACGATATACAGTCCATAGCCACTATGGCGCCCAGCGGCGATCACCCTGCCGGCGCAAGACGCATAGACGTCCGTCCCCTCAGGGACTTCGATGTCAATCCCCTCATGGAAGTCGGGCTCCCCGCTGATGGGGTGAATCCTTGGTCCAAAGCCCGAGGTGATCGGGCCGCGCGCCGGCCACGCAAAGAAGCTCTTCTTGCCCCCAGCCATCTGAAAATGCGTGAAGAGAGGAGAGGTGCTCGCACCGGGGATGAAAAACTCTTCCCCAGGATAGATATACTCTCGATCATCGAGACGATTGGCCCACACGATCTCTGTCAGAGAGACCCCGTATGTCCGCGCGATATCGGTCAGCGTCTGGCCGCGCTTGACTATGTGCAACACCCCGTTCTTGACGATTTTTAATATTGTCCCCGGCTCAAGAGCGTGCAGATCGTCAAGGGTATTGGCGTTGCTGCCCACGAGAGCCTCAAGGGAGATCCCGAACTGTTGCGCAATCTTATCGAGCGTATCACCGGGCTGGACTTCGTACTCATTGATCTGGGGGGTGAAGGCTTCGAGAATGCCCTTGTCTTGAGAGATTGGACCTCCTTGAGCGACAAATTTCTGCTCACTGAGAGGGAGCGAGCCACGCTGTACCCAGAAGACCCCCAAGACCAGAGCCAGCCCGCTCCCCCCCACCAGTACCACTCTCAGAACTCTACTCATTGCGCATTAACTCTAAGAACTGCTCGTTGTTCTTGGTCTGCTCCATGCGGGAGAGGATCCATTCTAGAGCTTTCTGTTTGTCGTTCATGTCGCTGATCATCTTGCGCAGCACCCAGACGCGCTTGAGGACCTTTTCGGGCAGCAGCAGCTCTTCCTTGCGGGTCCCTGAGACTTCGAGATCGATTGCGGGGAAGATGCGCTTGTTCGCGAGAGTTCTGTCGAGCACCAGCTCCATGTTGCCCGTGCCCTTGAACTCCTCAAAGACCACCTGATCGAGGCGCGAGCCGGTGTCCACCAACGCCGTGCCGATAATAGTCAAGCTGCCTCCGTCCTTGATGTTGCGTGCAGCGCCGAAGAATTCCTTGGGCTTGTAGAGCGCTGTGGGGTCCATGCCGCCAGAGAGCAACTTGCCGCTGGGGGCGATGGCCAAGTTATAGGCGCGCGCCAACCGCGTGATCGAGTCCATTAAGATCACCACGTCGCGCCCCATCTCCACGAGTCTCTTCGCCTTGGCGATGACCAGCTCCGAGATGCGACAATGGATCTCGGGCTTTTGGTCGAACGTTGCCGCTACAACCTCGCCCATGGTGATAGATTCTCGGAAGTCGGTGACCTCTTCAGGGCGCTCGTCGACCAATAGAACAATCAGATAGACTTCGGGGTGATTGGCCGCGATCCCGTGCGCGATGTGCTTGAGTAGAGTCGTTTTCCCCGCCTTAGGCGGCGACACAATCAGCCCGCGCTGGCCCTTCCCAATGGGGGCGAAGAGATCTATAATGCGAGTCGAAAACTCATTGCTGTCGTATTCGAGCTTCAGCTGCTCCCGCGGATGGTACGGGATGAGGTCCTCAAAGGCTTGCCGAGTGCGGACGGCCTCAGGGTCCTCAAAGTTGATCGCTTCGATCTTCAGCAGCGCGAAGTACTTCTCTTCTTCTTTGGGGGGACGAACGACGCCGCTGACGATATCCCCGTCCTTGAGGGCAAAGCGCTTGATCTGCGACGGGGAGACGTAGATATCGTGGGAGCCCGGCAGGCAGGAGCTGTCGCGCAGAAAGCCGTACCCATCGGGAAGAATCTCCAACACCCCGTCTTTGAAATGCAGCCCTTGCTTTTCGGCTTGGGCCTTCAAGATGGCAAAGACGAGGTCCTCTTTCTTGATGCGCCCTCGCCCATCGATATTGAACTGTTCCGCAAGGGCGCGCAGCTCCGACATGTCCTTGGATTTGAGCTCAGTGATATCGAGCAATTCGCCTATCGGCTTCTCTTGCCCTCTCTCTTCTTTTTCTTTCGCTTCCGACATAGCGTTGGCGGGCACCTCCCAGGTAGGGGAACTGTGTGAAAACTCCTCTCATTGAGATTCGCTGTGAACACTACGGTCTTTCGTCCTCCGAGACGCCCTGAGCTGCCCTTCTTCGCACGAGGGAGCACTCAGACATGCTGTCACAGAGCAGAAGAGAGAACCGTACATGCAGATTTGGCAATTATATTATAGCACGTGTCATCTCATTTGGCAAGCCCCAGCTCCGCAAGCTGGCCGTAGAGGGGAAAACGCTCGCAGAGCCTGCGCACAGCAGCGCGCGCCCCCTGGGGCACGGTGCGCTCCTTGAGCACCTGAGCGATGATCCCCGCGATCTCGACCATCTCGGTGGGCCCCATCCCCCGGGTGGTCACCGCTGGGGTGCCAAGGCGAATCCCGCTGGTGACGTTGGGCTTTTGGGGATCGAAGGGAATAGCGTTCTTGTTCACCGTCACCCCGACTGCTTCTAGGAGGCGCTCGGCTTGCGCCCCAGTCAGCCCCACAGCGCGCAGATCCACCAGGAGCATATGGGTATCTGTGCCCCCGGAGACGATCCGGAAGCCCTCTTGAGCCAGAGCGCGCGCGAGCGCTTGGGCGTTCTCCACCACCCTGCGCTGGTAGACGGCGAACTCTGGGCGCAGGGCCTCCCCAAAGGCTACGGCCTTAGCCGCGATCACGTGCATCAAGGGCCCGCCTTGACTGCCAGGAAAGACCGACTTGTCAATGAGCTCCGCAAAGGCTTTCCGGCAGAGTATGGCGCCGCCGCGCGGCCCACGCAAGGTCTTGTGTGTCGTCGTCGTCACGAAGTCTGCCCACGGAACAGGTGACGGATGTACCCCCGCCGCCACAAGCCCCGCAATGTGCGCAATGTCCGCCATCAGATACGCCCCAACTTCATCGGCGATCTCGCGAAATTTCTGGAAATCAATGATGCGGGGATAGGCGCTCGCCCCGCAGATAATGAGCTTGGGCCTGTGCTCCTGGGCCAACCGTCGCACCTCATCGTAGTCGATCAGCTCAGTATCACGAGCTACCCCATAGTGCACAACCCTATAGAGTCTCCCTGAGACCGTCACTCTATGGCCATGGGAGAGATGCCCCCCGTGCGCCAAGGACATACTCAAGATAGTCTCTCCCGGCTGAAGCACCGCGAAGTAGACGGCCATATTGGCCTGGGTGCCTGAGTGGGGTTGGACGTTGGCATGCTCAGCGAGAAAGAGCTTCTTCAGGCGCTCGCGCGCTAGGTCTTCTATGACGTCCATCCACTGGCAGCCCCCGTAGTAGCGCTTCTTGGGGTAGCCCTCGGCGTACTTATTCGTTAAGATCGAGCCCTGGGCCTCCAGGACCGCGGGCGAACAGAAATTTTCAGAAGCGATCAGCTCTATCGAGAAGCGCTGGCGCTCCAGCTCGTTCTGTATCGCTTCATAGACTTCTGGGTCTGTGCGGGCCAGCTCACTGTCGCTCATAATAGCTCACTCTTGGGCATGGATCTTCTCGACGCGACGTTGGTGGCGCCCTCCCGCAAAAGATTCGTTCAGCCACACCGTGACGATCTCTGCAGCCAGACCGGGGCCGATCACTCGACCACCAAAACAGAGAATATTGGCGTCGTTATCGCGGCGGCTCATCTTCGCTGAATAGACGTCACTGCACGCTGCCGCGCGAATCCCCTTCACTTTGTTTGCAGCAATCGCCATGCCGATCCCCGTGCCACAGATCAGAATCCCCCGCTCATACTCCCCCGACGCCACAGCGCGGGCGACCGCAAACGCAATGTCGGGATAGTCTACCGACTCCGGGGTGAAGACACCAAAGTCGCGCACCGTGTGCCCTTGCAGTACGCCCTTTACGAGAGCTTCTTTGAGGGCCAGGCCGTTGTGGTCAGACCCAATGGCGATCTTCATTCCGTCACGCGCGTGAAGACTGAACGCACAATATCCCCGTACATCTTGAAGCGCCAGACCAGCCCCCGCGAAAGCCCAAACTTCTCTTCTTTCATCACGTGGGTCACGCCGTCCAGCTCGACAAACCCTTGCGTCCGGCCCTCCTTGAGGGCCAGCTTCGTCAATGCCATCTCGACACCAAAATCTAATTTGTGCACCTTGCGGCGCAGCTTCCTCCACAGCGACTTGCTCAAGACCCGCTGCCCCGACAGATAAGGGGCTAGCGTCTGGGCCAGATCCGTATTGAGCCGCCCGTTGCGAAAGACCCCCACGACCATATCCCCTTGGCCCTCGACGTATGCCCCAATCATGCGCTCGATATGGTCGGGACGTAAGCCCACTAAATCAGCATCTAAAAAGAGCAGGGTCTCGTATCGGGCTTTTTGGACCCCGCGATCGAGAGCCACGGCCTTGCCGTAGTTGACTGGCAACGAGATCACCCTTACCCCGAAAGATCGCGCAACGGCTGCCGTCTGGTCGGTCGAGCCGTCGTCCACGACGATGACCTCTCCGACCGAGGGGGCTTGCAAAAGCGGCCGCAATACGGCTCCGATCCGTTCGGCCTCGTTATAGGCCGGAACGATGGCCGACACGCGTATCGCCCTATGAGAGTCGCTCATCAGGAGAAATTTTACGAAATCTGTGCAAGCAAAGTCAAATGGCTCTCCGGCCCTGGGCCCTCTTGACCGAAGGACGACTTTAGGCTATGCTCTCCATCACTATGCTGAAGGCCAAAAAGATCGCGATTCTCGGGCTAGGCAAGATCGGCGGGGCGCTCGCCAGCAGCTTGGTGCGAAACAAGATCGTGCGCAAAGAAGATATAGTAGGCACGACTGGACATCGAGAGAGCGCTCTGGAAGCATCGAAACGCTATGGCATCAGGACCATCACCGACAACGTTCGCGCTGTTGCCGACGCTCAGATCGTCATCCTCGCTGTCAAGCCCCAGACGATGAAGAGGGTCCTGCTCGAGATTCGCGATGCCGTCCGTGAAGACCAGCTCATCATTACGTTGGCAGCGGCGCGCACGACGCGCTTTGTCGAGGAGCACCTCCAAAAGCACATCCCCGTGGTGCGAGCCATGCCCAACACGCCCTGCTTGGTCAATGCTGGCATGACCGTGCTCTGCCCGGGGCGCTACGCCTCACGAGAGCATATAGAGCTAGCCAAGGAGATCTTTGCTGCTGTCGGCTTAGTCGCGATAATCGACACCGAAGAGCTGATGGACGCAGTGACGGCGCTTTCGGGAAGTGGGCCAGCCTATGCGTATATCATGATCGAAGCTCTTGCTGAGGGCGGGGTCAAAGTTGGGCTGCCCCGCTCGCTCTCCACGATGCTGGCTGCTCAATCTCTCTTGGGGGCAGCCAAGATGGTCCTCGAGACGGGCGAGCACCCCGCCAAGCTCAAAGACGAAGTGACGACGCCTGCAGGCGTGACGATAGATGGGATCATGGCTCTAGAAGACGGGGGGATTCGCGTCACGCTCATCAAGACCGTCGACCGGGCAACAGAAAAATCTAAAGAGCTGTCGCAGTAGTCCCCCTCCCCCGGGGTCTTGACAAGAGGGGGGGCTTTGTGCTACAAGAATAAGTCCTAGAAGGAGGTTGGCCCTTCTCGGGTTTCGAGGAGGGCAAGAGGAAGAGCTTGGCCTGCGGCTTCTGCCGCACTACGAGGGCCGCTGGGGAAAAATCCCGCCGAGGATGCGGGCAAAACCCTGGACATACCCCCTGAGGGCGTCACGCCCAGCCAAGCTCTTCACTCTTTAGGAGGTGTGCGAGGAATCCCAAATGATTGCCAGCCGTTTCCCCCTCGTTCATTATACCCAAAGAACCCCTTCCCCGCAGGTAGAGAAGAGCAATCATTTGAGGCTCGCTCGCTTGGGGCATTCCCTCTCACCTTGGGCTTACATTAGTCTTGGGCTCTTTAACAGAGCAAGGACTTCCGTCACTCAAGAATGTAATCTTGATCACCTACAGGGGGGCAAAACGAGCAATGAAGTGTCGCAGCGGCCCCTCGCCAAAGATCAGCCTTACTCCCCGAATCGCGTCCCGCTGATCTCGGATCTTTTTCGCCGTTTCGACAACGTGATCGAGGTGCTCCTGGGTGTAGACGCGCCGAGGGATCGCCAAGCGCACAAGCTCAAGCTTGGGGTAGATCTCTCGGCCCGTCTTTTCGTCGCGCCTGGCGAACATGGTGCTGCCGATCTCCACCGCTCGTACCCCGCCCTCCCGATAGAGCGCGATCACCAAGGCTTGGCCGGGAAATTCCCTCTGGGGAATATGGGGCAGAAGCCTCAGCGCGTCGATGTAGACCGCGTGGCCACCGATGGGCTCAACGATCGGGATCTCTTCGGCTTTGAGGCGCTCACCCAGATAGCGCGTCTGCCCAATTCTATCACGAAGATACTCTTCGTCGAGCGCTTCGTACAGCCCCACCGCCATCGCTTCCAAGTCACGCCCGGCCAAGCCCCCATATGTCGGAAACCCCTCAAAGAGAATCAATCTCTGCACGCAGCGCCAGTATAAGTCTTCGTCATTCATCGCCAAAAGACCCCCGATGTTGGTGATCGCGTCCTTCTTGGCAGAGAAGGTCATGCCGTCGGCTTGTGAGAAGATTTCGCGGGCGATCTCGATGGGCTTTTTGTGAGCGAACCCCGGCTCACGCTCCTTGATGAAAAAACAGTTCTCAGCGAAGCGACAGGCATCGAGAAAGAACGGGATCTTATGCGCTCGTGCGATCTCGCTGACGGCACGAATATTCTTGAGCGAGACCGGCTGGCCTCCCCCGGAGTTGTTGGTGATCGTCAGCATAATCAAGGGGATGCGCTCCCGCCCGTGCTTTCTCAGCAATGCTTCTAAGGCTGCTATGTCCATGTCGCCCTTGAAGGGGTGCTCTCTCGTGGGGTCGTAGGCGTCTTCAATGACGAGATCGACGGGCTGGCCGCCAGCAGCTAAGACGTTCGCCCGTGTGGTGTCGAAGTGCATATTGTTGGGGACGATATCCCCCGGCTTGACGAGCGTCGAGAAGAGAATATGCTCAGCAGCACGCCCCTGATGCGTGGGCATAAAATACTTAAACCCAAAGATATCTTTGACGGTCTTTTCAAGGCGATAGAAGCTCTGGGCACCGGCGTAGGACTCGTCGCCTTGCATCAAGGCACCCCACTGGGCGTGGCTCATCGCACCGGTGCCCGAATCGGTCAAGAGATCGATATAAATATCTTCGGCGCGCAGCCGAAAGACGTTATACTCGGCGTCTTTGAGCTTCTGCTCGCGCTCGGCGCGCGACAAGAGCCGAATGGGCTCGACAACTTTGATCTTATATGGCTTCACCCTGGGATCTTCCCTAGCAGCGCCCGCGCAATGATCAATTTCTGAATCTCGCTCGTCCCTTCGTACAGCTCGATGATCTTCGCATCGCGATAGAAGCGCTCGACGTCGTACTCTTTGATGAAGCCGTAGCCGCCATGGATCTGTAACGCTTCGTTGGTGACTTCCCTGGCGACTTTGCCGGCGTACCACTTGGCCATCGAGGCGAGCTTGGCGGGGTTGCCCCCCTTGCTGATCTCCCAGGCGGCTCGGTAGGTTAATAAGCGAGCCGCTTCGATCTCGGTAGCCATCTCGGCGAGCTTGAATTGAATCGCTTGGAACTCACAGATGGGCTTGCCAAACTGCACCCGCTCTTGGGAATATTTGAGCGCTTCGTCGAACGCCCCTTGGGCGATCCCTACGCCCTGAGCGGCGACGGCCGCGCGCCCGCGCGAGAAGAACGTCATCAAGTGATAGAACGCCATGTCGACCTGCCCGACGATGTTCTCTTCGGGGACTTCGACGTTCTCTAAAGTGATCTCAGCGAGATCCGAAGCGCGAATGCCCATCTTGTTATGGATCGGGGTGGCTTTATAGCCGGGCCGGTCGCGCTCGACTATGAACGCCGTGATCCCGCCGTGGCGCTCCGGAGGATTTGGATTGGTTCGAGCGAAGACGATCAAAAAATTCGCGATCGAGCCGTTGGTGATGAACATCTTCGTCCCGTTGAGAACATATTTATTGCCCTTCTTCTCCGCGCGGGTCTTTAACGATGCGACGTCGCTGCCCGCTTCGGGCTCGGTGATGGCCGCGCCGCAGACCCAGTCGCCTTTGGCAACGGGCACGAGATACTTCTGTCGTTGTTCTTCGGTGCCGAATTCTAAGATCATGTCGCTGCCAAAGATCCGGGCGGTGATGGCCAGGGCGATCCCCGGGTCGCCCCGCATGAGCTCTTCGATGACGATCACCGCGGCGAGAAAGTCCAGCCCCGCGCCCCCGTACTTCTCAGGGATAGCGGGGGCAATCAGGTCTAACTTCTTGGCCTCCTCGACGATCTCGTAGGGGTACTCGCACGTCTCGTCGTAGTGCTTGGCAGCCGGACGGATCACTTCCTCGGCGAATTGGCGAGCCGTCTTGCGGATGAGCTTGTGCTCCTCGCTCAGTTCGAAGTCCATAAGCAACCTCCCTTTGGGGCTGGTCCTCACCACAATATTAATAGAAAAGGCCTCCGGTGCGCAAGTCACCGAAGGCCTTCTGCTCTTTGGTCTTTCTTACGGTCTCATATGCGGCGGCAACTGGTAGAGACTCAGCGGGTCATCGGGCTTGGCTGAGAATTCTCCGGGATAGAGCAGGACGCGATCAAACGCCCCATCGGCTCCCAGCGGCCCGATCTGCGTCCAGATCGCGCGCAGCCCGTCAAACGCCGTGGGCTTATCTTTCAATCTATTAAAGCCCCAGCGTACGTCATGCGGGTTCTTGAAGCAGAGCTCCGTGATCCCCGCAGACAAGCAGTTATTGAACCTGAGCTCGCCCGCTTCGGTCTGGAGGGTGATGGGTTCGGTGCGATTGAAGCCCGCCACCGGATAGAAGGAATAGGGGCCGCCCGCGCCAATGTAGGCGTTGTCGTAGCTGTTGAACGACTCTAGCGCCTGCACCAGGGAGTCGGCATCGGTCTTGCCCCCGGCCTTCTTGATCGCCTCGGCTAAGATATAGATCGCGTCGTAGGTGATCCCCGCGGTGTAGATGGGGCGCACGGTGTACTTCTTCTGGAACGCGGAGAAGAAGGCTTTCGTCTTGGGGGTGACGGGGGCATCGGCGGAGAAGTCCGCGATGACATAGCCCGTGCCCGCGCCCTTGAGCTCCCGCACGCTGACGTCGTCCTGCAGCAAGACATTGATCCCGAAGACGGCGACCTTCGTCTTGGTCTCGGCCCAGGTCTTGGTGAAGACCGTTGCCAAGCCCGGATCGGAGAAGAAGGTGAAGACGATCGAGGCGCCGGAGCTCTTCAGCTCGGTCATCAGCGGGGTGAGGTCTTTGGTGCCCACGGCGAGCCTCTTGGCGTTGACGATATCAAACCCCAGCTCCCCCAAGCGCGGCCCCAACAGCGCCATATATAAATTAGCAGAGCTCAGGTCCTCACCGACTAAGAAGACCTTGCGGTTGGGGAGGATCCCCTTCTCGATCAGGCCGTACAGATAGTCCCCGGCGAAGCGCAGCGTATCTCCCACCAGGGAGAACGTGTTGAGCATAGGGCGGAAGACGTACTTATAATTAGCATAGTCCGTGGGAACTCTGTCTGTGGCGAGGGAGGTCGCTCCGGTGATCAAGAGGGGCTTCTTCATGCGCGGAATATCAGGGAGCACGCCGAGTACGGCCTCGGAGCGGAAGAATCCCACAACAGCATCGACTTTGGCAGCGATATCTTGGTAGACTCTGCGGGCGAGTTCTCCGTCGCCTTCGGTCTTCATGTCGCCGACGACCAATTCGATCTGGCGGCCCAGCACACCGCCCGCAGCGTTGATCTCTTCGACCGCTAGCTGCGCCCCGCGCAGCGTGTCGCGCCCATTGGCGATCTCCAACCCCGCGACAACCCCGATCTTAATTGTTTGTTGCGGCTGGGCCACTAGCGGCCCAATCAAGGCCAAGACGAGCACACTCAAGCCGACGACCTGCAGCCATGTACGAGCGCAATATTTCATAGTATCCTCCTCTCAGCTAAGAGTCAAAAAAGATGAGACGAAAGCTGTTTGCGGATATCTTTCTGCCCCGTTCTGGTCACACCCCCTTTTGCCTCAGGTATAGCCCCCCGTGTTTTATATTATATCAGAGAGAGACCGGAGTCTGACAACTGCGCGGTCAGCACGCGGCGCATGACGTCAGGGATAGGGCGGGGACGGCCTGTACGCGGATCTATCGCCGCTTGCACTGTTTGCCCCCAGGCAATGGGCGTGTCGCCCCGATAGATAGAGTACTCTATGGTGAAGCGGGCACGGCGGACTTGAGAAGTCCACACAGCGATCTCTAATTCGTCGTCGAACCTCGCCGGAGCCAGATACTTACAGTACGCTTCGACAACGGTAATGTCAAGATCGCCATCTCGTCGCAACTGCCAGAAATCGAACCCCAGATGTTTGAAGTACTCCACCCGCGCCTGCTCAAAATAGACAAAATAGACGCTATGGTGCACGACACCCTGGAGATCCGTCTCAGCGAAGCGCGTCCGCAGGCGCGTGCGAAAGACCCCTTGGGCAGGTATGGCCACACGGTTCATACGGTTGATTGATCATAACAAGCTTTTGCAAGAGTCGTCAAGGCGCTTGAGAGTGTGTGCTCTCTTTGCTATAGTCTTATATCTATGAGACGCTTCTATATCTACACCTGGGGCTGCCAGATGAACGAGCACAAGTCCGAAGGCATAGCCGGGGTGCTCGTCCGCGCGGGGTATCTCCCTGCGGATGACCCCGCCCACGCTGACGTCGTGCTCTTCAACACCTGTATGGTGCGCGAAAAGCCCGTCCATAAGATCATATCCGAAGCGGGCGTCATCGCCCAATACAAGAAGAAGAACCCCAACCTCCTGTTGGGCGTGGGCGGCTGCGTCGCCCAAGCTCTGAAAGAGAAGCTCTTCCGCCAAAGCCCCGCCATCGACTTCGTCTTCGGCAGCTCCAATATCTCCCAGCTCCCCCAGCTGATCGAACGCGCCCGCCACAGGCGCGCCCTGGGCACACCCAGCCCCGTCATGGCCGTCGATAAAATCCCAGATAAAATAGAAGAGCTGCCGTTCTTGCGCACCAGCCGCTTCCAAGCCAAGGTCACCATCACCGAGGGCTGCTCGAATTTCTGTTCTTTCTGCATCGTGCCCTATACGACAGGGCTGCTGCGCAGCCGCCTCCCCGGCGATATTATCTCCGAAGTAAGCGAATTAGCCGCCCAAGGCTACAAAGAAGTGCAGCTCCTCGGCCAAAACGTCGACTCCTACGGCAAGGACCTCAAAGACCCCCATATCAATTTCGCCAATCTGTTGCGAGCTTTAACCGAGATCCCCATCCCCAGGATTCGCTTCACCAGCTCCCACCCCCAAGATATCACCGACGAGGTCATCGCCATCCTAGGGGAGCAGAACAATATCTGCGAGCACGTGCATATGGCCGTCCAGTCGGGCAGTGATAAAGTTCTCCAAGATATGCGCCGCGGCTACACCAAAGAGCGATTCTTAAAGCTGGTGCGCGATCTTCAAGAGCGCGGCGTCAACGTCACGACGGACATCATCGTGGGCTTTCCCACCGAGACCGAGGAAGATTTTCAAGAGACCGTCGATTTGGTGAAACGAGCGCGCTTTGGCGGCGCGTTCATCTTCAAGTACTCTCCCAGACCGGGAACGATTGCGTTCTATAAATATCGTGACACCGTGCCTGAGTCGGAGAAGCAGCGTCGTCTTGAGATTCTCTTAGCGCTGCAGAAGCAGATCACCGACGAAGAGAACCGCAAGCGCGTGGGGCAGAGAGTCGAAGTCTTAGTTGAGGGTCCGGCCCGCGCTCCGGGATTTCTGATGGGCAAGACGCGCGATAACAAAACCGTCGTCTTCGAAGGCCCTGCTGAGCTGATCGGAGAGCTCGTGGACGTCACGATCACCGACGGCTCCGTCGCGGGCCTTGTTGGGCAGCTCACTTCCGAGTTGGCCCTCACCCCTTGTACCCCTCTTCTCCCCTCACCCCTGCACCCCTCTCCCTCCCAGGGGAGAGGGGCTGGGGGTGAGGGTGAGGAGAGGGGTCGGGGGTAAGGGGAGAGAGATATGATCATCACCGTCACGCCCAACCCTGCGATCGATAAGATCTATTGGATAGACCGACTCTGCCTGGATGACGGTGAGATTCCCCTCATGCGGGCTACGCGCTCGCATCTGACGGCGGGGGGCAAGGGTATCAACGTCTCGATCTTTCTTGCTCGCATGGGGATAGAGAACATCGCCATGGGGTTCATCGCTGGGGAGACGGGACGCGCTGTCGAGCGGCGCGTCCGCGACGAGGGCATCACGACGAGCTTCATCTGGGTCGAGGGCGAGACCCGCACCAACGTCACACTCCTCGAGAGAGGGCACGAGCAAAGGCCTATCCAGATCACGGAGCAGGGGCCGACCGTCCCGCCCGAGGCGCTCAAGCGTTTTGTCACTCACTATAAGCGGGCGCTCACCCGCGCGCGCTACGTCTTTTTAGGAGGGAGCCTCCCCCCAGGCGTGCCCCCACAGTTCTACCAAGAGCTGACCCATCTGGCGCATCACCGCAAGGTCCCCGTGATCGTCAATGCCCACGGCGAGGCGCTCTCCCACGCCCTCTCCGAAAAGCCCTGGCTGGTCAAGCCCGACACACGCCAGCACGCCGACATCGCTGGGGTCTCCCTCAAGACCCCTCACGAGATCCTCGCCGCCGCAAGAGCATGGGTCGCACGGGGTATAGACGCCATCTTGGTGTCGCATAACATCACGCATGATCTGCTCATCACCCCTGAGGGTGCCTGGGATCTTGAAGCCCACGAGGTGCACTTTAAGAATCTCCTTGGGGCCGAAGACGCGCTCATCGCCGGGACGCTCAGCGCCACGGTGCAAGGAGCTCCTCTGGAGGAAGCCGTTCTCATGGGCATGGCGGCCGCGACGGCCTGCGCCGAAAGCGAAGAGCTCGTGGTGACCGACCGCCATCAGATCGAACAAGCGCTCAAGAAGATCACCATCACGAGAGTATGAAAGTCAAAGAGCTCATGACCAAAGACCTGACGGCTGCCGAGCCCACCATGACCGTGCGGGAGCTCATAGAGCTCTTTCACCGGAGCGGCCTCAGCAGCGTCCCGGTCGTCAACGAAGAGGGCCGCATCTTGGGGATCATCTCCGAACGTGATATCATAGAAGGAGCGCTGCCCGGCTACTTCGAGGTGCTCTACGGCATCACGGACATGGATCACCTATCACGGAAGCTACGCGAGATCGAGCACGACCACATCGAGTTCTATATGAAGAAAGACGTCTACAAGATCGAAGAGGACGAGGACGACCTCACCGCTGCGGATCTGATGATCCGCAAGAACGTCAAATCGCTCCCCGTGGTCAATAGGGACGGCATCTTGGTGGGGATGCTGCGGCGCATCGATCTTCTCAAAGATCTGTTATGATCTCTCCCATTCAGCGTCGGCTGGCGAAAGAAGTCCGGGTCGGCTCGCTCATCCTGGGGGGCAACCACCCCATCAGGGTGCAGTCGATGACCACGACCGATACGCGCGATGTCGAGGCGACCGTCAGACAGATTCATAGGTTAGAAAAAGCCGGCTGCGAGATCGTGCGCGTCGCCGTCTTGAACATGGACGCCGCCAATCAGCTCTCTGAAATTAAGAAGCGCATCAATATCCCCCTCGTAGCGGATATTCATTTCGATCATCGTCTGGCCATAAGAGCTATCGAGCAGGGTGTGGACAAGCTCAGGCTCAATCCGGGGAACATCACTGACAGAGCGAAGATCGAGCAGGTCGTCAAGGCCGCCAAGGACAAGGGGATTCCCATCAGAATCGGGGTCAATTCGGGCTCGCTGCCCAAAGATCTTCTCGTGAAATACGAGGGCGCCACACCCGAAGCGATGGTCGAGGCGGCCCTGCGCGAGATCGAGATCTTAGAAGCGAATAACTTTTCGGATATCGTCGTCTCGCTCAAGTCCACAGACGTGCGGGTGATGATCGAGTCGTACAGGCTGATCGCAAAACAGATCAAGTATCCGTTGCACTTGGGGGTCACGGAAGCGGGGCTGGGAGACGCCGGGGTAGCGCGGTCGGCGCTGGGGATCGGGACGCTCTTACTAGAGGGGATCGGCGACACCCTGCGAGTATCGCTCACGGGCGATCCGGTGCGCGAAGTCAAAGTTGCTTATGATATTTTAGCGGCGCTTCACATTCGATGGCGCGGGGTGCAGTACACCTCGTGTCCGACCTGTGGGCGGATCGGGATCGATCTAGAGAAGATCGTCTCTGAAGTTCAGAAGCGTCTTGAGGGTGTCGACAAGCCCATAAAGATCTCGCTGATTGGGTGTGTGGTCAACGGTCCTGGGGAGGCGTTGCACTCGCATATTGGGCTGGTGGGGCACGAGAAGTCCGGGACGATCTATATCGATGGCAAGCCCTACAAGCGCGTGCCGGAAGAGCAATTAGTAGACGAGCTAGTCAAGGCCGTGCTGGCCTACGAAACCGGATGCTGAAGCATCCGGCTCAGCAGATGAAAGCCCACTGAAGCGGGCTGACAGCGTGCTTCAGCACGCTTCCATCATCGTTAAGCCGGTGAATTCATTCACCGGCCACACGGAGTTAGATTGCGATGCAATTTCTCTGGACGCTCTTCAACGCACTGATCGGGGCGCTCTCGTTCATAGCGTCGGCACTGATGCTCAAGCGCTTGTGGAGACTGATGCCCTTATCGGTGCGCAGCCTGGTGCGCAACGGGATCGCGCTGGTCTTTTTTATCTTGGGTATGCTCGGCTCGATCCTGCCGGTCATGCCGGGGTTCGTCTTCTTTCTCTTGGCTCTGCTCGTGATGGATCTCCCACAGAAGCGCGTCGCCCTCAGACGCTTTCAACAGAGTTGGCTGGGACGCAAGCTCTTGCAGAACAGATCGTTCGCGCAGACGTGGCGCAGTTTGCGGCGCTCCCTGCGGCGCCTCGACCGGACAGCCCCTTAAAGGACAATATTAGGAGAAGGTCTTTTATGCGATTCTCACACGCGCTCATCCCGACGCTGCGCGACGCCCCAAAAGACGCAGAACTGATAAGCCATAAGCTCTTGGTGCGCGCCGGATTCATCCGCCCCATAGCCGCGGGAATCTATGCGCTGCTGCCCCTTGGGCAGCGGGTGCGCCTCAAGATCGAGAGGATCATCCGCGAAGAGATGGACGCCATCGGCGCCCAAGAGATCTCCATGCCCATCGTCCAGCCCGCTGAGCTGTGGCACGAGTCCGGGCGCTGGTATCAGTATGGCCCAGAATTAGTGCGCTTCAAGGATCGCGCCGAGCGCGAGCTTGTCTTGGCAACGACGCACGAAGAGGTCGTCACGGACCTTGTGCGCCGCGAGATCAAATCCTATCGCCAAGTCCCCTTGGTGCTCTATCAGATTCAGACGAAGTTTCGCGACGAGCCGCGCCCACGCGGCGGTCTCATCCGAGTCCGCGAATTCGTCATGAAAGACGCCTACAGCTTCCATAGCTCCGAAGACGATCTCGATGCGTTTTATTTAAAAATCCGTCAAGCGTACGAGAAAATCTTTCGGCGGTGCGGACTTGATTTCGTTATAGTTCAGGGCGACCCAGGGCTGATCGGCGGAAGGGATTCGCACGAATTTATGCTGCTCAGCGACTCCGGGGAAGACCAAGTCATGCTGTGTGAAAATTGTCGCTATGCGGCCAACCGAGAGATCGCCAAAAAATTCAAAGCCCCGGTCAACCCCTCAGAACCGATGCTCCCGCTGGAAGAAGTGGCCACGCCCGGGTGTGAGTCTATTCAGTCCCTGGCAGAGTTTCTCAAGATCACAGCAGCGCGCACAGCAAAAGCCATCTTCTACGTCGCCAATGAGACAGATTTTGTCTTCGCTCTCATTCGCGGAGATCTAGAAGTCAGCGAGACGAAGCTCGCTAACGCCCTGGGCGCGCGCACGCTGCGCCCCGCAACAGAAGACGAGATTCGTGCCATCGGCGCGGTGCCCGGCTATGCGTCACCCGTCGGCCTGCCCAAACAGAGCGCCGTCAAGCTCGTCGTTGACGATTCTGTTGTCGCCGAGAGAAATCTCGTCTCCGGCGCAAATAGGGAGAATTTTCATCTCAGAAACGT
>FWWM01006725.1_pt1 | contig 23814 bp, 18 predicted proteins | sample 2228351 | NCBI WGS metagenome assembly FWWM01 (sample SAMEA103939774, study PRJEB20133) | metagenome
CGACGTCTCGCTCGACCAACTCGACGGTGAGCAGCTCGGCCACGGGACGACACTGATCTGTCAGAACGAAATCCCGCTCGAGGTCACGCTCGCTGCGCTCGCCCGCGCCAAGGCCGCGGGCGCCCGGACGATCTTGAACCTGGCACCGGCTGCGGTCCTCCCCGAAGGTGCCCTGGAACCGGTCGACCTGCTCGTGGTCAACGAGCACGAGGCCACCACCCTTCGCGGTCGGGAGGCGAGCCCCGAAGAGTCGGTCCGCACCCTCGCCGGGCCGCGGCGGACCTGCGTCCTCACCCTGGGCGCCCGGGGTGCGATCGCTGTCGGCCCCGAAGGCAGCTGGTGGGTCCCCGCCCTTCCGGTGCGTCCGGTCGACACCACCGGCGCCGGCGACACCTTCGTGGGCGCGCTGGCGGCCGGTCTCGACAGGGGGGCGACGCTGCCCGAGGCCCTCGCCTACGCCAGCGTCGCCGCGGCCCTGGCGTGCGAACGCGTAGGGGCCCGGGAGGGGCAGCCCACGGCCGAGGCCGTGGCGGCACGGCTTCCGGCACTGGGGGAACCGCGGCCCTTGGCGGAGCGCGCGGGCCACTGATCCGTGCTCGATCGCGCCGCGTAACGTCCAGTGAGCGTCGGGGAACGGCGAAAATGCAGCGGCGGGCGGTGCTGACGGGAATGGCGGCGTGGTTCGCGGCGCCTCGCCCCGGAGCGGGCAGCGAGCCGGTGGTGGAGTTCGCGGTCCTGCGCAACGGGTGGGAGATCGGCCGACACCGGCTCCGATTCTCGCGGGCCGACGACACGCTGTCCTGCGACATCGACGTCGATCTCGCGGTGGGCTTCGGTCCGCTGACTTTCTATCGCTATCGGCACGAGAATTCGGAGCGGTGGCGGAACGGACGGTTCGAGAGTTTCCGGAGCCGCACCGACGACAACGGAACCCGGTTCACCGTGCGCGCCGTCCGCACGAGCGACGGCATCGCGGTCGAGGGTGCCGACGGCGCCTATCTAGCGCCGGCCGAGGCCTGGCCCACGACCTATTGGTATCCCGGCTTCCTCGATCGCGAGGTGTGGGTCGACACCCAGTTCGGGCGGTTGCGGCGGGCGCGCGTGGTCCCCGCGGGCGAGGGCGTGGTGACGGTGGCCGGCCGCCCCTCGCCGGCCAGGCGGGTGCGGCTCGAAGGCGATCTCGCGCTCGAGCTGTGGTATCGCGACGGTCGCTGGGTCGGTCTCGAAGCCCGCGCGCCGGACGGTTCGCAGCTCACTTACCGCCTGTTGACCGAGCCTGCGCTCGAGCTCGCGCGCCTCGAGTGACCGCCCTTCGCTATCTCTTCGCCGATCATCTGAGCCGCAGCGTCAGCGCGCTCGAGGAGCTGGACCGCGAGCGCGACGTGGTGCTGCTCACCGAGGTGGCGGCCGAGTGCACCTACGTACCCCATCATCCCAAGAAGATCGCCTTCCTGTTCGCGGCGATGCGGCATTTCGCGGCCGAGCTCGCCGCCGAGGGGATCCGGGTCGACTACGTCCGCCTGGACGACCCGGCCAACAGCCAGAGCTTCGCGGGCGAGATCCGCCGCGCCGTAGCGCGCTGGAAGCCCGATCGCGTGATCGTGACCGAGCCCGGTGAATGGCGGGTGCGGCAGGAGGTCGAGGGATGGTCGCGCGGCTTGGGTCTACCGGTCGAGATCCGGCTCGATCGTCGGTTCTTCTGCACCACGCCCGAGTTCGCGCAGTGGGCCTCCGGTCGGCAGCTGCGCATGGAGCCGTTCTATCGCTGGATGCGCCGACGCACCGGGATCTTGATGACGGCCTCCGGCGAGCCGGAAGGCAGCCGGTGGAACTTCGATGCTCTCAATCGGAAGCGCGCCCCCGACGACCTGACGTTCCCGCGACCGCTGCGCTTCCCGCCCGATCGGATCACGGCCGAGGTTCTCGACCTCGTGCGGCGGCGCTTCTCTCATCATTTCGGAGATCTGGAGCCGTTCGGCTTCGCGGTCACCCGCGTCCAGGCGCTGGCGGCGCTCGAGCACTTTTTGCAGCACGGCCTGCCGCACTTCGGCGACTATCAGGATGCGATGCGGGCCGGTGAGGCCTGGCTGTTCCACAGCGCGCTCTCCCCCTATTTGAACGTCGGTCTGTTGCTGCCCGAGGAGGTCTGCCGGCGGGCCGAGGCCGTCTGGCGGGCCGGCCGCGCCCCGCTCAACAGCGTCGAGGGCTTCATCCGGCAGATCCTGGGGTGGCGCGAATATGTGCGCGGCGTCTATTGGCTCTTCATGCCGGACTACGCGCAACGCAACGCGCTCGGCGCCGACCGGCCGCTGCCGGACTTCTATTGGACCGGGCGGACCGACATGGCGTGTGTGCGCCAGGCGATCGAGCAGACTCGTGCGGAGGCCCTCTCGCACCACATCCAAAGGCTCATGCTCACGGGCAATCTGGCGCTGTTGTTGGGTGTGCGCCCCGAGGAGGTGTGCCGCTGGTACCTCGCGGTCTACGCCGATGCCTTCGAGTGGGTGGAGCTGCCCAACACCTTGGGCATGGCGCTCCATGCCGATGGGGGGATCATGGGCTCCAAGCCCTATGCCGCCTCGGGAGCCTATGTCGATCGGATGAGCGATCTGTGCCGGCACTGCCGGTACGACGTGAAGCTCAAGAACGGGCCGCGGGCCTGCCCGTTCAACTACCTCTATTGGGACTTCTTGCTCACCCACTGGCCGCGGCTCGCGCGCAACCCGCGCTTGGCCCAGGTCTTCCGGACCCTGGATCGCCTGCCGCCGGAACGGATCGCCCGGATCCGAGCCGATGCCGAACGGTTCCGCGCGGCCGTGTTCGCCCAGGGCGGTGCCGCGATCGCGCCCCTCACGCCGCCGGCGCGGTGATCGCTTCTTCGCGTGGGGCCACCGCCCGGGCCTCGTCGGGCAGTCGTTGGAAGAGGATCACCGCCTGGCCGACCTCGAAGCCGAACTTCGAGAAACTCGAGCGGTTGAGCAACGTGTGCTCGTCTTGCAGCAGCATCCAATCGTCGACCGAGAAGGCCCAGCGCTGCCCGCCGATCGGCAACAAGAAGGTGTAGCGCCAGTTGGCGGCCCGACCGATCGCCCGGCCCACGGCGACACCTTCGATGTCCGCCGAGCGCCCCTCGTAGCGGCCTCCGGGCAGCCGCAGGATCGTCCAGCTCCGTCGCTCGCGCTCACCGTCGAGGTAGACGAACTCTTCGTCGAGGTGGAGCGTGTCGCCTTCGACCCGTCCCGCGATCTCGACGCGGAACTCGCGGCGGATCCGGCCGAACCGGTCCTGGAAGAAGCCGTGGCCACGGGTGCGCCCGGCGAAGAACGCCTCGGGAACGAAGCGCGGCTCGCTGCCTTCGAATTCCTCGGGTCGCATGGGCGCACAGGCTCCGCCGACGAGCACCACCACCACCAACAGAATACGCAGCAGGGGGCCCGGCCGATCGCCGAACGACCCGTGGCTGCGATGCGGGTGCACGCCGGTGGTGCCGGTCGAGCTCGGATCCCGCTCAGGCCGGGACCAGTCGGACCTGGCGCACATCGATCGAGCCGGTTCGGAAACCCGCCTCGCAATAGGCGAGATAATAGCGCCACAAGCGTCGGAAGCGCTCGTCGAAGCCCTGGCCGCGCAGCTCCGGCCAGGCGGCCTCGAAGCGCTCGCGCCAGAGGGCGAGGGTGCGCGCGTAATCGCCGCCGAAGGTGCGCTCGGCGGTGGGCAGGAGGCCGGCCTCGCGATAGAGCCGGGTGAGCACCGTGGGGCTGGGGAGCATCCCGCCGGGGAAGATGTAGGTCTGGATGAAATCGGGATGCCGCCGGTAGGTCTCGAACCACGGATCGGCGATGGTGATGAGCTGGAGCCCGGCCACCCCGTCCGGTTCCAATCGATCGCGAAGTCGACCGAAGAACACGGGCCAGTAGGCCTCGCCCACCGCCTCCAGCATTTCGATGGACGCGATCCGATCGAACCGGCCCGTGACGTCGCGATAGTCCTGGAGGCGGATCTCGACGCGCTCGGAAAGCCCGGCCTCCTGCACGCGGCGACGGGCCAGCTCGGCCTGGGCCGGAGAGATCGTCAGGCTCGTGACCCGGGCGCCGAACTCGCGCGCCGCGAGGATCGCGAACGCCCCCCAGCCGGAGCCGATCTCCAAGAGCCGATGGCCGGGTCGCAGGTCGATCAACCGCGCCAGGTGGCGGCACTTGGCGAGCTGCGCCGTCTCCAGATCGGTGGTCCCGTCCTCGAACAGCGCCGCCGAATAGATCATCGTCGGATCGAGCCAGGCCGCGAAGAAGTCGTTGCCGAGATCGTAGTGGGCGCGGATGTTGCGCCGTGCGCCCGGCCGGCTGTTGCGTCGCCAGGCGTGGCGCAGACGACGGATGGCGGCGAGCACGGCGCTGCCGTAATAGCGGCCGCCCCAGGCATCGGCGTTGCGATCGAGCAGCTCCAGCAGGGTCGGCAGATCGGGGCTGTCCCACTCGCCCGCCACGTAGCTCTCGCCGAACCCGACGCTCCCGCCCAAGAGCGTCCGCCAGGCCGCGCGGGGGGCGAGGATCGCCAGCTCCGCCTCGGGCCCCGGCTCCGCCCCGCGCAGAAGCCGTGCCGTGCCGTCGGGCAGGACGACCCGCAGCCGGCCATAGCGCAACGCCGCCAGCCGATCGACCACGCGGGGCAACAGCCAGCCCGAACGCGCCCGGATCGGCAGGAGAGGCTCTCGGGCGTTCTCGGCGCGGGAGGGGTCGATCATCGTTCCGATCCCGGTGATCTCGATCAGGAGGCGGAACTCCGGCTTTCGGACTCGACCCCGCGTGGAAAATAGCGGGCTCCCTTGAGCCAAAGCTTCGCCGCCTCCCAATGGATGCCGGAGATCACCTTGAACGTCATCAGGGGGTCGCGCAGCAGGCAATGCAGGAGCCGCCCGTCGGACAGCGGCAGTCGCTCGCCGCTGTGCCCGGCCACGAGCAGGAGCTGCCGGCCCTGCGTCTGGCGGATCGCGAACAGGAGCCGCTCGCCGGGCTCGCGGAAGTGGAAGCTGTAGTGCGCCTCCATCGGCATGAACGGCGAGACGTAGAAGGTCTTGCTACAGCCGTGCGCCACGGGCCGGCGCGGGTCGGAACGCGCCGGCACCGGCAGCACGTAGGTGGTCTGTTGGCCGAAGGTGTTCTTGACCTCGTAGACCACGCCCACGAGGCGGTCCCCGTCGTAGGCGAAATAGATACTCAACGGATCGAAGACGTAGCCCAGGATCCGCGGCATACACAGCAACATGATCCGCGGCCGAAGCGGACGGATCCCGGCGGCCGCCAGCTGGTCCAACGCCCACGGGCGCAGCGGCGTACCGTCGCGCGGGCCGTGATCGGCCTGGTGGAAGGCGAGGAGATTGGGCCGGTCGATCGACAAGAGCCGCAACCGGCGATCGATCTCCGCCTGTTCGTCGAGATCGAGGTAGAGCGAGAAGACGCGATAGGCGAAGCGATGCTCGAAGGGCTGCCGGCGGTGGTGCACGATCCGGCCGCGATAGAGGCACGAGCGCAGCGCGCTCATGCGACGCGGGCTCCCACGGGTCGTCGTGGCCCCGCTGCACAGCTCGCCGCCGGCTCCTGCCAGGGGGGCCGCACACCCAGGGCCGCGGCCGCCTCGATGGCCGCCCGCAGCCCGTCCTCGTGGAAGCCCCACCCCATCCACGCTCCCGCATAATCGACGCCACCGCGGCCGCGGATCCGGGGTAGCGCAGCTTGAGCGCGCAGCGCCGCCGCATCGAGGACGGGGTGAGCGTAAGAGAACCGGCCGTGCACCAGGTCGGGGCGCGGCTCGCGCGGCGGATTGAGGGACACCAGGATCGGCTGATCGGTCTCGAGGCTCTGCAACCGGTTCATCCAATAGGTCACGGTCGCCGGTGCGGCCGGGTCGGCGCCCGCAGCGGCGACGTAGTTCCACGCCGCCCAACAAGCACGCCGGCGCGGCATCAAAGCGGGATCGCTGTGCAAGACCGCATCGTTCTCTTGGAAGCGGATCGACCCCAGGATCGCCCGCTCCTCGGCATCCGCGTCGCTCAAGATGGCCAGGGCCTGATCGGCGTGGCAAGCGAGGACCACGCGATCGAACCGCTCGACGCCTTGTCCTTCGACGAGCAGCTCGACCCCACCCGCGACCCGGCGCACCGAACGGACCGCCGCCCCCAACCGCAGCCGGCTGCGCCAAGGAGCGATCATCGCCGCCACGTAACGGCGCGAGCCGCCGACCACGGTGCGCCAGCGGTGATGGCCGTCGATGCCGAGCAGCCGATGATTGTCGAAGAAACGCAAGAGACTGGCCGCCGGCATCTCGAGGATCGCCCGGGGCGGTGCCGACCAGATGGCCGCGGCCATCGGCACGAGATAGCCGCGCACGAAGGCTCGCCCCATGCGCAAGCGGTGCAACAGCTCGCCGACGCTGCATGGATCGTCGGGCGAATGCTCCAAGAACGCCCGAGCGGCACGGTTGAAGCGGGGGATGTCGACGAGTAAGCGCCAGAAGTGCGGCCGCAACAGATTGCCGGGCTGCCCCAGAAGCCCGCGCAGCGAGTGCCCGGCATATTCGAACCGGCCGTCGTCCAGGCTCGCGGCGAAGGACATGTCGCTCCACCGGGTGGGCACGCCCAGCGCCGCGAACAGCCGCGAGAGATGCGGGTAATTGACCTCGTTGTAGACGATGAAGCCGGTGTCGACGGGAACCGTACGATCGCCCACCCGGACGTCGACGGTGTGGCTGTGGCCACCCGGCCGCGGCTCGGCCTCGAAGACGGTCAGATCGTAAGAGCGGTGGAGCAGCCAGGCGGTGGCGAGCCCGCCGATCCCGGTTCCGACGATCGCGATCCGCACGAGGCCTCCCGCAACGCCCACCGGGTGCGCCCGCCGGCCCCGGGGGAGATCGAGCCGGCGGGCGCGTTGCCGGTCGGCCGACAGCCGTCACGACACTCGTCTCTACGTCGGGCCAGCGGGCCCGGATCACCCCGAGCCCCGGTCAGGTCCGGCCGCCGCGTTGGAAGGGCGAGAAGCGCACGGGCAGGACCCGACGAGCGCGAAGCTCGCCCTCCGCGCCTCGGACGATCACCGTGAGCTGCTGGGGGCCATCGGCCGGACCCAGGGGCAGCACGAGACGGCCACCGGGGGCGAGCTGGGCCAGAAGCGGCGGGGGCACGTGGTCGACCGATTCTTTGACGATGATGGCATCGTAAGGCGCCGCTTCGGGCCAGCCGTCGTAGCCGTCTCCCTCGACCAGGTGCAGGCGGTCCGCCGGCTCGTCGGCCAACAGGCGCCGGGCCACGGCAACGAGCTCGGGCAGGATCTCGACGCTCACGACCCGAGCCCCCAAGCGCAACAGCAGCGCCGCCATGTAGCCCGTGTCGGTGCCGGTCTCCAGCACGCGCTGTCCCGGGCCGACTTCGGCCAGATGCAGCATGAGGGCGGTGAGGAACGGTGCCGCCAGGTTCTGTTCGGGGTGGACGGGGAGCGGATCGGGCCCGTAGGCGCGCTCGCGCAGCGCCGCCGGGACGAAGCGGTCGCGCGGGACCTCGCGCATCGCCGCGAGCACCGCCGGATCGATGCGATCGACGCCGGTGAGCGCCGCGGTGGCCGCCGTCTCGGCCTCGATCCGCTCGACCATGGCCGTCCGCGCCGCCGCCGGATCGGGCTGCGCCCTGGCCGAGCCGGGTGCGGCGAGCAGAGCGGCCAACAGAAGCGGAAGCAACCGGTGCGGGGCCATGGCGGTCCTCCTCCGCGGGCCCGTAGCGGATCGCCAGCTCAGGCCCGCAGTGCCATCCGATCCTCCCTCAAGATGGCCTCCAGCTGCTCGGCTGTCAGCGGCCGGGCGAACAGGTAGCCCTGCGCCTCGTCACAGCCTTCCTGTAGGAGGAAGTCGCGCTGCGCCGGCGTCTCGACGCCCTCGGCCAGCACCGTGAGACCCAGCGTCTTGCCGAGCGTGATGATGGTGCGGGCGATCGCCACGTCGTCCGGGTCGTCGGGGATGTCGGCCACGAACGAGCGGTCGATCTTGAGCTTGTCGAGCGGGAACCGCTTGAGATAGGCCAAGGACGAGTAGCCGGTGCCGAAATCGTCGAGCGCGATCGTCACACCGAGTGCGTGCAACGCCTCGAGGGTGGCGATCGCACCCCGGCGGTCGCGCATCAACGTTCCCTCGGTGATCTCGAGCTCCAGGGCCTCGGCGGGCAGGCCGGTGGCGCGCAGGGTGCGGCCCACCATGTCGACCAGGTCCTGATAGGCGAACTGGGCCGGCGAGAGGTTCACGGCGATCCGGCCGATCGGCAGGCCCGCGGCCCGCCAGCGTGCCGCCTGGGCGCAGGCCTCGTAGAGTACGAATTCGCCCAACTCCAGGATCTGGGCGCTGTCCTCGGCCACGGCGACGAACCGATCGGGCGGGACCTGACCCAGCTCCGGATCGTGCCAGCGCACAAGCGCCTCGACGCCCACGAGCCGGCCGGTCCGCAGCGCATATTGCGGCTGGTAGGCGAGCTGGAGCGAGCGGTTTTCGAGGGCGACGCGCAATCGCGCCTCGATGAGCTTGCGCTCGTGCAAGCGAGCATTGAGCTCAGGGGAGAAGAAGCGGAAGCCGCCGCGGCCGGCGGCTTTGGCGGCGAACAGAGCGATGTCGGCGTGGCGCAGGAGATCACCGGGCTCGACCGCCTGCCCCCCGGAGAGCGCGATCCCGACCGTGGCCGAGCAGAACACCTCTTGCTCGGTGATCCGGAACGGCGCGGCGAGCGCCGCGGTGACCTGAGCGGCGAGGGCCGCCGCGGCCTCCGGGCCTTCGACCCCGTGCTGGAGGATCGCGAACTCGTCTCCCCCGAGCCGGGCCACGAGATCGCCTCGACCCACCACCCGCGACAGCCGCTCGGCCACCTGCCGCAACAGCTCGTCACCGGCCGGGTGCCCGAGCGTATCGTTGACCCCTTTGAAATCGTCGAGATCGATGCACAGGAGGGCCACCTGGCCGCGACGGGCCGTGGTATCCGCGACGGCCGCCGCGAGCCGCTCGTCGAAAAGCAGCCGATTGGGCAGACCGGTCAGATAGTCGTGCAGCGCCAGATGGCGCATGCGCCGCTCGGCCTCGATCCGCTCGGTGATGTCCTGAGCGGTACCCAGCAGGACCCGCTCGCCGGTCTCCTCGACCCGCTCGACCTCGGCCTCGAGACTGAGATGGCGAATGCCGCCGTCGAGCCGCCGCAGCCGCACGACGATGCTGGCCCGCCCCTCGCCCGCGGCGGCCAGCTGGGCGAGCTGGCGCAGACGCGGCCGGTCCTCGCTCGGCACGGCGCGAAGAACTTGCCGCAGGGGCAGGGACCCGGCCGCCGGCGGCAAGCCCAACAAGCGGTGCATCTGCTCGGAGGCCTCGAGCTCCGGCGAGCCGATCGGCCAGCGCCAGGACCCGACCCGGGCGATCGCCTGAGAGCGCCGCAGGCTCGCCTCGCTGCGGCGCAGACGCGCCACCATACGATGGCGCTCGGTCACGTCCTCGGCGATCGTCAACAGATAGCGGCACGGATCCGCTCCGTCCGGGACCGCGACCTTACGGATCCGATGCCAGCGGCGTGCCTCGCCCCGGCCCTCGGCGATCAGCTCGTCGACGGGCCGATCGGGAGCGGCCCGCACCCGCGCGTCGAGCGCGGCCAGCGTCGCCGCGAGTGGCTCGCCCGCGGCCAGCCGCGCGAGGAGCCCGCTGCGTCCGGCCGGATTGGTCAGCAACACCGCCCCCGAGGCGGCGTCGGCGACGGCCAGCGGCCAGGGTAGATGCTGGACGATGGTGTCGAGGAAGGCCCGGCTCTGGGCCAGACGCTCCTGCGCCTCGATCCGCTCGGTCACGTCGTCGTGCAGCGCCAACACGTGGCCGGGCCGGCCGTCGCGGCCGTGGACCACCACCTCGAGCGTGCGCAACCAACGTGGGCCGGCGGCACTTTCGACCCGCTCGGTCCGATCGGCGACCGCCGTCTCGCCGGACAGCAGCCGGACCTCATCGGCCCGGCGCAAGGCCGGATCGCCCAGCCCCAGGGCATCCATCGTCCGCCCCGAGATCGTCTCCGGCGGCCGGCCGAGGAAGCGGCAGAACGAGGGATTGACCCGGATCAGCCGACCCCCGGCGATCTCGCGCACCGCCAACATGGCCGGCATGGTGTCGAACAGCGCGTCCAGGAAGCGGTTGGCGCGTGCCAGCTCTTGTTCGATCTCGACCTCACGGGTGATGTCGAGATTGAAGGTCAAGATGTAGCGCGGCCGACCGTCGCGATCCGGCACGACCAGCTTGCGGGAGAAGAACCAGCGGGTCCGGCCGTCGAGCTGGCGGGGGAAACGACGATCGACGGTCCGGCCGGGCTGCTCGACGAGCCGGGTCTCGGCCTCGTCGATCGCCGCGGCGAGCTCGGGCTCGTAGAGCTCGGCGGCGGACCTGCCGATCAGATAATGGGCCGGCTTGTCACCGAGGACCCGATCGGTGCCGGTGGCGAACAGGAAGCGCCGGGTGGTCACGTCCTTGAGCGAGATGAAGCCCGGCATGTAGTCCAGGATGGTCTGGACCAGCGCACCGTCGACCGCGAGCCCGTCGGCGTCGCGGAGCTGCTCGGTCACGTCGTCGGCGATCACCAGGAGGGCCCGCGGCGGGCCCCCCAACGGGATTCGGCGTAGACGCAGGATGCGCTTGTCGCCGCCGCCCAGATCCCGCACGTGGTCGACGCAGCCGACCGACTCGCCGGCCAGAGCCCGACGGTCGAATTCGGCGACCTCCGCCTCCGGCAGGCCGGGCAGGACGGCCGCCAACGGTCGGCCGCGGACCGCCTCCGGCCCGATGCCGAGGAGGGCCGCCATACGCGGCCCGATCGCGACGACCCGACGTTCGCGATCGAGCAGGGCCCAGGCCAGAGGAAGTTGCTCGAGGAGCGGCCCGTACCGCGCCAGGGGTTCCATCTCGCCGACCAGGATCGGCTCGCCCTCCGGTCGCAGCTGAAGCAGTCCCCCGCTCGGCAGTGGCGCGTAGCTCGCGAGAACGGGCGTCCCCGAACGCAGGTGCAGCTGGACCCTGAGCGCTCGACCGGCCCTTCGCGCCCCCGATAGCCGTGTCGCGGCCCGATCGCGCCGCACCAGCGATCCCAGGGGCCGGCCGATCGAGGCGCCGAGGAGCTGCTCGGCCGCCTCGTTGGCTGCGACCACGCGGCCGCGCCGGTCCAGCAACAAGGCCGCGTCGAGGCTCGCCGCCAACAGCACGCCGGCGGGGATCCGCGGGGCGGAGATCGGCCCCGGAAAGGAGGGCTGCGGGTCGCGTCTCACGCGACCCAGTTTGACCCCTGTCTCTTAAAGAACGGTTGACGCGCCGGTCCGGATCGGCGCCCATCGCGCATGGCCGCTCGGCGCCCCGTCGAGACCCGGGAGGATCCAGCCGTGCCCACCATCGCCGAACTCGACGCCGCTTGCTACCGCATTCCGCTTCCCATTGCGCTCTCCGACAGCACGCACGGAACCATCACCGCCTTCGAGCTGGTGCTCGCCCGGGTCCGCGACGTCGAGGGGGCCGAGGGCATCGGCTACACCTACACGGTGGGGACCGGCGGCCGGGCAGTGGTCGAGCTGATCACCCGTTATCTGGCCCCCGTCCTGATCGGCCAGGACGCCGCGTGCATCGAGCGATGCTGGCAGCGGATGTGGTGGGCGCTGCATTATGGGGGGCGTGGCGGGACCGTGAGCCTGGCCGTTTCGGCGGTCGACATCGCGCTGTGGGATCTTCTCGGCCGCCGGCTCCAGCAGCCGCTCTGGCGACTGTTGGGCGGCCACGATCCGGCCGTGCCGGCCTACGCCGGCGGCATCGACCTCGACTGGTCGCTCGACGATCTGTTGCGCCGGACCGAAGCCGACCTCGCCAGAGGGTTCCGGGCCATCAAGATGAAGGTCGGTCGGCCCCGGCTGTCCGAGGACGTCGCCCGGGTGCGAGCCATGCGCGAGCATCTAGGGCCCGATTTTCCGCTCATGGTCGACGCCAACATGCGCTGGACCGTGGATCAGGCGATCCGCGCCGCGCGGGCACTGGCCCCCTTCGATCCGGTCTGGCTCGAGGAGCCCACCATCCCCGACGACACCGCCGGTCACGTGCGGATCCTGCGCGAGGGCGGGCTGCCGGTGGCGACCGGCGAGAACCTGCACACCCTGCACGAGTTCGCCCAGCTGATCGCCGCCGGTGGGGTGAGCTATCCGGAGCCGGACGTGACCAATTGCGGCGGGATCACGGTGTTCATGAAGATCTGCCACCTGGCGGAGAGCTTCAATCTGCCCGTGACCTCGCACGGCGCGCACGATCTGACCGTGCACCTGTTGGCCGCCGCCCCCAACGCCTCTTGGCTCGAATCTCACGGCTTCGGGCTCGAGCGGTTCATCCTCGAGCCCTTCGAGCTGCGCGACGGCAAGGCCATTGCCCCGGATCGCCCCGGGCACGGCCTGACCTTCGACCGGGCGGCGCTCGACCCTCTGCGGGTGGGCTGAGGCGACGGGCTCAGGCGGCGTCGGCGGCCCGCTCGGCCTCGGCCGACTCCTCCGGCCGGTGATCGACCAACAGGAAGGGTGGTCGGGGTGGCACCGCCAGCGCGCTCACCCGCGGCGGTGTGCCCCAGCTCACCGCACCGAACCGCCCATTGGTCGAGAAGGGCCGCCATTCGGGCAGCACGTCGCCCGTATCCTCGCACACCCAGGCGGGATCGGGCGTGACCTCCCCGGCCTTGGCGAGCCAAGACTGGACGGTCGAGGCCGCCGCCCCCGCGGCCCGCTCGAGCTCGGCCATCAGCCGGCAAGCGCGCGCCGTACCCCCTCGGGCGAGCACTAGATCCAGGTGCTCGCGGGCCTGGTCGAGCCGGCCGGCCAGCAGGGCGAGCTCGGCCAGTGCCAGGCGCGTCTCCGGATGATCGGCGTTGCGCGCCCGCAGCCGCTCGAAGCGACGTAACCGCTCGCTCGGCCGCTCCTGCGGCGCCAGATCGGCGTAGGCACGGGCCAGCTCGGGATGGGGTGAGACCGCCCACGCTTCCTCGACCAGCCGACGCGCCTCACGGTCGCGGCCGAGCCGATGCGCGAGCCGCGCCCCGTGGGCCGCGGCCGGAGCGAAGCCGGGCACGGCCTTGAGCGCCCGCTTCTCCTCCTTGAGCGCGTCCATGGGCAGCCGCTGCTCGGCGAGCTCCAGCGCCCGCAGATGATGCAAGGCCGCACGGTAGCGGGCGACCTGCTCGGGTCCGGCCAGCCCCAGCGAGCCCAGCCGATCGACCAGTCGCAACGCCTCCGCCCACCGGCGCGCCTGGGTGGCGAGCTCGAACAGCGCGCTCACCGCCCAAGGTGCCTCGGGGGCGCGGGCGACCGCCCGACGGGCCAGTTCGAGCGCCTCCTCCCGGTCGCCGGCCCGCATGGCCTGGGTCAACAGACCCCGCAAACCGGTGAGCTCGCCCTCGGGGCTCTCCAACATCCGGCGGAAGGTCCGCGCGGCGGTGCGCTCGTCGCCGGCGATCTGCGCCGCCTGGGCCTCGAGCAGCAGGATCGGCGGCGCCTCGCCGAGCAGCCGCTTGGCCTCGGCAGCGAGCACCCGAGCGCGGCCGGCATCGCCCGAGGCGGCGGCGAGCAGGCCGTCACCGAGTGCCCGATAGCCGCGCAGGGTACGGACCTCCTGGCGATAGCGCCGCAACCGGCGCGGTGCACTCACGAGCCACCGATACAGCCCGACCAGCGCTGCCAGCACCAGGCCGAAGGCGATCACACCGGCCACCAGCACGGCCAAACTCGAGCGGATCTCGTAACCCTGCGCGAGGACCACGACCTCGGCAGGGAAGTCGGCGAGCCACGTCGCCGCCACCGCCACGGCGCTGGCGACGATCACGAACACCAGGACCCGGAGCATGGCGAGCCTCAACCGGCAGCGGTGAGAAGCGTGCGCAGATGAGCGCGCAGACGCGCGACCGCGGCCTCCGCGTCGAGCCGACGTTTGGCCTCGGCGAGCCAGGCGGGCAGGGCGGGATTGTCCGCTTCGGGAACCTCGGCCAGGGCCGCCACCGCGGCGCTCAGATCGTCGCGGGCGAGTGCGACGCGGGCCGCCTCCACGACCGCGGCGTGCGGTCCGCCCGCTCGCCGGATCGTGACCACGCTCGACAGCTGGCCCAAGAGCCGCTCGCCCAACCCCGCGGCCTCGCCCGTGGGCTTGGCGGGCTCGGGCTCGACGAAGGCGGTGGCCACCGCCTCGAAGCGCTGACGCAGCGCCGCCAGGCTCGCCACACCGCCCACCGCCGGCCGCAGCAGCTCCACCGCCTCCGCGATCACCCGATCGGCCGCCGCGACGTCTTCCAGGAGGCGCAGCGGCCCGGCGAGCGATCCACCTCGCGCGAGGCCGTCGGCGAGCTCGTCCAGCGCGAGGGCCAGGGCCTCCGGCCGGCGATCGACCGGCTTGGTGAGGGCCGTCAGACGCTCGCGCAGCTCGTCGATCGCCCGGTCACGCGCACCGAAGCTCGCGGCCGAGGCCTCCTCGAAGGCCTGCAGCTCCTGGCGCAAGGCGGTCACGCTTGCGGCGAGCTCCTCGCGGGCCTGGGCGAGCCTGGTGGCCAGCGCCTCGTCGGCCCGCACGAGCGCCACCAGCTGTTCGCGCAGCTTGTCGAGGGCGCCGTCGAGGGCCACCAGCCGACCTTCGAGGTTCGCCCGGGCCGCCTCGAGCGGCGCCAACCCGCCTTCGAGCTTGGCGAGCTTCCCCTCGAAGCCGCCGAGCGCGGCGCGGAGCGCGCCGAGCTCGACCTTGTCGGCGGCGAGCTCGCCCTTGAGGGCCCCGACCTCGTCGGTCAGCCGCGCCAGCTCGGGATGGGTCCGGCGCAGATTGTCGAGCGCCAGGGCCAGCGCGTCGACCTGAACGTCGGCGGCACGGACCTGCTCGCGCAGCTCACCCAGGGCGGCGTCGATCGTCGAGCGGTCGCGGGCGATCTTGGCGTCGAGCTGGGCCAGCCGCTGCTCCAGCGACTTGAGCGCTCCGCCGAGCGCGGCGATCTCACCCGGCTGCTGGAGCGCCAGTTTCACCCGCTCCTCGAGCTGGGCGATCGCCACCTCGAGCGAGCGGGCCCGCTCCCCGGCCCGGCTCTCGACCGCGTCGACGGCGGCGTCGAGCTTACGGGCCAGCCCCTCGAGGGCGGCCGGGAAGGTCGTCACCGCCCGGGTCTCCAGCTGGACCGCGCGCAGCTGCTCGGCGAGCTCGGCGCGCGCCCGATCGAGCGCCACCAAACGTTCGGCCACCCCGCCGAGCTCGCCCGTCTGCCGGGTGAGCTCCTGGTCGAGCGATGCGAGCCGCGCGAGTTCCTGCTGGGCCCGCGCGAGCTCCCGGCGGGTGGTGGCGAGCTCGCCGGCGAGCGCTTCCACTCGATCGAGCCTCGCGGCGGCGGCCGCCAGCTCGTCGAGCCGTCGTACGAGATCGGGGACCGGCGCAGTCGCCCGCGCGAGCTCGGCCAGCTGCTGCTCGAGCGAGCCGAGCCGCCCTTCGAGGTGCCCCAGGCGGGCCACCCGCTGGGGAAGCTCGGCCAGTCCGCGGAGCTGCTGCTCGACCGGGCCCAACCTCGCGAGTTGCTCCTCGACGGCGCCCAGCCTGCGCGTCTCCTCCGAGCGATCGAGGTGCGGGCGCAGCCAGGCCCACTCCAGCGCGGCGACGATCGCGGCACCGATCAGGCCGCCCACGATGGCTGCGGTGAGCACGCGGCGCCGCCGTGGCGGCTGCGGCGCGCCCTCGACGGGTGCCGCGGGCTCGCCCGCGGCCGGGGTCGGACTGGTCTCGGCCATCGCCACCCACTCCTTCTCGCGCCGGGCCCCTAGCCGGCGCGTCAGCGCCCGCGCGGGAACGGCCTGCGGCGGGGTAGGATCCCGTGTTGGGCTATCATCGCCGCTTCCAGATCTTCAAGGCAGGCGAGCAGCGCCGTTTGGTCGCGTCGGCCGGCGACCTCGATCGATCGCCAGGGCAGGTGGCGCAGCTCGGCGGCGATCGCTTCGGAAAGGCACACCGCGCTCGTGTGGGCGAGCTCGGCCGCGAGCCCCTCGCGTTCGACGAGCTGGGCGAAGATCTGCGCGGTCCGCGGCGAGTAGAAGAGGACCGCATCGAGCTCGTGCTCGCGCAAGGCCTGGGCGGTCCGCGGCGCCAGCCGAGCCGCCACCTCGGTCCGGTAGACGACGAGCCGCTCGTAGGTGTAGCCGGCCTCGACCAGTGCCGCCTCCAAACCGTCGCGGACCTCCTCGCCGCAGACGTGGAGGATCTTGCCGGCCGAGGCCGGGACCCGCGCGCGGATCAACTTGGCCAGCTCGACGCCGTCACCGCCACCGGCCTCGACCCGTGGGCAGCCGGCGGCGATCGCCGCCTGCGCGGTGGCCTGGCCGACCGCGAACACGGGCAGCCGGCGCAACGGATCGTCGAGCCCCGGGAGGGCGTTGGCGCTGGTGATGACGACCGCGGCGATCCCTTCCGGCTCGATCGGGTCGTGGGGGACGTGGCGCACCGAGAGCATCGGGTCGATCAAGACCCGATGCCCCTGGGCATGCAACATTCGTGCCGTCGCCAGGGATTGTTGACGGGGGCGCGTGAGCAGGATCCGCATGATGTGGCAGGTTAGCAGGTATCTCGGCCTTCCGACCAGTCCTCGGCGATGCGCTCACGCGGTGGCCCACCCCCGACCCGTGCGCAAGAGCTCTCGGCCCGCCTCCCGACCGAGCCGCGCCGCATCGGCCGCCGGTCCGGCGCGCGTGACCCGCGCCACCCGCCGGCCGTCCGGCGAAGCGAGCAGGCCCTCGAGGCTGATCGTGCCCTCGGCTTCGACCGCCAAGGCGGCGATGGGGGTTCGGCAATTGCCGTCGAGCTCGGCCAGCAGCGCCCGCTCGGCCGCCACGCAGCGCTCGCTCGGCGGATCGCCGAGGGCCGCGAGCATCGCTCGGACGGCCTCGTCCCGCTCGCGACAGGCGATGCCGATCGCCCCTTGCGCCACCGCCGGCGGCGTCTCGGTGGGCTCGAGCGGCGTGCCGCCCGCGGTCCCGAGCCCGAGCCGCGCCAGGCCGGCGGCCGCCAGAAGCGTAGCGCCGACCTCCCCGCGGGCGAGCTTGGCCAGCCGCGTGTGGACGTTGCCGCGCAACGGCACCACCGAGAGATCGGGCCGCGCGGCCAGCACCTGAGCGGCGCGCCGCAGCGAGGCGGTGCCCACCACACAGCCGGCCGGCAGCTCGGCGAGCCGGGACGCGCCGGGAGCGAGCAGCACGTCGCGCGGATCGGCGCGCGCCGGCACCGCGGCGATCAGGATGCCCGCGGGCAGGGCCGTGGGCACGTCCTTCATCGAGTGCACCGCCAGATCGATCCGACCGGCCAGCAGCGCTTCGTCGATCTCCTTGGTGAACAGCCCCTTCCCGCCGATCTCGGCGAGCGGCCGGTCGACCACCCGATCCCCGGTGGTCTTGATGACCACGAGTTCGACCGCCCCCGGAGCGGCGAGCTCCGGATCCACGCCCACGAGCGCCGCGCGCACGAGCTCGGCCTGGGCCAGCGCCAGGGGCGAGCCGCGTGTGCCGATCCGCAGAACCCTCGTCACGGCCGTCGAACCCGGCTATGCCCGAACCGGACGGGCACCAGCGCCCGCGCTCGCGCCCTTAGCCTCTCGCCCATGCCCTTGCCAGCGATTTCCGGCCGGGTGGTGCTCGGCATCGAGACCAGCTGCGACGAGACCGCGGCCGCCCTGGTCCGCGACGATCGCAGCGTGCTCGCGGCCCCGCTGGTCTCGCAGCTGGCCGAGCACGCGCCCTACGGCGGGATCGTGCCGGAGATCGCCGCCCGGGCGCATCTGGAACGACTCGATCGACTGATCGCCCGGGCCCTCGAGCAGGCCGGACTCGGGCTCGCCGATCTGGCGGCCATCGCCGTCACCGCCGGGCCGGGGCTGATCGGCGGGCTCACCGTGGGCGTCGTGACCGCCCAGATGCTGGCCCTCGTCCACGACAAGCCGCTGCTTGCGGTCAACCATCTGGAGGCCCACGCGCTCACCGCCCGCCTGACCGACGCGCTCGACTTCCCCTATCTGTTGCTGCTGGTCTCGGGTGGCCACACGCAGCTCCAGCTGGTCCACGGCGTCGGTCGCTACGAGCGGCTCGGCACGACGCTCGACGACGCGGTCGGCGAGGCGTTCGACAAGCTCGCCAAGATGCTGGGCCTGGGCTATCCTGGTGGGCCCGCCGTCGAGGCCGCCGCGCGATCCGGTGATCCGACGCGCTTCGCGTTGCCGCGGCCGCTCGCGGGCGAGCGGCAGGCGAACTTCTCCTTCTCGGGTCTCAAGACGGCGGCACGATTGGCCATCCTGGAGCTCGGCCCGGCGGCTCTGGAGCCCGGAACGCTCGCGGATCTGTGCGCCTCGTTCGAGCAGGCGGTGGCCGAGGTCCTGGTCGACCGCACGCGGCGCGGGCTCGAGATCGCGAGTGAACGTCTGGGCGCCACGCCGCCACTCGTGGTGGCCGGTGGAGTGGCGGCCAATCGGCGGATCGGCCGAGCGTTGCGCGAGCTCGCCGATGCAGCCGGCGTCCCGATCCGGATCCCGCCGCCCGCGCTGTGCACCGACAACGGCGTGATCGTCGCCTGGGCGGGGATCGAACGGCTGGAGCGGGGGCTGGTCGACGGGCTCGCCGTCACCGCACGGGCGCGCTGGCCACTCGACCCACGGGCGGAGCCGCTGCTCGGCGCCGGGGCCAAGGGGCCCAAGGCCTGAGCTCCCCGTCCACCGGCTGCCCGGGCCGGCGTGGCGAGCGCGAAGCGCGCCCGCACCACGGCCGGCGCCTCGTGGACGATCCGCGGGCGGCGCAGGATCAAGGTGCGGTCGGGCACGCTCGTGCACGGCCCAGGGCCGCCGGTACCGGGTCGGACCGCACCGCGCCTTCGGGCCACAGGGGCCAACGGTGCGTGCACAGCCACGGCCGCACGGCGGGCGCCAGGGCGACGATCGCGATGCCGATCGACAGTAGGCACCAGATCGCCGGCCACTCCCGCGGATCGTCGGTCAACAGATGGGCCAGCCCGGGACCGGCCAGATAGTGGAACGCCGTGATCCGCCAGGCACCGTAGGCGAGCGGTAGGAGGAACCCGGCGACGGCGTAGCCGGGAAAACCGTGGTCGAAGAGCAGGCCCGACAGACCGCCGCCGAGCTCGTTCCCCAAGCCGTTGACCGGCAAGGACCAGGCCAAATGCCAGGAACCGGTGAACGAGCACAGGCTCTGCCCGCACAGCGGTCGACCGATCCGACAATGGCCGGCCCACTCGAAGGGGTAGAGCTGGACGATCATGAAAAAGCCCGCGACCCCGGCGGCCCCCAGCGCCCAGGGCGCCACCCGTCGGGCCACCGCTCGCGGCACGAAGCACAGCGAGAAGGCGTTGATGAACACCGGCTGGAAAGCGATGTGCAGGTAGCCGAGCAGGGTCAAGATCTGGTTGGCGGGCGAATCGCAGCGATCGATCACCGGCCAGGTGGCCGCCTGCAGCCCCTCCATGAGGGCGAAGTAGGCCAGCGTGCCGGTGATCGCGCGCGGCTCGCCCCGTCGTGCGGTCCACACCGCCGCCCCCACACCCACCGCCGCCAGGCCGCCCGATGCCGCCAGGCTCCAACACATCGACCGACCTCCCGGGCCCGCCTCCCGGCCGATCGTGCGCCTTCGTGACGATCCTGTCATCTCCGGTTCGGCCACGACGCGGCGAGGGGCGAGGGGCCGGCCGTCGTCGCGTTCGGCTCGCATCGAGCGCGGCGCATCGGAGCGGTCCCGACCTTTCGGTTGCTCCGCCGCACTGTCACGCGGGAGGCCGGGGCGGCCGGCTCGCCGCGGGCGGATCGCCCGTCGAGTGCCGAGCCCGTTCGGCCTCGATCGCACTTGCTCCAAGCTTAGGAATAGCTGATAAACGAAAATCGCATAGCTCGGGGAGGTCGGGATGTCCGGAACGGGGGACGCTACATTGTTGCATCTGGACCGGCGACGGCTGCTGCTCGCGGCCGGCTTCACCGCGCTGGCCGCCGTCTCGCCGCGGCCTGCTGGCGCACGGGGATCGGGCCCGGTGTTCGCGCTGCGCGGTGACGGCAAGGTCGTGGTCGTCGACCCGGCCACCGACACGATCGTCCGCACGGTCGAAACCGGCGGCAAGGGCGGCACGTTGGGCTCGCTCTCGGCCGACGGCCGGACCCTGTTCGTGGCCAACAACGCCGCCGGCCAACGCACCGTGACGGTGATCGACACCGCCAAGCTCGACGTGGCGGCCCAGCTCGAAACCGGCAACCGGCCCAAACATCCGGTGGTCTCACCGGACGGCAAGCTCGTGGCGATCAATCATTCCGGGCTCGACGACGGCAAGCTGCGGATCACCTTCCTGGATGCGGCCAGAGCGGCGCCCGTGCGCACGGTCGAGCTGCCCGTCGAGAACACGACCGGCCAGGGTGACGCCAGCATGCACGGTAGCTGGTCGCCCGACGGCACCCTGTTCGCCATCGGCTCTTATTTCGACGACGCGATCTTCCTGGTCCGGCCGGACGGCGGCTTCACCCGTCTCTCGACGACCGGAAACCCACATTACTTCGACTGGTACGGGCGGGAGCTGTGGGTCGTGATCGAGGCGCCGGAGCCCAAGAGCGAGGGCGCCACGACCCGGATCGAGGTCTGGTCGGTGGCCGATCCCGCCTCGCCGAAGCTCGAGGCCACGCTCGCCATGGGCCGCACCGCCAAGGAGAGCGAGCTCCTCGACCGGATCGAAGGGCATCACGGTGTGCTCACCCAGGACGGCCGCTACTACATCGTCTGCAACCGCGGCTCGGGTAAGGCGCTCGAGGGCACCTCGGTCGAGATCTGGGAGCGGGCGAGCCGGAAGCGGCTCGCGGCACTCGACTGCGGCGCGGCCGGTGTCGGCCACGCCTATCTCACGCCGGACGGCCGCTTCGCCGTGCTCACGCAATATGGCGACACCAAGCTGCCGATCCTCGACATCGAGGCGCGGGCGATCGTGGCCGTGATCGACGCGGGACAGGGCGGGCATCTCGGCCACGCGGCCTTCGCCGCCGGCAAGATGTACGTCAACAACCGCAAGGCCGACGAGGTGCTGGTGATCGATCCGGCGTCCTGGACGATCAAGACCCGCATCCAAACCGCCGCCGGTGGCCAGGCCCAGGCGATGGTCCTGGCCGCGCCCTACGGTGTGTTCGAGCGGGTGGTGAACCCGCACCTGGCGTGAGGACCCTCGCCGGCGCCCGGGACGCTCCGGAAGCCCTCCTGCTGACCGGTCCCCTGGGCGCCGGCAAGACCACGCTTCTGCGCCGCACGATCCTGCCGGCGCTCGCCGGCCGGCGGGTGGTCGTGTTGGTCAACGATGCGGGTGAGGTGCCGCTCGACGCCTTGCTTCTGGCCGAGACCGAGGTACCGGCGATCGGCGTGGCGGGCGGCTGCTTCTGCTGTCACGCCGGTGGCCGGCTCCTCGAGGCATTGGCCGAGATCCGCGATCGGCTGGCACCCGAGATCCTGATCCTGGAGGGCTCGGGCCTCTCGCCACCCGAGCCGCTCCTGGCCGGTCTGGTCGGCGAGGGCTACGTACCGCTCGGGGCCCTGGCGGTCGTCGCCCCCGCGCAGCTCGCTCGGCTCGACCGCGATCCGCTGTTGCGTGCGCAGCTGGCCGCAGCCGGAGCGATCGTGTTGAGCGGCGCCGATCGGCTCGACAGGGCCGGCTTCGAGACGGCGCGTCGCGCGCTCGCAGCCCTTGGCGACCGGCCGCTGTTCCCGGCCTTCGAGGGCGTGGTACGTAGCGGGATCGCCGCCCTGCTCGGCCCCGGCACGGCCGAAGTGTCGCCGGGCGACGGCCGGTTGCACCACCACGTGGCGACGCTGAGCCTCGAGCTCGCCGGCCTGCCGCCTCGGCGGAGCTTGCGCGCCTGGCTCGAGGCGGCGCCGGCTTCGGTGCTGCGCGTGAAGGGGATCGTGCAGACCGCCGAGCACGCGGCTCCGCTCGCGGTGAGCTGGGCTCTGGGCGAGGTCGATCTCCGGCCGGTGGAGAGCCGGGCCCGGCCGGGCCTGTGGATCGTCCACGAGGGCGCAGAACCGCGAACTTGGCTCGACGCGGCGCCGGTAGGCGTCGATCCGGCGGACTGGGCCACGCTCGCCGGCTGTCTGGAGCCTTCGGGCGAGCGGGACGGCCGACCGGATGCCGCCTTCCTGGACGGTCGGCGGGTGAGCCCCCTGGAGGCCGCCGAAGCGCTGCTCGACCGGCTCGCCGCGGCGAGCCGACCGCTCCTGCTCACGAGCGCGGCCGCGCTCACGGAAACGGCCGGGCGCTGGTCGCCGGCGGCGACGGAAGTGGTGGCGATCGCGGATGCACGGGTGCCCACGATCGACGCCGCAGCCGAACGCGCCGAGGCGGATCTGTTGCTGCTCGCCGGACTGCCGGATGCGATCGCCGAGCGGATCGCCGGCCGGCGCCGCGACCTGCCGGTCCTCCACCTCGCGCGACGTTGGGCGATCCCGGATGCCGCCGTGTCGCTGCGGGTCACGGCCGAACAGGAAACGGTCCTCGCGCGAGCTTGCGGGTCGCGCTGATCCGGCGAGCGACGCCGACCTCCGGTAGGCGCGCCACTCACCGGCTCCGCGGCGCGCCCGGGGGCTCGGGCCAAACGTCGCCGAGCAGGTCCTCGGAGCGCCGAGGGCAGCGCTCCGGCAGGTGGGCCGCAGCCTCCACCTCGCCGTAGGCTTCGAGCTCGCGGCGGGCCTGCAAACGGGCGCGGACCTAAATCGCCTCCAGCTCGCGCCGGAGCCTGCGTTCCAAGCTCGGTGTCAATCGGTCGGCCAGCTCGGCGCGAGCTTCCGCCACGCTCGCCACCCGTCCCGCGCGCGGCTCGTGTGCCGGCGACCACGCCAGCTTCAGAAGGTGAACGATCACCCGCCGCAGATGCGAACGCACCGCGTCGTACTCGCTCTTACCCCAGCTCGCCACCTCCTCGACCAGTCGGGGCAGATCGAGTTCGAGATTCGGGCGGGTCGCGGCCAGCCGCCGTAAGGCGCGGACCTGCATCCGCGTCCAGGCGTAGAAGTCGCGCTCGTAGAGCTCCGCGAGATCGGTGGCCGGGCGGCCCGCCATCGGCCGCTACTCCACCGCCCGCGCGAGGCTTTGTGGGTTGCGCGGGTCCTCGGCCCAGGTAAGATAGGGGAGGCCGTTTTCTTTGCGGACCATCGTGATGCAGCCCTCGACGGGGCACACGTGGGCGCAGAGATTGCAGCCCACGCACTCCTCTTCGACGACCTCGTAACGCCGGTGGCCGTTCTCCTTGATGGCCCGGATCGACTGGTGCGAGGTGTCCTCACAGGCGATGTGGCACAGCCCGCAGTGGATACATTTGTCCTGGTCGATGCGGGCCTTGACCTCGTAATTCATGTCGAGCTGGCCCCAATCGACATAGTTGGGAACGGCTGCGCCACGAAAGTCGTCGAGGCTCCGATAGCCTTTCTCGTCCATCCAGTTGGCGAGGCCGGAGATCATGTCTTCGACGATCTTGAAGCCGTAGTGCATGACGGCGGTGCAGACCTGCACCGAGCCGGCGCCCATGGCGATGAACTCGGCGGCGTCGCGCCAGGTCTCGATCCCGCCGATGCCCGAGATGGGCAGCCCGCGACATTCCGGATCGCGGGCGATCTCGCCCACCATGCACAGCGCGATCGGCTTGACCGCCGGCCCGCAATAGCCGCCGTGGGCGCCTTTGCCGTTGACCGTGGGCAGGGGAGCCATGGTGTCGAGATCGACCCCCATCACCGA
>FWWM01006731.1_pt1 | contig 23792 bp, 20 predicted proteins | sample 2228351 | NCBI WGS metagenome assembly FWWM01 (sample SAMEA103939774, study PRJEB20133) | metagenome
AGAGTACCTGTGGGTTGGATGCCTGAGAGGACGACGGGTTTGGGAGCCATGGGGGAAACTACGCTAGAGGAGCCAAAGCCGATCACCGACGAGGTGCTGCGTCATAGACATCACCCTTGACTGAGATAGATGCGCTATTATAAAGGGCGTGCCCAGGGCTGTCAAGCCCAAGACTTTTCGGTATAATCTTTAGCAAGCATGGCCATTCTCATTCAAGATTGCACGGCTATCACGATGGGCGATCCCTTTGTGCGCCAGGGGGTCTCCATCGCCATCGGAGGGGGGAGGATCACAAAGATCAGCGAGAACCCCCAAGACTTTGAGGGTCAGCGCTTCGAGACGATCATCGACGGAAAAGATATGCTTGCGCTTCCGGGCTTCGTCAACGCCCACACGCATTTGGCGATGGTCTTACTGCGCGGCTACTCGGATGACAGAAATCTCCAAGACTGGCTCGAACGCGATATCTGGCCTGCCGAAAGAAAGCTCACTGAAGAAGACGTCTACTGGGCGTCTCTCTTGGGGATCGCTGAGATGATCCGCTCCGGCACGACGGCGTTTTCGGATATGTATTTTTTCATGGACGCCGTCGCCCAAGCCGTGAAAGAATCGGGGATGCGTGCGCTCTTAGCGTACGGGATCATCGCGCCCCAGCCGGGGGAGAAAGCTCGGCGAGAGCTCTCTATCACAGAGAAGTTCCTGAAGGATTGGCACGACAGCGCCGATGGGCGCATCCGGGTCGCCGTCGGCCCCCACGCGCCCTACACCTGCTGCGATGAAGTCTGGCGGGATGCAACAGCCCTCGCCATGCAGTATAATACGCTCATTCACACACACCTTCAGGAGACCATGACGGAAGTGAGGGACTCGCTGGAACAGTATCACAAGAGCCCAACAGAGCGATTGGAAGCGCTTGGGGTCTTTCAAGCGAAGACGGTCGTGGCGCACGGGGTGCACTTGAGCGACGCGGACGTCAAAATTTTATCAGAGCGCAGTGTTGGGTTAGCCCACTGCCCCACGAGCAACTTGAAGTTGGGGTCTGGGATCGCCCCGGTGAAAAGATACCGAGAGATGGGATTGTGCGTGGGGATCGGTACCGACGGCGCAGCCTCGAATAATAACTTAGATATGCTCGAGGAGCTGAGGTTAGCAGCCCTGCTGGCGAAGAGAGATACCCCCACGGCAGTGCCCGCTGCGGAGGCTCTGCAGATGGCTACTGTTGGAGGTGCCCAGGTGTTGGGGCTTGAGGGTGCAGGGCGCTTGGCCGAGGGCGCTGCAGCTGATATTATTTTAATAGACATGCGAGGGGCTCACTGGCAGCCTGGGCATAACCCTGTGTCGGACTTGGTCTATGCGGCTCAGGCGAGCGACGTTACGACGGTGATCATCGCGGGGCGGGTTGTTATGAAAGATCGAGAGATTCTCACGTTCGATGAAGAGAATGTCAAGCAGAAGGTGCGTGCGCTGAGCGCCAAGTATCGCAGAGACTGACTTCAGAAAGGAGGAAGGCGATGGCACTCACTCAAGAGGAGAAGGCGAAGATCGCTGAGCCGTTTCGCATTCACTTGCAGGACACGGGCTCATCAGAGGTGCAGATCGCGCAGTTGACCGAGGAGATCCGGCGGCTGACAGAGCATCTCAAGGTGCATAGGAAGGATTTCCACTCCCAGCGCGGCCTGATGCTCAAGGTCGGCCAGCGCAAGCGGTTGCTGCGCTATCTCGCTCGCACCAAGCCGGAAAAATATGCGCAGTTGATCGCGCAGCTGGGCCTGCGCGGCTAATAAATTATATGGACAGCCGGCCACGAACGGGTTACAAGTTGCAAGTTGTAAGTTGCAAGTGAAGCCCTTCACTTCCAACTTCGAACTTGTTACTTGTACCTGTCTCGGTGCTGGCTGTCGCAAGGAGATGGTCACACCATGACAGGAGTCGTTGCGGTACAGCGGGGGCCACTGCGGCTCTCCACGGGAAAGGTTGCGCGTCAAGCCGATGCAGCGGTCTTGGTCGAGTACGGCGATACCGTCGTCCTGGTGACGGTGACGCGCGGTGAGGCCGAAGATCTCGATTATTTCCCATTAACGGTAGACTTTGAGGAGAAGTTTTACGCCACGGGGAAGATCCCTGGCGGGTTTCTCAAGCGCGAAGGGCGCCCCTCAGAGGCAGCGATCTTGAGTGCCCGCATGATCGATCGCCCTATTCGTCCGCTCTTCCCGCCCACCTACCGGGAGAAGGTGCACATCGTGGCGACGGTGCTCTCCGCGGACATGGAGCACTGCCCTTCGATTGCCGGGCTGCTTGGCGCTTCCACAGCGCTCATGATGAGCGGTGCGCCTTTTGAAGGGCCCATCGCGGGGGTGCGCGTCGGGCGGATTAAGGGGCAGCTGGTCGCCAACCCTTCTGACGCCGACCTGGAACGCTCAGATATGGAGATCATCGTGGCCGGCAATAAAGAGAAGATCCTCATGGTCGAAGGGGCGATGAACGAGGTCCCCGAAGAAGAGGTGATAGAGGCGTTGGCGTTTGCGCAGGGTGAGATCAGGAATCTCATCGCGCTGCAGGAGGAGTTCTTGGCGCAGCTGCCCCCGCCGGTGAAGGTCCAGCTCGAGCCGCCCGCCGACACGAGCGAGCTGCGCGAAGCATTGAAACGCTTAGTCTGGGATCGGTTTGAGAGCCTGCGCGGGCCAATGAGAAAGCTCGAGCGCGAGGCCAAAGCCGACGCGATCCGCGACGAAGCGATAGAAGCGATTCTCGCGGAGAAGCAAGCTGCCGGCATCGCTGATGCTGCGGAGCTGGAGAAGCTCAAAAAACAGCTCACAGGGATTTTCACGGAGCTTTTGGAGGAGTTCGTGCGCGTGAGCACGCTCACCACGAAGATTCGCATGGACGGGCGGCGCGCGGACGAGCTGCGCCCGATCTGGTGCGAAGTGGGGATTCTGCCGCGCGTGCACGGCTCGGCGCTCTTTACCCGTGGGGAGACGCAGAGCTTGGGCACGGTCACCCTGGGGACGTCGAGCCTCGACGAGCAGATCATCGACCGCATGTTGGAAGAGGGCCGCGAGCGCTTTATGTTGCACTATAACTTCCCCCCGTACAGCGTGGGCGAGACCGGACGGTTGGGGCCGCCGGGCCGGCGCGAGATCGGCCATGGGAACCTAGCCAAGAACGCTCTCAAGGCCGTCATCCCCAGCGAAGAGGAGTTCCCCTATATTATTCGGGTCGTCTCGGAGATTTTAGAGTCCAACGGCTCGTCGTCTATGGCGACGGTCTGTTCGAGTTCGTTGGCGCTCATGGACGCTGGCGTGCCCATCAAAAAGCCCGTCGCCGGGATCGCCATGGGGCTGCTTACCCATAATTCAGACTATATGATCCTCACAGACCTGGCGGGCTACGAAGATCACTTTGGCGATATGGACTTTAAGTTAGCGGGCACGCGCGACGGCCTCACCAGCTTCCAGCTGGACGTCAAGATCCACGGGATCACGCTGCAGATTGCCACAGAGACGATGATGCAGGCGCGCGCTGCTCGCCTCCAGATCTTAGATATTATGGACAAGACGCTGCCAGCGCCGCGTCCGACGCTGAGTCGGTTCGCCCCCATCTTAGAGGTCATCCCCATCGATCCGGAGAAGATCGGCTTGGTCATCGGGCCGGGAGGCAAGACCATTCGCGCCCTCCAAGCGGAGACCCAAACCGAGATCGACATCGACGACGAGAAGAACCTCGTCAAGATCTCCGGGCATGACAAAGAGCTGGTGCGAAGAGCGCGCGAGCGCATCGAGCAGATAACCGAAGAGATCGAGGTGGGCAATCGCTACACGGGGAAGGTGACGCGCATCGAGAAATTCGGCGCCTTTGTCGAATTGCCCAACGGCGTCCAGGGGCTCGTTCGTATCTCTGATCTGTCGGATCGCTATGTCAAGAAGGTCGAAGACGTGGTCAAGGTCGGCGAGACCGTCACCGTTGAGGTCATTGAAGTCGATGAGATGAATCGCATCAATCTCAAGCTGGTTCGAGACAAGGCGGCGCCTGCACCGTCACAGATCAAAGTCGGCGATGTGCTCATAGGGAAGATCGTGGGGATTGCCGACTACGGGGCGTTCGTCGAAACTGACGTTGGGGTGCGCGGCTTGATCCATATTTCGCAGTTAGCCGACGGTTACGTGGAGCGCGTCGAAGATGTGGTCAAAGTCGGCGAGACCGTCATGGTCGAAGTGATTCGCATCGACAAAGAAGGGCGCTACTCGTTCAAGCGCTTAGCCAAACCAGGGCTGAGGATTAAGACATAATGCGCGAACTCTACTCCAACTGCTATACAGCACAGTTAGAGAACGGCGTCACGGTGGTCGTCGAACCCATAGAAGACCGTCCGTTGGCCTTGGGCGTGTGGGTGCGTGTGGGGAGCCGCGACGAGCCGGCGCATCTGGCCGGCATGGCCCATTTTATCGAGCACATGGTCTTCAAGGGGACAAAGAACAGGACGGCGTTTCAGATCTCTGAAGAAGTGGACGCCATGGGCGGGTACATCAACGCCATGACCCACAAGGAGTACACGCTCTTTCACATCGACGTGCTCCCCACCCATCTGGAGGCAGCTCTTGATATCTTAGCGGACTTGGTGAAGAATCCGCGCTTTGCCGAAGAGGACATTCGCAAGGAGCAGGGGGTCGTCTTAGAAGAGATCCGCATGACGGAAGACAACCCCCAGGAGAAGGTCTTCGATCTCTTCGTGGAGCGCATCTGGGATCATCAGCACGCGATGGCCCGGCCCATCTTAGGCAAAGCGGAAACGGTGCGGCGCTTCGATCGCGCGGGGATCTTTGAATTCTATCGGTACTATCAGCCGGAGCACCTGATCGTGACGGCCGCGGGAGCAATTAAGCCTCAGCAGCTCTTAGAAGCTGTCAAGCGCGCGTTTGGGGAGTTGGAGCCAGGGGTGCGCCTGCCGTCGCGCCAGCCCCCTACCCCTACCAGACACTTCTATATCGAAGATCGCGACTCCCAACAAGCAAATCTCGTCTTGGGTGTGCCCAGCGTTGGGCGCCATGACGAGCGCCGCTTCACCCTCGAAGTGATGAACACGATCCTGGGCGGAGGGATGAGCTCCCGGCTCTTCAAGAGAATTCGTGAAGACCTGGGCTTGGCCTATGCGGTCTTCAGCAGCGCTAGTCTCTTTGAGGACAGCGGGATCTTCATCGTCTATGTGGGTACCGAGCCGAAGAATGCCCGCCAAGCCGTAGAGATCTCCCTAGAAGAGATCGAGCGTTTGGTGAGGGAGCCCGTGCCGGAGAGCGAACTGCGCTTAGCCAAAGAGAAGCTCAAGGGCAACGTGCTCTTAGGGTTGGAGACGAGTCACTCGCGGATGGTGCGCTTGGGGATTGGGGAGCTTTATAATATTCACGCGCCGGTTGAGGAGCTGGTCCAAAAGATCGAGCGCGTCACGGCAGAGGAGATCCAAGAGATCGCCCATGATCTCTTTGGGAGGGACGGGCTGAGCTTGAGCGCCGTTGGACCAGCGGAGCAGCTGCGCGACTTGGAAAACGCTGTGGCTGCGCCGAAGGCTTCGTAAAAAGATAATCTGTGGCTAGTGAATGAATTCACTGGCTTAGCAAGATGGAAGCATTGAAGTACGCTATCAGTACGCTTCAGTGATTTCCCTCTGGCAGTGATTGCGGTACTAGTACGGAAAAGCCAGGGGACGATGAACAGTTTACACCTTAGCAGTCGAAGAAAGGAGGAACACAAACCTAACCCCATGATCCAGAAGGCCCTTCGAGTCTTAGTTCTCATCGTCGTCATCTTGGCTTGGGATAGGGGGTTTATCGCTTCATCTCAGCAACAAGATCCTCAAGCTCGAGGCCTCACCCTTTTCGCAGCGGCTACCCTTGGAGCTTCCCTGGGAGCCTTTGCTGGAGGGTTCTTCGAGGGAAACTCAGCGTGGCTTGGATACTGTAACGAGATAAGAAGATTTGTGGGACAAGAACCTATGCGGCCACCAACCCTCATGTTGTACATGTTGCATTATATAGAACAATATAAATGGGAGCGATATGTGAGCATGATGCTGGCCCCGGCTCTAGGAGCCACTGCTGGTATCGTTGCCCTAAGTCATATGAAAGGGCTCACGGGCAATGTAGCTATGGCCTTGGTTGGGGGTTTTTTCGGAGTCGGCTTAGGGCTCGTGAGTGGATGTTCGACAGTTCAAATCGCTCGAAAATACTCTGAGCGGATAGCTCTTGAGTTCATATCTACAACTCTGACTATAGTGTTTTCTGCGTTGGGAGCTACAAGCGCTTATGATGCTCAGAGTCCTTCTCGCGCATCCAGGCGAGAAGCATCGGCATTGCCGGCCATGAGCGTCACGGTATGGAGCTTGCGCTTCTAAAAGAAAGGGAGAGGGTCAATAAGGCCCTCTCCCCTTCTTGTGGTGGAGCAACGACAATGGATCGTTACGGCTCGTCCCCTCTCAGCTGCGGGCATAGCCCGTCTAAGATATAGAGATTCAGCTCGGCTGGCTTTGCAGCGTTCGCTGCCCACAGCTGTCGCTGAATACGGCTGACAAGCTCCGGATTGCCCGGGACTTGCTCTTGAATGGTCAAGGGGATGAAGAGCGCGACCGCCCCCAGTGGCTCGCTAACAGGGTAGGGCGTCACCGTATGATAAGGATCTTTGCCGGTGGGAACGGTTGGGTTGGGACTACTGATAAATTGCGCGGTCGCAACGGCGATAGCGCTCTGGCCATCTCCAGCAGTGATCGTATACGCGCAGAAACGCACTGAATCTAAGAAGATCGCCACGGGCTTGCCCCCAGCAGGCACGGTTGAGTCCACCAGGTGCGGCGGCGTAATCGTGACACGGCTGATTGTGTTATCCCCTTGATTGATAAAGTACGCGTACATGTCTCCAAGCCATGAGCCAACAGTTGTCGCAATGGCGCTCGGCTGTGGGCCGGTCGACACCGTCGCGATCACTGTGTAGCGATTCTCGTTGGCCGGGTCGTCGTTGAGATCAAGAATGCTGATCGTGTTGCTGCCCTTGTTTGTGACGAACGCTCGGTTATGGGCGCCGAGGCTGTAGAGCGCAATGGCGCTGGGCTGAGTGCCGACTTTCACGGTTGCTTTCACGGTGTTTGTTTGGGTGTTGACGACGGAGATGGAGCCATCGTCAGCGTTGACAACGTAGAGATCTGCATTATGGGCAGCGCGTGCGAGCGCGATAGGCCTGGCCCCAACGGGGATCTCGGCGCGGACCGCCCCGCTGGGCAACGAGACGACAAAGACTTTATTCTCCCTAGCATCGGCGATGAACGCCGTGGCGCAATCGCGATTGACGGCCAGAGCGCTGGGATGAGCCACAGCGACGCTGACGCTTGCTGCGATCTCTTTCGAGAACGTATTGATGATGTATACCGTTGTGCTCTCTCCGGACTTGCTCGCTGCGACGAGTCCGCTGCCGCCGGCGCACGAGGCCAAAGCCACGACATCGCCCGAAAGGGTCAACGTCACGCTTGGCTTGAGCCCCTGCTGCCCATACGAGAAGAGCCCCACGAGGGCGAACAAGAAGACCAACACTCCCACGGCTTTTCGCGTCATAGCAACCTCCTTGGTCGCTTTGGTCTTGGTAGGGGTAATTATAGCGTTCTTTGGGTGACAAATCTGTGCTTTTAGGGTGAAAAATAGGTGGAAACTTCTGGTGCGGATTTGCCTGGGCGCAGCCTTCGATGGTATAGTCTTAGTCAGGAGGTAGGTGCTATGCGTGCAGCTTTGGTTATCGTGATCAGTGTGGCGTTGCTCTGGGCGAGTGGGCCCGCGGTGTGGGCTCAAGGAGGAGCAGTGAAGTGTCGTCTCAGAGCTGACCCGTTATTGCCGGGAGCGGCATCGTTTCTCATTCCTGGGCTGGGGCAGTTTCTCAACGGCGAAGACGGCAAGGGGTTTACGCACTTAATTATCGCGCTTGTTTTGCCCACAGCAGTCGGGCTTGGGGCGCTCCTCCTGGCCCCGGTCGTTCCCACGATGAGTTATCTGTTACTGATCGCTGCACCGGTACTCTATTTAGGCTGGGCCGTCGCCAGCGCCATGGACGCTTATCAGATCGCCGACAAATACTGCCGTCCCTAGAAGCTCAGAGTGACGGAGAACTCTTGGACTTTGAGGCCAGCGCTCTGGATCGCTGTGCCGGCGCGCCAGCCCCAGCTCTTTTCTGTATAAGAGAGCGTTATGACGATCTTGTCCAGGGGTTTGAGCAGCCCCAGAAACACCACGAGCAGATCGACTGCCCAAGGCCCGCTCTGAAACGCTAGCTGCACGTCGTGCTCATAGATGGGATCAAGGCCAAAGCAGCCCGGCGCGCTCGCGCACGTGAAGAGATCGCTCGTAATAGTGAAGCCTTCAAGCGAGACGCTCGCGATGAACTCGCGGAGCGCAAACGTGATGCCCCCCAAGGCATCCGTCCAGATCGCCGTCACAAACAGATCCCCCACAGACCAGCTCGTAATGAGCGTATGCGAGCTCAGCACTACGTCTGAATTGAACGAGAGAATATCTGTCAGATCGAGCGCCACCGGCTCAAGGCGCCCTACGCTCGTCACTTGAAGATATTCGATCCCTGCGGGGCCTTCGGCGCTATTGAGATTAACAGCAGCGTCGAGATTGATCGTCACGCCCCAGAGCTTAATACCGCTCACGGTGAGGCGCTCGTACTCGAAGTTCAATGCTGATACGACACGCCCATGAGAAAATTGCAGCTCAGGGAGGCACTCGCCGACGCACTCGAAGCCGCGCCGCGCCCCAATATACGTCTCTGAGTGCACCGTCACCCCAGAGACGGTTTGGCCGCTTAGGATGAGCACCGCGCCCACTTCCCACTGCGGAGCCGCCGCCGGGCCGAAGTTCGCAAACAGCCCGATAGTTTTGAGCGTTACCCCGCCTACGGCCAGCTGGACCTCGATGATCTTCTTGCGCAAGGTGACAGATTCTATCAGCGTTGGTCCAAAGAGCCGCGCAAGCTGGGCATAAGGGGTCACTAAGTCTTTATAGAAGATGGGGATATACTGCCCGACAATCCCGCCGGGATCAGGATACACAAACGTAATTTGATAATACTGATGCTCGACCTCGACGATGTTGCGCGAGAAGAGCAAGATATTCGTGAGCGTGAGCGCGCCCAGTGTTGCGGTGAGCTTAAAGACTTGTGCTTCGACCCCTACGGTGCTCAAAGCCGTGAGCGATCCGATCTGCAGCCCGCTGACGCTCAGATTGAGCCGCAGCAGGCTGTCGAGAGCAAACGAGGGCTGAGCGATCTTGGGCTGCGGGCCGTCTAAGATGAGCAAGAGTCGCGCGTCCCACCTGCCGTCCAGGGGCGCTGCCCAGCTGTCAAGAGAGCTTAGACTCAGCAAAAGCCCTATGCTCATTATGCAGATGGAGAGAGTGCGCATAACGCCTCCGTAATTTTTTAATTTTCTCGATGTGGGATACTCTATCCCACCTCGGCGCTGTATTGTACCATATGGGGGGTAGAGAAGTCAAGTTTTGCATTTAGCGCGAGCGTTCGGCGTGAATGATCGCGCTGAGGCGGGCGACGCTCGTCCTGACGTGACGGTTGATCACAATATAGTCGAAGAGATCGAGCGCGGCTAGCTCATCCAAGACCGCTGCCAGGCGCTTTCTTCGTGCGGCGTTGCTCTCTGTGCCGCGTCTGTCTAGGCGATGCTCAAGCTCCTTCAGCGACGGTGGCACGATGCAGATCGCCACCAGCCGTCCCGGCAGACGTCGCCGCCGCAGTTGGCGCAGCCCCTGGACCTCGGCTTCTTTGATCACGGCTTGGCCGGATGCTAGCAGCGTTTGCACCTCGGCGCGCGGGGTGCCGTAATAGTTCCCAGCATAGATCGCATATTCGAGAAACTCATTCTGACGGATACGACGCTCAAACTCTTCGTGGGAGATGAAGCGATAGCGTCCGGATGTGAGCTCTTGTGGGCTTCTGGGGGGACGGCTGGTGTAGGAGGGCACATAGATCAAATCAGGGAATCGCTGGCGCAGGCGAGTCACGAGCGTCGTCTTGCCCGCTCCTGATGGGCCGCAGATGACGAAGAAGACTCCCTGTTTTTTGGGCATGCCCTCTCACTCGACGTTGCGCGCCTGCTCCCGGAATTTTTCAATGAGCGCCTTCATCTCCAGAACGCTCGAAGTGATCTGAGCGTCTTTGGCCTTGGCTGAGATCGTATGGGCTTCGCGGGCCAGCTCCTGCGCGAGAAAATCCAAGAGTCTTCCTGCGGGTTCCGGTGCGGCTATGGCATGGCGGGCCGCCTGCAGGTGCATCTTCAACCGCGCGATCTCTTCTGTGATGTCTGAGCGCTCGGCTAAGAGCGCTACTTCCATCTCCAGCCGTCCTTCGTCAAGTTCGATGGCGTTCTCTGTGAGCTCGCGCACGCGCTCCTGGAGGCGCTCCCTATAGAGTCTTTTCACTGCAGGGGCGCTCTGCTCGATCTCACTGAGTTTGCGTTCCATGAGCGATACAATCTGGAGAAGCTCTTCAGCGAGGAGCTGGCCTTCGCGAGCGCGGCCTGCTTGGGCTTGGGTGAGGGCCTCGTGCAGAACTGGCTCGAGGCGCTCCCACAGCTCCGTCTCGGGTTCTTCGCAGCGCTGCAGGACCCCCTCCAAGCGCAACAGGGTGTCGAGCGAAAGACCCTCTTCAAGCTGTAGGTCTTGGGCAAGCTTCTGGAGGGCGGTCACATAGGCGCGGGCGATCTCGGTATTTATAGTGAGCGGGGCGAGGCCGCGACGCTCCATCTCGATGTGCACTTCGATGTGCCCGCGCACGAAGTGCTGCCCGATTATCCCTTGGACTTTCAGTTCCAGGGCGGGATGGGCTTCCAGCCCGAAGATTTTCAGGTCGAGATACTTGTGATTGAGGGTCTTGACGGAGACTGTGACTGTCTCGGTGGGGTAGTGGCGTTGGGCGTGGCCATAGCCAGTCATGCTGCAGATCATAACTTTAGAGTAATAGAAGACGGGGAAGTTTGTCAAGCGGGGCTTGACAATCGGGCTGGTCTACGGTATCATAACGACGCCTTGGGAGATCGTCTAACGGTAGGACGGCAGGCTCTGGACCTGCTAGTGGGGGTTCGAATCCTCCTCTCCCAGCCAGGCTAGTGCATCTCATCGGGGGCCTTCCTAGAGTGTGTGCAGCAAGCCATAGAGCTCACCCCTTCACAGAATGATCAGCAGATTCCCAGCGTAGGCGCAACTGGCTCTCACGTATTGTTTGCGCGTGGGCGCGCCTTTGCGGTACTATACAGCGATATGGAATTCATGCGCAAGATCTTCTCTCCTCGTAGCCTCGTCGTGATTGGGGTTTCAGAGCGACCGGATAATCTCGCACGCTTTATCATAGCGAACTTGCGAGCTTTCGGGTACACGGGCGATCTCTACGCGGTCGGGCGCCAGCCCGGCAATGTCTCTGGTACCCCCATTGTGGACTCGCTTGATAAAGTCCCCGATGGCTTGGATCTTGCTGTCATCCTGACGCCTGCAGAGACTATCCCAGCGTTGGTCGAAGCCTGTGGACGCAAAGGCATCCGTCAGATCGTGATCGAATCTGGCGGCTTCAGCGAGTTCTCCGAGCATGGCCGCCAGCTCGAAGAAGATCTGAAAAGCACGGCGCAGCGCTGGGGGATTCGCTTCGTTGGCCCCAATTGTATCAGCGTTATCAATGTAGAAGTGGGGCTCTGCCTGCCCTTCGCGCCGATTGATCCCCGGGGCGTGCGTCGCGGCAGCGCGTCTGTTATCTCCCAGAGTGGCGGCATCTCTATCACGTACTTAGAAAGACTCTCTGCAGCCGGGGTCGGCGTCAGCAAGGTGATCAGCATCGGCAACAAAACTGACTTAGACGAGACAGATTATCTAGAGTATCTTCTTGCCGATCCCCAGACGAAGATCATCTGTCTCTATCTGGAGTCCATCAGTGATGGGCGGCGGCTGCTGGAGCTGGCGCGCTCGAGCAATAAGCCCATTATCGTGCACAAGGCCAATCGCGGCCGAGCCAGTCAGAGCATTGCGTTCTCGCACACGGCGGCGTTAGCGAGCGATGACCGCATCGTGACCGGTGCCGTGCGCCAAGCGGGCATGTTGCGCGCGGACACTTTTGCAGAAGCTGTGGCTATGGCCCAAGGGCTCACCCTGCCGCCGGTGCGGGGGGAGAATTTGGTGATCATCTCCCGATCTGGGGGGCACGCGGTCGTCGCTGCCGATGCTGCGGAACGCTACGGCTTTCGCTTAGCAGAGCTGCCTGCTGATCTCATAGAGCGAGTGCGTGCGCTCTTCCGCGCTGACGTCATTCGGCTGACCAACCCGCTCGACTTGGGCACCATCTTTAATTTTGATCTGTATGCCCATATCGTCGAAGAGTGTCTCGATATACTCGCACCGGATGCCATCGTGCTCATCAACACCTACAGTGCGCGGGAAGCGCCGCAAGCGCGTAAGCTCGCCCACCGCCTCGAAGAGATTATGAATGATTCGAACACACCCATTGCCCTGTGTGTTTTCGCTCAAGGCACGGAGGCCCAAGAGTTACAGCGAGAGCTGAGCATTCCCGTCTTCACCGAGATCGAAGCAGCGTTATGCGGGCTGGCGGCTTCACGCAGTTGGTATCAAGTGAGAGATCGCCCTCGGGTCTTCTCGGTGCCGTCGGCAAGGGCTCCATTCGTTCTCCCTGGGGAAGGGATTCTTACAGCTGAGAGGGCGCTCCAGCTCTGTCGGGAGTATGGGATCTCCGTGGCGCCGTGGGAGGCCGTGGAGACTCCCCAAGCAGCCGTGCGCGTTGCGGAACGGCTCGGCTACCCCGTCGCGCTCAAAGTTCTCTCTCCTGAGATATCTCACAAGACAGGCGTGGGTGGGGTCGCGCTGAATCTCGTGAGCGCGGAAGCTGTTTATCGTGCAGCTCAGAGCCTGTTGACGCGCTTTGGAGCAAAAGTGATGGTGCAGCAGATGGTCAGGGGTGGGGTAGAGCTGATCGTTGGGGGGAAGCGCGATGATGCGTTTGGGCCGGTGGTGATGGTGGGTCTGGGCGGGGTTTTCACGGAGATATTCGACGATGTGGCGTTCCGTGTGGCGCCGTTGACTGCCGAAGATGTCGAAGCGATGCTCACGGAGTTGCGCGGGAGATCGCTGTTAGAGAGGGCTCTCGATCGCATTGCGCTCGTGCAAGCGGTGCTTGCTGTCTCTCGGTTGATCACGGAGATCGAGCAGATCGTTGAGTTCGATATTAATCCGTTGATCGTCTTGCCGTCAGGGGCGTTGGCTGTGGACGCTCGGGTGTTGCTCAAAGCTGGCGCCAGCGCCTCCACAGCAACCCCATCGTGAAGACCCCAAGCCCGTCCACAAGCCAATCGAGAATATCTGCATTGCGCCCCGGCACCCAGAGTTGATGGACTTCATCGGAGAGCCCATAGAGCCAGCAGAGCACCACCACGCCCCACAGATGTCGCCTCGTCGTGGGGGAGAACGCTTGCAGTCCCAAAAAAGCGAGCAGCCCGTACTCGAAGAAGTGATAAGCTCTATCAGCGCCGGGCAGCTCGATGAGCGGCACCCCTGGGGGCAGGGGGCTGTCGGAGAGCCAAAAGATCAGCCCAGCGTAGCTGAGAAAGAGCACCCACCATACGACGGTCCGGAGTTCCAAGTTGGACAGTTCCAAGTTCAGCAGCTCAAACTGCCCAACAGGGAACTGCCGAACTCAGAACTATTGTGCGGTCGGAGAGGCGGGATTTGAACCCGCGACCTCACGGTCCCGAACCGTGCGCGCTGAACCAGGCTGCGCCACTCTCCGGGCACTTCGTGCCAGTTCGCAGTGGGGCGCACGACCGTGCGCCCCACTACAGAATTATATCGAGATTGGTTGCTCACCGCAACGGCACAAACCGCGCGCTGCCCCCACCCCGCGGGATGATCGTCAAGAGCACGCGAGCGTCATCGGCGAGCTCGCTCACGAGCTTGTTCCAGTCGTCCAGGCTCTTAATAGGCTGACGGTTGATCTCTATAATCAGATCGCCTGATTGCAGCCCAGCCCAAAACGCCCGACTCCCCGGCTGGACCTCAGCGATGACTACGCCCTCGGCAGCGCTGGGGAAGTTGAGCTGGCGCTTCAGCTCTGGCGTGAGCGCCTGGACTTTAAGCCCGAATTTCTCTAGACCCTGCCCTTGCGGCATGGGCTGGGGGGGCATCGTGCCCAGCAGGGCTTGCTCGCTGGGACGCTCGCCCAGAGTGATTTCAACAGTCTGTCTGATACCGTTGCGCAGAATCTCTAACTGTACCTTCGAGCCGACGGGACGATACATGATCGCTTGTTGCAGCTCGGTGACGCGCTTGACGGGAGTGCCGTCCACGCTCAAGACGATATCGCCTCGCTGCAAGATCCCATAGGATGGCCCATCAGGGCGCACATCGGCGATCAAGACCCCCGATTCGGGCTCGACCCCAAACTGTGAGGCGATCTCGTCGGTCAGCTCTTGGATGACCACGCCCAGCCAGGCGCGCTTCACTGTGCCCGTTGCCAATAAGCTAGGCAGCACCCGCAGCGCCGCATTGATAGGGATGGCGAAGCCTATCCCCTCAGCGTTGACGGCGATCGCCGTATTGATGCCGATGACCCGCCCTTGGGCATCGAGCAGCGGGCCGCCGGAGTTGCCGGGGTTGATGGCGGCGTCGGTCTGGATCATGTCGTGGAATTGTCCCGAGCCATCGGGCTTGGGGACATCGCGGTGGAGGGCACTGATGATCCCCGCCGTGACGGTGTGCTGGAAGCCCAAGGGGTTCCCAATAGCGATGGCCCAGTCGCCGATCTCGATCTTGTCCGAATCCCCCAGCTCGACGACGGGCAGGTCATGGGCGTTGGGGTCCTTCAGGCGTACCACGGCAACATCCAAGAACGGGTCACCACCGACGAGCTCGCCGTCGACGCTGCGCCGATCAGGGAAGGTGACACGGATGCTTGTTGCCCCTTGGACGACGTGGTTGTTCGTAATAATGATCTTCTGGCCCTGAAACTCCGTGACGAAGCCGCTGCCGAGCGAGCGTTCAAGGGGGGTACGGTTGAAGGGGTCGCCAAAGAAGCGCCGCCAGAATGGGTCATCGAAGAGCTCGTCAAACGGGCTGCGCATCGAACTCTGTTTGATCACTTCGAGCTGGACGACGGCGGGACCAGCTTTACGAATAGCGATCTTGATGGCATTCTGCCCCGCAGCAATGATCAGTTGCTCGATCTGCTCTTTTGTGAGTTGCGAGAAGAGATCCGTAGTCGGAGCAGGTGTCCCCGCTTGGGCGAGGACAACCGGAGCTTGCTGAGCCTCAGGAGCCTGAGGAAGCGCTCGTGGCACGATAGCCGTCTGAGAGTGTAACGATCGATCGAGGACAACGCCGGCCAAGAATGCCAGCGCTATCACACTGACGATGAGTATCGCTTTCTTCATAGGGCTTCATCCTCCTGTGAGATTGTCTCGTGTGATTATAGAGGGCTGAGGACGCCCGTGCAATCCTACTGGGTGATTATGGAGAACTTGTGAAGATCAGGTGCTTTCTTTGTCCAGGTACGCTTCGTACAGAACGTCACTATTGAGGCGGCAGATGGTGATCTCTCTGAGCGGGAGCGCTTCGCTCAAGCGTTCGAACCCGCTCCCACCGATGGGGCTGGGGGCGTGCCGCCCTCCCAGGATCTTGGGCGCAATGACGAAGAGAATCTTGTCTACGAGTCTCTCGCGCACAAAGCTCCACGCGACCTCGGCTCCCCCTTCGATCAGTACGCTGTCGATCTGTTCTTGGGAGAGCTTGTGGATCACGGCGTGGGGGTCAACGCGCCCGTCGCGGGCGGGCAGACGCCAGACCTCGACATGGGCGTGTTGGAGAGCGCGCTCTTTTTCCCTCGAGAGGGCGTCGGTGGTAGCGAGAACTGTTCGTATCTGATGAGCCGAATGCACCACGGCGGCATCGAGGGGGATGCGCCCGTGAGAGTCGAGCACGATCCGTATGGGGCTGCGAGCACGGTGCTCCAGGCGTGTGGTTAATTGCGGGTTATCCGCAAGAAGCGTCCCAACCCCAATGAGAATCGCCCGGTGACGATGACGCAGCTTATGAGCAAACCGGAGGGATTCAGGCGACGAGATCCACTGGGAGTCACCGGTGTGAGTGGCGATCTTTCCATCAGCGGTCATGGCCATCTTTAACGTTACGAAGGGCATACCCGTCGTCTTAAATTTCAGATAGATCTCATTGAGCTTGCGGGCTTCTTTCTCTAAGAGTCCCTCGATGACTTCGATGCCGGCGCGCCGCAGGGATTCAATCCCCTGGCCGTTGATGCGCGGGTCTGGATCGCGCAGCGCCACGAAGACTCTCGTAACCCCCGCGCGGATGATCGCGTCGGCGCAGGGGGGATTGCGTTTCCCCGGAGCTGACACGCACGGCTCAAGATTCAAGTAGAGATCGGCGTTGCGGGCGAGGGCTCCCGCCCGCTGCAGCGCGACAAACTCCGCGTGCGGAGCGCCGAATTCTTCATGCCAGCCCTCACTCAGAATGATATTGCGCTTCACAAGAACAGCTCCGACCATCGGATTGGGGCTAGTCCAGCCGGCACCGCGCTCGGCGAGCTGGAGCGCTCGTCGCATGAAGTCCTCAGGACGAAGCATACTAGGGTAATCGCGTCGCCAGCTCCATCAGCGTCGGGATGGAGAATCTTTGAATGAGCACCAAGAGCAAGATCAGCACCATCGGCGAGAGATCGATCCCCACGGGCATATTCCGTAAGAGATAATATCGAATGGGGGCGAGCAGCGGCTCGGTCACGGCGTGTAAGAACTGCACAAGGGGGTTATAGGGGTTGGGCTGCACCCAGCTGATCAAGGCGCGGATGATCACCACCCAAATATAGAGAGTGATCACCCACTCCAGCACCGACACCACGGCGAGCAGCAGATTCTTCAACGCGACCATACAGCTATTATACAAAAACACACGAGCTCCGCACCGGATGCTGAAGCATCCGGCTCAGCAGACTCGCTGAAGCGGGCTCGTGCTTCAGCACGCTTATTGCGGCACGAGAGCCACAGCTATGTGTCTCAGGGGCCCTGCTGGCAGGGTCAGCTTCAGTCTCTGACCCTCTCGTTCCACCCCGCTCTCCAACTCCACCCACCCCCCTCCCTCATTGACAAAGACAAGAGCTTGCACCGAAGCCGCAGGGACGGCCACCGTCAGCTCGATCTCTTCTTCGGCATCAAACCCCCCCACCATCATGTCAAGGAATCGCAGTGCCGTTGCTGGAGCCTCCGATGTCGTTGTGCAGGTCATTGCGTGCAGTTGGTCCGTGCACTGGTTCATGACTATGCTCCTCGTTTTTTTCTGAGAGGGGCACGATACGCTGTGCCCCTCTCCGTATGATTTTTTTACTTGGACTCCGTGGCCAGCGCAATCGGTGGAGCTGTGTTGAGCACCGCTACGGGGATCTCAGCTATGACCAGATTCGCTTGGGCCTTGACGAAGCACTCCAAGCGCTTCCACGTGTTGCTCGCGCGGTCGAGATAGAACAAACAGAGCTTGGTCTCGTCTATGCCCTTGATCTCGGCATCGGTGTACTCGATCTCGATTTGTGCGACGCCGGAGCGCATCCCGCTCACCAGGACGCTCACGACCTTCACAGGGTTCTCTAATAAATTTCGTTGTTGCGGGAACCCATTGCGATACTTGGCGACGATCACGACGCCATCGGCGTTGATGTCGGCGTTATAGAAGCGCAGCTGGACGCCTGCTGTGGCGGTCGCGTCGAACTCCGCGCGGCCATTGCCAAACTTTCTAAAGATCCACCCCGTGACGGAGCTCTCCACCAGCTCAGCCGTGGGAGCGAGCAGCCACGGCAGAACAATGGGACAGGGGCTGGGAGCGCCCTCCGCCGTGCAGTCCCGGTTGAGACGAATCCCTATGACCGAATCCCCCTGGCCATCGAAGACCCCCGACGGCCCGCTGGGAGCACCCCACCAGTTGCGGTCGGCACGGATGGTCGTCTCGTCCACACCCCCAGCCACACGCAACCCAAACTGAGAGTTGCCGACGATATCGTTAAACTCAATATCGATCCCGCTGGAGCCCGCGCCAAGATCGATGCCCCCTTGGCTGTTATTCAAGACCCTGTTGTGATCGAAGCCCACCACGGTCGTCTCGGTGAAGAGCACCCCGGCCCAATAGTTGCCGGCAAGGGTATTTTGTCGTGCGTCGAGATTGGTGACCCCTTGGGCATAGACGCCGTGCCACCGATTGGCTTCGATGGTGTTGGCGATCAGGTCGACCTTGGCCGAGCCGTTGACGAGGCGCACCCCTTCACGCTCGTTCTCCCGGATCTGATTGAGCTGGAGGATGGTGCTGTTCGCGCCGTCCAAGACGACCCCAGCCTCGCCGTTGAGCAGGATCTGATTCTCGCGCAGGACATAGCGAGAGGCTCTCTCGAGCAGAACCCCGCTCTTGCCGTTGTCCCTGATTAAGTTATTGACGAGGGAGTCGTTGCGAGCCCCCTCAGCGATGCGGACGCCGTAGCCGTTGTTGCCGGAGATCTCATTCGATCGGAAGGTATTGCGCCCGTCGCTCCCTTGCACGAAGATGCCATCTTCGTGGCTCTCTTTGATAGAGTTCTCTTGGAAGGTATTATTACTGGGGGCGCGGCCGGACTCTTGAGCGGCGAGCTTGATCCCAAAACTGTTATTAAGCACGGAATTCTTGAGCAAGACGTTCCCGCTGACGTCGCCGGAGAGCAAGATCCCTTCAGCGCCGGCGCGGGCGTTGTTATAAATAGAGTTCCCTTGGATGGTGTTGCGCTTGGCGGACCGCTCCCCTTCTTTGATCGCCAGCCCCCCGGCACTGTTATTCACCAGCTCGTTCTCACGAACTTCGTTATTATCTGAGGCTTGGATGGTGATCCCGTAGACGCCGCTGGCGCTGATCTTATTCTTCAGGATGACGGCGCCGTTGGCTCTGTCTAATTTGATGCCGTCCATGGCGTTGGTGGCTATCTCGTTGTCGGAGATCTCGATGCCGTCGGTGTCGGTGACGAAGATCCCTTCGCCCCGATTTAATATGATTTCATTGTGGCTGATGACAGCCCGGTCGCTGCCTTGCCCAACGAAGACCCCTATGGAGCCGTTGCTGCGGATCTTGTTCTCCTCCAGTCTGGGATTGGCGCTTTCCGTGATCTTGACGCCCTCGCCGCCGTTGTTGAAGATCTCATTTCTCAAGAGAATGACGCCCTCGGCGCCATCGGTGATCGAGATGCCGGCTCCAGAAGCATTGTGAAACTTGCTGTTCGAGACGGCGACGAAATCTTCCTTGATGGCCAGAGCCACTTCGGCGCCATTGGCGTCGACGTCGAAGCCGACGAAGAGCACATTCTTCGCGATGATCTCGATAGCCCCGACGATCTTGGTCTTATCGCGCCCGGCGCGGGAGATCCATTGGAGCCCCTTGACGTCGATGGCGTTCTCGCCGGTCAGGCTCTCTTGATAGGTGCATGGGGCGACGATGATGCTGCCGAATTCGGAGCGGGGTTTTTGGCGGCTTTCGCGGGCCCACTGCAGGGCTCTCGTGAGCGTCTTGAAGTTTCCCGGGGTCTCCACGGGGAGGGTACAATCGACGAAGATCACGCTGGAGCTGGCGTGAGCTGCTACCGCCATGCCCACAAGCACTATAAGCCCGAGAATGCGAACGGGAGTGCGCATAGGGACGTCACCTCGCTTCAGGATACAGACCAACCTCCCTGATCGGTCCATCCCATTATACGAGCGGGCCTGGCTAAAGTATGTAATGGGGATTACGAAGCCGGTGGCTGAAGTCACCGGCCCCTTCTGGCCCTCACCCCGCCCTGCGGTCTAAGCCCCTCACCCCACCCTCACCCCCGGCCCCTCTCCCCTTTGAGGGAGAGGGGGGCAGGGGTGAGGGGAAAAGAGGGGTTGGGGGTGAGGGCCTCAAGCCCCGCTGAAGCGGGCTTGGGCTTCATCTTCTCACTTCTCTCTTGATGAAGTCGATGATCTCTTGGGTGGAGGTCCCTGGGCCAAAGAGCCCCTTGACCCCCATCGCCTCTAAGAGGGGCTTGTCCTCGTCGGGGATGATCCCTCCCCCAAGCAATAAGACGTCGTCCATGCCGTACTGCTTCATGAGCTCGGTGATCTTGCGGAAGATCGTCAAGTGCGCCCCAGAGAGGATGCTCACCCCGATGACGTCGACGTCCTCTTGCAGAGCCGCCTTGACGACCTGCTCGGGGGTGTTATGCAGGCCGGTGTAGATCACTTCCATCCCCGCGTCGCGCAGCGCCCGTGCCACGACCTTCACCCCACGGTCGTGGCCGTCCAGCCCCGCCTTGGCCATCAAGACTCTGATCGGACGATCCATACCTACCCCCCTTCTGGCCCTCACCCCGCCTGCGGCACCCCTCTCCCCACCCTCACCCCCGGCCCCTCTCCCCTCTGAGGGAGAGGGGGGCAGGGGTGAGGGGAAAAGAGGGGTTGGGGGTGAGGGCCTCTCTCTACACCATCGCTGGCTCGCGATAGGCCCCGTGCACCCTCTTCAACACCTCCATGATCTCCCCGACGCTGGCGTAGGCCTTGACCGCTTCGAGGATGTAGGGCATGGTGTTCTCCCTCTTTTGGGCCGCCACAGCTAATCTCTCTAAAGCCCGCTCGACAGCTCTCTGGTCGCGCTCGGCCCGGACACGCTTGAGGCGCTCGATCTGCCTCCGCTGGACCTCCGGGTCCACGCGCAAGATCTTGACTTTCTCCTCCTGGGGCATGACGTATCTGTTGACCCCAACAATGATCTGTTCCCCAGACTCCACCTGCTTTTGGTACTCATAGGCCGCTTGGGCGATCTCTCGTTGGAAGAAGCCGTTCTCGATCCCCGCAAAGACCCCCTCTAAGATCGAGCCGTTCCCCATCTGCTCTATTCTCTGGATATACTCCAGCGCCTGGCGCTCGATCTTGTTGGTCAGCGCCTCGACGAAGTAGCTGCCCCCCAACGGATCGATGGTGTCGGCGACCCCAGACTCATAGGCGATGATCTGCTGGGTGCGTAGGGCGATCCTGACGGCCTCCTCGCTGGGGAGGGCTAAGGCTTCATCGTAGGAGTTGGTGTGGAGGCTCTGGGTGCCGCCCAAGACTGCAGCCAGGGCTTGAAGCGTCACCCGGATGATATTATTGAGGGGCTGCTGCTCGGTGAGGGTGCATCCGGCGGTCTGGGTATGGAAGCGCAGCTTCCAGCTCTCGGGGTTCTTGGCCCCGTAGCGCTCGCGCATCACTCGTGCCCAGATGCGGCGCGCCGCGCGGAACTTGGCGATCTCCTCGAAGAACGAATTGTGAGCATTGAAGAAGAAGCTGAGCTGGGGCGCAAAGGTATCGATATCCAAGCCCCTCTTGAGAGCGGCTTCGACGTAGGCCATCCCGTCGGCGAGGGTGAAGGCGAGCTCTTGGATGGCTGTCGAGCCCGCCTCGCGGATGTGATACCCAGAGATACTGATGAGATTGAAATGGGGCGTCTCTTTCGTGCCGAACTCAAAAATATCTATAATAAGCTCGACGGAGGGGCGTGGGGGGATAACCCATTCTTTCTGGGCGATGAACTCCTTGAGCATGTCGTTTTGGATGGTGCCGCGCAGCTGCTCCCGTGGGACGCCCTGTTTGTCGGCTATAGCGATGTACATCGCATAGATGACTGGGGCGCTGGGGTTGATGGTGAAGCTTGTGGAGACTTTATCGAGGGGGATGCCATCGAAGAGGATTTCGAAGTCTCTGAGGGTGTCGATGGCGACGCCCTCGACGCCCACTTCGCCGTCGGCGAGGGGGTGATCGGAGTCGAGGCCCATAAGAGTTGGCATATCAAAAGCGGTAGAGAGCCCCGTCTGGCCCTCTTTCAGGAGGTATTTGAATCGTTGGTTAGTCTCTTCGGGGCCACCGAAGCCTGCGAACTGTCTCATGGTCCAGAGCCGCCCACGATACATAGTGGGGTAGACGCCGCGGGTGTAGGGGTATTCCCCGGGATAGCCCAGGTCGCGCTGGTAGTCCAGATCTTTGATATCTTCTGGGGTGTAGAGTCTCTTGATCTCTTCATTGGAGACGGTGATGAATTTCTCTTTGCGTTCTGGGGCGGTCATAGCGGCTCCTCCTATCGCTGATAGATTATTATAATAAAAACGGTATAATATCGTCAACGACCGCGAGCGGGAGGCCGCAATGCCGAGGCTGATTGTCAAGATCATACTTGTGGGGTGGACAAGCTTAGCGCTGGCGCAGGGGCCAGCAACCCCTAAGATCGTCTGTGCCTATACACCCGCAGTTCTTCCCAGTGGGTGTCACTCAGCTCAAATGTCTCAGTTGGGGACCCTCAGTGATAAGATCGCTTACGCTCTGACAAGTCCGTTGCGAACCCTGAACCCTATCGTTGCCCTAGATCGAGCTTCTGCAGAGATACTCCGCGCGGTCCATGCTGGGCTGTTGGAGGGGGCAGTCGAAAGCCCTGAGCCGGCTGCGGCGTTGCGCTTCACGCTGAGTTCCGATCGGACTTCAGTGACGTTTATGCTACGGCAGGGGCTGCGCTTCTCCGACGGGACGCCGGTCACGACCGAAGACGTGCGATTTACTTTCGAGAATCTGATCTACCCACGCGAGATTATCACACCGTGGCGTGACGCCGTGCGATGTGCCGATGGCGCCTTGCCGACGGTCACGGTCTTGAACCCCCTTGAGATTCGATTTCTCTGCAAGACCCCCATCGGGTGGTGGCAGCTGTGGCAGATCGGCTCTGTGCCCATCTTGCCCAAGAGCAAGCTCCAACGCTATGAGCGCGACCCCAAAGGGTTCAATAGCGCGTGGTCGCTCCAGACGCCGCCCCATCAGATCGCTGGGCTGGGGCCATTCCGGCTAGAGAGGCTCGAAGAAGGGAAGCTGATCTTCGAGCGCTCTGCTCATTATTGGAAGACAGATATCCAAAAGACGGTGTTGCCCTATCTGAAGGGGGTCACGGTGCTCACGGTATCACCGGAGCTGGCCTTGCAGAGATTTCGCAATCGGGAGCTGCACTTTCTCTATCCGCGCCCGACTGATTTACTCATCATTCAGTCAGATAAGATCTCGGGGCGTCTTGCGCTCAATGACGATATCGCCAATGGGCAAGCGGCCTTTGGTGGGCAGTTCCTCGTCGTCAATTGGGATGCTTCTCGCTCGGATTTGCGGGCAGTCTTCCGCACGGCACAGTTCCGGCGGGCCCTCAGTCACACGGTGCCACGGGCACAGTTTGTAAAAGAGCTCTTCTTGGGGTTGGGGGTAGAGCTCTACGGTCCCTTGAGCCCGGCCTCTCCGTACTTTGTGGGCCGTCTTGGACAAGACCCAAAGATTTTAGAGAGATTCCGTGCTCTTCAGACGGTCTTCGATCTCTCCAAGGCCGAGCACATTCTTGACGGCTTAGGGCTCAAGGACATAAACGGCGATGGCGTGCGGGAGATCCCTCAGAATTTTCTCGGTCAGGGCAATCCCCCTGGCAGGCTGGAGTTCGAGCTTCTCGTTGCCCCTACAGGGCTGTTGCCCCCAGAAGCGCTCGTGCGGTTGCTCCTGCCCGCGTTCGCTCGGATCGGGATAAAGATAAGAATGCTCTCTGTTGGGGAGGATTTCATAGATCGGCTGGTGCAGGGCCGGTACGAAGCGGCCATCGTTGGCTGGGACGGGTCGGGGCGCTTGACGGAGAGTGTGGGCGACTCCCTGCCCGACAGTGTAGCAATCCAAAGCGCGA
>FWWM01006735.1_pt1 | contig 23762 bp, 19 predicted proteins | sample 2228351 | NCBI WGS metagenome assembly FWWM01 (sample SAMEA103939774, study PRJEB20133) | metagenome
CCCTCCCCCGCTGGGGGAGGGAACCGGGCGCCTCCCCGCAGGGAGGGGGGTGGGGAAACCCGGTTTCCCCAACGCCCCGCTCCAGGAAAGGGGTGGGGAAGGCGGCGCCTTCCGGGGAAACCCGCCTGGCATCTCATGGCTGCGCGGCGATGTGAGGCGATCAATTCTCCCCATACACCAGCGCGCCCAGCTCGGTGTGCGCCTCCTCGGGGGTCAGGCCGCCGTGCATCCCCAGGTGGCGCTGCTTGAAGCGCCCGTCCTCCCACCAGACCGCCTCGCCGGCATAGGGCAGCACCACCAGGTCGCCGGCGCGCGCCAGGAAGACGGGGGAGACCTGGGGGCCGAAAAACCCCTGCGCGGCCAGGTCAACCACGCGGTACACTTCGGCGCGCCCGGCCAGCAGCTCACTCAACGCGGCTCGCATCTCCTCTACCCGATCCGGGTTGAGGTAGAGGAACAGGTCGCGGTTGGAGCCGCCTGGCGCCAGCGGGCGCCCGTCGGCGCCGATGGGCGTGGCGGCCACCAGTTCGGGGAGGAGGCGGTTGACCAACAGGCTGGTGGCGGGGTTCACCCCGATCTGCCCGTGGTCGGCAGTGAACAACAGCAGCACCGGCCGCCCTGAGCGTGCCAGGGCCGGGTGCAGCAGCCGGTCAAGCGTGGTCAGCACCGCGTCAATCTCGGCTGCGACGTGGGGCGCCGCAGGGCCGTAGTTATGGCACAGGGAGTCAACCGTATCCACATAGAGCATGTAGTACGCCGGGCCGCGTTGGGCTTCCAGACGCTGGCTGAGCAAGACGATCGCCTCGGCAAGCGTGTGGTAGGCCACCGTGTCCGCGCCCGCGCACACGATGCGACTGTAGGACGAATAGGAGTAAGAGCTTTCCATGAATACCGTCGAATGCACCCCCGCCGCCGCGAGGCGCTGGTACAGCGTCGCCGTGGGGAACAGCGCTGCCGGCTGTACCCTGGCGGCCGCCAGGGTCTCGCGCTCACGCTCGCCAGCGTAGGAGAACAACAATGGCGCGATGATCCGGCCCAGGGTCGGCTCGTGAAAGAACCACTCGAACACCCCCGACTGACCCGGCGGCTGGCCGGTGTGGATGGCGGTAACATGGCCGGCGGTGGTGGAGGGGAACATCGTTGTCAACCGCGAGACCACGCCGTGGTCAAGCGCGCGTTGCAGGAACGGGTAACGTTCAACGTGGGACGCGAAGAACTGCCAGCCAAGCGAGTCGAGGAACAGCAGGACCACCGTTTCGCGCCGCTCCAGGCCACCGGGGATGGCCGCAGGCGGCAGGGTGGCGTCACCCGCGCCGGTGAGCAGGTACTCGATGGTACCGGGAATCGCGGCGAAGCCATAGCCAGTGTACAGTGGGCGCACGAACCGTTCACCGAACCGGGCCGCTTCGACCGCGGCGACAGACTCAGGGTTCAACATCGGTAACCTGCCACTCCAGCGTCTGACCAGCATAGAACGGCACCACATCGCCGTAGCGTTCCGGCGCCTGCCAGGGGCGCCGGGCCAGGCGGACGCGCCGGGCCGGCGGGGTGACGCCGTACACCCGCCGGGCGTTGTCTGAAACGAAGGCTTGCAGGTTCGCCAGCGCGTCGTGGCGGGCGAACAACCCGGCGAGCAGCGCCAGGGCCACCGGCGCGCTGAAGACCCCCGCGGCGCAGGCGGCGGCCTCTTTGCGCTCGCGCGGGTGCGGCGCCGAGTCGCTGCCAAACATCAGGCGCGGATGGGCGCGCAACGCCGCCGCTTGCAGGGCCGCGCGATCTTCCGGGCGCTTTGGGATGGGCTTGCAGAACAGGTGAGGCTGGAGCAGCCCCCCGGCCACATCGTCGAGGGTGGTCAGCAGATGGTGTACCGTGACCGTCGCTGCGAGATTGGGGAAGCGCTCGAGCAGTTCGAGGGCGGCGGCGGTCGTAATGTGCTCCATAACGATCGTCAGGTGCGGGAAGCGTTCGGCCCAGCGGGCGTAGATGGGCAAAAACTCCGCCTCGCGGTCGAGCACAAAGCCGTGGGTCTCGCCGTGCACCAGCAGCGGAATGCCCAGGCGCTCCATAGCCGCCAGGGTGTCCTCCACCGCCTCCAGGTCGCGCACGCCGCCGGCGCTGTTCGTGGTCACACCCTCGGGGTAGAGCTTTACGCCGATGATCTCATCCCGCGCGGCGGCCAGGGTAGCGGTGGGGTAGGGGCGGAAGAAGAGCGTCATCCAGGGCGTAAATCTGAAGGGAGCGACGACCTCCATGATCGCGGCGCGGTAGGCCCGCAGCCGCTCCAGGCTATCCACCGGCGGCGTCAGGTTGGGCATAACCACCGCCCCCGCGAAGTGGCGGGCGCTCAGCGGGGCGACCTGGCGCAGCATAGCCCCCTCGCGCAGGTGAAGGTGCATATCGAGGGGCGAGTCGAGGATGATTTCCACAGATAATCCTCGTGCAATTACAGATCTGAAAACAGATAACTTTGTGACTGCGCCGCACCCCGCAGGCAGGCAGGGGCGTGGGGAAACCCGGTTTCCCCATCATTCAACCAGTGCTCGGGGTTGCCCCCTCCCATGAAGATTTAAGGGCGGACGGAACATCCAAGCCAGCGTGGCTGGTACCGCATTGGAACGCCCCCGCGCGCGGCTCCGCTCCCCCCGCTTCGACAGGCTCAGCGCAGGCTCTCCAGCTTAGCTGGAGAGGCCCGCCCCTTCGGGCTGAGCCTCAGGGCGAAGCCTGTCGAAGGGGGCCGGGGGGTGGGGACCACCCAGCGCATCTCAACGCCATCACGCCCGTCGGCGCCGATACGTTCTGTCTGCCCCTGAACCCGTGGACAGGGGGATGTCAAGCCGGAACGTCCAGCTCTCACACCTACGTGTTCACCCTCCTCCCGGGCGCGCGGGCATCTTGCCCGCATCCAGGTCATTGCGAGCGGGACGCCCGCGCTCCCGGGGTGACACCTTACCCCACATGTGAACACGTACTCTCACATAAGTACGTATTCACACTTCTCCTGGGAGCGCGGGCATCTTGCCCGCATTCCAGGCCATTGCGGGCAGGACGCCCGCGCACCCGGGTTGACGCCTTATACCAATTACCGTTGATGATGCCGCATTGCCTGAAGCGATTTCAGGCGTTGTGCTGCCCAGCGTGGCAATCCACAATCCAAAATCTAAAATCCAAAATGGTATTACCCCAAATCTGAACACGTACTCACATAATGCCTTTTCCGTTGCGCCCGGTTCTATGCTATCATACACGCGCTGAAGAAGGAGAGAACCATGGGCGACCCGGAGAATCGGCGGGGGCAGACGCAACGCCTGCCCGGCCGAGAAGTACCAGGGCAAACCGACAGATCCAGCCAGACGCGGCGCTACGATCCCGATGACGACGAGTGGGTCGAGCGGGAGCCCGGCGATGCCCACTGGCGCAAGGAACATGCAACACGCCGGCGGCGCCGGGCGCGTCGCCTGCTGCCTGGTTCGCCTCAGGAGCTGCAACTCTGGTTGCAGGCCGGCGGCTGGCGCTACCTGGCCGGCATTGCCCTGCTGAGCGTCGTGCTACTCATCACCCTGCTCGCCTTTGCCCGCACCGAACAGCGCGAGACCGGCCTGGGCTTTCGCGAGCCGACCGTTGCTGTCACGACACCCCTGCCCGGCAGCGGGGTGTCCGACGAACCGTACCCCGTGTTGACGCCCGAAGCGCCGACTGCGGCCCCGGTCGGGCGCTTCTATATCGTCAGCGGCACCAATGGCCAGGGCCTCTTCCTGCGCCCCGACCCTTCAACCACCGGCGCGCCGATCATGACCCTGCCCGAGGGCACACGGGTAGAGGCGATCGGGCCGGACGTGCCGGGCGGGGACTACCTCTGGCGCAAGGTGCGCGCCCCCGATGGACGCGAAGGCTACGTGGCGGCAGATTTCCTTATCGATGCGCCCTAGATGTGAGCATCGGGGAACCCGGGGTTCCCTGAGCCCCTGCCCACAGGGGCGCCAGGCGCCCCCGACACCGGTTGGGGTAAGGGGAAGCCAGGTTTCCCCGGGCCCCTGCCCACAGGGGTGCCAGGCGACCATTTGTAACTTCTACCGGCGGCCCGGCGCTCAGTCCTCGCGCGAGCGAGTGATTATCGCGCGGGCGCTACGTTTCTCGGGCTTTGGCGGGGGTGGGCCGAGGACCAGGGCAATCACCTCGTCAATATGGCTGACCAGGCGCACATTCAGCTTTGAGCGCACCACTGTCGGGATCTCGACCAGGTCACGGCCATTCTTCTTTGGCAGCACCACCTCGCGAATGCCGGCGCGGTAGGCCCCGAGCACCTTCTCCTTGATCCCACCGACGGGCAGCACGCGTCCGCGGAGGGTGAGTTCGCCGGTCATCGCCACATCGCGGCGCACGGTGCGACCGCTGAGGGCGGAGATGAGCGCGATGGCGATGGTCAGGCCGGCGGAGGGTCCGTCCTTGGGCGTGGCGCCCTCGGGCACGTGCACGTGGATATCGGTCTTCTCGAAGCGCCGGGTATCCAGGCCCAGGGCAACGGCATTGGCCCGCGCATACGACAGCGCGGCGTGGGCCGACTCCTGCATCACCTCGCCGAGTTGCCCGGTGAGGGTCAGCGTGCCTTTCCCCTCCATCAACGAGACTTCGACCGGCAGCGTATCGCCGCCCGCGCCAGTGTAGGCCATGCCCGTGGCGACGCCAATCTGGTCGTGCTCCTCCACACTACTGATGTCATAGCGCGGCGGCCCGAGGAGCTTCTCAACCAGGCGCGGGGTGATGACGCGCGGCGCGCGGCGGCCCTCGGCAATGCGCCGGGCGACCTTGCGGCAAATCGCGGCGATCTCGCGCTCGAGGCCCCGCACGCCCGCCTCGTAGGTGTACCCGCGAATAATGGCGCGCAGGGTCGTTTCACCGAAGCGCAACGCTGCCGGCGGCAGGCCACATGCGGCGATCTGCCGGGGCACGAGGAAGCGCCGGGCGATCTGCAACTTCTCCTCCTCGGTGTAACCGGGCAGTTCGATAACCTCCATACGGTCGAGCAGCGGCTCGGGGATCTCGTCGAGGTAGTTGGCGCTGGTGATGAAGAATACCTTGGAGAGATCAAAAGGCAGATCGAGATAATGATCGGCGAAGGTGTTATTCAGCTCCGGATCGAGCACCTCGAGCAGCGCATCAGCCGGGTCGCCGCGAAAATCCACGCCGATCTTATCCACCTCATCGAGCATCAGCACGGGATTGAGCGCCCCGGCCTCTTTCATGCGCTGGATGATGCGTCCGGGCATGGCCCCGATATAGGTGCGGCGATGGCCGCGGATCTCGGCCTCATCACGCACCCCGCCGAGGCTCAGGCGCACGAAGCTGCGTCCGAGCGCCTCGGCGACACTGCGGCCCAGGCTGGTCTTGCCCACACCGGGCGGGCCAACCAGACAGAGAATGGGGGAATGCTGGTGTGGGCCGGCGAGCTGCCGCACGGCGATAAACTCGAGGATGCGATCCTTGACCTTCGCCAGCCCGTAGTGGTTTTTATCGAGCACGCGGGCCGCCGCGCGCAAATCGGTGCGATCATCGCTCATGGCGCCCCAGGGCAGCGCCAGCACCCAGTCCAGATAGGTGCGCACCACGGCATGCTCGGGGCTATGGGGGGGGATGCTCTCGAGGCGGGCGATCTCCTCGGCGACGCGGGCGCGGGCGCGTTCGGGCAGTGGAGTGGCGGCGGCGCGCTCGCGGAGCAGGTGCGCCTCACGCTGGATGGGATCCTCCTGCCCCAGTTCGCGCTGGATGATCTTCAACTGCTCGCGCAGGTAGAGTTCGCGCTGACTGCGGTCAACTTCCTTCTGCACCTGCGATTGAATGCGGCTCTCCAGCTCCAGCACGTCCAGCTCACGCGAGAGCAGAGCGCTGACGCGGTGGAGGCGTTCTTCAGGGTCGAGGGTTTCCAGCAGTTCCTGGCGCGTGGCGCGGGAGAGGGGCAGCGTGGCGCCGATCAGATCGGCGAGGCCACCGGCCTGGTTCACATTGAGCGCCGTCACGTAGGCGTCATCGGGCAGGGAGCGCGACAGACGCACCACCCGCTCGAAGAGCGCCAGCACGCCGCGCATCAGCGCCTCGACGGCGATACTCCGCTCCTCGACCGGCAGCAGGGGCGTCGCGCGCACCCGCAGCACCGGCGCCTCGCTCAGCAGGCCGATGACGCGCATACGGCGCCAGCCGGTCAGCACCACGGCGAGTGAGCCATCCGGCATCTTGCGCGCCCGCTGCACCTGCGCCTCGACCCCGATCGTGTACAGGTCATCCAGGCTGGAACACTCCCCCTGGGGATTGCGCGAGGCCAGCGCTAGCAGGGTGCAGTGCCCTGCGCTCGCCACCTCTACCGCCGCCAGGGCTGCCGCTTCGCTGAGAAAGAGTTGCGCCTGCATGTATGGGAAGAGGACGGTATCGGAGAGCGGCAGCACAACAAGTTCCCGCTCGGCTTGCGGCTCCTCGCCGGGTGGATCAGGGGCGCCGCTGGCGGGAAAATTGAACAGAACCGGGATCTCCTCGGGCACGGCCCACCTCCCCTGAGGCGTGACAGCCCGCGTCACCGCCAGGCTGCCAACTCACCTGCATTATAGCATGCGGGGTCGTGGATGTAAGGGATTCAGGGCACTGCAAAGCTGTGCATTCAATGGCGAATGCGACGCATGCGCCTTGACAGAAGGACGGGTTTCCATTACAATTTTCAGGTGCGGGGTATTTGCCAATGTAGCTCAGTCGGTAGAGCAGCTGTTTCGTAAACAGCCGGTCGCCGGTTCGAGTCCGGCCATTGGCTCCACACGTTGCGGCAACACGACGCGGAGGGCTGGAACAGCGCAGGTCGCTGCTCCAGCCCTCGGGCTTTTCAGGCGCAACCGATCCCGTTCTTACCCCGAGCCACGCGCCACCGCAATTGCCGCGCGGATGTTTGACTCCGGCACCGGGATCGGCGTGACGCAGCCCGCGGCCAGGATCAACCCCCGTCCATCCATCTGCGCGATGGCCTCACGCGCCTCGCGCGCCACGGCTTCCGGCGTTGCGGCCAGCAGGGTATCCCACTGGGCCAGGCCACCGGCTACGGCGCCGCTGAAGCGCGCGGCGCCCTCGCGCAGCGACGGCCCGGCCTTGCGGTCGTGCCAGTTCACCACCTGAAAGGGGTAGTCGGCCACCAGGTCGATCATCAACTCCTCGCCGTGCAGATGCAGCACGTTGAGCCAGCCGGCGCGGCTCGGCGCAGCCACCTCGAGATCGCCGGGTCGACCCCAGCGCCGGTACTCCTCCTCGGACATCACGCCGTAGCTGGCGTCGGTGGTGGAGAGAAAGATCCCGGCCGCTCCGGTGCGCATCACCGCAGCCACAAAGGCGCTCCAGGTTTCAATAATGACATTGAAGCCGCGCTGGAACACCTCGGGAGAGCGGCGGCGCCAGATCACCGCGCGCGGGCCGGCCAGACAGCGGGCCACAGTAAGCGGGTTGAAGATCGTCTGAATGAAGGGCGTATCGCCGGCGCCCGCGGCGATCAGCTCCAGGCAACGCACCTGGCGGCCCAGGGCGCCCTCGCTCACCGGCAGGGGGCGCAGGGCCTCCCACTGCTCCAGCGTGGTGATCGGCGGCGGCCCCTTCACCAGATCGCCCTCGGCATTGCCGTCGTAGACGCCGGTGAGCCCCAGATCCTCTGCCACAAAGGTTTGTGAGGGCGTGACCTTGATAATATCGAAGTCAAAGCGGTGTTGGAACTCCAGGGTGACCCGGGCCAGCGCCTCGGCGGAGCGATCCTCGATTGGCCAGTGGCGCCACAGGGCGATTGGAGTGCGCGGGGTAGCCTGCCGCGCGATAGTCGCCTGCAACAGGTCGTGTTTGTTCATCCGGGGTCTCCTCTCGCTGGTATGGCGCCCGGAGCGTGGAACAACCGGCTCTTCCCGGTTCAGCGGTATCGGTGCACAGGCCCGGCAGCGCCGGGCGCGTTCAGGCGTCGGGGTTGAGCAGGAACCGGATCGTATCGGCCAGTTCGGCGGCCTTCACCGGCTCCTCGACCACGGCAATAGTCCAGTCGGCGGCATAGGGCACCGACTGGAGATGCACCATCGGCAGGGCGCTGGCGATCACGATGGGGATGTTGGCCGTGGCCTCGTCGGCGCGTAGCCGCTCGATGAGTTGCTCTTCGGGGGTTTCCAACGCTGGTAACGCAATGATGAACAGGTTGGGCATCTCCTGGGGGATGCCGTCTGGCGCGTGCAGGGATATGCTGAACGAGTCGTTCGGGATCAGCGCCGCCAGTCGCTCGCGGGCGCGGGCGTCGCTTGCCACCACCGCTACAGATGTGGGCATAGCCTGACCTCAGCGATACTCGATGGGTCGTTCTGGCGTCGGTTGCCGCGGCTTCGTGTTTCCACACTCTGGATCAACGCAAAGCTGCGGGTTTCTTTCATCGCCTGAACGGAAACCGACTCCTGTTCGGCGGTACGCGGCTTCAATCGGAAACAGCCGGCGCCGCTCGCCAGGGTATTGTAGCACACTCGGGAGCAGGGCACGGTTCGTCGAGGGGATGGAAGCAGGGCGAAGGCAACGTTGGAAAACGAATGCCTCCTGATCAGGCTGAAGCCTGCCCGGATGTGAACATAGCCCGCGCGCGGAACGTGTGCGTCTATGCTCGTTGTTCGGAAGGGATCGCAAGAAGCCGGGCGAGCCTCATCCGTCCTCCGTGCTCATGCCCATAATACTGAAGCCCGCGTCCACATACAGCACCTCACCGGTTACGGCGCGACTGAGATCGCTGCACAGCCAGAGGGCGGCGTCGCCCACGTCATCAATGGTGATGTTGCGGCGCAGGGGCGCTTGCGCGGCGAAGCCGCGGTGCATGGCGCGAAAGCCGGCGATGCCGCTGGCAGCAAGGGTGCGGATCGGCCCGGCGCTGATAGCGTTGACCCGCACGCCGCGGGGCCCCAGGTCGGCGGCCAGGTAGCGCACGCTTGCCTCCAGCGCCGCCTTGGCTACGCCCATGACGTTGTAGTTGGGGATCACCTGCCGTGCGCCGTGGTAGGTCAGGGTCAGAATGGCTGCGCCAGGGGCCAGCAGCGGCTCGGCCGCTCGCAGGAGCGCGGTGAGTGAATAGACGCTGACATCCATGGCCAGGTGAAAGCCCTCGCGCGTGGTGCGGAGATAGGGGCCGTTCAGTTCGTCTTTATTGGCGAAAGCAATGGCGTGGACCAGCACATCGAGCTGACCAAGGATCGCCTGCGCGCGCTCCATGAGCGCGGCGATCTCCTCGTCGCGGGTCACGTCGCACGGGGCGATCAGTGGTGCGCCGAGGCTCTCAGCCAGTGGGCGCACGCGCCGTTCAAGCGCCTCGCCGGCGTAGGTGAAGCCCAGGGTGGCGCCTTCGCGGTGCAGCGCCCGCGCGATGCCCCAGGCGATTGAGTGATCGTTGGCCACGCCCAGGATCAGCCCCCGTTTGCCGTCCATCAAGCCCATCATGCGCCTCCTTCACCAGGAGATGCACAGATGTGAATATGGATGGTCCTCCGAACACATCTCCACACCTCCACATCCCCCTCACAGCCTCCCCGCCACATGGCCGATCAGCAGCTCTTCAACCGTCACATAGGGGGGGGAGCCGACCAGGGTGGCTATCGCCGCGGCCACGTCCTCAGAGCGCAGCATACGCGCCCGGTCCCACGTGCCGGGCACGCTGGCCCACAGGTCGGTGTCGGTGGCCGCCGGCAGCACCGACGTGACGCGAATGCCCCGGGGACGCAACTCTTCGCGCACGGCGTTCAGGAAGCCCAGGGCGCCGTGTTTGGCCGCGCTATAGGCGGCCCAGCCCGGAAAGGCCTGCCGGGCGGCCACGGAGGCGATGTTGATCAGCAACCCGCCCGCCTCCATCTGCGCGCTGGCATACTTGCAGATCAGGAACAGGCTGGTCAACTGGACGCGCAGGGCTGCTTCCCATGTCTCCAGATCGATCTGGTCGAAGGGTGCAACCACGGCCCCGCCTACGCTGTGCACCACAACGTCGAGGCGGCCGGTAGGCGCGGCGGCCCTCGCGACCAGGGCGCGCACCTGCTCCTCGATGGTGACATCGCAGGGTACAGGCAGAACCTCGGCGCCGCGGGCCTCGACCGCAGCCGCCGTATCGGCCAGGTCAGGCGCCGAGCGTGCCGCCAGGGTCAGGCGCGCGCCCGGGGTAGCCAGGGCCAGCGCCGTGGCGCGCCCGATGCCCCGCGACGCGCCGGTAATGAAGATGTTTCCTGGTGTGGTCATGGTTGCGTGATTCGGGAGCCCAAGGGCCTTCGTTTATTGTAGCAGGTCTCTTTCGCGGGGCGCGCAACGCCCGCATGAAAAGCATTTGTTCCCGGAAGGGCAAAGCCCTCCCCAACTCTCCCGGCGGGGAGGGTGCGCCACCCCCGGGCAGGGGGTATGGAGAAACCAGGTTTTCCCATAGTCATATGAGCCATACTGCTGGGAGGGCTTTGCCCTCCCACGCCCCTCCGGCCACGTTTCACAACCTATCGTGGCAGACCACTAGACCTCCTGGGTGCGGGACCGGCCCACGTGGGCCATGAACTCGGCCCGTGTTTTCGGGTCATCGCGGAAGACACCGCGCATAGCCGAGGTGACCATGCTGGCATTGGCCTTCTTGACCCCTCGCATCACCGAGCACATATGCACGCCTTCAGCCACCACTGCTACTCCGAGGGGGTGCAGGTGCTGGTCAATAAACTCGGCGATCTGGACGGTCATACGCTCCTGCACCTGCAACCGCCGCGCGAACATCTCAACGATGCGCGGGATCTTGCTCAGCCCCACCACCTTGCCGTTGGGAATGTAGGCCACATGCACCTGGCCCATAAACGGCAGCATGTGGTGCTCGCACAGGCTGTAGAAGTCAATGTTCTTCACCAGCACCATCTCATCGTAGCTCACGCTGAAGATGGCGTCGTTGATCAGCGCCTCCGGGTCCACGTGGTACCCGGCGGTGAGTTCGGCGTACATCTTTGCCACCCGCGAAGGGGTCTTCAGCAAGCCCTCGCGGTCGGGTTGTTCGCCAATACCGGCCAGGATCTCGCGCACCGCCGCTTCGATCTGCGGGTTGGAGCTGTAGGCAACGCCTTCGAGTTTGCCCCGTCCCGGAACAATCAGGGCCTCGTAGTCCTCAGTGTTGAAGTCTTCCTGGTCGTGCCCGTTGCGGAGGGCGCTTCCATTGAGTTTTGATCGGGTTGTCATGGGTTGATCCAGTATTGATATGTTCAGCGTAGTGCTGGTATTTGCATTGAAAATAGGAGCAGCCGGGGGCACGAGAGTGTAGCCTGCCGGCATCCCCTTCACCGGCGTTCGCCGGCGCCGGTCGGACCGGCATACTCAAAGACGTTCTTGCGCGTTTCCCAGAGCTTGAGGTGACGCAACCGGCCTTCGAGACGGGGCGCCAGCTCGTTCCAGAGATAGACGACAATATTCTCGGCGGTTGAAGGCTGGTCGGCGAAGGCCGCAACCTCGCGATCAAGATGGCGGAAATCGAGTTGATCGAGCAACTCGCGCACGGTGCGGTCCAGCGCTGTCAGGTCAATAACCATGCCCGTCTCGGGGTCAACCGGGCCGCCGACGCTCACCTCCACGGTGTAGTTATGGCCGTGCCCGTTGGGATTGTTGCACTTCCCGTAGATGGCGCGGTTTTCCTCATCGGAGAGCGCCGGCGCGTGGAGCCGGTGCGCCGCCGAGAAGGTGTAGGCCCGGGCGAAGGTGGTCTCGTCGGCGCCGTCGTACTCCGCCCACAGGTCGGCCATCTCGTACAGGCGCAGGCGCGCCAGCCGCGCCTCGGCGGGCAGCCGCGCGGCGATGAGCCGCCAGAGCACCCGCACCAGGTTCTCGGTGGTCGGGAGCTGGGTCTTGAAGTAGGGCGTATCTTCATTCAGGTGCTTGTGGTCGAACTCTTCCAGCACCTGGTTCACAATCGCCTTCAGTTCGGTCATGTTCATCACCATGCCCGTGCGCGGGTCGAGCGCGCCGGTAATGGTGACGTCGAGCGTGTAGTTGTGCCCGTGCCCGTAGCGGCTGGTGCATTTCCCGAAGACCCGCTCGTTCTCCTCGGGGCTCCAATCGTCGCGCCAGTAACGGTGCGACGACGAGAACTCAAAGCGTCGAGTTGCATATACCATAACGTCTGTGATCCTTTCAGGCGTCGCTCTCGAACGGCAGTGCTCGTCTTCAACGCCCTGTTATACGGTAGCATGCTTTGATCGTTTGTCAAGGAATTGCACATCTCTTGCACAATAAATGTCGATTGGCCCCTGCCGCCAGGGCTTTAAGGGCGAACAGAACATCCGTGCCAACGTGGCTTCTACCGCATTGGAACGCCCCGCGCGGCTCTGGTCTCATCCCAGCGTCGTAACGCCCGTCGGCGCCCATACGTTCTGTCCGCCCCTGAACCGCAAGGGCAGGGAGGCCCGAGCGTCGCAGCGTGACGGTGGCTCCACAGCTCTACACCTCCACACCACCGGACTGAAGGGCTGGAGCACTGCGGAATGTCGGATTGTCGGGCAGGTATGAACCGTACCTTATGGCCCGACTGCGCGAACGCTCAGCGGGTAGAGTCGCCCGCCGCGCCACAGGCCGGTAATCTCCACCGGGCCAAAGCGCACACCGTTGCCGGGGCTGCGTTGCAGCGCCGCGAGCGCGGCGTCGTCCCGCACCGGGCCGTCGAGCTTGATCTGGCGAGCGCTGGCTTCAGGCACCCCCCCCGGTCCCAGCCGTTCAACCAGCACCGCCGAGTCGCCCCGAGCCAGCAGATCACCCCGCAGACGCACTGCCTGGCCCTCGTACAGGCCGCTGTTCTCCAGCAGCAGGGCAATCGTCACCTCGCGCAGCCCCAGGGGAGTAATCCGAGGCTCGGCGAGTTGATAAGCGTAGCGCCCCGCCGGCCCGAAACGTCCCGGCCCGTCGAGGATGCCACTGGCGCTAACGATGCCGTACCGCACCGCGCCGGCCTCGTCCAGCGGCGGTTCGTCGGGCAGCGGAGGCGGCGCGCCCAGCCACAGGCCCTCTGCCGCCAGCGGCGCGAGCGCCCCGTCGGGTGTGAGACTCAGTCCCTCAACCAGCGTCGCTCCGTCCGTGTCGATCAGCAGGTAGCCAAAGGTCCGCACCGGGCCGGGGCTGGGTGCGGCGAGGATCGCGCTCAGCGCCGGGAGGGTCGGAGCAGGGACAGGGGCGGGCGGCGCGGGGCGCTCCATGCCACAGGCAGTGAGAAGCAGGAACAGCAGCAGAAGTAGCAGCCGGCGCATAGCGAGCAAGTTCTTCACCGCAAGGAAGACCAGGGTCACACCCGGACGTAGCGCCAGCGCAGCGGCGCGTCGTTGACCGTCTGGCATTGTACCACGGGGCACAAGTGGCCGCAGGCGCCCATGCCGATGCTTCCTCCGCCAGGCGCCCCGCCGGGCAGGGCATGGGGAACCCCGGGTTCCCCAGGAACCGGGCCGCGCAGCCGCGCCGGTGCGGCTCTGGAAGTCCTGGAAAGCCGCATGATAGGTTTTGACAGTCTTTTTGAGGCTCCTGGAAGCGTGGCGGTGCTAGAATTTGATAGCGTGTTTGGAAGCGAGAAGTGGGGAAGTTGGAAGTTAGAAGCGAGAACTCTAAGCCCTCACCCTTCTCACTTCTCACTTCCAACTTCTCACTTCCCGCCTCGTGCAGTCACGAACTCAGGAGACAACCGAACGTATGGGTACCAAGAACTCACGCCTCCAGGGATTTTACCAGCTCAACCCGTTCGAGCGGCTCCAGATGGTCAAGGCGTTCGATGGGCTGTGCGACGAAGATCTGCGCGTGTTGCACGGGGGGCAAGGCACCCTCTCGATCGAGCGCGCCGACAAAATGATCGAAAACGTCGTCGGCACCTTCAACCTGCCCCTGGGCATCGCAACGAATTTCCAGATTAACGGGCGTGATTATCTTATTCCGATGGTGGTGGAAGAGCCTTCGATTGTAGCCGGGGCCAGCTATGCGGCGAAGATGGTGCGCGACGGCGGCGGCTTCAGCGCCAGCAGCACCGACCCGCTGATGATCGGCCAGGTGCAGATTGTGAATGTAACCGCGCCGCAGAGCGCCCGGCACGATATTCTGCGCCGCAAAGATGAGATCCTGGCGCTTGCCAACGCGCAGAGCCGCTCGCTGGTCGCCCTTGGCGGCGGCGCGCGCGATGTTGAGGTGCACTACCACCCCGCCAGCCCTATGGGGCCGATGCTGGTTGTGCATCTGATTATTGATACCCGCGATGCGATGGGCGCCAATGCCATCAATACGATGTGCGAAGCCGTGGCGCCGCTCCTGGAGCAGATCACCCGCGGTCGGGTCTACCTGCGCATCCTCTCGAACCTGAGCGACCGGCGCCTGGCCCGCGCCCGCTGTGTGGTACCGCCGCGCGCCCTCGAACGTGATGGCCTGAGCGGTGAAGAGGTAGTCGAAGGCATTCTCTGGGCCTATGCCTTCGCGGCGGTGGACCCCTACCGCGCCACGACCCACAATAAGGGCATTCTGAACGGCATTGACCCGGTGATTGTCGCCACCGGCAACGACTGGCGCGCCATCGAGGCCGGCGCCCACGCCTACGCTGCCCGCAGCGGGCGCTACACCTCCCTCAGCGTCTGGGAGAAGGACGCGGAGGGCAACCTGGTAGGCGCCCTGGAGATGCCCCTGGCCGTCGGCATCGTTGGCGGAGCGACCAGGGTACACCCCGCCGCTCAGGCTGCGCTGAAGCTGCTCGGGGTGACCAGCGCCAACCAGCTGGCCGAGATCGCCGTCTGCGCCGGTCTTGCCAGCAACCTGGCCGCGATGCGCGCCCTGGCCTGCGAGGGCATTCAGCAAGGCCATATGGGCCTGCATGCGCGCCAGATCGCCATGGCCGCCGGCGCCCACGGCCCGCTGGTGGACGAAGTCGCCCGCCGGATGGTCGAAGAGCGCAACATTAAGCCCGCCCGCGCCGAGGAACTGATCGCCGAACTGCGCTCGACGACGATGAGCGATTAACAAGCCTGCCAGGCGCCATTCGCGGGGCGCACAACGCCAGGTGAGCACGAAGGCTTTCCCGGGGGAGGGCGCGGCTCTCTCCCCCGGGAGGGGATGGAGGGAACCCCGGTTTCTCCACACCCCTTCGAGAGCGACAACGATACACCTCGAAATAACGGTGACAAGCTGACCGCAACGCTGCCAGGACGGACCACCGGTCGCCTGTCGCCGCTTTTGCGGGATGGTTTTGTATTATATGTAAGGAGTTTTCTCTATGATGAAACCCATCCGGCCCGTAGGTCTGGTCGGCTACGGCGCCTACGTCCCGCGCTACCGCATCGCCGGACGGGAAATCGCCCGCATGTGGACGGACGGACAGGGGGGGACGCCGGTAGAGGCGAAGAGCGTTCCCGGCCCCGACGAGGACGTGATCACCATGGCCATCGAAGCCGGACGCAACGCCCTGGCCCGCGCGGCTCTCCCTGCCGAGCGGCTGAGCGCGGTGTGGGTGGGCAGTGAGAGCCACCCCTACAGTGTGAAGCCTTCGGGCACGGTGGTGGCCGAGGCCCTGGGCGCCTCACACTGGATCAGCGCGGCTGACTGGGAGTTCGCCTGTAAGGCCGGCTCCGAAGCGTTGACCGCCAGCATGGCCCTGGTGGGTAGCGGCATGGCGGACTACGCCCTGGCCATCGGCGCCGACACTGCCCAGGGGCGCCCCGGCGACGCCCTGGAGTACACCGCCTCTGCCGGGGCGGGGGCGCTGGTGGTTGGCCCTGCCGAGGAGGCCCTGGCGACGATTGATGCTACGGTGTCGTATGTGAGCGATACGCCCGACTTCTACCGCCGGGCCGACCGGCCCTACCCCGTACACGGCAACCGCTTCACAGGGGAGCCGGCCTACTTCCACCAGATCCAGTCGGCAGCGCGGCGCCTGCTCGACGAGCTGGGGCGCTCGGCCGCCGATTTTACCTACGCCGTTTTTCACCAGCCCAACACCAAGTTTCCGCAGACGGTGGCCCGGCGCCTGGGTTTCAGCGAGGAGCAGATCGCCCCGGGCCTGCTCAGCCCGCGCATCGGCAACCCCTACTCGGGCGCGGCTCTGGTGGGGCTGTGCGCCATCCTCGACGTGGCGCGTCCCGGCGACACGATCTTTATGACCACCTACGGGAGCGGAGCCGGCTCTGACGCCTATGCCCTGACCGTAACCGAGCGATTGCTCGCCTGCCGTGAGCGCGCTCCGCTGACGGCGACCTACCTGGCGCGGGAGGTTTTTGTGGATTATGCTACCTACGCCCGATGGCGCGGTAAGCTGGTGCTCGGCTAGAGGAATGAAAATAACATGCCTGGGAGGGCGCAGCCCTCCCAAACCCTCCCGCCGGGGAGGGGGGTGAGGAAACCCGGGTTCACCGTATGTTCACCTCAGCCGTCCATGCGGCTGCGCCGCACAACGCCGGAATGAAAATACTTGCTCCTGGGAGGGCTACGCCCTCCCAGACCCTCCCAAAGTCATGAAACACAAAGGGGCTTACCTATGTCAGGAGCATATCTGATCGGCGCGGGCGCCACGCCGGTGGCGGAGCACTACGGGCGCGGCCTGGCCGATCTGGCGAGTGAAGCGACGCGGGCGGCCTTCTTGGGGTTGCCGGAGTTCGTGTCGCACCGGGTAGGGGCGCTCTACGTGGCCAATGCGCTGGGTGATCGCCTGGCAGCCCAGGCCCACCTGGGGGCCTATCTGGCCGCGGCGGTGGGCCTGCGCGGCGTGCCGGCGGTTCGCGTAGAGGCGGCGGGGGCGAGCGGCGGCGTGGCCATCCACCAGGCGGCGCAGGCCATCGCCGCCGGGGCAGCCGAGATCGTGGCCGTACTGGGGGTCGAGAAGGTCACCGACCAGCTCGATGACGCGGTCGAGGCCGCGCTGGCCCTGGCCGGCGACGCCGAAAGCGAAGCCATTCACGGCCTGACCCTCACCGCCCAGTGGGCCATGCTGATGCGCCGCTACATGCACGAGCACGGCTACGGCCCCGAGGCCTTTGCGCCCTTCCCGGTCAACGCCCACGCCAACGCGGCGAAGAACCCTCTGGCGCTCTACCGCTTTCCGATCAACGCCGACAAGTACCGGAAGGCCGCCATGGTCGCCTCGCCGCTGAACATGCTCGATTGCAGCAGCGTGGCCGATGGCGCGGCCTGCGTGGTGCTCGCCGGCGAGCGCGTGGCCCGTGAACTGGCCGCCGAGGGCGTGCCGCTGGTGCGGCTGGCGGGTATCGCCGTGGCGACCGATACCCCGGCGCTGGCCCTGCGCGCCGATCCGCTCGACCTGGCCGCAGCGCGGGCCAGCGCCCACATCGCCCTGGGGCGCGCTCATCTGGGCCTGAGCGATGTGGAGGTTTTCGAATTGACCGACCCCCACGGCATCGCGGCGGCACTGGCCCTCGAAGCTATGGGCTACTACGAACGGGGCGCCGCGCCCCGCCACGCCGCCGATGGCGCGATCACCCCCACAGGCCGCACGCCTATTGCTACCGCCGGGGGCTACAAGGCCCGCGGCGACGTGGCCGGCGCAACCGGGGTGTACCAGGTCGTTGAATTGCTACGCCAACTGCGCGGCGAAGCTGGCGCCACTCAGGTGCCCGGAGCGCACGTGGCCCTGGCGCAGTGCCTTGGCGGGGTGGGCGCCACGGCCGTGAGTTGTGTGCTGGTGGCCGAGCGGTAGTCGCGCCCCCGGCGCCCGGGAGGGGCGTGGGAGCCCAGCCCGGGGACGCCGCGCCGCCTCCGTGTAGTTGCGCCCCCGGCGCCCGGGAGGGGCGTGGGGCGCCTGTGGAGGTGTAGAGGTGTGGAGATGAAGAGAGGGGATGGGCCTTACGTCTCTCCATCTCCACAGCAAGAGCGCCGGGTTTCCCATAGTGATAACAGTGTGTTATTAAACCGTTAATTTTTGGGTATCGGTCTTCCTCTGGTTCGCGCGATCCGCTACAATGTATTCTGCAACCTGCTAACCAGAGGAGGCACTATGTTCCAGCAAATGATCAACGGCAGCATCGCGGTCCTGACGCGTCCGTCGGCTTCGACCTTCGAAGAGCACGAGCAGAACAACCTGGGGTGGGCGCTGATCTACTCCCTGATAGCCGGCGCGATCAACGCCGTGATCGCCTGGATCGGTTCCATACTGTTTCCGCAGGAGATACCGGTTTTCGAGCCGGGTATGGAGGCTGCCCAGCCGGGTCTCTTTGCGCTGATCTTCGGCACACTGATCGGTACCGTCATCTTTCTTTTGATCTACTGGGGAGTTGTCTACCTGCTCGGTCGGGCCTTTGGCGGCACCGGCGAGTTCGGTGAGCTGGCCTACGGCTTCGCGTTGTTCAGCGCGCCGCTGGCAGTGATCAGCAGTGTGGGTGGCATCATCCCCCTGGTGGGTGGCTTCATTGCCTTCGCCGTGTGGATTTACAGTCTGTACCTGACCTATCTGGCCATCCAGTCGGGTATGAACCTGCCGGCGAATAAGGCGCTGTACGTCATTCTGATTTTATTTGCGATCGTTCTGGCGATCGCGCTGTGCGTCGGAATCTTCTTCGCCGCGATTATTGCGGCGATACTCGGCGCCTCGGGCGGTTTTTCGCCCTGAGCGATTCAATCCTGTCTGACGAAGTGAGGTCCCCGTATGGAAATTGCCCGTCACTGGCGCCAGCGCGCCACGCGGTATCGGCTCGAAGGTCAGCGCCACCGTCACACCGGAGTGGTTCGCTTTCCGCCCCAACCCGCTGCTCTGGGTGAAGATCCCGAAATGTGGGAACCCGTGGCCCTCAGCGGTCGAGGCGAACTCTACAGCTTCAGCGTGCTGCGGCAGCCTCCCGCTGGCTATGAGAGCTTCGGCATCTACGCCGTGGGGATGGTGCGGCTGGAGGAAGGTCCCCTGGTGAGCGCGCAGCTTACCGACTGCGCTGAAGCGGATCTCGCCATTGGTGTGCCGGTGGAAATGGTGACGCGGCGCCTGGCCGATACGGGTGAGGACGGGGTGCTTGTCTACGGCTACAAGTTCCGCCCCCGACTGAGGTGAAAAAAGCCCGCCCGCGGGAGGGTTTGGGAGGGCTGCGCCCTCCCAAGAACAATACTATTTTCCCGCGCATGGGGCCTGAGGTGAACATACGGGGAAACCGGGTTTCCCCATCCCCCTCCCTGTGGGGTCGGCAAGCCCTCCCACCGGGAGGGTTTGGGAGGGCGTAGCCCTCCCACTGAAAGGTTTAAGGGCGGACAGAACATCCGAGCCATGGTATAAACCCTATGACCCACCGGCGCAAAGGTTTCTGGGCCGCTCTCGACGAACGCAGCGGCGCGTCCGATGCTCCCGGCCCGTTGTATCGTCACCTGAGACGGCAGTTGGCGCAGAGCGCACCGGCGGAGCCATCCACCCCGGGTATCTGGACGGGGTTGCGGGCACGCGCCGACCGGCGCTACTACCGTCCCCGACCGGTCACGGGCGTGACCGAGGAGCACCTGGTCGAGGACGGCGAGAGCGTCGTCGCGCTACGCAGCCCTGCGGGCGGTTACGTGCGCCTCACCAGTGCTGAGCACACCCTCTGGAGCGCGATGGACGGCGAGCGCACAGTCGAGCAACTGGCGCTACTAGGCTTCACGCGCTTCGGGCGGCTGCTGCCGGTGCTGGATCTGGTCGAAGGTCTGCGCCGCGGGGGCTTCCTCACCGACCCGCCGGCTGACCTCTACCGCGGCCTGCGGCAGCGCCTGGAACGGCGCAGCATCGAAGGCTGGGGACGTCGCATCGCGGGGGCGCTGCGGGCCTACCCTATCCCCATCAGCGGGATTGACGCGCTGGCAGGCGCGCTCTACCGCGGCGGCGGCTGGCTCTTCTTTACGCGACCCGTTATCATCGCGCTGGCCCTGTTCATCCTGGCCGGGTGCGGCGCCTTCGCCCGGCTGGCCGGCAGCGGGCGCTACACCGTGATCGACGTTGCCAACCCCGGGTTGAGCTTGCTGGGCCTGTGGGCGGCGCTGCTGGTTTCGTTCGTGCTGCACGAACTGGCCCACGCCCTGGCCGTAAAGCACTTCGGTCGGCGCGTGCCCCGCGGCGGGGTGATGATCTACTACGGCATGCCTGCGGCCTTTGTAGACACGAGTGACATGTGGCTGGCCGGGCGCCGCGCGCGCATCATCGTCTCACTGGCAGGGCCGCTCTGTGACCTGCTGGTAGGCTCGACAGCAGCCCTGGCGGCGGCGCTGGCCCCGCCGGGCGCTCCGGGCGCAGCGGCCTACACCCTGGCAGTGGCGGCCTACCTGGCGGCGTTGTGCAACCTCAACCCGCTCCTGGAGCTGGACGGCTACCACATTCTCAGTGACTGGCTGGGGAAGCCCAACCTGCGTCGCGAGGCCCTGGGGTTCATCCGTGGCCCCCTGTGGCAGAAACTGCGCGCCGGCGCGCCACTGGCGCCGGAGGAGCGGGTCTACACCCTCTACGGCTCCTTCGCCGCGGCCTACACCGCACTGGCGGTCGTTCTGGCCCTGGCCTTCTGGCAGGCCCACCTGGGGCGCATCCTCGGCGCGCTGTGGGCGGGCGGGCCGCTGAGCCGGGGCGTGGCAGTTCTCATTGTCGTCGGTGCGGTGGCGCCCCTGGGCCTGGGCCTGCTGCTGGCCGTGTGGTGGCTGATTCACGCCGCGGCTGCCTGGCTGGCCCGGCGGGGCTACGGGCGCAGCCCGGCCATCGTCGCCGCCACCCTGACCCTCCTCGTCCTGGCCCTGGCCGCGCTGCCCATTCGCTTCGAGCGCTCCGTCGAGACGGCGCTGATCGCTCCGCTGCTCTGGTGCGTGGCCCTGGCGGCGCAGATCACCCTCCATGCCGATTACCGCCGCGCCACCCTCGCCCGCGCTCTCGACGCCTTCCTGCTGGTCACAGCCCTGGAAATCTTCGCCCTGAGCGGCGGGTTCCTCTTCCCCGACCGGGCCTTGCTCTGGTCGTTGCTCCAGAACGCCGGCTTTGCCCTGCTCTTTTTCGCCGGCTTTATTGCCCTGCTCGATGTGGACCTGCGCCTGGCCTCGCCCCTGGAACTGGCGAGCAGCGCCCTGTTGCTGGCGCTGGCCTTCCTCAGCGGCGGCCTCACCATCGGCCTGGTGCAGGCGGCGCGCCCCGGCGATCCCTTTGCCCTCCAGGTGATCATCGCCACCCCGGTCTACGGCGGCGCGGCGGCGCTGGCGCTCCTGCTACCCTTCATCGCCGGTATGCGCACCTCGTGGCTGCTGTGGAGCTGGCTGCTACTCTGGCTGGGCATTGCCGCGCAAACGGCGGCCTATGTCCTGGACCTCGACCCACGGCTGCGGGCCGCTCCGCTGGGGCTGAGCGCCGCCATCCTGGCCGCAGGCCTCTGGACGGCGGCCTGGTGCTCGCACGTGGTCGCCCTGCGGCAGATCGGCCCGCAGGAGCGGGCCTGGCCGCTCGACCCGGACGGCAGCGAGGGCGAACGGCTACAACGGGCCTTTCGCCACACCTATGCCGGCCTCTATCTGATGTTCCGCGCCTACCACGGCGCCCGGCGCGCCCGTTCTCTCGACGACCGCCTCGACATCGTGGCAGCCACCGCTAACTGGGACGTGACCCTTGATCGCGATGAGGCCCGCATCGGCGCGACCATCGCCTCCGCGCCCCTCGATGTGCAGGGGGCGCGCTATGCGGAGGTTTTGCGTTACACCGTGGCGGCCATCGAGCAACTCGCCGGTCTCACCTTCGCCCGACGGGCCATCCAGGCGGCCTACGACGCCCTGCCGTGGCCCGAGCGCGAGGTGGCCGACCGGCGCTGCTTTCCGCACACGCCCTGGGCGCGGCAACTTTCGCGCGCCTTCGGCGACGCTCGCGCCGCCCGTCTGCGCCTCTTGCGCGAAGTGGAACGCTTCGCCGCCTGCGACGACGCTGACCTGCACGCCCTCGCCGACGCGCTGCAACGGCGCCACGTCCGCGCCGGCACGCGCCTCCCGGTCGGCGGGCAGTTCCCGGCAGGCCAGTGGATCATCGAGGCAGGTGAAGTGGCGGTGCGCGAACAGGGCCGCGTGGTGGCCGAGCTGCACCGTGGCGCGACCTTTGGCGACGGTGACGAAGATCGGCCCTCATCCCGCGAGTATCGCGCCAGTGTGGATAGCGTGCTCCTCTTCGTGAGCAACGCCGACTTGCAGCGGATCGTTCCGCGCGCCGGTTCCGGCCAGAACCCCACGCCAGTAGTGCGGGCCCTGGAGCGAACACCGTTCTTCCAGGCCCTGCCGCGGGCCACGCTGCGCCGGCTCGCCGCGCAGGCTGAGCTGCTGCGCGTCCCCCCGCGCACCCTGATCGTCCGTCAGGGGGAGGCGCAGGAGCACCTCTTCGTGATTGTGTCCGGCCAGGTCACCGTGGTTCGCCGCGACGACGGCGCCGCGCCGCGCGCCGTGGCGCGCCTGGGGCCCACCGAACTCTTCGGCGACGTGGAACGGCTGCGCGGCGGCCCGGCCCCGACCAGCGTGGTCGCCACGGGTCCCGTGGAACTGGTGGCGTTGCCCCTTCCGGCTATCGCGGCGCTCCTCGGCGCCAGCGGAAACTCCCGGCAACCGTGAGCGCCGGTTCAGGGGTCGGTGCAACTACGCCCTCTCACGCCCTCTCCACAGGCAGGGGTATGGGGAAACCCGGTTTCCCATATGTTATACCAATTACCGTTGATGATGCCGCATTGCTTGAAGCGGTTTCAGGCGTTGTGCTGCCGAGCGTGGCAATCCAAAATCCAAAATCTAAAATCTAAAATGGTAGTAGAAGCCGCTCACGGCTGCACAAAAAGCTGAAACATCCCATCGCGGGCGCCGCGGGCGCTCACGCGGTAGCGAATACGCCCCGCCTCGTCGGCCCGCACGATCCCCGAGCGCGTCACCTGAGCGCCAGGACGCGAGGCCGTCACGAAGGCAACCGCGCCGTCCGGCTGCAACAGGCTCACCTCCAGATCACCCGAGCGCACCTCGACCATCACGATGACCTGCGCCGCCACTCCCGGGCGCTCCAGCGCCACCACGCGCTCCGCGCTGCCCTCAGCGCCGACGAAGCTGGTACTCACGTTGCCGCCATCCGGCCCGACATCGATTGTCGTCGTCTCGCCGCTGATCTGCAAACAACCGACGAGCAGGAAGGTACTGAGGAGCAGGAGGAGTCGTTTCATATCAGGCCCCATTCGCGGGGCGCACAACGCCGCGATGAACATGGGGTATCTTTGGGAGGGCTGCGCCCTCCCAAACCCTCCCCTCAGGGAAGGGCGTGGGGAAACCCGGTTTCCCCACATCCCTGCGCGGGAGGCATGGGAGGGCGCAGGACGGCGCGAGACAGTACCATGCCGCACTTCCCCCGGAAAGCCGGGGGCATGCCATCAGCCATAGGACTCGGGCCGATAGTCGGGCTTGTAGGTCTCTTCCTCAGGCACTGCCTCCACCCGCAGCGGTCGTCGCCCGACCACGCGCAGGCTGGTGCCACAGTGGGCATTGGCGCAGACCACCAGCATACCCTCGGTCACATAGTCCATAATCGCCAGCTTCTGCTTGCAGGTGGGGCACTTCACGAACTCAACGGCCATAGGTAGTTCTTGCTACGCGGCTCATGCGGCTGCGCCGCACAACGACACGATGAAAACAGGTGTAGATTTGGGAGGGTTGCGCCCTCCCACACCCTCCCCTCACGGAGGGGGTTGGGGAAACCCGGTTTCCCCATATGTTCACGTTAGACGGTCATGCGCGGGGCGCACAACCCCAGAATGAAAATAGTATTGTTCTTGGGAGGG